>Ga0065704_10001015_pt1 | contig 11074 bp, 11 predicted proteins | sample SwiRhicommuniRL2_FD_59091 | JGI IMG/M metagenome (GOLD analysis project Ga0065704, IMG submission 59091) | Switchgrass rhizosphere bacterial communities from Rose Lake, Michigan, USA - RL2 v2 (version 2) | ecosystem: Host-associated > Plants > Roots > Rhizosphere > Soil | place: East Lansing, MI | reverse complement strand
CCGTAACCAGTGCGCCGCCTGCTGCCGCAGCGCCGCCCAGCGCCACCGAAATCGGCGCGGCGGTCCACGCGGCAAGCGCCAGAACCAGAAAACGCGCCGCATCGGTGATCTGAAGTGCGGCCATCACCAGCAGCGCGGCGAAGACAGAGCGCGTAGGCTCTGCTGGCGCTTTGCGGATGCGCAGGAAAAGCATTTCGCCCCCGGCGAACACCAGCGCAATCCCGCAGAACAGCGCGCGGGCATTGGACGGCATGGGTTGCCCCAGCCGTCCGCCCGCCCAGGCGGCAAATGCGGTTGTGGCAAAGGCGGCGAACAGCGCAGCGACGAGGAGAGGCATCGCGCGGCTTGAACCGCGAGCCAGACTGGCTACCAGCGACTGGTCTCGCGCCCCGATCGAGACGACGAACACAGCCAGAAGAGTAAAGAAAAGCCCGCTCACCCGCCTTTGCTAGCAGATCGCGGACCAAGCGCGCCAGCGGGATGCACCGTGAAAGAGCATCCCGCCGGACTGCGGCAATTCAGGCGATCAGAACCACTTGCGGCGCGGGGCGGTTTCCACCGCCGGCACCGCCGGGTCCACACCGTCAACCCGACCTTCCGCGCGGGCGGCGCGCAGTTCGGCCTCATGCACGCGCTCGGCCGCATCGCGGTCATGCTTGGCGAGGTCTTCGGCCCGGCGGCGGCGCAGCGAATCGTATGACCACCACATCTGACTGTGCGCGAAAATGCCTAGCAGGCCGCCCAGAAGCGCACCGTGCATGAGAATATTCGTCAGTTGCGTGGGATCATAGAACTGGTTGTGGAAGAACAGGATCGTCAGCGCGGTGAAGCCGGCGAGCAGGATCGCGGCAAGCCGGGTCATGATGCCGATAGCCAGCGCGATACCGACCACGATCTCGAACAGGGCAACCGGGAACGTGAGCCCGGCAGGAAGGCCAGCGGATTCGAGCATGCCCGCGACCGGGCCCGGATTCCCCAGCTTGAGGACGCCGGATACGACGAAAAGCAACGCGATAAGAACGCGGCCGATAAATGCTGCCACCGTGGACATGTCTGCTCTCTCCACAAATACGCAGAGGAAGCGGATCAGGACCCGGTCGGTTCCCGCAGATGATCGCGGTTTTACAAGCGGGGGAGCGTCACGCCCTGTTGGCCCATGTATTTGCCGGCCCGGTCGGCATAGCTGACCTCGCACGGCTCGTTGCCCTGCAGGAACAGGAACTGGCACGCGCCTTCGTTGGCATAGATGCGCGCGGGCAGCGGCGTGGTGTTGGAAAATTCCAGCGTGACGTGCCCCTCCCAGCCCGGTTCGAGCGGGGTCACGTTCACGATGATCCCGCAGCGCGCATAAGTGCTTTTGCCAAGGCAGATCACCAGCACGTCGCGCGGCACGCGGAAATATTCCACCGTGCGCGCCAGTGCAAAGGAGTTGGGCGGGATCACGCAAACGTCGGTCTTGCGATCCACGAAGGAATTGGCCGCGAAATCCTTGGGATCGACAATCGCGCTGTCCACGTTGGTGAATATCTTGAACTCGTCCGCCACCCGCGCGTCATAGCCGTATGACGAGAGGCCGTAGGAAATGCAGCCTTCGCGCCGTTGGCTTTCCACGAACGGCTCGATCATCGCGTGCTCGGTCGCCTGGGTGCGGATCCACTTGTCGGAAAGAATCGCCATGGCCAGCGTCATTCCCCATGACGCGCCCGCCGGGCAAGATCAGACCGAGTGGTATTCGCGGTACCAGCGCACAAAGCTGGGGACACCTTGCTCGATAGCGGTGGTGGGAGCGTAACCGAGCTCGGCGGCAATGGAATCGATGTTGGCCTCGGTGCGAGGCACATCGCCCGCCTGCATCGGAAGGAGATCGACCCGCGCGGTCTGCCCGGTGGCTTCTTCCAGCAAGCCGATTACCTTCATCAGGTGTTCGGACCGGTTGTTGCCGATGTTGTAGAGCCGGTGCGGCTTCACGCTGCCGCCCGCCTTGGGCAGGCCATCATCGGGCGGGGGATTATCAAGGCTGGCGATCACGCCGGCGACGATATCGTCGATGTAGGTGAAATCCCGGTACATATCGCCTTGATTGAAGACCGGCAGGCTTTCTCCCGCGAACAGCTTGCGGGTGAAGATCCACAGCATCATGTCGGGCCGGCCCCAGGGCCCGTAGACCGTGAAGAAGCGCAAGCCGGTCAGCGGAATCCGGTAGAGATGGGCGTAAGTCTCGCTCATCAGTTCATCGGCGCGCTTGGTGGCGGCATAGAGCGACACCGGATGATCCACCCGGTCTTCTACCGTGAAGGGGAACCGCGTGTTGCCGCCATAGACCGAGGATGAGCTGGCATAGACCATATGCGCCACGCCCCGGTGCCGCGCCAGTTCCAGCAGGTTGACGTGACCAACCAGATTGGAACGAACGTAGGCGAGCGGGTTTTCGAGGCTATAGCGCACCCCGGCCTGCGCGCCGAGATGCACGATACGGTTGAATTGCACGTCCGCCAGCGCCGCACCGAGCGCCGCATCATTGGCAAAGTCGAGCTTGTGGAAGCGAAACCGCGTGCCGCCTTCCTTGTACAGCACGGACAGGCGGGCTTCTTTCAGGGCGGGATCGTAATAGTCGTTGCAGTCATCTATCCCGACGATGCTTTCGCCCCGCGCCAGCAGCGTGCGGATCAGGCTGAAACCGATGAAGCCGGCCGCGCCGGTAACGAGAATGGTCATGGTTATGGCCCTTATGCGCCCCGGCCTCACATGCGGTTAACCGCGCCTGCGTGCAAGGGGGATGCCGCTTCCGCTTGAAAAAGCGCGCGGCCTCCCACAAGGTCACAAATGGCGGAAGAACGAGAGGAATGCCATGCGTTTATCCCTGTTGACCGGTTCCGCTGCCCTCGCGCTTGGCGCCATTGGCCTGGGTGGCTGCGTCGCGCCCACCGGCCCCATCGAAGTCACCCGGTTTCACTTGCCCGACACCACCATGCTGGCACGCGGCGCCATCGCGGTCGAGCCCGCACCCGGCGCGGATGGCGGCGGGATCGAGCAGCGCACGTTCCAGGCCGCCGTGGGGAGCGAACTGCAACGACTTGGCTACCGTGAAGGCGCGCCCGGCACCGGCGGACAAATTGCCGAAGTGCGGATCGAGCGCCGGACCTACCGCCCCGTCCGGCGCGGATCGCCCGTCAGCGTGGGTGTGGGCGGTTCGACCGGCAGCTATGGTTCGGGTGTGGGCCTTGGGCTTGGGATCGATCTCTCCGGCCCGCCCCCTGAGATGACCGAGACGATGCTCTCGGTCATGATCCGCGACCGCGCCAGTCGCAACGTGGTGTGGGAAGGCCGGGCGGGCTTTGCGGTACGGGCCGATTCCCCGCTGGCAACGACCGATCTTTCGGCCGCCGAGATGGCCCGTGCGCTGTTCCGCGACTTCCCCGGCAATTCCGGACAGACCGTGCTGGTAAAGCCGGCAGGCACGCGCTGACATGGCCACCGGAAAAGCGGACGACATCCTGATTCATGCCCACTTCGATTCGGGCAACATCGAAGTGCTCGAGTTGAAGGGCGCGGAAGCCAGGCTTGCCATCCGCCGCGATACCGGCTCCGAGTTTTTCCAGTGGTTCCACTTCCGCGTCGCGAACGCGGCGGGCCGCATGCTTGTGCTGCGGATCACAGGCCTTGCCGCAAGCGCCTATCCGGACGGCTGGAGCGGCTACCGCGCGGCCTGTTCTGAAGACCGCGAATATTGGATGCGCGCCGAAACCACCTGGGAGCGCGAGGTGGACGGCGGCACGCTGACCATCCGGCACCGCCCGGCCGGCGATGCGGCTTGGTTCGCCTATTTCGCGCCCTATGGGGCCGAACGGCACGACGATCTGATCGCAGGTGCCGCGCAAGAGCCGGGCGTGAGCTACAGGTGCCTGGGGACCAGCCTGGACGGGCGGCCGATCGATTGCCTGGAAGTGGGCGAAGGCGATGTACAGGTCTGGCTCTACGCCCGCCAGCACCCAGGCGAGACAATGGCCGAATGGTGGATGGAAGGCGCGCTCGAACTGCTGACCGACCCGGCCGATCCCTGGGGCCGGACCCTGCGCGAAAAGTGCTGTTTCCATATCGTACCGAACGCCAATCCCGATGGTTCGGCACGGGGCCATCTGCGCACCAATGCAATCGGCGTGAACCTGAACCGCGAATGGCACGCCCCCAGTGCCGAACGCTCGCCCGAGGTGCTGGCGATCAGGAACGCCATGGATGAAACCGGCGTGGACTTCGCGATCGACGTGCACGGTGACGAAGCCATTGCGGCGGTATTCCTCGCCGGGTTCGAAGGCATCCCTTCGTGGACCGAGGAACAGGGCGCGCACTATGCCCGCTACCGCGCGATCCTTGAACGCCGCACGCCCGATTTCCAGACCCGCCGCGGGTATCCCACCGCCCGGCCCGGCAAGGCCAACCTGGCGATGAGCACAAACCAGCTTGCCGAGCGGTTCGGCTGCGTGTCCATGACCCTGGAGATGCCGTTCAAGGACAACGACGACCTGCCCTGCCCGCACCAGGGCTGGAGCCCGGAACGATCGCGCCTGCTGGGCCGCGAATGCCTGGCGGCGCTGGGCGAATGGCTCGAAACACGCGGCCAGGCCAGCCGCTGAGCCGGCGCGTTCAGCTTTCCAGCAGCAGCCCGTAATCGCGGAAGACATCAAGGCAGCGGCCCTCCGCGATCAGCATGCGATCGTCCCGCTCGTTACCGGTTTTGCGCTTGAGCATCCGCAGAACGGCCGCGCGGTTGGGCTCGGAAAGGCCCTGCATCGTCAGCACCAGCTCGGGATTGTGCGAAAGGCTGCCATCGATCATCAGATCCAGCGAGAGCGGCGCAAAATCGAAACCGAGAAAGACCAGCCGCTGCGACCGCGCGATTGCGGCGCGCAGTTCGTTGAGCCCCGCCCGGTCCTTCAGCGCCTGGTCGGAGGTTTTTATCTGCGCGGAAAGCGCCGCCATGTTCCACGGCGCCTCGTTGCCCCATTCCACGGAAGCCCCTTCGCCCCCCTGCCATGGCAAGGGGCCGACCGAACCGTAGGGATGAAATATCTTCAGCCGCGCCGAAATGATGCGCTGCGCTTCCTGCAAGGTCATGCCGTAGGACGTCATCAGCACGTAAGGCAGGAAATGTTCGACCGCGCGGTCATAGCCAAACGAGACGACGACCACGTCCTGCAGCCCCATGTCGAGCCGGTCGCGCGGGAGTCCCGAGGTCAGTGCCTTGCCCAGTTCGAGCAGCCAGTAATCGCCCGTCTGGAGCGGGAGCACCGAATTGGCCTGCGGCGTCGCGCGCACGGACGAGCGCTGCTCGCTCTGCAAGGTAAACACCGCGATGGCCAGCTTGCCGAAAGCCTCGACCAGCGTGTCGTCGTTGTTCTGCTCGATCACACCCTCGATCGTGCGGCTGACCTTGGCTGCCATGTGAATGCGCTGACCGGCCTTGTAGAGCTGCTCTTCGTTGCGGCCGGTGCGCTCGGCCAGCTTCGCCACGTGGCGCAGGATGGCGGCGGTATCGCGGGTCATCTGGCTGGCGCCCGCACGGGAGAAATCCAGCGCCTGGGCAATGCGCTCCAGCGTTTCGGCGGGCCCGGGCATATGGAGTTCGGCGCCGGCGCCGGGGCCAAGGATAAAGGCGGTCTTGGTGCGGATCATCGCCGCATCGATACGCAATATTCCTTAACCAACTTTTGTGATGGCGCAGAAACCCTGTTTCCTCAGGCCACTCTTTCTCAGGGCAGCCCGGCCGGGCCGAAGGCGTGGGGCAGCAATTCGGACAGGCGGTATTCGCGCACGTCCTCGGCGCCCACGCACCAGATCACGGGATCCGATCCGTCCAGCCCTGCAAGTTCTGCCAGCACCTGACGGCAGCGCCCGCAAGGGGTGACGACGCCTGCACCCGGCGCCGCCTCCCCGCCCTTGCCGGGCGGGCCGCCTGTCACTGCCAGCGCTACCAGCCCTCCGCGGCGCCCCTCTGCCATGGCGCGTGCCACGGCTGCGGTTTCCGCGCAGAGCGAGAGGCCGTAGCTTGCGTTCTCCACGTTCGCGGCCGAAAACACCGCGCCGTCGGCAAAGCCCAGCGCGGCGCCCACGTGAAAGCCCGAATAAGGCGCATAGGCGCGTGCCGAAGCGGCCTGCGCAGCCTGTATCAACGTGCTGCGCATGGCTGCGCCGGTCATGGCTGCGCGACCACCCAGCGCAGCGGTTCGTCACTCGCATCGCTTACCAGGCGGCTGTTGGCGGTCCACAAGGTCCACGGCCGGCCGGCGTATTCGGGCTCGAACCGGTCGCCCGTGAGCCAGAGCTTGCGATCAAGGCTGGCGGCGATGCGGTAACGCTCCTCGAACCGGCGCGACAGTTTGAGGATCACGGCCTTGCCGGTGTGATTCTCGATCTGGTTGAGGAAAGTCATCAGTTCGCTTTCCACTGCCGCATCCGAAACCTTCACCGGGCAGTCGTCCGCCAGCCGGTCCAGATCGACTGCGGGCGGCAGCATCTTGGCATCACGCGGAATCACGGTAACGAAATTGGCGGCCTGACGGTCTGCCGGCTGGCACGGATCGTAGAGATGAACCGCGCCCACCTGAAGCTTGGCAGCGCGCGCTTCTTCCAGATTGCGCACAAAGGCCGGATCGCGCGCAAACGCGCTGGCGCTGGCATCGAGATAGGCGAAGTCCGCCCCGACCGCCTTGAGCGCAACCCAGTCCACTGCGCCCTCTATCGTGCCGACCTCGACCCCCTGATCGGGCCATTGTTCGCGCGGCGGGGTCCACGAACGCATGTGCCACCACGCCCAGCCGCCACCGATCAAAATCACCAGCAAGGCGATGGCCAGCAGCCTCAGAAGCCAGCGCGAAGTCTTGCGTGCCATCGTGAAAGATGCCCCGTTGGTGTGCGATCAACCCCTGATGTGCAGGACGCAGATCAGGGTGAAAAGGCGGCGCGCGGTATCGAAGTCGGTCTCGACCTTGCCCTCGAGCCGTTCGAGCAGCAGTTCGGACGCCTGATTGTGAACACCGCGCCGGGCCATGTCGATGGTTTCGATCTCGCTCGGGGTCGCCTTGCGCACAGCCTGGTAGTAGCTGTCGCAAATCGCGAAATAATCCTTGATGTGCCGCCGGAACCGGCCAAGCCCAAGCACCAGCGTTTCCAGCAGGCGCGATCCGCCCGCGCCGTCATCCTCGCCGATCTCGAACTGCAGGCGGCCGTCCTGCACCGAAAGTCGCACGCGGTAAGGCCCCTCGTGGCCGGCGGCAAAGGCTCGCGCGGGCTTGAAGGTGTTGCCCTCGATCAGGTCGAAGATCGCAATCCGGCGTTCCTGCTCGATATCGGCGTTACGCCACAGGATCGTCGCCTCGTCGAGCTCGATATGTGATATGCGCGGGTCTGCCATGAGGCGCGGACGTTTCGCAAATGGCGGGCGATCCGGCAAGAGGGCGCACGCGACATCGCCGTCCCCGCTATCCACAGGGCAACCCACCGCCCGCAGCCTTGCCAGCCGGGCAGCGCGGGCGCATCTAGGGCGCCTCCATGACCGACCAGCTTCTCGTCTCTTCGCTCGACAGCGCGCCAGCCGTTCCGGCCCGTCAGCTTCCCGCCAATGTGGAAGCCGAAGCCGCCTTCCTCGGCGCGGTCCTGATCGATAACCGGGTGATCGAGGAGCTGAACACCCCGTTGAAACCGGGGCATTTCTTCGAGCCCGTCCACGCACGAATCTTCGAACGGCTCACCCAGCTGCTCGATCGCAAGGCGGTGGTCACCCCGGTCACGCTCAAGCCCTATTTCGAGGCAGACCCCGCGCTGAAGGAACTGGGCGGGATCACGTATCTGGCGCGGCTCACCGCCGATGGCCAGGGGCTGCTCGCCCCGCGCGAACTGGCCGAGCAGATCTACGAACTTGCCCTGCTGCGCGAACTGGTCAGCGTAGGCCGCAATCTGGTGGAAAACGCGCTCGACACGTCGGAAAGCGTTGCCCCGCTCGAACAGATCGAACGCGCCGAAGCTGCGCTTTACCAGGTTGCCGAAGGCGCCTCTGCCAGCAGCGAGGCGAAGGACTTTTCCACCGCCACGAAAACCGCGCTGGGCATGATCGAACAGGCACTGCTGTCGGGCGGCCATGTTTCGGGCAAGACGACCGGCCTCACCAGCGTGAACGAGAAGGTCGGCGGCCTGCACGATTCGGACCTCATCATCCTGGCCGGCCGGCCGGGCATGGGCAAAACCTCGCTCGTCACCAATATCGCCTTCAACGCGGCCGACCGGCTGCGCCGCGACATGGCCGATGGCATCCTGCCGGAAAAGTCGGTGGGTGCGGCCGTCGCGTTCTTCAGCCTGGAAATGAGCGCCGACCAGCTTGCGACGCGTATTCTGGCCGAACAGTCGGGCATCAGTTCCGAAGCGTTGCGCATGGGCAAGATCAGCCGCGACGATTTCCAGCAGCTTTCCTTCGCCAGCCAGCGTCTGGCCGAACTGCCGCTTTATATCGACGATACCCCGGCGCTGACTATCGCAGGCCTGCGCGCCCGCGCCCGCCGCCTCAAGCGCCGTCACGGGCTGGGCCTGGTGGTGGTCGACTATCTCCAGCTTTTGCAGGGATCGGGCCGCGCGACCGACAACCGCGTCAACGAAATCTCGGAAATCTCGCGCGGATTGAAAACCCTGGCGAAGGAGCTTTCGGTTCCGGTGATCGCGCTGTCGCAGCTGTCGCGCGCGGTCGAACAGCGCGAGGACAAGCGCCCGCAGCTTTCGGACCTGCGCGAATCCGGCTCGATCGAGCAGGACGCCGACATGGTCTGGTTCGTCTACCGCGAGGACTACTACGTCGCCGCGAAGGAGCCCAAGCGCCCTGTCGAAGGCGATGACGGCAAGATCCATGAGGCCCACGGTGCCTGGGCGGCGGAAATGGAACGGGTTTACGGCCTTGCCGAACTGATCGTGGCCAAGCAGCGCCACGGCGCCACCGGCAAGGTACGCCTGCGGTTCGAGCCGCGCATCACGCGCTTCAGCGATCTGGCCGAAGACGCGCTGGCGGCAGCTTATGGAAACGACGACTGAGCGAGACTGTCAGCACTGCCACGCGGCCTGCAGAGGCGGTGAGCATTCCTTGACTTTGCGCCCCTCCTGCCCTAGCCAGCGGTCTTTCCGGCAGATTCTGACCATTCGGAGTGCTTGATGGCACGCGTTACCGTTGAAGATTGCGTCGACAAGATCCCCAACCGCTTCGATCTCGTGCTCCTTGCCGCGCAGCGCGCGCGGGAGATTTCGGGCGGGGCCGAACTCACGATCGACCGTGACCGGGACAAGAACCCGGTCGTCGCGCTGCGCGAAATCGCGGACGAAACCGTGCGCCCGGCCAACCTGAAGGAATCGGTGATCTCCTCGCTCCAGCGCGTCCAGCCCGAGGACGACGACGAGGTCGATGAAATCGGCTCGCTGTCGCAGCAGGCCGAAGCGCTCCGCATCACTGCAGCGGCGCCGGTGCGTAACACCTCGCTGGGCGGCGACTACGACGGCTAATCGGCTGGCTGTCACACCAGACAAACAAGAAAAAAGGCCCCGGGAAACCGGGGCCTTTTTCGTTGCGTCAGTCGGGCGGGATCATGCGCCTTGCGGGGCCGCTTCACCGCCATAGCGCTTGCCGGCCTTGGGAATAGCCGAACCGCGCACAGCGGCCGGGCGTGCCGGGCCGGTCGGCTGATCCGGCCGGTCGATTTTGCCGTCGTTTAGAAGCTGGGCGATTTCGTCGCCGGTCAGCGTTTCATACTCAAGCAGCGCTTGCGCAAGCAGGTGGAGCTTTTCCTCGTTGCCCTTGAGAATATCGGTCGCACGGGCGTGCGCACCGTCAACCAGTTCACGGATTTCGCTGTCGATCAGCTTGTTGGTATCATCCGAGGCGAACAGCCGCGCAGTGCCGCCCATGCCGAGGTAGCCTTCCTGCTGCTCTTCGTACTGAAGCGGCCCCAGTTTTTCGGACATACCCCACTTGGTCACCATGTTGCGCGCCAGGCTGGTGGCATACTGGATGTCGGACGAAGCACCGGATGAGACCTTGTCATGTCCGAAGATCAGCTCTTCGGCCACGCGCCCNCCCATCGAGACCGAGAGGTTNGCGTGCATCTTGTCGCGGTGGTAGGAATAGCTGTCNCGNTCNGGCAGGCGCATGACCATGCCGAGCGCGCGGCCGCGCGGGATGATCGTGGCCTTGTGAATAGGATCGGACGCAGCCTCGTTGACCGAGACGATGGCATGACCGGCCTCGTGATAGGCGGTCATCTTCTTCTCGTCGTCAGTCATAACCATTGAGCGCCGTTCCGCGCCCATCATGACCTTGTCCTTCGCGTCCTCGAACTCCTGCATCGCGACCAGGCGCTTCTTGCGGCGCGCGGCCAGGAGGGCGGCTTCGTTCACAAGATTGGCAAGATCGGCGCCCGAAAAGCCGGGTGTGCCGCGGGCGATGGTGCGTGCATTCACGTCGGGCGCCAGCGGCACCTTCTTCATATGCACGGAAAGGATCTTCTCGCGCCCTTCGATATCGGGGATCGGCACGACCACCTGACGGTCGAACCGGCCGGGACGCAGCAGTGCAGGGTCAAGCACGTCGGGCCGGTTGGTAGCCGCGATGATGATGATGCCCTCATTGGCCTCGAAACCGTCCATCTCGACCAGAAGCTGGTTGAGGGTCTGCTCGCGCTCGTCGTTCGAGTTGCCGAGCCCGTGCCCGCGGTGACGTCCGACCGCATCGATTTCGTCGATGAAGACGATGCACGGCGCGTTCTTCTTGGCCTGCTCGAACATGTCGCGCACGCGGCTTGCGCCCACGCCCACGAACATTTCCACGAAATCGGAACCCGAAATCGTGAAGAAAGGCACGCCTGCCTCCCCCGCGATCGCACGGGCCAGCAGGGTCTTGCCGGTACCAGGCGAGCCGACCAGCAGCGCCCCCTTGGGAATCTGGCCGCCAAGCTTGGAGAAGCGCTGCGGATCGCGCAGGAACTCAACGATTTCCTCCAGCTCCTCGCGCGCTTCATCGATGCCGGCCACGTCATCGAATGTGACGCGC
>Ga0065704_10001521_pt1 | contig 11076 bp, 12 predicted proteins | sample SwiRhicommuniRL2_FD_59091 | JGI IMG/M metagenome (GOLD analysis project Ga0065704, IMG submission 59091) | Switchgrass rhizosphere bacterial communities from Rose Lake, Michigan, USA - RL2 v2 (version 2) | ecosystem: Host-associated > Plants > Roots > Rhizosphere > Soil | place: East Lansing, MI | reverse complement strand
GAGAGCCGCCATGCCCGAGCGGCTGGCATCGTGCGGGCGGCCGTTTCTCGAGTCGCGGGTGGACATCGTCGACGACGAAGGCCAGCCGGTCGCCGCCGGTGAGATCGGCGAGATCGTGGTGGGAGGCGCCGATGTCTTCGCGGGCTACTGGCGCGCTCCCGAGCTCACGGCCGAGGTGCTGAAGAACGGCTGCTACCACACGGGCGACCTGGCACGTGTGGACGACGACGGCTACATCTATATTGTCGACCGCAAGAAGGACATGGTGATCAGCGGAGGCTTCAACGTGTACCCGTCGGAGGTCGAGGCGGTGTTGTACCAGCACGCCGCGGTCGATGAAGCGTGCGTGTTCAGTGTGCCCGACGACAAGTGGGGCGAGGCCGTGGCCGCGCACATCGTGTTGAAGGCCGGCTCGGCCGCGGACGCGGCCGCGCTCGATGCCTTCTGCGCCGAACGGCTTGCGGGCTTCAAGCGGCCGCGCCGCATCGAGTTTGTCGAGGCACTGCAGAAGAACGCCAACGGAAAGATCGCGCGCAAGCTCATCCAGTCGCCGTACTGGGTGGGCCACGACCGCCGCGTGAACTGAGAAGCCGCACAACCATGACCACGCAAACCATTGCATCCGGGCCCACGGGCGCGACCACCGCTGCTTCCAGCGTGCGCTCTCCGCTGTTCGACGGACCGTTCGAAGGTTCGGAACGCGCGGCCGAATTGATTGCGCGCATCGGTGACTTCATCGACGGCGAGCTGGCCGCGCTGGTCCGCGAGCAAGGCATCGATCACGAGCACGGTGCCGACAAAGCCACGCTGCAGCGCGTGTGGCGACGCTCGCATGAACTGGGCTTCTACGGCATGACGCTGCCCACGAAGATGGGAGGCCTGGGGCTCTCGCTGCTCGACCACGTGTTAATCAAGGAATCGATCTACGCGAGCGGCTCGCCTCTGGCACCTCATGTGTTCGGAGAACTCAGCGGCGCGCCGCGCGTGGGAGCGCTGGCGCGCTATGCCACGCCGATGCAGCTCGCGAATTTCATCGTTCCGGTGGCGCAGGCCGAGAAGGCCATCTGCTTCGCGCTCACCGAGGCCGAGGCCGGTTCGGACCCCGGCGCGCTGCAGACGCAGGCGCGCCTCGAGGGCGACACCTACGTTGTCAACGGGCGCAAGCGCTTCATCTCGGGCTCGCCCTTTGCGGACTACGCTGTGCTGATGGCGTCCACCTCCGACAACCCCGAACGACGCGAGATCTCGGCCTTCTTCGTTGACCTGCGCCAAGACGGCGTGGAGGTGAAGGCCGGCTACAAGACCATGGCGGGCCAGTCGACCACCGGCGACATCCTGCTGACCGATTGCCGCGTGCCCGCCGCCAACCTCATCGGCGAGCCGGGCCGCGGGCTGGCGCTGGCGCTGGGCCGGATCACCGTCAACCGGCTGCTGCACTGCCCCGGCATGGTGGGCCTGGCCACGGTGGCTTTGAAGGATGCCCGCGACTACGCGCGCACGCGCCGCCAGTTCGGCCGCCCGATCTCGCAGTTCCAGGCCATCCAGCATTCGCTGGCCGACATGGCCACGCAGCTGGCGGCGGCGCGCGCGCTGATGATCTCGACCGCGCGCCAGCTCGACGCAGGCGGCGATGCGCGGGCCGATGCGTCGATGGCGAAGCTCTTCTGCTCGGAAGCGGCCTTTCGCATTGCCGACGCGGCGGTGCAGATCCACGGAGGCGAAGGCATCGTGCAGGGCCGGCGTGTGGAGTTCCTGTTTCGCATGCTTCGCATGTACCGCGTGCTCACGGGCACCAGCGAGATACAGAAGAACATCATCGCGCGCGAGTTGCTCGGCGAGGCGCCGTAGGCAGGCCAGGACGAATCACAAAGCAAAAAGATCCGGAGACAAGCGAAATTGAACAACGAACTTACCGATTGCATCGACCATTCACGCCGTGCGCTTTGCCGCGCGCTGGCTGCATCGCCTATGCTGCCGCTCGCGAACGCCGCAAAGGCCGCCGACCAATGGCCCAGCCGCCCCGTCAAGTGGGTTGTGCCCTACCTGGCAGGCACCGGTCCCGACACCGGCGCGCGCATCCTCGCCGAGTCCGCCGGCCGCTTGCTTGGCCAACCCGTCATCATCGAAAACAAGGGCGGCGCCGCCGGCAACATCGGCGCGCGCCAGGTTGCCCGTGCCGCACCCGACGGGTACACATGGATCTACTCCGCCGCGCCCATGGCGGCGAACGTGCTGATGTACCGCAGTCCCGGCTACGACGTGATGAAGGACTTCCGCCATGTCATGCGGCTCACCACGTCGGATGTGCTGCTGGTCGTCAACCCGGCGTCGGGCATCGAGACGCTGCAGGACCTCGTTACCAAGGCGCGTGCCGCCCCCGGCAAGCTGGACTATGCCTCCGGCGGCGTGGGCACGCCGTCGCATCTTGGCGTGGAGCTGTTCCTCAATGCCGCGGACATCAGCGCCACCCATGTACCGTACAAGGGCGCGTCCGAACTGGTCAACGCCGTGCTGGGCGGGCAGGTGAGCTTCGGCATGCCCATCTTCGCGGTGGCCTTCCCGCAGGTGAAGGCCGGCAAGCTCAAGGCACTGGGCGTTGCCGGCACGCGGCGCAACGCCAGCCTGCCGGACGTGCCAACGCTGGCCGAGCAAGGCGTGCAGGGCGTGCAACTGACGTCATGGGGCGGGCTCTCGCTGCCCGCGGGCACGCCCGATGCGATCGCGGCGCGTGTTTACGAGGTCTTCAGCCAAATGCTCAAGGACCCCCCGGTGATCGCATCATTGAGCGAATTGGGTAGCCAGGTTTCGCCTTCGACACCCGAGGGTTATCTGCAGGTTATCCGGCATGAAGTCGAGTTGACAGGGCAGATGATGAAGAGCGCCAAGATATCGCCGCTTTAGAGAAAGCTCGCGCTGGGGTGCTCGGCCGAATGAACTGCCTTCGCGTTTTCCTTTTCCTTATGGGGCGATGTTCTTATCAGGTCCTGCAGTGGCCGCCGAGCTTGGCTGTGGCTTCAGAAATGCGCTCTGCGAAAACCAGCTTCGAGAGCTCGCTACTTCGGCTTTGGAGATAGGCGACCGGCGGCCTCGGGCCCTGAGCGGAAGTCTGGCCCTATGCAAAGCGGTCACTGCGGACAGGCGCAGTGGCACTCCATGGCGCGAGTCACTTTCTCATCGCTTTCCATGCCCCCACTGGTCCGCCCAAGCTGACAACGGCTTCAGCGCCTTCGCAAGACGGCGCCCTTCGTCCGTTAGTCGATAGCCACCCTCGGCATGTTCGACAAGGTCGACTTCCCTCAGTTCAGTGAGCCGCGTGTTGAGCAATCTGGTGTTCGTCTCGCACGCGTCTTGGAGGGCTCTGAAGGTCAGCGAGCCCTCCCGCAGCTCCCAGAGCACGCGCAGCGCCGTGCGCCGTCCCAGCAGGTCCAGAGCAACCATGATGGGACGGCCGGTGGTGGAACCGCGAACTGGTTGGCCGATACGAGGTGTCGTCATGCTTTACTTTATACAGCAGGAAGCCTACGATAGCGCGGCCATTGAATCAGGAGTCCGTATGCCCGCACGCATTGAGCCAGCAACGCCACCATTTGGTGAGGACATTTCCAGGCCACTCGACAGGCTGATGAAGGGACAGCCCCCTCTTCGGCTGTTCACGACGTTGGCACGCGACCCTCGTCTATTTCAAAAGTTCTTTGCCGGCGGGTTGCTGGACAAAGGCAACTTGAGTATCCGACAGCGCGAAATCGTGATACATCGCACAACGGCATTGTGCAAATCCGAATATGAATGGGGCATCCACGTCACGGCCTTCTCAGGGCTCGCTGGCCTGACGCCAGAGCAGGTCCAGGCGACCGTCACGGCTTCGGGGAACGAAGCCTGCTGGTCAGCCGAGGAGCATGTCCTTCTGCGCCTCTGCGACTCTTTGCACGAGCATTCCGACATCGACGATGGACTGTGGGACGAGTTGCGGAATTACTTTACCGAGGAAGCCATCATTGAACTGCTGATGCTGGCTGGCTTCTATCGCACCGTCAGCTACCTGACGAACGGGCTCCGCATGCCCTTGGAAGAGGCGGGCGCACGATTCCCGGCTTGAGGCCGCTTCTGGGCGAGGCGTCGGCGCATTGACTACCGTGCAACAACAGGAGAACTCTCGATGATCAAAGTCAGTGTCATGTACCCGTATGCCGGAGACGTCCGATTCGATCACGCTTACTACCGCGAGACGCATATGCCAATGATGAAACGGCTGCTCGGCGCTGCATGTCTGTACTACATGGTGGACAAGGGCATCTCAGGGCGCGCCCCAGGCATAGACCCTGTTTACGTAGCCAAATGCGAATTCGTCTGTACTTCTGTCGAAGCTTATCGGGCAGCTTCTGGCCAGCACCAGCAGGAGATCAGGGGCGACATCGCCAATTACACGGATATTCAACCCGTGGTGCAGATCAGCGAAGTGGTAGTAGAGCGTTCGGAAGTTTGACCAAGGTGCGAATTGGCCAAGCACCGCATCCGCGTATGGCAAACCCCGGGGGATAGCGCGGTGCTTTGCAAGCGTTTCACCACGTCGACGTAGTCGCGAAGCCAGCCCAAGCGGCGCGATCTCCGGTTGTGGCCGACTGTAGCTGGTCGCGCTTCCATCGTGAACGGGCCCGGAGCTACCGCTCTGCTCGCCTCGATTGCGGGGGCTCATTCTCTGCAGTCGGCGCGGTGAAGGCCGAGACACAGAACTGCAAACAATGGGCGGTCGGCAGTCCACTCGGTGACACCAACGCGAGGTGCCCCCTTTGGCATCTGATAACTGTGCTGTACGGCAAGGCCCCGCTTCACAAACGCCCCTGGGAAATTTTTTGCGCTTGGTTGGAGGAACTCGCTCGTCGGCTCGCGCTCATACGGGAAAATGCCGCTTGGAACCGCGCCGGTGGCAATCGACCGTCGGGGTGGGCCACGAATGTTTGTACCCCCAGAGCCCCCGCCCGGCAACATCACGAGAACCCCTCAATGACGATCATCGTGTCTGCTGACAGGCGCCGCGAAGGCATATCTGCCGTGGCGGCTCGGCTGGTGCCCTATCTGGGCATCGCCTTCACCGTTGTGCTGCTAGACCAAGCGTCGAAGTCGCTCGCCACACGATTCCTAAGCGGGGGCGAAATCCTTCCCATCACGCCCTTTGCCGATCTCGTCCTGGCGCACAACCGGGGCGTTGCCTTCTCTTTCTTGGCCGACGCTTCGGGCTGGCAGCGATGGCTGTTTACGGCGCTTGCCATCGCGGCGGCTGCATTCATCCTCAAACTGCTGGCGCAGCCCGGCGGAACGCTGCTGTTCAGAGCGGCCTTGGCACTTGTGCTCGGCGGCGCGCTGGGAAATGCGATCGACCGCTCGTGGCAGGGACATGTGGTCGACTTCATCCATCTTCATTGGCGCGACGTCTACGACTTCGCCATCTTCAACGTGGCCGATTGCGCCATCACTGCAGGCGCAGCACTTCTGGTGCTGGCTGAAATCAGGCGGCCGCGAGCTGCTTGAAGCAGATTCGAGCTTGCTCTCACGGAGCCGGATCCGCCGCCGCAACTGATCGGTCGCGTGGGACTTGGCATTTTGGTGGTGAACGCGAAGGCCAGGTACCGGTCGGTGACGGCTGTTGCATCCATGATCGGGAGCTTTACCAGAATCGGCCGATAAAGTTGACGGCCTTCTCAAAGAGGCTGTTCGGCAGCACGGTGCTCATGACAATGCAAGCCCACCCGATGAGACCGATCAAGAAGCCAGTCCGATCGCCGCTGCCCCACATCAGGTAGCCGATACCCGCAATGGCTGAACCCAAAGCGAACATGAGAAGTCGACCTTTCCAGGTAGCCATCAAACTCCAATCTTTGCGCGGTTGATCAGAAGCCTTCTTTCGCCTTCGCGGTGGAGCGGGCCCGATGGGAATTGCCCATCGACCACGCCGTCATTACGAAGGTCGGGTCATGGCCCGCATTCTGCCTTTCCTGCTGAGGCCGCAACGGTTGTCGAGGGCGGCTACTTGGCGCTCTCGCGACCTATGAGGTCCCACGCAAGGCCTGCAACCCAACCGATGCCCACCAACCATGCCCCGGCCTGAACTGTGTCGACGTCGACCGGCGCGGCCCAATTGACCACCGCCGCGAGCGCCAAGCCGACAGCGGCGCCAAGACAAGACAATGGTGAGACGAGCGCGTCAAGCATTTGAGAGGTATGGGCGAATGTCTGGTTCTGGCCGAGCTTTGCCCTAAGCGGCATGCGGTTCAAATGAGCCCGCTGCCGAGGCAAAGTGTAGGGGTAGCGCTGATGACTTGACTTGGCCAGCCAGCCCTCGCGCAAGAAACTGCGCCATGCCCATTTTGAAATGCTCGGGCGAATCACTGCGTGGCACCGTGACGACTTCCCACAAACCACTTGCGCCGACGGTGCTCCAGCAGAACAAATCGCCATCATCCGAAATAGCCCATGGCAGGAGGCCGCCTGGCTCAAAGAAGAGCGGGAATGGGAAGTTCTCCGGATAGCTGGTCCGGAGTTCGCGCAGCGCCGAGAGCTGAATGAACATCTGGTCCAGCAGGTTCACATGTGGGTTCGCGCTGAAAGGGTTGAGAACGGTCAAGAAACTATTGATGGTCCCCGAACCGTAGTGGTCAATGAACTGCATGTAGTCGGTAGGCAACGGGCCACCAAGCTTGGACGTCACGGCACCCCATTGACCCGTGGTGCCTTGCTCGGTCAGCCGGGCAGGGCGTGGGAGCAGACTGAGGAGTTCGTCAATGACCATGGGAATTGGGCCGATGTCGGTTCATGACTGGATTCTGGCCGACGACTGAACGTCCGATGTTGGCCGAACTGTGCCATAGCTGTGTGAGTACGCCGCGCTGCTATTCGCCGTCGAGTCGCAAGAGCTTCTCGTCGAACCAGATGTCTTCGTAGCCCGGCGCAATCAAGAAGCGCCAGCCAGTCATACAGGTTTTGAGTACAGTTTCCGAGTGACTGGTTGTGGCCGGCAGGCGCCGTCTACCGCGTCAACTCCGCATGGTAGCCAACGCGGCAACGCATTTGCTATCTCGTACAAGGCAATAGCCAGCGCCACCCGTCATGGATGAAGGGAAGCTCTCGAAGTACCAAAGTTCGTCACCAGCGACGATTTGGGCCTTCAACGCTTCCCAACGTGCTAGCCACGCCGGGCTAACCTGAGCGTTGTACTCGACAGACCTCCGCTGAAGCTCTGCTTCCGCATCCTCAATGGAAAGTCGACGCCGCCATGACGTTGGCGGTGGAAATGTTGTCGTCTTCATACGCTACGGAAAACCGTGACCTTGTCGGGAATGCCCGCAATTGGCGGGAGGCGCAGTTCAACCTACTGCCAGAACTTCCATGAGGATTTGGGAGTCGCTCGGACCTTCTCGGGTCGCTTGTAGTTCGCATTGAATTTCCATGTCCCACCTTCTTGATAGAACTCGATAGTCGATTCCAACCAGGCTTCACCGTGCTCCTGAAAAACCGCCCAGTACTGCTCGCAGAGCTGCGCAAGGTCTTGGGAGATGCTCGCCTTGTCGTCCGACTGGTCGTTTTTGAGCCCGTAGTTGATGCGGTGACCGTCGCAGTCAATCGTAAGCACGCCGCGGGTCCAAGATTCGGGCGAGCAGCGAATCGCCTCATGCAGAAGTGAAGTGAGGGCCTCGCTGTATTTGTCTAGCTTGTCCGTCATGCCTTGATTGCCCGGGATGTTGGCCGCCACCGACCGATTGGCGATTGTTGACGCGCCTTTAGTTGGCGTGCACGCGCTTCAACGAGTTCAGTTCCAAGTTGGCCCAAAACTGTCGTGTAATCGCCTCGAACGTCGGCTTCCAAGCGAATTGGGCCTCATCGGTGAATGTCAGGTGATGGCCGCCTGTAGCCGGTTGCGCCTTACGGCGCTTCGAACCTGAGCCGGCATAGCCGTCGTGCGGAAGCAGAGCGTTCCCAACGACCTTGTACTTGGCACCGCCGTTCAGGCGTGCAACGGGATTGCTTCATAGCGGCTTGCTCATGCGCAAGATCGGGACCGCAACACCGCCGCGGTCGTCCGTGAGGCGTTCGCATGGCTCGTAGCCGCAGGCGCGGTAGAGCGGTGCGCCTGCCATGGTGGCCATCAATTCAACTTTCTTGAAGCCTTCGGACCGTGCCGCCCCCTCACAGAGCGAGAGAATAAGCCGACCCACGCCTTTGCGCGTGTGTTGCGGGTGGGTGTACATGGCGCGGACCCGCGCCGCATCCTTTGCTGGGTCGAGCAGGACAGCGCTGCGACCGGGCGACTGGTCTCCGCCGTACAGGGTGGCGCGGCGGCTCCATCCACCGCAACCTGCAACCCTGCCGTCCGCTTCCACGACGAAACAAGTTCGATCATCGATGAGCTGGGTGTCCAACCCCATGATCGCCCGGCTCGACGCAATCTGGCTTTCGTCGAGGAACGGCTTCTGCAATTCGGATATTGCAGCGTCCATCAAGGCCCTTAGCGCGTCAATGTCGTCGCGGTGGGCAAGCCGGTAGGTCAGGTTCGCACTTGTCATGGTTCGCTCCTTGAGGCCGCCTGCGCATTCACCAATTTAGACTAGATCAAGTCGCTGCTCGTTTGCAAGCGCCGATGCTTGAGACTGAACGTCCGATCGTGGCCGACTGTAGCCGAAGGGCGGTCGGCGCCGGGGGCCGAGCCGTCAGCTGGCTTGTTCGAAAGCCGTCATTCGTTGCGACCGCAATGGGAGGCCAGACCTCAGGGCTGGCAGACGGCTTCCAGATGTTCGTGCGTGGAACGTGTTTCTCATATCCAGTCCCATCATCAACGCCGACGACTTGATGGCCGACGCAGGGTCGAAGGTTGCAAGAACTCGTCCGCGGGAGGCCCGTAAGTCATTCCAAACGATCAGCCGCAGCTTGATATTGGTCAAGCACCGGCGCCACCGCGCACCCTAGGATGCCCTGATGGAATCAAGGAGCTTCTTGTGAAAGCATATTTTGTGGGTGGCGGCATCGGCTCTCTGGCAGGCGCGGCATTCATGATCCGTGACGCGGGCGTCGCGGGCGCGCAGATCACCATCATCGAGCGCTCGGCGATTGCCGGCGGCAGCCTGGACGCCGCGCCGCATGCGACCGGCGGCTACTCTCTGCGTGGTGGGCGCATGCTGACTTCTGACCACTACGAATGCCTGTGGGATCTGCTGAAGACCATCCCCTCGCTCGACCACCCGGAAGAATCGGTCTTTGAAGAGACGGCTCGCTTCAACCGCGAGCATCCGGCCCACTCAAGTGCGCGCCTTGTCGACCAGCACCGCTTCAAGCTCGACGTGAGTTCGATGGGTTTCACCAACGCCGACCGGCTGGAGCTGGTGCGCCTCGCCGAGACCTCCGAAGACGCATTGGGCACCAGCCGCATCACAGACTGGCTCTCGCCCCCGTTTTTCCGTACCAACTTCTGGTGGATGTGGCAGACCACTTTTGCCTTCCAGCCCTGGCACAGTGCAGTCGAATTGAAGCGCTATCTGCATCGCTTCATGAATGAGTTCCCGCGCATCGAGACTCTGGCAGGCGTGAAGCGCACGGTCTACAACCAGTACGACTCGATCGTGCAGCCACTCGAAGCATGGCTGCGCGCGGGCGGCGTGAATTTCGTGCACGGCACGACCGTGACCGAAATGGACCTGCGCGACGAAGGAGGCCAGGTCACAGTGCAGGCGCTGCATGTGCTCGACGACGCGGGCACGCGACGGATCGCCGTCGGCGCCGAGGACTTGGTCTTCTTTCAGAACGCGTCGATGACCGATGCGTCGAGCACTGGTTCGATGGAGCTCGCCGCGCCGCGCCTGACGATGGCCGACAGCGGCGGCTGGACGCTATGGGAGAAGATCGCACGCGGCCGGCCGGAATTCGGCAACCCCGCAGCGTTCAACAGCAGCATCGCCGAGTCATACTGGGCCTCGTTCACGGTCACCTGCAATACGACGGCCTTCTTCGACCGCATGGAGAGCTTCTCTGGCGACCGTGCTGGTACCGGCGGACTGGTAACGTTCAAGGACTCGAATTGGCAGATGTCGGTGGTGCTGTACCACCAACCCCACTTCCGCGGCCAGCGCGCCGACCAGCAGGTCTTCTGGGGCTACGCGCTGCAGCCAGACCGCGTCGGAAACTTCGTACCCAAGGCGATGAGCGACTGCAGCGGCGCCGAGATACTGCAAGAATTGCGCGGTCACCTGAACTTCGACCCCGAGGTGCTGGCCGGCGCGATCTGCATCCCCTGCCGCCTGCCCTACATCACCAGCATGTTCATGCCACGCGCCAAGACCGACCGGCCGTTGCCGGTGCCCAAGTGCTCGCGCAACCTGGCCTTCGTGAGTCAGTTCGTCGAGATCGGCGACGACGTGGTGTTCACGGTCGAGTACTCGGTGCGTGCGGCGCAGATGGCGGTCTACCAGTTGCTGGGCGTGCGACGCCAGGTGCCACCGATCACGCGTCACGACCACTCGCTCAAGGTCATGTTCGATTCGCTGGTGAAGTCCTTCAGCTGAGGTCGCAACGCGGCTCGCGCCGAAGTTGCAGAACAACGCCACTCCGATGTTGCAGGTCATCAACTCGCCCTGTTGAACCGTCTTGGCAAACTCTCCAGCGGCCGGCCGGCTGGCTTCGCTTGCTGCGGTCGTTCACGATCGACCGGTCGTGGCCGAATTCTGCCTGCTGATCTAGTCGGGCAATTGCTCCGCGCCGGCGCGACGAACCCACGGCGAACCAGGCCCGTCATGTTGTGCCGGCCAGCCCAAGGGGTCGCGACGCATGCGCTTGTGGCAGAGCTGGACATATGCAACCATCGCGCCGGCGCGCTGCGAGGGACGAAAGCGCATCGTCATCGCTCATCGAGCGTCACACCAACAAGGAGGCCGCGTGGATCAAGGTGTTCAAAAGAAGGCATTCGTACTATCGTGCGCACCGCACACAGCTCCTTCGGCTCTCTTGATCGCGACGGCGATGCTGATTGCCGCTTGCGGCGGCGGGGGCGGCAGTGGGGGTGGCGGCGCTGCTCTTCCGATCGTCGGCATTCCGCCC
>Ga0065704_10000906_pt1 | contig 11077 bp, 7 predicted proteins | sample SwiRhicommuniRL2_FD_59091 | JGI IMG/M metagenome (GOLD analysis project Ga0065704, IMG submission 59091) | Switchgrass rhizosphere bacterial communities from Rose Lake, Michigan, USA - RL2 v2 (version 2) | ecosystem: Host-associated > Plants > Roots > Rhizosphere > Soil | place: East Lansing, MI | reverse complement strand
ACCGGAGTGGACGCATCACTGGTGTTCGGGTTGTCATGCCAATGGCACTGCCCGGTAGCTAAATGCGGAAGAGATAAGTGCTGAAAGCATCTAAGCACGAAACTTGCCCCGAGATGAGTTCTCCCTGACCCTTNAAGGGTCCTGAAGGAACGTTGAAGACGACGACGTTGATAGGTCGGGTGTGTAAGCGCAGCGATGCGTTGAGCTAACCGATACTAATGAACCGTGAGGCTTAACCTTACAACGCCGAAGCTGTTTCGGCGGACAAGAGACGATTTTCAGCCTTGATACAGATTACAGAATTTGCCTGGCGGCTGTAGCGCGGTGGTCCCACCTGACCCCATGCCGAACTCAGAAGTGAAACGCCGTAGCGCCGATGGTAGTGTGGGGTCTCCCCATGCGAGAGTAGGGAACTGCCAGGCATCAATTAAAGAAACCCCGTACCGCAAGGTACGGGGTTTTTTGCCGTCCGGGCGGAAAAAACCGGCTGGCGGCTTCGCCTTACCCGGCCTACAACCTCACCGGCCCGGTGATTCCAGCCGACAAAGATCCCCCAATGGGGTAAACTATCCCGGTTTTTGCATCTGGATAGCGTCTATGAATCACTCCCTTAAGCCCTGGAATACCTTCGGTATCGACCGAAATGCCCGACAGATCGTGCGAGCCGACGATGCGCAGCAGCTGCTGGCCGCATGGAATCATGCAACGCAACACCACCAACCGGTTCTTATTCTGGGCGAGGGCAGTAACGTTCTCTTTCTGGAAGACTTTTCCGGGACGGTGATCGTGAACCGCATCCGTGGGATCGCGGTTGAGGAGACGCAAGAGTGCTGGCGTCTGCACGTAGGTGCCGGAGAAAACTGGCACGATCTGGTGCAATTTACCCTTGAACACAACATGCCTGGGCTGGAAAACCTTGCCCTGATCCCTGGCTGCGCCGGTTCATCCCCTATTCAGAATATCGGTGCCTATGGCATCGAGCTCAAGAATGTCTGTGAATATGTGGATTGTATCGAGCTGGCGACCGGTGAAGCGCGTCGTTTACAGGCTGATGAATGCCGTTTCGGCTACCGCGACAGCATTTTTAAACATGAATATCAGGACAAATATGTCATCGTCGCGGTCGGTCTGCGCCTGACAAAAAACTGGCAGCCGGTCCTTTCCTACGGGGATTTAACCCGTCTGGATCCCGCGACGGTGACTGCGAAAGAGATTTTTGCGGCAGTTTGCCAGATGCGCATGAGCAAATTGCCCGATCCGAAAGTGAACGGTAACGCCGGTAGCTTCTTCAAAAACCCGGTTATCACCGCCGAAAATGCACAAACTCTGCTTGCCGAGTGGCCGAACGCGCCGCACTATCCGCAGGCGGATGGCAGCGTCAAGCTGGCCGCTGGCTGGTTGATCGATCAGTGTCAGCTTAAAGGCACGACCTGCGGTGGCGCGGCGGTACATCGCCAGCAGGCGCTGGTGCTTATCAATGAACATAATGCGACAAGCGATGACGTTGTGCAGCTGGCCCATCAGGTGCGTCAGCGCGTGGGTGAGAAGTTTAATGTCTGGCTGGAGCCGGAAGTGCGCTTTATCGGGCACCACGGCGAAGTGAACGCGGTGGAGACCATTGCATGAAAGACCATACCGTCCCCCTGAAGCTGATCGCCATTCTGGCCGATGGCGATTTTCATTCCGGTGAACAGCTCGGTGAACAGCTGGGAATGAGCCGCGCCGCCATTAACAAACATATTCAGACCCTGCGCGACTGGGGCGTGGATGTCTTTACCGTGCCGGGCAAAGGTTACAGCCTGCCGGAGCCGGTTCAGCTGTTGAACGAAGCCTTTATCCACAGTCAGATCGCCGACAACAGCGTCACCGTTCTGCCGGTGATTGACTCTACCAACCAGTATCTGCTCGACAGACTCAACGAGCTGAAGTCTGGCGACAGCTGCGTGGCAGAGTGCCAGCAGGCCGGTCGCGGTCGCCGGGGACGTAAATGGTTTTCGCCTTTTGGCGCCAACCTCTATCTGTCCATGTACTGGCGTCTGGAGCAGGGACCCGCTGCCGCCATTGGTCTGAGTCTGGTGATTGGTATTGTGCTGGCAGAGGTTCTGCAATCCCTCGGGGCTGAGGATGTGCGGGTGAAGTGGCCAAACGATCTCTATCTTAAGGATCGCAAACTGGCCGGTATCCTGGTTGAACTGACGGGTAAAACCGGCGATGCAGCGCAGATCGTGATGGGAGCCGGGATCAACTTAGTGATGCGTAACGTGCAGGCGGATGAGATTAATCAGGGCTGGATCAACCTGCAGGAAGCGGGGATCGCTATCGATCGTAACGTCCTTGCGGTGCAGGTTATCAACGAGCTGCGCCACTCGCTGAGAATTTTCGAACAGGAGGGCTTAGCGCCGTTCCTGCCTCGCTGGGAGAAGCTGGATAATTTTGTTCACCGTCCGGTGAAGTTGATTATTGGTGATAAAGAGATCTACGGCACCTCGCGCGGTATCAACGAGCAGGGTGCGCTGCTGCTGGAGCAGGAGGGTGTGATTAAGCCGTGGGTTGGCGGGGAGATTTCCCTGCGCAGCGCCGAATAACAGGCCGGGAGCTGCTGTCTCCTGGTCAGCCATACCGCCGCTTAGCCCCTGTGCGAAGCGGCAACCAGAATAATCCCTAAACGGTTGGTTACACTCTCTTAAACACATCACGATAAGGTATACTCTGAAAGCAGCGGGGTAACAGTTGATTAACCTGCGTTTCGCGTTTCTGGAGATTCATTTTGCGTGTCAGCCGCTCTTTAACTATCAAACAAATGGCGATGGTGACTGCCGTCACCATGGTGTTTGTTTTTGTCTTTTGCGTCATTTTGCTGTTTCATGCCATTCAGCAGAATCGCTACAACACGGCTTCGCAACTCGAAAGTATTGCCCGCTCAATCCGGGAGCCCCTTTCTGCTGCCATTCTGAAGGGCGACATTCCCCAGGCGGAATCCATTATTAAGAGCATCAGGCCGGCTGGCGTCGTCAGCCAGGCGGATGTGGTGCTGCCCAACCAGTTCCAGGCGTTGCGCATGAACTTCATCCCGGAGCGCCCGGTTCCGGTGATGGTTAAGCGCATGTTTGAACTGCCGATACAAATCTCCCTGCCAGTCTATTCCCTGCAGCGACCAGCCAACCCGCAGCCGCTGGCCTATCTGGTGCTGCAATCAGACTCCTGGCGGATGTACAAATTCGTCATCAGTTGGGTCTCAACGTTGGTGACCACTTACTTATTGTTGACGCTGATGCTGACCGTGGCGCTGACCTGGTGCATCAACCGGCTGATCGTCCACCCGCTACGCCGGATTGCCCGCGAGCTGCATGCCCTTTCGCCGCAGCAGCAGAGCGGGCATCAGCTCCCTGTGCCGCGTCTGCACCATGACGACGAGATTGGCATGCTGGTTCGCAGCTACAACCTCAACCAGCAGCGCATGATGCGCCAGAATGAAGAGCTCAACCACAACGCCACCCGCTTCGCGGTTTCGGATCTGCCCAACAAGGCGTTTCTGATGGCGATGCTGGAGCAGGCGGTGCAACGCCAGCAGACCACCGCCCTGATGGTCGTGGCCTGTGAAACCTTGCAGGATACCGCCGGGGTGCTGAAGGAGAGCCAGCGGGAAATGGTGCTGCTGACGCTGGTCGAAAAAATTAAATCTGTACTGGCTCCGCGAATGGTGCTGACTCAGGTGAGCGCCTATGACTTTGTAATTATCGCCAACGGCGTTAAAGAGCCCTGGCACGCCATTACGCTGGGTCAGCAAGTGCTCACTGTTATAAATGAACGGTTGCCGGTACAGGGGATCCAGCTGCGCCCGAGCGCCAGCATCGGCATCGCCATGTTTAACGGCAATCTGACCGCCGAGCAGCTCTTCCGTCGGGCATTCTCCGCTGCCTTTACTGCCCGGCAGAAAGGAAAGAACCAGATCCAGTTCTTCGATCCCGAGCAGATGGAGAAGGCGCAGCAGCGGCTGTCAGAAGAGAACGATATTCTGACCGCGCTGGACCATAACCACTTCGCCATCTGGCTGCAGCCGCAGGTTGATCTGCATACCGGTAAGGTCAGAAGTGCCGAAGCGCTGCTGCGGATGCGCCAGGCTGATGGCAGCTGGGAGCTCCCGGAAGGGCTGATCGACCGCATTGAGAACTGTGGCCTGATGGTGACCGTAGGCCATTGGGTGCTGGAAGAGTCCTGCCGCTTGCTGTCAGCCTGGCAGTCACGGGGGATGATGATGCCTCTGTCGGTTAACCTGTCGGCATTACAGCTGATGCACCCGAACATGGTTCCGGAGCTGCTGGAGCTGATCGGTCGCTACCGCATCCAGCCTGATACCCTGATTCTGGAAGTGACCGAGAGTCGCCGGATCGACGATCCTAACGAAGCCGTGGCGATACTCCGCCCGCTGCGTAATGCCGGGGTGCGCATTGCGCTGGACGATTTCGGCATGGGGTATGCCGGGCTGCGTCAACTGCAGCATATGAAAACCCTGCCGGTAGACGTGCTGAAAATCGACAAGGCCTTTGTTGAGGGCCTGCCTGACGACAGCAGCATGGTGGAGGCGATTATCCAGATGGCACACAGCCTGCGGCTTGAAATTATCGCCGAGGGTGTCGAAACCGAAGCCCAGCGGAGCTGGCTGGCGCAGGCCGGGGTGGAGTGCGGACAAGGTTTTCTTTTTGCTAAAGCCGTACCGCAAGAGATTTTTGAAACTCGTTATCTTCACCAGAATGACAATCACACAGTTGAATGAAATGTTGCTGGCTTGTGCGAGCCAGCTCAAACTTCTTAACATTTCCGTTTCAAATTCAGTCTGATCTTCTATTTGTCCTGATTATTGGGTGCTATTTTAAGGCCGCAGGTGAGCAGTAACCCTACACCACCTGCGGTTTTTCTTCCCAAGGACATCTTATGAAAACCTCTCTCTTCAAAAGTCTTTATTTTCAGGTTTTAACCGCCATCGCTATCGGTATTTTGCTTGGCCATTACTACCCTGAATTAGGCGCCCAAATGAAACCGCTTGGGGATGCCTTCGTTAAGCTGATTAAGATGGTGATCGCTCCGGTTATCTTCTGTACCGTCGTGACCGGCATCGCAGGCATGGAAAGCATGAAAGCCGTGGGCCGTACCGGTGCGGTTGCGCTTCTCTATTTTGAAGTGGTCAGCACCCTTGCGCTGATCATTGGTCTGGTGATTGTGAACGTGGTGCAGCCGGGCGCTGGCATGAACGTTGACCCTTCGACGCTGGATGCGAAAGCGGTGGCGGTCTACGCCGAGCAGGCGAAAGACCAGGGCGTGGTCGCCTTCCTGCTGGACGTCATCCCCGGCAGCGTGATTGGTGCCTTCGCCAGCGGCAACATCCTGCAGGTGCTGCTGTTTGCCGTGATGTTCGGCTTTGCCCTGCATCGTCTCGGCAGCAAAGGCCAGCTGATTTTCAACGTGATTGAAAGCTTCTCGCAGGTGATCTTCGGCATCATCAATATGATTATGCGCCTGGCACCGATCGGGGCCTTCGGGGCGATGGCCTTTACCATTGGTAAATATGGCGTCGGCACCCTGGTACAGCTCGGCCAGCTGATTATCTGCTTCTATATCACCTGTATTCTGTTTGTGGTGGTGGTGCTGGGCAGCATTGCCCGCGCCACGGGCTTCAACATCTTTAAGTTCATCCGCTATATCCGTGAAGAGCTGCTGATTGTGCTGGGGACCTCCTCGTCTGAGTCAGCGCTGCCGCGGATGCTCGACAAGATGGAGAAGCTGGGCTGCCGTAAATCGGTGGTGGGGCTGGTGATACCGACCGGCTACTCCTTTAACCTCGACGGCACGTCGATCTATCTGACAATGGCGGCGGTGTTTATCGCCCAGGCCACCAACAGCCATATGGATATCTTCCATCAGATCACGCTGCTGGTGGTGCTCCTGCTCTCCTCGAAAGGGGCGGCAGGGGTGACGGGCAGCGGCTTTATCGTGCTGGCGGCGACCATCTCTGCGGTAGGGCACCTGCCGGTGGCCGGGCTGGCGTTGATCCTCGGTATTGACCGCTTTATGTCCGAAGCCCGCGCGCTGACCAACCTGGTGGGTAACGGCGTGGCGACCATCGTGGTAGCGAAGTGGGTCAAAGAGCTGGACCACAAAAAACTGGACGATACGCTGAATAATCGTGCGCCAGACGGCAAAACACAGGGTTTGTCCTCTTAAAATCTTCTCTCTGGCCCGCATTCCCTTGTCGGGGTGCGGGCTCCTGCGCATAATGGCCCCTGAAGACTTGTCATAATCGGACAAGATTTATTTCGGGTATATTTCACTTCTTGCCGTGACGTTTCGCTTCACGCGCGGTCTAATCGGAGTGTTTTGAACATCATCTTTAGAGTGCGACAGGGCGTGTGGCACTCTTTGTAACCAGGAATGTTGATCAGGGGTTCACATGCAGGGCACAAAAATTCGACTCTTAACCGGCGGTTTGCTCATGATGGCAGCAGCCAGTTATGTGCAGGCTGACGCGCTCCAGCCTGACCCGGCCTGGCAACAGGGTACGCTGGCGAACGGTTTTCAGTGGCAGGTTTTAGCCACACCGCAACGCCCCAGCGACCGCATTGAGATCCGCCTTTCCGTCAATACCGGTTCCCTGACCGAGAGTACGCAACAGAGCGGCTTCAGCCATTTTCTTCCCCGTCTGGCGCTGACCCAAAGCGGCAGCCTGCAGGCCGTGCAGGTGCGTTCACTGTGGCAACAGGGCATCGATCCTAAGCGCCCTCTGCCGCCTGCCGTGGTCTCCTATGACTACACCATGTTTAACCTCAGCCTGCCAAACAACCGTAACGATCTGCTCAAAGAGGCATTGACATGGCTGTCCGATACCGCCGGTAACGTCTCGATTACGCCTGACACCGTCAACTACGCGCTGAGCAACAGTGATATGGTGGCAACCTGGCCGGCGGATACCAAAGAGGGCTGGTGGCGCTATCGTCTGAAAGGCTCTGCGCTGCTGGGCCACGATCCGGCGGAGCCGCTGAAGCAGCCGGTTGATATCGAGCAGGTGAAATCTTTCTACCAGACCTGGTACACCCCGGACGCTATGACCCTGATTGTGGTCGGCAACATTGATAGCCGCGCGGTGATCGAGCAGATTAGCAAGACCTTTGGCGAGCTGAAGGGCAAACGCAGCACCCCTGCGCCGGTGCCAACCCTGTCGCCGCTGCGTGCCGAGCCGGTCAGCATCATGACCGATGCCGTGCGTCAGGACCGACTCTCTATTATGTGGGACAGCCCGTGGCAGCCGATTCGTGAATCCGCCGCGCTGCTGCGTTACTGGCGTGCCGATTTAGCCCGTGAGGCGCTGTTCTGGCATGTTCAGCAAACCCTGAGCAAGAATAACGCCAAAGACATTGGTCTGGGCTTTGATTGCCGGGTGCTGTTCCAGCGCGCCCAGTGCGCCATTAACGTGGAGTCGCCGGGGGATAAGCTGAACGCCAATATGGCGGTGGTCGCTAAAGAGCTGGCAAAAGTGCGTGAGAACGGTCTGAGCGAAGAGGAGTTCAACGCGCTGCTGGCGCAGAAAAACCTCGAGCTGCAAAAACTGTTCGCCACCTATGCCCGTACCGATACCGATATTCTGATCAGCCAGCGTATTCGCTCGCTGCAAAACCAGGTGGTGGATATCGCGCCGGAACAGTATCAGAAGCTGCGTCAGGATTTCCTTAACAGCCTGACCGCGGAGATGTTAAGCCAGGATCTGCGCCAGCAGCTTTCTCAGGATATGTCGCTGATTCTGATGCAGCCGAAAGGCGAGCCGGAATACAACATGAAGGATCTACAGGCGACGTGGGATGGGATTATGGCGCCCGCGAAATAAAAGCAAAAAGGCAACGTAAGTTGCCTTTTTTAATGTTTGCTCCCTCTCCCGGTGGGAGAGGGCACCAGACCGCACTTAGGCAGGCATCGCCTCGCGCGGGATGATTGCGCCACGATACTGAATCACCGTGCTGGCGGTCAGGTGGCCGCGCTGCGCTGCTGCTTCCGGCGTACCGCCGGTCAGACGCACCGCCAGATACCCGGCGCTGAAGGAGTCGCCCGCCGCGGTGGTATCAATCACTTTCTCTTTCGCCAGCTTCACCGCAGGCACTTCAACAAGGGCTTCCCCGGCAACTGCGACCAGGCAGGAGTCTGCGCCGCGCTTAATCACCACTTCGCTGACGCCAGCGGCCTGAGTACGGGCAATCACCTCTTCAACCGGCTTTTCGCCCCACAGGGCATCTTCGTCATCGAGGGTTAAGAAAGCGATATCGGTGCACTCCAGCATGCGGGTGTAGACCTGCTGCGTCTCTTCGCGGCTGGCCCACAGGCGTGGACGGTAGTTGTTGTCGAAAATCACTTTCCCGCCGTTGGCGCGGCACTCGCGCAGCAGGGAGAAGAGTTTTTCACGGCTGTCCGGGCTGAGGATCGCCAGGCTAATGCCGCTCAGATAGAGATAGTCAAAGTGGGCCAGCGTTTCGCAGATGTGGGCCGCGCTGTCGCTCTCCAGCCAGAATTTGGCGGCCGCTTCGTTACGCCAGTAGTAGAAGGTGCGCTCGCCGGTGCTGTCGGTCTCGATGTAATAGAGGCCCGGCAGGCGGTTTTCCATGCGCTGGGTCAGGGAGATGTCGACGTTTTCACTCTGCCAGGCATCCAGCATCTGCTGGCTGAAATTGTCCGTGCCCAGCGCCGTCACGTAGTTCACCGCCAGCGCGTCAGCATCAACCTGACGGGCAATATACACCGAGGTGTTTAAGGTATCGCCACCAAAGCCACGGTTCACTTCCGCGCCTTTCTGGGACAGTTCGATCATACATTCGCCGATCACGGCAATTTTCTTGGACATAGTCGTGAACCTGAACAGTTAAATTAGCGCTAGTTTGCGCTGCGACCCGGAAGCGGTCAACTGTATTAAAACGACGTTCCATTATTTTTTTGAACCCGGACAAGTTTCGGGTGGGTTTCAGATCTCAGATTTTTATTTTCGTCCGCAACCGAACATAAAGTTCTCTTGCCCGGGGCCGATAATCCTTTGACCAGTCCCCACAGGTTCTTCCCCATTCAACAGGATATCTGAAATGAAGTTAAGGCAGGACATCCAGCTGCTGAGCATCCCTGAGGCAAGTATTGAGAACTTGCAGGAACATCGCTACTGGCTGCAATGTGAGCGTGCTTATACTTATCAGCCCATTTACCGCACCGACGGTAAACTGATGGCGATCGAGATCCTGACCGTCGTAACCCATCCGTCAAACCCGGCTCAGCGCATCGCTCCGGATCGCTATTTTGCGGAACTGCCCGTGCGTCACCGTCTGGATATTCTCGAAGAGCAGCTCAGCATGCTGACGGCAAAGCAGGACTTTTTCGCCGACAACAGCATTCTGGCCTCGGTCAATGTCGATGGCCCGACCTTGCTGGCGGTGCGCCAGGATGAGAGCCTGCAGAAGCTGATCCAGCACTTGCCGTGGCTGCGCTTTGAGCTGGTGGAGCACGTTCGTCTGCCGCAGGACTCCTCGTTTGCTACCATGTGCGAATTTGGCCCCCTGTGGCTGGACGACTTTGGCACCGGCATGGCGAACTTCTCCGCCCTGAGCGAAGTACGCTACGACTACATCAAAGTGGCGCGGGATCTGTTCATCATGCTGCGTCAGACCCCGGAAGGCCGCAACCTGTTCACCCTGTTGCTGCAGCTGATGAACCGCTACTGTCAGGGGGTGATCGTCGAAGGCGTTGAGACGCTGGAAGAGTGGCGCGATGTGCAAAACTCGCCTGCCGCCGCCGCGCAGGGCTATTTCCTCTCCCGTCCGGTGCCGATGGAGACGCTCGACAACGTTATCGTCACCCTGTAATCCCGGCTGCTTCCCATAATAGCGCGTGGTTAACGCGTTATTACCGGACGCTGCCGCTCCTTTTTTCCTTGTCTGAACTATATTCATGACTGGCAAGGTAAAAAAGGAATTATGGGATGACAAAAACAGCGAAGATTATCACCTGGTCCGGGGGGGTCTTCTTGTTGCTGATTGTGGTGCTCATTGTCGTGATCGCGACATTTGACTGGAACCGCCTCAAACCGACCATCAACCAGAAAGTCTCAACTGAACTCAACCGTCCATTCGCCATTCGCGGCGATCTGGGCGTCGTGTGGGAACGCCAGAAAGGCGAAACGGGCTGGCGCAGCTGGATCCCGTGGCCACACGTGCATGCCGATGACGTTATGCTCGGCAATCCGCCCGATATTCCTGAAATTACGATGGTGCATCTGCCGCGCGTCGAAGCGACGCTGGCTCCGCTGGCGCTGCTGACCAAAACGGTCTATCTGCCGTGGATCAAACTCCAGAAACCCGATGCCCGGCTGATCCGCCTGTCGGAGAAGACCAACAACTGGACCTTTGATTTCGCGGAGAGCAAAGACAAAGAGGCTGCCGCCAAACCCTCGTCCTGGTCATTCCGGCTCGACAACATTCTTTTCGATCGCGGGCGCGTCGCCATTGACGATGCGGTGAGCAAAGCCAACCTCGAGATCTTCGTCGATCCGCTGGGTAAAGCGCTGCCTTTCAGCGAAGTCACCGGCACGAAGGGCAAAGAGGAGAAGAGCAAGGTGGGCGATTACGTCTTTGGCCTGAAAGCCGAAGGGCGTTACAACAACCAGCCGCTGAAGGGCAGCGGAAAAATTGGCGGCATGTTGGCGCTACGCGGGGAAGGCACGCCGTTCCCGGTGCAGGCCGATTTCCGCTCCGGTAATACCCGGGTGGCCTTTGTCGGCACGGTGAGCGATCCCATGAAGATGGGCGGGGTCGATCTGCGCCTCAAATTCTCCGGCGATTCGCTGGGCGAGCTGTACGAGCTGACCGGCGTCCTGCTCCCGGATACCCCGCCGTTTGAAACCGACGGTCATCTGGTGGCAAAAATCGACCCTGAAAAATCCTCCGTCTATGATTACCGCGACTTTAACGGTCGGATCGGTGACAGCGATATTCATGGCTCGCTGACCTACAGCACCGGTAAACCACGGCCGAAGCTGGAAGGCGACATGGAGTCACGGCAG
>Ga0065704_10071455_pt1 | contig 11094 bp, 9 predicted proteins | sample SwiRhicommuniRL2_FD_59091 | JGI IMG/M metagenome (GOLD analysis project Ga0065704, IMG submission 59091) | Switchgrass rhizosphere bacterial communities from Rose Lake, Michigan, USA - RL2 v2 (version 2) | ecosystem: Host-associated > Plants > Roots > Rhizosphere > Soil | place: East Lansing, MI | reverse complement strand
CGTTAAGTACCACGGACAAAGATGTTGTTCAACCTACTGATAGCAATTATGACATTGATAAATTAGTTAACGTGTACCCGATGACGCCCGGCCTGATCGATCAGCTGCGCCCTGACAGCGTTCAGGCACGGCCAAATCCTCAGCTGGATATACAACTGCAAAACTACCAATACCGTATTGGGGTTGGTGATGTGCTGATGGTTACCGTCTGGGATCACCCGGAACTGACCACCCCGGCAGGCCAGTACCGCAGTGCCAGTGATACCGGTAACTGGGTTAATGCCGACGGGACAATTTTCTATCCTTATATCGGGAAACTGAAGGTCACCGGAAAAACTGTCAGTGAAGTACGTCAGGAGATCAGTAGCCGCCTGGCAACGTACATTGAAAGTCCGCAGGTGGACGTCAGCATTGCGGCGTTCCGTTCGCAGAAAATTTATACCACCGGTGAAGTCATCAAGTCCGGACAACAGCCTATTACCAATATTCCGCTTACCGTGATTGATGCGATTAATGCCGCAGGGGGCTTAGCCCCTGATGCTGACTGGCGTAACGTGGTGCTCAATCACAACGGTCAGGATACACAGATTTCTCTTCAGGCCCTGATGCAGAAAGGTGACCTCACACAGAACCGCTTGCTTTACCCTGGCGATATTCTGTTTGTACCACGAAATGATGACCTGAAAGTGTTTGTGATGGGTGAAGTCACCAAACAGAGCACGTTGAAAATGGACCGGAGCGGGATGACTCTCGCCGAGGCATTAGGCAACTCAGACGGGATTGCTCAAAGTATGGCAGATGCTTCCGGGATATTTGTTATTCGTCCGCTGAAGGGAAGCCAGAAAGGTAAAATCGCCAATATTTATCAGCTGAATGCCAAAGATGCCTCTTCTATGGTGATGAGTACCGAATTCCAGCTTCAGCCTTACGATATTGTTTATGTCACCACTGCGCCGATTGTTCGCTGGAATCGTGTCATTTCGCAGATTGTCCCGACCATTACGGGAGTGCATGACATGATTGAAGCGGGACGCTTTGTACGGCAATGGAATCCATAATGTTTGACTCAATATTAATTGTCTGTACCGGAAATATATGTCGTTCTCCGATTGCCGAGAGACTGCTGAGGCGATTATTACCGGACAAGAAAATAGACTCGGCTGGAATGGCTGCTTTGGTTGGTCACTCTGCAGATGAGGGGGCGATTGTGGCAGCAGGGAAACATCAGCTGTTACTTGATAACCACCGGGCGACTCAATTTACTTCCGCGCTCGGGCGCCAGTATGACCTTATTTTGGTAATGGAAAAATTCCACCAAGAGCAGATTAGTCGTATCTCCCCTGAAGCTCGCGGGAAGATAATGTTGCTGGGCCATTGGCTCGGACAGAGAGAGATTCCGGATCCTTACCGTAAGAGTCAGGAAGCATTTGAGTCTGTTTACCGATTAATTGATCAGGCGTGTCAGTCCTGGTTGCAAAAGCTGAACGGATAACTTCATCAGGGAAACTACGTATGCCTCCAGTAATTTCGAAAACCCCCGCTTCACCAGATTCAGACGAAATCGACCTGGGTCGTTTGATTGGTGAAATCATTGACCACCGTAAACTTATTATTATCATCACATCCGTATTTACGGTGCTGGCTATTATATATGTTCTTTTTGCCACGCCTATTTATCAGGCTGATGCATTGATCCAGGTGGAACAGAAACAAGGGAATGCGATTCTTGAAAGTTTGAGCCAGGTGTTACCTGATTCTCAGCCGCAATCCGCGCCGGAAATTGCTTTATTACAGTCACGGATGATTTTAGGCAAAACAGTAGATGACCTGAATCTGCAAGCGTTGCTAAAACAAAAGTATTTTCCGGTGTTTGGACGTGGATGGGCGAGAATGACAGGAGATGTGCCCGGTAAACTTTCGATTGGTCGCTTGTATTTACCCGCAACTAGCGGTGATATACCAAAAATCACGATTAAGGTCATTGATAATAACAATTATCTGGTTGAAGGTGATGGTTTTGAAATCAAAGGAACAGTTGGAAATCTTCTTAATGAGAAAGGGGTTTCCTTACTGGTAAATGATATTCAAAGCGCACCAGGCACCCAGTTTGATGTATATTATCGGACTCGGCTACGAGCAATTAATGATTTACTCGATGCTTTTAGCGTAAATGATCAGGGTAAGGACACGGGTATTCTGAATCTTTCGCTGAATGGTGATAATCAGGAACTTATTGCAGCCACACTGAACAGCATTAGCCAAAATTACCTCGATCAAAATATTGCGCGTCAGGCTGCTCAGGATGCCAAAAGCCTTGATTTTCTTGAACGCCAACTTCCTCAGGTGCGTACTGACCTTAATACATCAGAAGATGCATTGAATGCCTATCGCAGGCAGAAAGACTCGGTAGACCTGTCTCTTGAGGCAAAATCTGTGCTGGATCAAATCGTCAACGTCGAAAGTCAGTTAAATGAACTGACTTTCCGTGAAGCGGAAATTTCGCAGCTCTACACTAAAGACCACCCTACATATAAAGCGCTTCTTGAGAAACGTCAGACATTGCTTAAAGAGAGGGATCGGCTAAATAAAAGTGTTTCCGCCATGCCAGGGACACAACAAGAAGTGGCCAGATTGAGCCGGGATGCAGAATCCAACCGTGCAATTTATATGCAGTTACTTAATCGTCAGCAGGAATTGAGTATTGCAAAATCCAGTGCAATAGGAAATGTGAGGATAATTGACCCAGCCGTCACTGAACCTAAAGCGGTGAAGCCTAAAAAGGTATTGATTGTATTAATTGGTCTTATTCTTGGGGCGCTGACTTCTATTAGTCTGGTATTCTTGCGCGTATTCCTGCGAAAAGGTATTGATTCACCGGAGCAACTGGAAGAAAAGGGAATCAATGTTTATGCAAGCATACCGTTATCAGAATGGCTGACTAAGAAAGGTAAATTCGGTAAAAACCAATCGTCTAAAACGAAGCGAAGCGGACCACAAACCAACTTTCTTGCGGTGGAGAACTCAGCCGACCTCGCTATAGAAGCTATACGCAGTTTGCGTACGAGCTTGCATTTCGCGATGATGGAGGCGAAAAATAACGTCCTTATGATATCAGGACCGAGCCAGAGTGCTGGTAAAACATTTATAAGCAGTAATCTGGCTGCGGTAATTTCTCAAGCTAATAAAAAAGTTCTTTTAATTGATGCAGACATGCGAAGAGGCTATTCTCATAAACTCTTCAAGGTCGGTTTGGAGAACGGACTTTCAGCTATTTTATCCGGGAAAATCAATCAGGAATCAGCGCCTGTAAACATACCTGCAGTGGGTATCGATTTTATATCCCGTGGGGAATCACCACCGAATCCTGCTGAACTCTTGATGCATCCGCGTTTCGAAACACTGATTAACTGGGCTTCGAAAAATTATGACCTCGTAATTGTGGATACACCACCCATTCTGGCAGTTACAGACGCCGCTATTATAGGCCGTTATGTGGGAACAACATTATTAGTAGCCCGATTTGAGATGAATACCGTCAAAGAGGTTGAGGTCAGCATCAGGCGCTTTGAGCAAAGCGGTATTGTGGTTAAAGGTTGCATCATCAACAGTGTCATTAAAAAAGCCAGCAGTTACTATGGCTATGGATATACAAACTACGATTACTCTTATTCAGCGAAAAATGACTAACTCTCTCATTTATCAGTCAATAAATAACTGGATACGATATGAATATCGAAAGAATTGCATTTCCAACATTTATCTTATTTGTGTTTGTGAAGGCTTTCTCTGGTCCAATAGGTATGATTGCCCCATTCGTTAACTATAGTGCAGTAGCAGTAATGCTACTGCTACTAGTCTACAGATGGGTAAGGAATCTATTTATGATTCCTTCTCTTATAATAATTACTTGTTTTTTCGTTTTCTATATCATACTTGGAACACTAAACGGCGGGTTGATTCAGGCTATGTTTGGGGTTTATATATTTATCCCATTCATGTTCAGTCTTGCTTATTCAGCAGAGATATTTGAAAAGCTACTTCACTCATCTCAACGGTTTTTTTTGTTTTTCGGTATCACATGCATATTAGGCGTCTTATATGTCAATGCATTTGGTGCTCCATGGTTGGGCAGTGTCATGGATATTGGTGGTTATTCAAAGGTGCTATCGCGGGACTGGACCGCAGGAGGCGCTCTAAGAAATCCAGGATTTACCGGGGCATCATTTGATGCTGCAACACTAATGTTGATTAGTTTCTTTTTTATTTTGTATCATTTGAGAAGTAAAAAAAAATGGATTAGTTATATATTGGTTTCTGTGATTCCGTTGTACCCTATTTATCTGACTACTACTAAAACTACTATCCTAATCTATATTATTGTTTCAGTAGTAATGATTCTACCTGCAATTGTAGTAATGACGTTTTCAAAAATATCAATAATATTCAGTGTGCTATTTTCTTATTACTATATGCTACCGAGCGCTAACCAAGTTAAGTATGATAAAACTAATACGTTCTTACAAAGGATGTATGAAACTTGGCCGGATGCAATGGGATTATTGAAAGATAATTATTCTTTCCTAATAGGTAAAGGTATCGGAAATATAGGCACTCCTTCATTGTTATTCTCTCCACAGAGTTATAATCCTGCTGATAATGCAATAGTGTATTTATATGTTATTGGTGGGGCAATTAGTGTTGTCTTCATTTTTATTTTTTTGATGAGATTTGTATTTTCTAGTTTTCATGATAGATCTTCAGGGATGATATATTATTCATTTGCTTTTTGTATATTTACAGGTGGTGTCACTTATAATCTCTTTGAATCTGTTTTTTATGCACCTTTTGCTGGCGTACTTGTTGGTGTGATATTTAACCGGGGTTTTTGTACAATGCGTAAATATGGATTGTATAAAGAGTCAGTTACAAATAATTAGTAATAACGTTTAATGTATTAGTAAAATATATGAGATAAGGAGCAAATGTGATCCCTAAAGTCATACATTATTGCTGGTTTGGTAGGGCTGAAAAACCAAAGTCTGTTCAAAAATATCTCGCTGCCTTTCATCAACTCGAATATGATGGATATAAAATAATTGAATGGAATGAGGATAATTTTGATTTAACGAGCAACAGCTATATTCGTAATGCTTATGGGCAAAAAAAATGGGCTCATGTCTCTGATTTTGTCAGGTTGGATGTTTTATACAACTATGGTGGAATTTATCTAGATACCGACATTGAGATAGTTTCCGGTTTTGAGGATTTATTGGATTTAGATTTCTTTATAGGATTTATGTGGGATTGTAATCTTGGCACGGCTGTAATTGGAGCTTGCCAAGGTAATGGCATTATAAATGAGTTGCTTTCAAAGTATTTGAATGAGGAAATATCTCTCACATCCCCTAATAACGACTTATTTACACGTTATTTTTTAGAAGCACTACCTGATTTTAAATTGAATGGAAGAGAACAGCTTCTTACTGGAAATATAAGAATTTTAAATAAATGTGTTTTTGAACACCCATCATTATTTAAAAGAAAAAATAGAACAATACATCATTTTTCTCAGTCGTGGAAAAAAAATAACAAGCTTAAGTCTAAAATAAAAAAATTCGTTATATATATTATTGGGCTGTATATATATAGAAAATATATATGTAGGAAATCGTTACGAATGTCCCCATTTTATGAACGCTATAAAATTGATCTCAAGGCAAAGTAATACATTCATTCGGTACAATTTAAGGGATGGAAATGTCGAAATGTTATTTTATAAATAAACTATTATGAAAAAATACCTAGCAAATTCATTTTGGGTTTTATCAGAAAAAATAATAAGGCTAACAGTAGTGTTTTGCCTATTTTCATATGTTTCACAGAAATTAACTGTATATGAATTTGGTGTTTTTTCTTTAGCGCAAACCATAGCTTCCCTTATGATTGGGGTTGTCGCATTCGGATTTGATAACGTACTTATTAAGGAGTTTTCTGCTTCAAATAGAGTTAATGAGGTCTTGTCTACTTCATTAATTTTCAGAATGATGTTGTCTATTTTTACGGTTTTAATTTTTTCAATTGTCATACTTCTAACTGATTATAATAATACTTATAAGGCAGTTTTTATTATATCTTCATTTAGTGTTTTTTTTCAGGCTCAAACTATTTACTACTCTTATTACCAGGCAATCTCTAAATCAGAAGTTATTACAAAAACTAGTATCGTAGCTTTAATAATATCTTCGATAATAAAATTAACAATACTTTATCTAAACTTGGGAGTGGTTTATTATACATTGTCATTTTGCTTAGATTACTTATTTTCATTTTTGCTGATCTTTCTTGTTTCAAGAAAAGGTGGCTTAAATGTTAATTTTAAGTTTTTTAATATAAAAAAACTAACATCATTAGTTAAGCAATCATTTCCTATTCTGGTTTCAACATTGATAGTTATGATTTATACCCGTATAGATCAATTCATGCTTGCTAAAATGATCGGTATGGATGAAGTTGCTAAATTTAATGTGGCGATTAGGATTTCAGATGCTTATATGTTTATTCCTCTAGCTATTGCTGCTTCATTTTTTCCAATGGTGGCAAATAATAGTTCACCTAGTAATATAAAAAAATATTTCTATGTTACGCATCTTTTTACATCAATATCTGGTGCTCTAGTTATTCTTCTTACACCATTTATTGTAAATGCTTTCTTCGGGGTACGATATCAAGAATCAATTTCAGTAATATATATTATAGTTATAGCTAACATAATATCATCGCTAGGTTCTGTGAGTTCTAATATTCTAATTATTAGAGATGTATCCTACTTAAGGATTTATAGGGCAATTTATGGATTAGTTATTAATGTGGTTTTAAATGTCATACTCATACCCAAATACGGAATGATTGGTGCTGCCTATGCCTCACTATTCAGCCAAGTTGTAGCTGCTTGGATAAGCAATATATTCTCCGTAAAAACAAGAGACTGTTTTTATTATCAGACGTTGGCTCTAGTCACTTTTGGCATCCCTGTTATCAAAGAGATATTTATAACAATGAGGAAAACTACAAAAAAACGTCATAAATAAAATATAGATTTTCTACAGATTATAATTTCGGGGATTAAGATGAAAAATGTACTTTTTATTATGCCATTTCTTGGTAGAACAGGTGCGGAACGTGTAATATTTAATCTTGTTAATAATATAAACTCTAAAGAATATAAACCCCATATACTTTTATATGCAGATGAGCCTGAAAGGAATTCACTTTTACGAAGTTTACGCGAAGATATACCCGTAACTTTTCTGAATGTAAAAGGAAGAGCAAGATATAATTTGCACAAAATTATATTTGGTATTAGACGATATTGTATTAATGAAAAAATTGATACAATGTTAATTAGTGACGGTACTGCGAACGCATTTATATCTCCTTTTCTTTTTTTACTAGGTGATAACGTCAAAAAAATTGCACGAGAATCTAATCTTCCAAGTTTGTATGAAAAAAATATTTTGGCAAAGTTTCTGTACAAATCCTGCTATAAAAATTATGACACTATCGTCGTGCAAAGCAACGACATGCTTGAAGATATGACATTACAAATGGGTCTTCCTGAGTCAAAGTTAATTAAAATAAATAATCCAGTTGATATTAAATTTATTCATGAAATGTGTGGTAAAACTCCTGATTTCTCCTACCCTAAGGATAAAATTAATCTTCTTACGATGGGCAGAATGACTTATCAAAAGGGGTTTGATATTTTACTCAATTCTTTTTCAAAAATTAATCATGAAAAGTTTCATCTCACTATTGTAGGAACTGGCGAGGAAAAAGAAAATCTGCTAAAACAGGTTGAATTGTTAAAGTTAGATTCTAGTATTACTTTTATACCCTCTACGGATAATCCCTATGCACTCATGAAGCATGCCGACGTGTTTATCTCAAGTTCTCGTTGGGAAGGATATCCAAATGTTGTAATCGAATCACTTGCGTGTGGTACACCCGTAGTTGCAAATAACTATCTTGGAGGTATTAATGAGATTATTACAGCAACGAACGGGATTATTTGTGATATTGAAACTGAACTTTCTAATGCGTTAAATTATGTTTCTTCTCTGTCAGATGTTGGCATTGATAATGATAAAATACTAAAAATATATAAAGAATACGAATCCATATTATAACGGATAGATTACAATTATCTTTTCAATATAGGATCTTTGATTATGTTCGCTAAAATTTTATTGCTAACTCTTTTATTAAGCCCATTTTATGTTTTAGCTAACCTAGATATAGGAATAGGTACTCATCTTAATAACTATAAAAATTCTTCTAAACATTATGGCGAACTAATTAAAGGTTATGGCTTTACTTCAGTTCGTGATGGATTCTCCTGGAATTCTATACAAACTAATCCAGCTAGAATGAATGTCACGGAAAAGACTCTTAATGCTGATGCATTTTTTTCTAATTACAATAATGAATCTAATGGCGTTAATTCACTTTTTGTATTGGGATATGGCAGCAATTTTTATACAGAAGGGGGTTATCCACAAAACAGGGAACAAGTTAACAAATTCGTGGATTATGTTGGATGGGTAGTAAACCGTTATAAGGGAAAAGTGAAATATTATGAAATATGGAATGAGTGGTTACTGGGTACGGGAATAGGAAGGGGAAAAACCAGGCCAAAAGATGATTTATTTTTATATTTAGTTCAGCAATCCTACAAAAAAATTAAGGAAATTGATCCAAATGCCATAGTTATCGCCGGTTCAATTAATCCATTACATAAGAATGAAGTCACGTGGTTGAATGGTTTAGTAAAACAAGGATTAATGAGTTACGTCGATGGTATTTCAATACATCCTTATGCTTTTAATGAACCTAAAAGTGTTAGAGATCCAGAGGGTAGTTTCATTGCTATAGATAAGTTTGAGGCATCTTTATCTAAATTGACTGGAAAGAACGTTCCTTTGTATATCACCGAAATGGGATATCCTACAGGTACTGAGTTTTCCGGCGGGGTTTCAAATATCCAAGCAGCACAGAATATAGTTAAATATACACTTCTTGCTGCTTCACGAAATTATATAAAAGGACTTTGGTGGTATGATTTAATAGATGACGGCTCAGATCAAGATAATAAAGAACATAACTTTGGATTGTTATATCAAAACGAAAAAAGTAAAGAAGCGGCAGTTTTGTTGAAAGCTCTTCTTCCCATAATTAAGAAAAATGATATTACTACAACAAGTGATAATGAGAATTATGTTGTTTCTGTGAAAGGGATTGGGCAAGTAACTTGGATAAGAGGTGAAAATTATTCTTATCAGGAGTGGCTCATGAAAATTAACAAACTCAATAATTAATTCTGAGGTGTAAAATTGAGGAACTTGCTACGTGGTGTTTATTTGATCATATTAAAATGTATCAAAGTGATTTATTGTATGTATTTTTTTAATGATGGCAGAGTTGCTTTATATAGTGAACTGACTATCGGGCTTACTACACTTAAGAAAAAAAGAACAAAAATACCACACCCTTTCGGGGTAGTAATAGGAAAAGGTGTCACAATAGGTTATGACTGTAGGATCTATCAAGGAGTTACTATTGGGGCCAAATTAGAAGATGGTATTTCCTATCCGGTCATTGGAAATAATGTAACGATATACGCTAACAGCGTAATCGTTGGGGATATCATTATAGGAAATAATGTTATTATTGGTGCTTCCACTTTGGTTATTATAGATGTTCCCGATAACTCAGTTGTTGTAGGTAATCCGGCAAGAATTTTAAGTAGGCATCCTCAATAGTAACTTAGGTTTGAGTGGGGGGGTTATATTAACCACTTCGATTGATTAATATATTTAGAATAAACCTGGATTGAATATATAATGATATATGTCAATGGGCGTTTTTTAACTCAAAATATTACTGGTGTCCAGAGATTTGCAGAAGAAATTTCACTGGAGCTTATTAAGATTCGTAGCGACGTTATATTTTTAGTCCCTGATCTAAATGCTGTAAAAAAGAAAGAGTTATTAAATGTTATTAAAATTGAAGAGGTATGTGGTTTAAGTGGACATCTGTGGGAACAGATCACTTTACCTCTATATCTTTATAAAAATAAAAGGCCTCTCTTAATTAACTTATGTAATACTGCGCCAGTGTCTTACCCTAACCAAATAGTAACCCATCATGATATAACATACTTGAAGTTTCCGAAAAGTTTCCCGTTCTCGTTTCGTTTGTTATATAGGTTAATTGCCCCGCTCATTCTAAAAAATAGCAAACATATAATAACCGTTAGTGATTTCTCTAAAAAAGAAATTGTGACCAATTACCGCTGTCCGTTAGATAAGATATCTGTAATACCGAACGCTTACTCTGATATTTTCAAACCTTACATTACAAAAACAGATTTACAAAAAAAAGAAAATTATCTATTAGCTGTTTCTTCAACGAATTTTCACAAGAATTTCCATGGGTTAATTGATGCTTTTTTAAGTGCTGATATTGATATGGATTTAAAAATTATTGGTGGCAGCGCTGATGTTTTTAAAAAACTAGAACTTGATCAAAGCCATCCACGAATTCATTTTATGGGAAGGGTTGATGATGATCAATTGGTTGCTTTATACCAAAATGCAAATGCATTTGTATTTCCTTCTTTTTATGAGGGGTTTGGGATTCCCCCTCTCGAAGCTCAGGCATGTGGTTGTCCGGTTATATCCTCAAACAGTGCTTCAATGCCGGAGGTATTGGGTGATAGTGTGTTGTATTTCAATCCTCAATCCAAATCTGAAATAGTTAAAGCACTCGAACTGATTGCTGATAATCACGAATTAAGAAATAAACTTGTAACGTATGGCTTTAAAAATATTAAGCGTTTTTCTTGGGTTAAGTCCGCTAATAAACTGAATAATATTATCCAGAATTTTAATGGTTAAATATTAATTTCAGATTTTTTCTTGTCAGGGGTAATCATGATCCTTCCAGTAATCATGGCTGGCGGCACCGGTAGCCGTTTGTGGCCAATGTCTCGTGAGCTTTATCCAAAACAATTTCTTCGTCTGCATGGCGATAATT
>Ga0065704_10001149_pt1 | contig 11094 bp, 10 predicted proteins | sample SwiRhicommuniRL2_FD_59091 | JGI IMG/M metagenome (GOLD analysis project Ga0065704, IMG submission 59091) | Switchgrass rhizosphere bacterial communities from Rose Lake, Michigan, USA - RL2 v2 (version 2) | ecosystem: Host-associated > Plants > Roots > Rhizosphere > Soil | place: East Lansing, MI | reverse complement strand
CCTAGCCGCGGTTGTTCGACGCAGCAATTTTACCCTCCGCAAATCAGCCCGGAAGAGTGAACACGATCATTTCGACGCAGCGTAAAAAAACACGGGAGGTAACAGGCTGGGTAACTATCCTGACTGCGGAGCATGAAATGCCGGAACGCAGGATGTGAAACAACGGATTCCTACTCCGTCTTGCAGATCCAGAGGAGAGCACCGCTACAGCAATGAAGCATAAACGGAAGAAAATTCAGACCGCCGCTCGCTTCGTCGGATCACCAAGTTCTCGATTGAGCCGAACCGCTGACTTGATCATGGCGCGAAGCTCTTTCTCTTGGATGTGCTGAATGTCGGTCAGGATGATGTACTTCATTCGATCGACGGATTTAGCCAGCAATCCTTTGGGATCTGCAACTTCATCTCCGCGCCAGAAGCCGAGATTGACTTGGCCGCGAAAAGCCTTGATACAGCAGAATGGACCGTTGAGTTCGTAGACCGCTTGCCCCCATCGAAACGTTTCCTCGGCTTTGGGAACAGATGCAGTCACAAGCTCACGCAACGCTTGGATCGTCTCGCCTCGCCAATCACCTAGGCGTTCAATGTATTCGTCAACGGTATGTGCGAGTTGTGGGTTGAGGTAAGGGCGGGGTTTGTTGGGCATGGTAGTCCGGAAAGAAATGACGGGGTAAGTCGGAGTCATGAATCCTTGTTCGGCAAAATCATCAATGTATTCAGGCTGCGAGGGTTGTCAAACGATTATTCTCATGGTTCGCTGGATTGGCCAAACCACGTCAGATGACACGCGAGCTTATAACCGCTCCACTCGCCGTTCTGCTATGCATGCAACGAGATCGGCCATCAGATCGAGGTTAAAGAAACTCTCGTCAAGCCACATCCATTGATCAGGAAAAACGCCGATATCTCAAGAAAGCGAAACCGATTAAAGACCACAACCGGTATCCCGCAGTTCTTCTTCCAGGTGAAGGCTGTCTTGGAATTCGCGTGACAAGCAACAACTTGATCAAGCGCTACTGATTTGTAATGCATACTACAGCGTTCAGGTAATATTCAAAGCAACTTCGAAATATGCTGCCTTATCGCCAAGTGTGAATTCCGATCTCCGTTCTCTTAACTGGCCTCCCGTCGTATTCGCCAGAACAGTCGCGAAACGTGCAAAAGGGCGGGCGATTTCTCGCCCACCCTTTTGCGTCGTACTGCGCCAGCGTTAAAGATCAATCGGCGGTTTTTCGCACCTTATGGAGGGCACAAAGACTCTGGTGGAAAGATCGCCTCTCGAAGTGAGTCGCCAGAAAACCATTGGCAATGAACTCCGATGTCTTCGTACTCATCACCCTCTTCATCAGTGATTACGAACCTTACGGTCATAACTGGCCCACCCGACACAAGTCTAAGCTGGTCACCAACTTTGATTTCATCGTATTGCATTATTTAACCGGAAGGCGTGAAGGAATTAAGTGAAGTGTATTTGCTTAAGCCAAGATAGGCAACTGAGTGTTTTGTGCTGCTCTTGCCGACCAATTCAAAATTCTTGACAAACTCATGAGCTTTGTGTGGTGACGACAACATTTTCGTTTATGCAAAGGCGTGGGATGGTCTTTAAAAATGCAATATTGCTTCGGACAAACAGCAGACTGATGCGAGCATTGATCCTGGCCGCTTCTGCGCCTGAGTGCTTCCGCAATGATTGCGGTCCCATTCGAAATTGGTTTTTGGTTGCCGAACTGTGGCTCAACTGGACTGGCGCTAGATAAGGCGCAAAATTCGTCGGAAAAGCCACGAGCACGCTAGGGATGAGATCATGCACAAGCACTTGAGATGTCTACAAGACTTTGACGATGGCTTCACCGTGTCTTATGCATGGTTGAATACAATGATTCGCGATGAGACATCAGTCGGATTGCCAGTGATCAGTAATCAATCGGGCATCGGAGTCATTACTTTTTTAAATGAATGGCAGATAAAGCTCCTGTGGCAGCCCAAGCTGGCGTCGTTTTTCGATAAATATTTCACTCTGTCTGTCGCCCCCTATTGCTTGATTCTTCGCATGGGCGCGATCACGAACTTGACGTTAACCGACTTGAAGTGCCTTGTGGATAATTTCTTACCCGTGATTGTGAATGATGGCGTCCTCGTAGCATGTGAGGTTCAGCCAAACGTCGAACGTCTTATGACGACCCACATGCTGAATTGTGTAATTTCACTAAGAGCAGACTTGGACTCTGCAATCGATTTCGTCAGATCCGTTTCTGACTAGCGCTGACTCGTTCTAATTCATTCTGTTAAACGCCCCTGCATTCTCGCTTTGCGTAACAAAGGGGCAGCGCCCGTCGCGCGGTAATCTTTATTGTTGGTGCCATAAATTTCGAGTAGTCTTCCTTAATGCAAGATCACTCATGTTGTGGGACCGTCATGAAATTTCGCCTAACTTCCAGCGGATTTTCGCTTATTGAACTTCTGGTTGTCATTTTCATTGTCGCAGTATTGATTGCGTTGTTGGTTCCAGCGGTTCAGGCAGCAAGAGAATCTGCAAGACGTGCACAGTGCCGTAACAACCTCAAACAGATTGGAATTGCGCTTCACAATTATCATGATTCATACGGAACCTTGCCGATCGGCGCTCGTCGACAGACAGGTGTTGGGCCTAGCTGGTGGGTGGCGATTCTCCCCTATGTTGAGCAAAGTGCTCTTTTTGATTCATTTGATCAGAAGATCAATAACAATGGGATGAACCCTGCTAATCCCGCGCTCGATGGACGAGCTACGATACCATTTGCTATTTGCCCATCCTCTTCGATGCCTACCAAATCCGCAGGAAATCCATCACTAGCGCCACAGATGATTACATGCTATTCCGGAATGGCAGGTGCCGCGAAAGACTTGTCCGGACAATTTGATGATGGCAGCTTTGACGAAACTCGTGTTTCGGCATGCTGTGCTGGGATGTCGCCGACGTCACAAGGGCTGTTTTCATCCGGTGGAATGTTAATAGCGAACTCTGCGATCAGATTCAGCGATGCTTCTGACGGACTTTCGAATACGATTATTGTCGGCGAAATGAATGGAATCGTTGTGCGAACTAACGGCACAAAATCGGAAATGGAAGCCAGCAATACAGCAGGTTGGGCTGCCGGTACATCGTCAGTGGGATATGGCAAACAGTTTCGAACAAGTTTCGGAACAGTCGCAGCTTCAGCAAATAACATTTCAACGCTGCTCTATCCTGTGAACTTTTCGATAAACAACAGCACGATCTATAAGGGAATCCAGCCAGGAGGCGGACCTAACAACCCCCTGCTTTCGTTCCACGATGGTGGCGCAAACGTTCTCTTGACGGATGGTTCCGCTAAGTTCATCAGCGATTCGACAGCCCTTTCGATTTTAAAACGCCTTGCTACACGCGACGACGGCCAGACGATCAGTGAGTTTTGACCGATCATTTTCGTTTACTTGCTGGCACCTTCTTGCCAGATCCTAGAAAAGTCATCGATCACATGACAGCCTACTGAGAGCTGCTTAACTCTAATCTTGTGATTAGCGAGTTCGTCTCGGAGTTGAACTCAGGGACGTGAGCTCGTTCACGAGGTAGTTAACGCTTTAGTTCACTTGAGCACGTTTGCATTCAAAACGCTGATGCCGGGCCCCCCAGAACAACGGTTGTGAAAGCACAGTTCAGGTTTTCGACCATTCGCATTTTCACGCTTAGCTTCTTCAGCGAAAAAGAAGCCTTCTTTCTGACAGACAAATGAGCTTTTTCTGTCAACGAGACATCAGCGCTCGCTGCATTCACCTGTCTCGTCACTCCCAATTAGACGGAGTGATTGTCGAACCTGATTTGTCAGAAAGAGCTGTTATGAAAAAGGTCCTGCTCACCGTATTGCTTGCTGTAAGCTTGGTCGGAGCGATTGGTGCCCAATCATTGTCGGAACCGCCGGAGACTCATCATTGCCTCTGTCTGGTGGATTACCTCTATGATGCCGAAGAGCCTGGTATGTCATATTTCCTCGCAAACTATTGCAGTTTTAGTGATCATTGCAGTAATAGCAATGTACAAAAACTGGTCGTCGTGCGTCCATTTTATATGGTTTTTTCATTATCGCAGTCATGCGAAGACTGCGATAACGGCTGCGGGGAAGACGAGTTCGGCTGTGAAAGCTGGAATGAGACAATGTTCAGAACAAAGAATATCACGGGACGTAAAGATGTTCTCAGTTCAACAATGAAAGCCGGATCAAAAATCAAACGGGCTGATAATCATAGCCATTCAACAATCACCAACGACTTCATTGTCTTGGTCGATGGCAGATACTTTCGATTGCTTGAGTATCGTTCGATTGCTGATGAAAGCCTCGTGACAGCAAGAGTGGGATTTGAGTTACCTGAATACTCTGGCCCACTACGCAACATGGACTTCAAGCGTATTCGCAAGAGTATCGATCGTTTAGAAGGGCCAGAAATTGAAGTGTTGTATATTCATGTTGGCGACGATGTCTTTTCCGTCGTCCCACGTGAGGAATTATCCACTTGAAATCCTTCTTTATTGCACTCCAGCCGTTCTCGCAGCACGAAACGCAACTCTCGACGTCAGAGGACTCAGATTCTCCTTGGCGTCAAATTCGATGACAGTTCTACCATCACCGTAGAATCCGATGACATCAGACTTATTTTTGGGGTCAAAGTTACGAATTGTGCTAGTCCACTCGCGATCTTGGTCAAGTAGCGAATTGAGGAGCGATTCCTGCGGAGAATTCAATCCGCGGGAACGCTTTACTGAGGTAAGATATTCAGTTGCATACCTTATCTCGTGGATCGTCGGCATTCGAAATCCAAGTTGCTCTGCGTTGTAAGTAGCAACCATATGATTGCACCAGAAGGGCGAATGTTCGTTGTATTCCAAGTCACGAAAGTAGCGAGGGAGCTGATTCCGCGTGAGTCGAAATTCTATGACGCTGCACACCTGAGGGCTTAAGAAGAATGCAGGTATTTGATTGTTCCCAGGAAAATAAACCATTTTTGTGGTTGGGAAATAATCAAAGAGCGGAATCTGCATCCATTCGATGCCATTCGGCTGATGGTTCGATAATGACCAGAATAGTGTTTTAGCAGCCGAGAGAGGCTGATTCTCTTCGGCTTTTGGAACATATCGATTTACCTCTGCCGTTGGATAACCATTTTTCTTGGCAATAACCCGGTAGTGACCTGGCACGAGGTTCAAAGTCGTAGGCGACTTGCTGGTAGAGATTTCCGACGATCTATGAGGATCTGGATTGCCATGAGAATCGACTGGGTGGACGAAGACGTAACATTCATCTGGACCAGTCCTGATTTTCACATTTCGATAGTCGGTTTTATGCACTTCATATGGAAACACAAACATCGCAGCGATTAGCGAGGTCATCACAGCGAAAATCGAAATCGTCACCGCCGGCCGACGGGCAATGACACCAATTCGATACCGAAATTGTCGAAGCACCGATGGTGGTTTGGCGATGATTGGTTGCTGATTCAAGTATCGTTCAAGATCTTCAGCGAATAGTTTGGCTGACTGGTAACGGTCTCCTGGCCTCTTTTCGATTGCCTTCAGACATATTGTTTCAATGTCGACTGGTATTGTTTGATTTCTGGTTTGGAGTGAATCCGGTGGCTGAAACTGATGCCCAAGAATGATTTCCTGTGGCGTTCCAGAGAATGGCGGACTGCCTACCAATAATTCATAGAGAACGACCCCAAGTGAGTAGATATCACTTCGAGCATCGACTGTCTTATTTCGAGACTGCTCAGGAGCCATGTATCCAATGGATCCGATGAACTCATCTGGCTGTCGGATGGTGACGGCCGTGTTCATAAACTTCGCAATACCGAAGTCAGCCAAATACGGCGTGTTATTTTGATCAATAAGAATGTTTGATGGTTTGACATCTCGATGGACTATGCCTTGCGAATGGGCGTGGTCAAGCGCCAATGCCACACTCCGGCATATCTCAGCCGACTGATTGAATGACGGCTTACTCACCCTGATTAGGTCTAAGAGATTTCCTCCTTCAATCAACTCATTGATGAGCAGGACAAGATCAGAACTTGGTTTGACTCGAAATATTCGGACGATGTTCGGATGTTGCAGTCCAGCGACGGCTTTGGCTTCGTGTAGAGCCGCCTCAATGTCATCAAGTTCAGAATTGGGAACAACTTTTATTGCGACTTTTCGATCCAAGAGAAGATCATGGGCCTTCCATACAGTCCCAAAGGCACCAGAACCAATTTTCTCAATGAATCGGAACTCATCAGAATCCTTTTGCAAAGAATTCAAATAATGAAGGGAAGCTGTGTCCTCAGAGGCGATTCCGTTCGTGATCGAGGCATGTAAAGTGTTATCACACACGTCGGAGATATTGTCTTCCATCGAATTCATACTGTAGTAAAGGGTTAAGCCACGGAGACCTGTTCATTTGCATAACTAATTGTCATTTTTGAAGTTGTGGCTTGGCTAAAGCTTAATTTGTGCTTATCGTAATAAGTTAAATGCAGAATTGCGTGAGTATTTTCCCTTGAGTTTATTATTTCACTTCGCCAATGAGTTCTCTTCAACCAGTTGAAACCTCGCAAACGCTACTGGAAGCTGTAGCAAATGGAAACAATGCAGCGTGGGTTAAGTTCGTATCACGGTATCAGCCGCTTTTGTTTCATCGTTGCCGCCAAATGGGGCTTTCGCCAGACGATGCGGATTGCCTGACTCAGGATATTTTCCTGGAATTGTTTAAGCGTCTTAAAAGATTCAGCCGCCAGCGGACGGGTAGTTTTCGGAAATGGCTGACCATTATCGTCAGGACACGAATTCTCGATCGTAAAAGAAACAATCGACTTCGCACGGAGAGTTGGCCGGATATAGATTTTGTTGAGTCGTTGCTTCCCAATATCGCCGAGCCCGCTGATCAAGATCAGAAAGATGCCCAAGTCACTAAACTGATCACTGCGATCCGCTCAAATTTCACTGACCGAGATTGGACAATTTTTTATCTAACTGTTGGCGAAGAGCGAAAGCCTGTTGAGGTGGCAGAGACAATTGGAGTCACCGAGAACACTATTTATCTGACGAAATCTCGAATGCTGAAAAAAATTCGGACGCTCTATTCAATGTCATAAGTCCATTTGTTCTCACATTTCCGTTACGAGATTTTGACAGACGCTGGAGCTTTAGCGAGCGAGATCGTTTACTTCCCGCTAAAGCACCGAGCCGGCATTTTGAATACTCAGGAATCAGCGAAATTTGAGATTGTCGTTGACGCATTTGGCGATGAATGGGCTGTCTTTCAGAGACGTCAGACAGCATTTCGTTTTGAAGTACTTCTGGGTTGGCCGAAAACAATTCCTCGAGGAAGAAGAGGGCCAGGAGCTCCCCGCGTCATCATCACAAAACCATTACGTGCTTATCTGCAAAGAGTAAAAAAAGCACCGTCAAAAATTCGGTTGCCGTTGTCGTTACCAACAATCCGTCGTCTGAAGAGATTGTTGGAGCTTGATGTCGACGGAGTCAAAAGCAGTTGGTTTCATGAAAGGATTGAAGACCTTTTTGAACTAACAATTGAAGAATTCGCTACCAAATACACTTTGGACAGTCGAGAAGTGACACGATTTAAGACTCGAATAGCAGGTAATCAAAGTCGTTCGGTTGGATGGTGGAGGGGACCTACTGTCTCTCCGATTCTATTGTCAGATCTCCCTGTTGTGTTTCAGGCAGATTTTTTTAGCATATCTGTGCGGACGGTCCAGCATCTGACATCCATGTTACAGTGCAAAAAATAGTCGGATCCGAACTCCCCTGTCACCCAGGCAAGCAGTCTGCGGTCTCATTCTTCACATTTCCGACGATCGGGTTTGCTGTAACGACTTCGATTGGACCGCTCCAAGGCTTCAGCAATGGTTCGATCAGGTCGTTTCCATCGATTTCCGGATCAAGCCAGGCATCATAGGCATCCGGCGGAATGATCACCGGCATGCGATCATGGTATTCCGACGCTGCTCCGACCGATGATGTCGTGAAGATGCTGTAGCTTTCCACCGCGGATTGATCTTCGGGATTCGTCCATCGCTCCCAGACACCCGCGAAGACGAACGGCTCGTTGCCGGAGAATCGGAAGTGATAAGGCTGTTTATCGCGCCATTCGTACCAGCCGTCTGTCAGTACCAGGCAACGTCGCTTTTTCAACGGAGCTTTGTAGCTTTTCGCGATCTCTTCGCTGCGGGCGTTGATCATCTTAAAGCCGACTTTGACGTCCTTCGCCCAGGGGGGAACCAGCCCCCAGCGGAGTGGTTTCGCATGCCGTTCTCCGTCAATCAGCCGGATGACGGGATTCATTTGCGAGGGAGCGATATTGTAGCGTGGAACCCAGTCGGCGTCGCGAATGAAGTCAAAGATCTCCTGTAGCTGCTCTGCTGTTGCTCGTAAGGTGTAGCGGCCACACATGTTGCACCAAATGCCCGGAAATAAGTTGACGCCCGTGCAGGTTTTGCCGATAAACTGGTCATATACGGGCGTGCATGGAGACGTGAGATGTCGACATTAGAAAATCTACGACAACAGCTGGGCAAACAAAAGCCTCGGATCACCCAGAATGCCTTTTCCACGGGGTGTGCGGAGCTCGATCGTCTTTTGCCTCACGGTGGTCTTCGGCGAGGCTGCGTCATGGAATGGGTCGGCTCAAAGAGCTTGTGTGAAGCCGCCTTGATTTCATTATTAGTCATGCAGCAGGCGATGGCCGACGCACAGACACTGCTGCTGATCGATCCCACGCAGTCCCTGTATGCTCCGACGCTGGTGAGCATGGGGCTGGATCTTGATCGCGTGCTGTACGTCACACCCAGGAGCAAACGGGATGTCCTGTGGGCCTGCGATCAGGGATTACGCTGCCCTGCGGTCGGCGTCGTGTTTTGTCTGCAACCAGAAGGGGACGCGACGACGTTCCGGCGCTTCCAGATCGCTGCGGAGGATCACGGAACGATCGGATGTTTTGTGTTTGACCAACGACGCCAGCCCCATCGGTGCTGGGGGGATGTGCGATTGGGGGTGGAGAGCCTGCCGCGTGGGGATGATGACGCGATGAGCTTGCGGGTGGACGTGCAACGCTCCACACGCGGCCATGTCGGCGACTACCTGATGCTCGAAGTCACATCTCAAGGTCAATTCCATGTCCCGCCTGTTCGGCACAAGAAACCGTATTCTCTGCGTCTGGTTTCCGCATTGGCAGATTCAGCGACTCGCTTCGCGTGACAGGACCTTATTCAGCCGCCCGGTCGTGATCTCGTACTATCGACCTGGACGAGGCGATTACGTGTTCGATGCCAACAGTCGAGCGGCTCGATTCGGTGTACGACGGGACATGCCACTCGCGGAAGCTCATTCGCTGGTGCTGTCGCGTCATCGACTGGCGGTCTTTCCACTGGAACCGGATCAAAATAGAAGAGCTTTGGAACAACTGGCGGTCATCGCTCAGGCTTTCACACCAGTGGTCTGTCTGGAGGAAGTGGAGCATCCTGAATCACTCTGTCTGGATCTCTCCGGGACATCAGGATTGTGGAATCACGAAGACGAACAGCTGGAGGCCATCAAGCATCAATTCCACACGCTGGGATACCGGACACGCATGGCGGTTGCTCATAGTTTGGGATCTGCCTGGGCATTGGCTCATTACGACCGTGACGCGAACGATTTTATCATCGGTGGCCGGAATGATCAGCAGCGGCTGGGACGTCTGCCGATTGAATCACTCCGCATCGAACCCTCAGATGCTTCGCTGTTACGACGTCTTGGAATCAAGGCGATCCAGCAACTGCTCAAACTTGACCGCTCCAGTCTCAAGCGACGCCTCGGAGATCGCGTAGGAATGCGACTCTCGCAGTTTCTGGGGGATGTTCATGAACAGCTGGTCCCCTATCGATCTCCCGAGCGGTTTGAGAAGGAGTTTCAATGTGAACAGGCACTGTCGCATCAGCCCTCCATTGAACACATCATTCGCTCGTTGCTGGAGGATGTGTTAGCCGCTCTGTCGAACCGACAGTTAGGGCTGGTGCGTCTGAGGATCGAATTGCGGTGCGAAGATCGACGCATCATTCCGTTGGAGATTGATCTCGGTTTTCCGACACTCGATCAAAAGCTGCTGTGGAATCTGTGCCTGCTGAAATGGGAACAGCTGCAACTGCTGTCGGCAGTGATATCGATTCATCTCGAAGCAACGCAGACTCAGCGACTCCTGCAACGGCAATCGAGTCTGATCTCCGATGAACGATCACGATCAACCGGAGCGTTACAGCCTTTGATCGCGAAGTTGTCCGCACGGCTTGGTAAGAACGCAGTCAGTCGCTTTAGGATTACTCCCGATCCAGTGCCTGAGTCGTCGGTTCAGCTTATCTCAGCGATGGAAGTCGGGAACGCTGAAATGATCGTCAAAAGACATCTGCTGCAACGTCCGCTGCGTCTGTTCCAACGTGCGGAAGCCTTGGAAGTGATGGGACTGAGTGATGTCGGAGTCCCGCGAAGGTTGTTCTTGAATGACCAGTGTCACGATGTAATCCATGCATGGGGGCCGGAACGCATCGAGTCGGCCTGGTGGCGAGGTCCGATGCAGCGACGGGATTACTACCGCGTCGAGACATCTCAAGGCCGACGCTGGTGGATCTTTCAGCGGCTCTCCGATCGAAGCTGGTACTTGCAGGGGGAGTGGGCCTGATGCAATACACCGAACTGCATTGCCTGTCCAACTTTTCCTTTCTGCAAGCGGCCTCTCATCCGGAAGAACTGGTCGAGCAGGCTCATGACCTGGGATACCGCGGGATTGCAATCACCGATCGGCATTCCGTCTCTGGCGTGGTTCGGGCCCACACGAAGGCCAAAGAACTGGGCAGCTCCCTGATCATTGGCGCGGAGATCACGCCCGAAGATGCTCCCCCGATCGTGCTGTGGGCGAAGAACCGTGTTGGCTATGGCGAACTCTGTCACCTGATCACCAAAGGACGCACTGCAGCCGCCAAGGGGTCGTCAAGACTGACGATGGAAGATGTCGCGTGTCATACAGCTGGCTTAATGGCAGGCATCCTGCC
>Ga0065704_10002444_pt1 | contig 11099 bp, 11 predicted proteins | sample SwiRhicommuniRL2_FD_59091 | JGI IMG/M metagenome (GOLD analysis project Ga0065704, IMG submission 59091) | Switchgrass rhizosphere bacterial communities from Rose Lake, Michigan, USA - RL2 v2 (version 2) | ecosystem: Host-associated > Plants > Roots > Rhizosphere > Soil | place: East Lansing, MI | reverse complement strand
CCGTCACTAGCCTGGGCGACCATGTCGGCGAAATCGAAAGCCGCCTGCATCAGATCAACGATCTGGTCGAAGGCCAGCGCACGCTGGTCGCGGGCCTGCAAACCAGCCTGACCGACGCGGTCGGCTCCGCCGAAGCGCGTTTCGCCGCGATGGAGGAAAACGCGTTGGGCCGCAACGAACGGCTGACCGAGGCGCTGACCCGCCTGACCAGCGAAACCCAGCGCATCGATCAGGCGCTGGCCGCTGGCGGCATGACCGCCGAAAAGCTGATCGGCAGCGCGGAAACGCTGATGGTCGCGCTCGATTCCAGCGTGCGCGAACTGGACGAAACCTTCCCGGCGGCGCTGGACCGGTTCAACGACCGGATCGAAACGAGCCGCACCTTGCTGGATTCCGCTGCGCCGGAGATCGAACGGCTGGAGGCGATTTCCGAATCGCTGGTCGGCCGCACGCAGGAGGCGGAGGAACTGTTGCGTGGTCAGGGCCGTCGCCTCACCGAATGGCTGGAAAGCACGCAGAGCGGCGTCGATGCCAATCGCGAACTGGTGGAACGGCTACGCGCCGCGCTGGACCTTGCGCATCAGGACGCGACGCGCATTACGGAGGGCGCCGGGCCGCTGCTGGTCACCGCCCTGCTCCGCGTCAAGGACACTGCCGATCAGGCCGCGGAGCGCGCCCGTCAGGCGCTGGGCCGCGCCATTCCCGACGCTGCCCAATCGCTGGCCGACGCCAGCGAGGCAGCGATGGAACGGGTGATCGGCGACAGGATTTCCGCCCAGATCGAACAGGTCGCCAAGGTCGCGGAAGAAGCGGTGAAGGCCGCGCATCAGGCATCCGACCGTTTGACACGCCAGTTGCTGACCATCGCCGACACCAGCGCCACTGTCGAAGCCCGCATCGAGGAAGCGGAACGCGCCGCCGAAGACCGCGACCGCGATCATTTTGCGCGCCGATCCGCCCTGATCATCGAATCGCTCAACAGCACGGCGATCGACGTCACCAAGATATTGTCCAACGACATCACCGACTCGGCCTGGTCATCCTATCTGAAGGGCGACCGCGGGGTGTTCACCCGTCGCGCGGTGAAGCTGCTGGATGCAGGCGAATCTCGCGAAATCGCGCTGCATTACGACAATGACCCTGAATTTCAGGATCATGTGAACCGCTACATTCACGATTTCGAATCGATGCTGCGGATCATCCTGTCCGCCCGCGACGGCAACGCGCTGGGCGTCGCCATCCTGTCATCCGATATGGGTAAACTCTATGTCGCGCTGGCGCAGGCTATAGAGCGTTTGCGCCAGTAACGTCAGCATTCGGGAAAGCTGACGGCCAGTCCGCCCTGCGAGGTTTCCTTATATTTCACATGCATGTCGCGCCCGGTACGCATCATCGTTTCGATCACCTGATCCAGCGAGACGATATGCCTGCCGTCGCCACGCAGCGACAGCGACGCCGCGTTGATGGCCTTGATCGCGCCAAAGGCATTGCGTTCGATGCACGGCACCTGCACCAGCCCCGCGATCGGATCGCAGGTCATGCCCAGATGATGTTCCATCGCAATTTCGGCGGCATTCTCGATCTGGCTGTTGGTCGCGCCCATCGCAGCGGCAAGGCCTGCGGCGGCCATCGCGCTCGCGGTGCCGACCTCCCCCTGACAGCCGACTTCCGCGCCGGAAATCGATGCATTGAGCTTGGTCAGCGTGCCGATCGCGGTGGCGGTCAGCAGGAAATCGACCATGCCCTCGCGGTCGGCGTCGGGCCAGAAATCGCGATAATAGCGCAGCACCGCAGGCACCACGCCAGCCGCGCCATTGGTGGGCGCAGTGACCACCCGGCCGCCTGCCGCATTTTCTTCATTCACGGCGATGGCGAACAGGCTGACATGATCCATGATCGCGTGCGGCGCCTGCCGGTTGCGAAAGCGGTCGGCATCCAGCTTCTGGCGCAGCCCCTTGGCGCGGCGCGGCACCTTCAGCCGCCCCGGCAGCACCCCTTCGGTCTGCATGCCGCGATCGACGCAGTCCATCATGACATCGATGATGCGATCGAAATAGGCGCGCAATTCCGCCTCGGACGTCTGCGCGCGTTCATTGGCGCNCACCACCTCGGCAATGCTGAGGCCATTNTCGTTACAGATCGCCAGCAATTCCNCGGCCGTGCGAAACGGGAAAGGCAATTGCGCCTCATCGTCCAGCGCGGCTTGGCCGACCCGATCTTCCGGCGCAATGAAACCGCCGCCGATCGAACACCAGCGCTCCGCAAATAGCTCCACCCCATCCGAATCATAAGCGACGAAGCGCAGCGTATTGGGATGGATCGGCGTCTCACTCTCACGATCGAAGACGATGTCGCTGTCGGGATCGAAATCGATGTCGCGCCCACCCACCCGCATCCTCTTTTCGACACGCGCCTGTTGGACCAGATGGTCGATCTGTTCCGGTTCGATCGCGTCAGGCAGAAATCCGGCCAAGCCCAGCAACACCGCCTTGTCAGTCGCATGGCCGGTTCCGGTCCAGGCCAGCGACCCAAGCAGTTCGCAGCGTACCCTAACAAAGTCGCGCCCTTCCAGCGATTGGGCAAAGCCCGCCGCCGCCTTCATCGGCCCGACCGTGTGGGAAGAGGATGGCCCAATGCCGATGCGGAAAATATCCCGAACGCCGATCATCGCATTTCCGCCTCTTCCTCTGCCTTGGCCAGCAGTGCACTTCAGCCTTCGCCTACAGGGTGCGGATACACGTGCCAATCGGAAAGCCGATAAGCGACAGGATCACATCTTACGTGATGGACCTGCTCGCAAGATCGTCGAGAAACTCATCCAGATTGGCTTTGCCGTTGCGGTTGCCGTCGAGCCAGGCGTCGGCCACTTTCGGATTGGCGCCATATAAAGGCTCCCGGCTGTCGTCCATGCCGTCGCGATCGGCATCGGGATAAGGCTTTCCTTCGCCAATCTGCGGGATCGTGCCGGGCGCAGTGGCGAATGCGCCAGTGCCTGCCCGGGTGTCGCTGACCACTTTGCTGTCGATCGAATCGCGCGGCCATGCGCCAGCGGTCGCCAAAACCCGGTCCCACGCCAGATTGGCGGTCAGCGGCTGCACGGTCAGCGGGCACGGTGGAACGCTGCGCGACACCGCCTCAGCGCCCGGCGTCACCGGGAGGAAGGCTCCGTCAAAGCGGTTGTCGGCCATGTAGATCGAGGCGATGCCGGTGCTGCCGGTCGATTGCAGGATGATGCCCTTCGCCGTGCGAAGCGTATGCGGGCCGGCCTTGAAAACATTGCCAGCGATCGCGACCGGGGTGCCGCCAAAGCTTTCCCACACTTCGGCGAATGCGGAGTGGGCGTTGAAAAAGATATTGTTGAGCACCTCGACGCACGAGCCGGGCCGGAAATTGATGTCGGGGTTTCGATCGCCATTGTGCGCGCAAAGATTGCCGATGAAGCTGAAATGCTCCGGCAGGGTCGGATCGCTGCCGAGCAGCGCGCATTTGTCGTGCGGTGGAATGCCGTAAGCGAACAGCGAGTTGCTGACGGTGACGAAGTCGTTGTCGCTATAGCCGTTGACCAGCTCGTCACGCGCCCAACTCGCGCTGACATGGTCGACGATGACGTAGCGGCTCCGCTCGATCGTCACCGAATCTTCCGACTGCGGGTTGATGCCCGCCCGGTCGTTGCGCACGCGCAGGTGGCGGACGATGACATGTTGCGCATTTTTGATCAGAAGCGGGGTCAGCCCGACCGCTCCGCCGGAATGCGCCAGGGTGATGCCGCGGCCCGGCGCCGTCTGCCCGGCGATGGTGATGTAGGGGTTGCGGATTTGCGGCGGCCGTGCGGTGAAGCGGATCAGACCACTCACCCGGAAGATGCAGACGCGCGGTCCGCTCGCGTCGATACAGGCGCGCAGCGATCCCGGCCCGCCATCGGCCAGCGTGGTGACCGGAATGATCCTTCCTCCACGGCCACCCTGGCTGGCCGCGCCATAGCCCTGCGCGCCGCTGAATGCCGGTGCGATGCTGGGTGCAGCAGTGGGGGAGGATATCGATGCCGATGCCGATGCCGGCGTGGGCGTGGGCAGCGTCACGGCGGACAGGGGCGGCGCAGGCGGCGATTTGGTCCCCTCCGCCATGGCGATCGCGACAATCCCAAATGCTATGACACTGCCGATGAGCGCCCCGTTACGGTTCACCATATCCCCTCCCCCGTGCACGCCATCATACCGACGATGGAAGACGTGCCGACAGAATGGTGGAGAAATGTTTCTAATGTGCAAACATGGGATTCGGCTACCCGCGCCGTTTGCCCGATAAGCCGTTGGGTAGTCCCAAGCCTCACCAACTCGGTTACACGGCCATGATGGGCCGCGCCTTGGGCGGAATAGGGAAATAGGTGGTGCACCCAACAGGATTCGAACCTGTGGCCTTCGGATTAGGAATCCGACGCTCTATCCTGCTGAGCTATGGGTGCCCCGGCAAAAACCTCCGGTTTCTGTGCCTTTGGCGTTAGCCGCGCCGCTCTCGTTCGTCAACCGGATCGGAACGAAGCGGCAACCTGCGGCACAGTGCGGCACATTCCTGTCACATTCTCAGGCACAGCCCGCGCCACAGATGACTGAATGCATATTGATAGAACGACCGTGCACAGCCCTATGTGGCCGGGGGCGGCCCGGTCGATTAGTAAGGCGGCATGGGTCGGGGAAAAGGTAATCTCTATAACCTGCCAGCAAATTCAATACCTTACGAGTAACATTACCTATAATCTTTCTATAACCAGATTATACCTTTTAAGAGTGATTTGATGGCCAGAAAAAAGACTTATTTTTCAAAGGGATTATAGTTTTACCCCCTCAGAGGTTGCCGAAGATTATAGGGAAAGGCCAACCCCAAAAACCGCAGAAATTCGCCATTTTTTAGCGAATGTTCCGAGCATATTGGCGAGATTACCTTTTTCCCGACGCCTCCCGCTTTCAACGGCAAAGGAGCATCAGTTTTCGGGAAGATCGCACTGGCCGGAATAGGGCGCTCTGGGTGCATCAAAACGCATCAGCGTAGGCCGCCTGATGATCGGCAACCGGCCAAGCATCTATGCCGCTTTCCGGGAATGTCGATGGTGCATGAAAAGGGACATAAAAAGTGCGCGGGCGAGGCGGGGGGAAAAGCGCGTTTTGAGGGGTGGCAGGGCGGCACCCCGGCGGCAGGGGCCCGGCTTGCGGGGTCCAGGGGCATTGATCGGCACGGTGATGATCGAGGCGGCCCGGCACAGGGTGGTACGGCGCGTAATAATCTTGCGGTCTGCGCCGCACTCGCCTTGCCGAAATCCGATTGACCGAATCGACAAATGTTCTTCATATGTTCCACATCAGGAGACAGATGATGCAGAGCATTGACGACATTCGCGAAGCCGTCGCGAAGGCGCTGGAGGCACGCGGCCTAGACAACCGCAAGTTCCTCGGCGAAATCCGCGCAGGCCAGCGCGATGACGGCCCCTACATGACCGGCGCCCTCGCCGTGCGCGACCAGACCAAGGCCGCCGCGCAATGAGCCGCCGCAAGGGCGAACGCCCCATCCCCGTCCAGCTGGATCAATGGTCGCCCGATCATCCCGTAGCGCGGGCGATCCAGACTGGCGATGGCTGGTTCGGCGCGTGGCAGCGACAAAAGTGCCTGCCATGGGTGAAGCTGTCCCGCCTGACCGGAATCCCTGAACAGCGCTTCATCGCAATCGAACGTGGCGGCCCCCTGTCCCGATCGGAGCTGGACGCGCTCGCCCGCGCTTGGAGCGTCAGCGCCAGCGACCTGATCGCGTCGATGCCCTCCCCCGATCTGGTGGTGGCCTGATGTGCCCAGATATCGCGACGGCCTGAAACAGGCGTCCTGCCTATTCGACGCCGCCGCGTGGCACTATGCCGTCAAAATCAGCTGCCGCTGCGGCCACAGCGCTGCGTTCGATCCGCACGGCCTATGGTGGCTGTTCCATCGCAAAGGCTGGCCCGACGATTTCCGCAGCGCTCGCGCCAAATTCTGGTGCCGACGCTGCCGCGAATCGACAGGGGAGAAGGTCCGCCCTCGCCTGTTGGAGTTGGTCCGCTCCAACTCCGAACGGCTGATAACCCTCCCGATGCCCAGCGAGCGGGAATGGAAGCGCATCGTCAATCGAGTGCGCGGATAAGCGAGGCCAGTCCGTTCTGTTGGAGATAGACGGTTCATACGATCGGCCACTGGCCAATATAACAGTTGTTAAACAAAATTAAGGAGAAAAATCTAGCAATCCCTCAGCTTGTTAACTTATTGTTAACTAATAATGAGGGGGGATTTAATATGGGTCGCGCATTGCTACCGAAAAATGGTTTACGTCAAGAAACCTTAGACTATTTGCGAGTTGCACAAGAATTTATCGATGCAGCAAGGCGAACAGAGAATGTTTCCGACCTTGAACTCCTGATTGAGCAAGTTGCCTATGATTTGGGTTTCGATTTTTATGCACTAATTCACCATGTCGATCATCGCGCCGCGCATCGCGCTGCTTCAATCCGGCTGGAGAATTACCCCGCTTCGTGGGTAGAAAAATTTCTCGAACATAAATTATATTCGTGGGATCCCATCCACATGGCCAGCTATGCGACCAATTTAGCTTTCGCATGGTCGGACGTGCCTGACATGATCAATCTATCGAAAAAGCACAAAGACGTTCTGAAAATGGCAACGCGGGAGGGGTTGGGCGACGGGATAACCGTTCCTGCCAATCTGCCGGGCGAAGCCAATGGCTCTTGTAGCTTCGCCGTTCGCGCAGGCAAAAATCTGCCCCGCCAGCATCTCAATGCCGTTCATCTGATCGGGTCGGTCGCATTTAACTCTGCGCGCGAAATCGCGATGAAAACAGCCTGCGCCCCATCATCGGGCAACAGCGTCCACCTCAGCCCTCGCCAGCTTGATTGCGCGATACTCGCTGGTCAGGGGAAGAGCGATTGGGAAATTGCAACCATCCTGGGAATTGCTGAAGATACCGTGTCGCAACACCTCGACACCGCACGCGAACGCTATGGTGTGGCCCGGCGCGTTCAGATGGTCATTCGTGCGGTGCACGACGGCAAGATAGCCTTAACCGATCTCTTGTGAAACATCCCTCTAAAGGGGGAAATTGAGTAAATATCCATATCGGACAAAATGAAACCTCCAAAACGGAGGGGTCATATGGTAAATATCGTTAACTCGTCTAACAAGACTTTTAATTCATTCGCCATAGAGTCGATGTTCCGTGATAGAAAGCGAGTCTTTATCGATCTTCTAAAATGGAACATCGGCCACAGTGACGGCCTAGAGATAGATCAATTCGATGATGATGACGCCGAATATCTCATAGTCTCTGATCCAGAAAATAAGTCTCACATGGGCTCTGTTCGTTTACTCCGAACGGACAGACCGCACATCTTGGGCGACCTTTTCCCCCATCTATGCGACATGCCAATTCCCACCGGACCGTCCATCCGCGAAATCACCCGGCTATGCCTCTCTCCCCGCCTGCGTGCCGCGGAAAGATTGCAGATACGCAATCGCCTTGCGACGGCGTTGGTGGAATATGCACTGTTGACCGGCATCACCAGCTACACCGGCGTGGCGGAGATGGGTTGGCTTAATCAAATTTTCGCCCTCGGCTGGCGCTGCGATCCGCTGGGCATTCCCAAACCGGTCGGCAAATCCCTTATAGGCGCCCTGCACATTCATGTCAGTCCTAACAGCATCAACCTCCTTCGGCAGGCTGGCACCTATGCGACCTCTGGATTGACGCTGGGCCGCTCACCGCTCGCCGCCTGAATCTCTCAAAAAGGAAATGAAGATGTATTCGCCCATGTCGATTGGCGCGGCTGATCCCGCGCGCCTCAACGATCTCGTCTCCATCTATGCCGCCTCGCTACTGTCCGACGGCTATGTGATCATTCCGGATGTTATCGATCAGGACGTCATGTCGGAACTAGATGCCGACCTCGCACTTCGCTTTTCCGAAACGCCATTTTGCGATGGGCTGTTCTACGGATCACGCACGAAAAGATTCGGGCGCCTTCTTATGCGATCGCAGCACGCGGCATCGCTTGTACAGAACGACGTCATCATGGGCATCGTTCAGTCGATCTTGAAGCCATGGTGCGACGTCATTCAACTCAATTTGACCCAGGCGGTGGAGGTCCATCCCGGCTCACCGACCCAAGTTCCCCATCGGGATCAGGATATGTGGCAAGGCCCTAAAGGTGAGGTCGAATATCTCGTCAATGTCATGTGGCCCACCACCACCTATTCCAAAGAAACCGGCGCGACGATCATCTGGCCCAATAGCCATAAAGAGCAGGATCGCATGATCCTGCCAGAAGAAGATGCCATTGATGCAGAAATGTCGCCCGGATCGGCCTTACTATTCCTCGGTTCGACCCTGCATGGCGCTGGTCACAACCGAAGCGACGAAATCAGGCGAGGCCTGATAGTCAGCTATTCGTTAGGGTGGCTCAAACCCTATGAAAATCAGTGGCTGGCCTACCCGCCATCCGTCGCCAAGAAATTCCCGCCCGCGCTCTCCGCCCTCGTCGGCTATCAGCAGCATCGCCCAAATCTGGGAAATTTCGAAGGCCAATGCCCCTCGGTCTTGTTGCAAGCAGACGTGCCGACGCACTTGCACGCTGTCGACGCGCTGCAGCCCCGACAGGTGGAACTCATCAACGCCTATAGAGAGGGACGCGTCGGCGACATCGCAGCGCTGCTCGACGGGGTAAAAGTCGATGGGTAACGAATATCCCTTCATTCCATGGAATCCGGATGGACCGGTGGAACGCTTGGCCGCCGAAATATTCTCGAAAATCAAGGCACAGGCTCAACAGGAAAGTCGGCTGACAAAATTTAGCTGCGACAGGGGGCCACTTTCCACACCCGACACCGCAAAAACGATCCTCCGGCGCCGTAGACAGCGTGACCAGATATTTGCCAATGACCTTTTTGGAGAACCGATCTGGGATATGCTGCTGGACTTATTCGCCCACAGCGCGACACGCAGAAGAGTGAGTGTATCAAGCCTTTGTCTCGCCGCAGCGGTCCCACCTACGACAGCACTGCGGCATATGAAGGTCATGGAAAATCAGGGCATGATCATTCGGCATGCTGATCCACTGGACAGCCGCAGGGTCTTTGTCGAACTATCGCCTGATTATTTCATCAAAATGGACAGCATGCTTTCATCTTGGATGTCGAGAGATGAAATAGCCGTTTGAACAGGCAAAGCCGCGATCGCTTGGGCTAGATGCGAACCTGCTCGCCACATGCCGAGATCATCCAACTGGACTAGGCAACCCACCAACACATCGGCAATTGTGGCGATGCATTCATCAACCGTCATCACTGTTTCAGCTTCGATCATCGCAACCTTCCTTGCCACCGCTATATCTTTTTACAAGCGTGAAGCAGAGAAGAATCTTATCAATTATGAACTTCATATCGGTGCAGAAGATCATATGAATTCATCTTTGATATTTTCCATTCTGACGCGGCAATGTTCTTGCGTCATGTGCAGATCGCCAATGGCTTCATGAACAAGAGATAAGGCGGCCCGCACCGGGGCCGCCTTCCAATCATCGCCGATGGCGCGCCGCCGTTACGCGGCCTTGACCCGCTGCCGAAACCGCACCGCCTCAAAGCCCAGCTGGTCGTTCAATTCCAGAAACACCGACTGCAACGGCTCGATCTCCAGTTCGAAGAAGCTGTCGAGCGCCTTGGCGGGATCGCCAAAGCCCCCCGCATTCGCCGGGATGATCCCCAGCAGCTGGGGCGGCACGCGATGCGCGGCCAGCACATCGTCCCGCGTCGTATTCTTGATCCCCAGAAATTCGTCCTTCGCCCCGACCTCTGCAATCGGGATGATCTTGATCCCGTTTTCCTTGCCGCTGGGCGAATGGACGAACATATTGCGAAAATTGCCCGGCCCCTTGGCCCGCTTCAGCGCATCCCGCATCGCGTCGACATCGTCGTTCGCAAAATCCCCGGTGGCATAGAGAATGTAGCCCGCGTGGCTCCCATTCTCATAATAACGGCGACGAAACAGCGTCGCATTCTCGTTGAGCAGGGCAGATTGCAGCGCCGAAAGATATTCGGGCAGGCCATAGATTTCCTGATTGATATCGGGCGCCAACAGCTGATGCACCGTTCCCGGCTCGAATTCCTGCTCGTTGCGATACCCCGGCACCCACCAGAAGCGCCCCGGCTCCACGCCGCGCCGCGTATATTTAGCTAGGCAATGATCGAGCCGCATCACGCCGCCCAGCTGATTGCGAACCTCCTGCGCATAGGCGTTCCCCATCACCAGATAATCCTGCACCATGCCGGAAAAGGTCTTCCGCGTTAGCCACCGCGTCGGGTCCAGACTGGCCGCCAGCAGGTTGCGCTTCAGGATGATGGCACTGCTATGGTGCGGCGAAGCGCGAAAGGCGCGGGCCAGCCCGTCCAGCGGGATAGGCGGCTCATACCAGCGGCGATTGTCCCAACATTCCAACATGTCGAGCATGGTGGCCCGACTCAGCACCGGCTCAGGATCCCCGAAGCTAAAGGCCTGAACCCCACCCCCGCGATTATCTTTGGCGGCGACAACAGCGCCTTGCGCCGCTGCGGCCGATTCCTGGCTATTCATCCTCTGGGCCTTATGGCGCCGCGCACTCTTGCTCATTCGATAATCTCCATCTTGCCCTTCGGCGCTTCCTTGCCGTCCAGCGGTTCATTCATGAGGATGTGCAGGGTCGCCCACGCCAGATCGGCATGGCCGTCATTGCCGCCGCGCCCAGCCTTGAACGTGACGTTCCGCCCGCTGGTGGTCAGCGTTTTCTTGATCGAAACGAAGGCGGACACGATGTCGAGGAACCCGACGTCGAACGCGAGGCGCCCCCGGCGGATGACGTTCTGCGCCTTCATGATCATCTGCGCCTTCAACTCGAGCGAATATTCGATCTTCGCCACGGCGCAGCCCGGCATCGCGCCCGGTTTGGCGAGCAGCTGATAGACGCCCGCGCCCACGCCCTTGGCGTCGATCCCCAGATAGGTGCAGCTATAGCGGCTCAGCACCGCCTTGATGAATTCCGC
>Ga0065704_10071453_pt1 | contig 11100 bp, 7 predicted proteins | sample SwiRhicommuniRL2_FD_59091 | JGI IMG/M metagenome (GOLD analysis project Ga0065704, IMG submission 59091) | Switchgrass rhizosphere bacterial communities from Rose Lake, Michigan, USA - RL2 v2 (version 2) | ecosystem: Host-associated > Plants > Roots > Rhizosphere > Soil | place: East Lansing, MI | reverse complement strand
CACTAGTATTAACCATCTCGGGTATTGTACTTTTTGTACTCTTTTTTCTAACCGTAAAATATTTTGAAAAGATATGACAGCATTATTTATCATCGCCATCGCCGTATTTGCATATATGTGCTACGTGCTTGTAAAACCAGAAGAATTTTAAATTAATGAATTACAAAGGTTAAATGTAAAAAGTTAGAAGTGGAAAGTTAACCTCTCTTACTTCTGACTAAGAAAATCATTTTTAACTAAAAAGATTATGAACACAGAAATTTTAGGACTTATATTGATGTTTGCGTTGGTGGTATTACTCGCTATTCCACTAGGTCGATACATCGGTAAAATATTCAGCAACGAAAAAACTTGGCTCGACGGGATCTTTAATCCATTAGACAAACTATTTTATAAAATTGCCGGCATCAATTCTGAAAAGGAAATGAACTGGAAACAACATCTTGGAGCATTACTTACCATCAACATCGTTTGGTTTCTTATCTCTATGTTTGTGTTGACCAATATGAGCTGGCTTCCTCTCAATCCGGACAATAACCCATCAATGAGCGGTGATTTGGCATTTAACACCGCAGTAAGTTTTGTGACCAATACCAATCTTCAGCATTATTCGGGAGAATCCGGGTTATCTTATTTAGGACAATTAACATTAATGTTGTGGCAGTTTATTTCTGCAGGCTGTGGTATTGCCATTGCAGGTGTTGTTTTCCTTGCCATGAAAGAGAGAAAGACAGATAAATTAGGAAATTTTTATTTCTTATTCATCAGAACGTGTACAAGAGTTTTGTTTCCTCTAGCGGTTGTTGTTGCTTCTTTATTAGCTTTCAACGGAACACCAATGACTTTTGAGGGTAAAGACTCGATCACAACTTTGCAGGGAGACAAAGTAGAAGTGAGCCGTGGTCCTGTTGCAGGCTTTGTAGCGATCAAACAATTAGGGACCAACGGTGGTGGGTTTTTTGGGCCCAACTCTGCACATCCGCTAGAAAACCCAAGTTACTTTACCAATATTGTCGAGACAGTTTCTATTATGCTGATTCCAATTGCGTTGGTATTTGCAATGGGTTATGTTTTAAGAAGAAAAAAACTGGCGTTGACGATTTTCGGGGTGATGACCATAGGTTTTTTGTTATTATTAATACCAACAGTTATTAATGAAATAAACGGAAACCCAGCCATTGAAAAAATGGGAATTGCTCAGAATCTGGGAAGTATGGAAGGTAAAGAAGTTCGTTTCGGACCTGCAGCTTCGGCTTATTGGGCAATTAACACAACGGTTACAAGTAATGGCTCTGTCAACGCAATGCACGACTCACTGACGCCGCTTTCCGGAATGAATACAATGCTGGGAATGATGGTCAACGCTTTCTACGGGGGTGTTGGTGTAGGATTTTTAAATTTTTACATCTTTATTATCCTTGCCGTTTTCATCAGTGGATTGATGGTTGGTAGAACTCCTGAATTCTTAGGCAAGAAAATCGAAGCCAGAGAAATGAAAATCGCAATGATTATCGCACTTCTTCACCCTTTCTTGATTCTTACAGGAACTGCAATTTCAAGTTATATGGTGGCTCATGATCCTGATGATTATGGAAGTTGGCTAAACAACCCAGGTTTCCACGGTTTCAGTGAAATGTTGTACGAGTTTACATCTTCAAGTGCCAACAACGGAAGTGGTTTCGAAGGTTTAGCAGATAACAATCCATTCTGGAATATTGCCTGCGGAATTGTGATGCTGATGGCGAGATACTTGCCAATCATCGGTCCGGTTGCCATTGCTGGAAGTCTTGCTGCAAAAAAATATATCCCTGAAAGTGCAGGGACACTTAAAACAGATACAGCAACATTCGGTTTAATGGTATTTGCAGTTATCGCAATTGTGGCAGCGTTGTCATTTTTCCCGGCACTAGCCTTAGGACCTATTGCAGAATATTTTTCACTTTAATTCTTATCTATATTATAATGAAAGGAAATAACAATTTGTTTCAGGCAGAATTAGTCAATGAGGCATTGAAGCAATCTTTTATAAAATTACATCCTGCCAAAATGTTCCGCAATCCGGTAATGTTTATGGTTTGGGTAGGAACTTTCGTAATGGCAGGCGTTTGCGTTTGGATTGCATTAGGAGAACAAAACCAGGGTAGTTTAGTTTACAACGTTATTGTAACGGCTGTTCTATTCATCACATTATTGTTTGCCAACTTCGCAGAAGCTATTGCAGAAGCAAGAGGGAAAGCACAAGCAGATTCGCTTAGAAAAACAAGGGAAGAAACACCGGCAAAATGGATTAATCCTCACGGAGAAATTTTCAATGATGAATTGACGATTGTTCCATCTTCTCAACTTAAAAAAGGAGACATTTTTCTTTGCGAGCCAGGAGACATTATTCCGTCAGACGGAGAAATCGTTGAAGGTTTAGCTACGATTGATGAAAGTGCTATTACCGGAGAATCAGCTCCCGTAATCCGTGAAGCAGGTGGTGATAAAAGCAGTGTGACGGGAGGTACGAAAGTTCTTTCAGACAAAATCAAAGTAAAAGTAACGACAGAACCAGGAGAAAGTTTCTTGGACAAAATGATTGCTTTGGTTGAAGGTGCTTCTAGACAGAAGACACCCAATGAGATTGCTTTGACGATTTTATTGGCAGGATTTACTTTAGTTTTCATTATCGTTACAGTTACTTTGAAACCTTTTGGTGATTATGCTAATACACCAATTACAATTGCTGCATTTATCTCATTATTTGTATGTCTTATTCCAACTACGATTGGCGGATTATTATCAGCCATTGGTATTGCAGGTATGGATAGAGCTTTGAGAGCCAACGTTATCACTAAAAGTGGTAAGGCAGTAGAAACTGCGGGTGATATTGATGTTTTACTATTAGATAAAACAGGAACCATCACTATCGGAAACAGAAAAGCAACACATTTCTATCCAGCTAATGGAATTGATGAAAAAGTATTGATTAAAGCAGCTGTTCTAAGTTCTATGGCAGATGAGACTCCGGAAGGGAAATCCATTGTAGAGCTCAGTGAAAAGTTAGATGTAAAAAGTGAAATAAAAAATGAACTTTCACTTCTAACTTCTCACTTCTTACCTACTTACATCAATTTCACAGCAGAAACAAGAAGTTCAGGGATTGATTATGAAGACACAAGAATCAGAAAGGGTGCAACTGATGCAATTAAGAGTATTGTTACAAATGCAGGAAACACATTCCCGCCAGAAGTTGCAGAAAGGGTCAGAGAAATTTCTCAAAACGGAGGAACACCACTTGTGGTTTCAGAAAATGAAAAAGCGCTTGGAGTCATAGAATTACAGGATATCATTAAGCCAGGAATCAAAGAGCGTTTTGACCGTCTTAGAAAAATGGGTATCAAAACCGTAATGGTTACCGGAGACAACCCATTGACTGCAAAATTCATCGCTGAAAAAGCAGGTGTGGACGATTTTATCGCAGAAGCGAAACCTGAAGATAAAATGAACTACATCAAAAAAGAGCAGTCCGAAGGAAGACTGGTCGCAATGATGGGAGATGGAACCAATGATGCTCCGGCTTTGGCTCAGGCAGATGTGGGTGTAGCGATGAACAGCGGAACCCAGGCTGCAAAAGAAGCCGGAAATATGGTGGATCTGGATAACGACCCAACCAAATTGATTGAAGTGGTTGAAATCGGAAAACAATTATTGATGACTCGCGGAACGTTGACAACATTCAGCATTGCGAATGACGTAGCCAAGTATTTTGCGATTGTTCCGGCATTATTTATTGCATCAATTCCAGCATTACAAGGTCTGAACATTATGGGACTTCATTCTCCTGAATCAGCGATTCTTTCAGCGGTAATTTTCAATGCGATTGTAATTCCAATGTTGATTCCACTAGCTTTGAAAGGAGTGGCTTACAAACCAATCGGTGCAAGTGCATTATTGAGAAGAAACCTTTTGATTTACGGTTTGGGAGGTGTTTTAATTCCATTTATCGGTATCAAAATCATAGACTTAATCGTGTCATTATTCATTTAAATTATTAAATAAAATGTTTAAACAAAATATATTACCAGCTATCAGATTAACGCTTTTCTGTGCTGTATTTTTTTCAGGATTCTATACACTTTTAATTTTTGGCATTGCTCAGACTGCTCCCAATAATGGTAAAGGAGAAATCATCGAACACAATGGTAAAAAGTATTATGCCAATGTTGGACAAAAATTCGATAAAGACGAATATTTCTGGTCTCGTCCTTCAGCTGTGGATTATAATGCCGCCGGAGCGGGAGGAAGCAATAAAGGGCCTTCAAATCCTGATTATCTGAAAGATGTTGAAGGAAGAATCGAGAACTTTATGAAACACAATCCAAGTGTTCAGAAATCTGAAATTCCTTCCGATATTGTTACTGCAAGTGGAGCTGGTCTAGATCCGAATATCTCTGTTCAGGCAGCAAAAGTTCAGGCTCAAAGAATTGCAAGCATCAGAAAAATAGACATCAGCAAAGTCAATTCACTTATCGAAAAAAGTATCGAATCTCCTTTCCTTGGAATGTTCGGTACGGAAAAAATCAACGTTTTAAAACTCAATATCGCATTAGACGGATTAGAGTGAGAAGCTAAAAGTGAGAAACTACTGAAAAATTTCTTACATCTTACATTTTACTTCTCACCAATTATAAAAAATTTAGAAATGAAAAGAAAACTATCATTATTGGCATTTGCAATTCTTGGAGCAGTTTCTACGCTACACGCTCAGGAAGAAACTGAACCTAAAAACCCTTTGAAAATCTCTGGTTACGCAGAAGTGTATTATCAGTATGATTTTAATAATCCTGAAAACAATACAAGACCGGGATTTGTGTACAGCCACAACAGAAACAACGAGGTCAACCTTAATTTAGGATTTGTAAAAGCAAATTACGAAACTGAAAAACTAAGAGCCAATGTTGCTTTGGGTGTCGGAACTTATATGAACTCCAACTACGCAGCTGAAGCGGGTGTTTTGAAAAATATCTATGAAGCCAATATCGGAGTAAAAATCTCAAAAAACAAAAATCTTTGGGTTGATGCCGGGATTTTGCCTTCGCACATCGGTTTTGAAAGCGCTATCAGCAAAGATTGTTTTACTTTGACAAGAAGTATTTTGGCAGACAATTCCCCATATTTTGAAAGTGGTGCGAAAATCTCTTATACAAGCGACAACGGAAAATGGCTTGTAAGCGGTCTGGTTCTTAACGGATGGCAAAGAATCCAGCGTGTGGATGGAAATTCTACGGTTGCTTTTGGACATCAGTTAACTTACAAACCAAACGAAAAAATTACTTTAAACAGCAGCTCATTCATCGGAAATGATAAACCGGACAGCATCAGACAAATGAGATACTTCCATAATTTGTACGGCAGTTTCCAAATCAGTAAAAAGTTGGCGCTGATTACAGGTTTCGACATTGGTGCAGAGCAGAAAGCCAAAGGAAGTAACCAATATAATATTTGGTATTCTCCAGTATTAATTGCTAAATATTCTCCAACAGAAAAATTAAGTTTTGCTGCAAGAGGAGAATACTACAGCGATGAAAAAGGGGTAATCATTGCGACAGGAACTGCAAATGGGTTTAAAACGTTTGGCTATTCTGTAAACGCAGATTATTGGATTCTTCCCAATTTGGTTTGGAGAACCGAACTTAAAAATCTAAGCAGCAAAGACGAAATCTTTATCAACAGAGATAATAATTTAAAAAATAATAATCTGATGGCAGTGACATCTCTTGCCGTGAGTTTTTAAAAATCTCCATATTTACTAAGAATCCCTTGCTGAAATTTTGGCAGGGGATTTACTAACTTTGAATAAGGCAATTCTTTATGGCTGAAAAAAATTCTGCACAAGACTTTCTCAATCTGATAAAAAAATCAAGACGGGGAAAATTCAAAATCTATATCGGAATGAGTGCCGGTGTTGGGAAAACTTATCGTATGCTTCAGGAAGCGCATGCTCTTTTAGCAAGCGGAATTGATGTAAAAATCGGGTATATCGAAACACATCATCGCAAAGAAACCCATGCTTTGCTGGACGGACTTCCTATCATTCCGAGAAGAACGTTATTCTACAAAGGAAAAGAATTAGAAGAGCTCGATGTACAGGCGGTTATCAATCTTCGCCCGGAAGTTGTGATTGTAGATGAATTGGCCCATACCAATATTGAAGGTAGCAAGAACGAAAAACGTTGGCAGGATGTGATGGATATTCTGGATTCTGGGATTAATGTCATCAGTGCAGTCAACATACAGCATATTGAAAGTCTCAATGAAGATGTTAAATCGATTACTAATATTGAAGTTCAAGAGCGTATTCCAGATAATGTTTTGGCCCAGGCTGATGAAGTTGTGAATATTGACCTTACTTCCGAAGAATTGATTGACCGTTTGAAAGCCGGAAAAATCTACGACCAATCAAAAATCAATTCGGCACTCAATAATTTTTTTAAATCTGAAAATATTCTACAACTCCGTGAATTGGCTTTGAGAGAAGTTGCTTCGCAGGTGACTAGAAAAGTGGAGACGGAAGTTACGATTCATAAGTCGGTCAAAAAAGAAAAATTTCTGGCATGCATTAGCTCAAACGAAAAAACTGCGAAAAACGTCATCAGAAAAACAGCGAGATTAGCTAATTATTACAACAGCCAGTGGTATCTTCTGTATGTTCAGATTCCCAGAGAGAGTTCTGATAAAATTGCTTTGGATAAACAAAGACATTTGATCAATAACTTTAAACTGGCGACTGAACTGGGAGCAGAAATCATAAAAGTTGAAGATACAAAAGTTGCTCACGCCATAATGGAACAGTGTGAAGAAAGAAAAATTACCACCGTTTGCATCGGAAGACCTCATTTAAATCTATGGAAAGTAATTTTGGCGACAGATACTTTCAATACATTGCTTAATAAATTATCCCAGGGAAAAATAGACTTAGTAATTTTGTCCTAATGAAAATAAAAACAAAACTCAATATAGGTGTCGGAGTGCTTTTTATGATGATATTCGTATTGTCAGTTTTAAGCGGTTGGTATATCAATCAGCTTAAAAAAGACACCAATAATATCCTGAAAGCTAACTATAATACTCTTCAATATTCCAGAAATATGTTGCTGGCTTTGGAGGAAATTGATTCTGACCCGTTGGCATTCAGCGTTTTTGAAAAACATCTTCAACAACAGCAGAAAAATGTGACCGAACCCGGCGAAAAGGAAGCTACAGATAATGTTGCCATACATTTTGGAGCTTTGAAAAAAGATCCTGCCAATTTTGGCCTTCAAACCTCTATCAGGAAAGACCTCGCTGAACTGATGCAAATCAATATGAGCGCCATTGAGCATAAAAGTACGGTTGCAGATTCGACGGCAAAAAATGCGATTATTGTTATTTCTTCTGTAGGAATGGTGTGCTTTATTATAGCTTTTATACTGATGGTCAATCTCCCTTCAAATATTGCAGATCCCATCAAAAGCCTTACTGAAAGTATAAAGCAAATTGCGAATCAAAACTATAAAGAACGTGTACATTTTGAAAGCCGAAGTGAGTTTGGAGATTTAGCAAATTCATTCAATATAATGGCGGAAAAACTTCAGGAATATTCTGAAAGCAGACTTGATAAAATCATCAGAGGAAAAAAACGTATTGAAACTTTGATAGATAATATGCACGACCCGGTTATCGGAATTGATGAGGATAGAAAAGTTCTTTTTGTGAATGATGAAGCTCTGAAAATTACAGGACTCAGAAAAGAAAATTTTGTGGGAAAATTGATTCAGGATGTTGCTGTAAATAATGATTTGGTAAGAGATATTATCAAAGATGTGATTGTTCCGGATAAGATAAATACTGAAAAAGAACCGATGAAGATCTATGCCGACGGAAAGGAGAGTTATTTTGAAAAAGAAATTGTCGACATCAATATCGTTCCGACTGGTGAGCAGCAGAGTCATTTTATTGGGCAGGTGATCATGCTTAGAAACATTACGCCATTCAAAGAATTGGATCTAGCTAAGACCAATTTTTTAGGTACGGTTTCTCACGAGTTCAAAACACCAATTTCTTCTATCCAAATGGGATTACAATTACTGGAAAATGAACAAATAGGAGATTTGAATAGTGAACAGAAAAATCTAGTCAATGGAATTAGAGAAGACTCCAACCGTCTATTGAAAATTACAGGAGAATTGCTTAACATCACACAAGTAGAAAGCGGTTTGATACAGCTTAATATGAAAGCTTCAGATATCAAAAATATTGTTGATTATGCTATTGGTGCAAACAGATCTTCTGCTGAACAAAAACATATTCATTTTAAGGTCAACATAGAAGAAGGTTTGTCAGTGGTTTTAGCTGATAGTGAAAAAACAGCTTGGGTCCTTAATAATCTGCTCTCAAATGCCGTTCGTTATTCTTACGAAAATTCTAATATTAATATTGACGTCAGAAAAATTGATGACAAGATTCAGTTTTCTGTTACTGATACAGGGCAGGGAATTGCTCCTCAATATTTATCCAAAATCTTTGACCGCTATTTCCGGGTTCCGGGAAGCAAAAAAGAAGGAACAGGTTTGGGATTAAGCATCAGTAAGGAATTTATTGAAGCACAAGGCGGTGAAATTACTGTTAAAAGTGAATATGGGGCTGGAAGTACATTCACCTTTGATTTAAAGGCGTAATTCATAATTCTCTCTCTGTTGAAAATGAATTTGTTTTCAAATCCAAAAGAAGATATTGAACTTGGAAAACAATATATTTTAATGTTCTAAAAAATATAGAATAACAATAAGAACATTTTCAAAAAAACTCAATATTAGTATAAAAATGGCGCCAACTAAAGACAGTTGGCACCATTTGGCTGTTTGTGAACATCACAGGACTCTAGTAGAAGATATAGATAATTAAATAGCATCTAGAATTACTAAAATAATTTTTAAAAATCTAAGCTTCAGACTAAATTTAAATTGCGATCAAGAATTGTAAAGTTTTTCAAAAGATGATATGGTTAAAACAGACTTGATAATTATATTATTCGCTTTCCTATGTAGAAATATTTAATTCTTAGTAAATTTCAAAGTTTGGGAAGATTTTCCATCATTTATTCTAATATAATAAATCCCTACTGAAAGTTTCTTAACATCAATATTTATAGAGTCTGAGGTCAGGATTTTTCGCCCGTTCAGATCATAGATTTCGCTGTTCACATTTCCTTCTGACTTGATGGTCAGAATATTTGAAACAGGATTCGGATAGATACTGATGCTGAATTTTCCACTAAAATTCTGCGAAGAAAGCATAGACTCTCCTCCGGCAAGATAGAGTAATGTGTTTTCTGTCAGTTTTTTTACATTTTGATTATTCCCTCCTGGTGCATACCAGTCGTAAACACCTGCGCCATACCATATAACTGTTCCGTCTCCTGGGTTTCTCGGATTAAATTTTGCAGCCTGGATTTCCATTCCATCACAGTTTTCCAAGAGGATCTCGGCATTAAGTGTGGTTTGAAACTTTTGCCTTCTTTGTTCAAAAGTTGAGCTTGAACCACCGACATCATCAAAGATTCTTCCCCAATTCAGATTATATTGAAGCGCTCTGTTTTTCTTTTCCGTTCCTGCTCCAAGGAATTCGATGCTTTGGGAGGTGTTAGTACAGCTTACTGAGTTTGTTGTTATTCCCGTGATAAGAATAGGTGTTGCAGTTCCGCTCCAGTTGGTTCCCCATGCTCCGACAGTGTTTGCAGGATTTGCCGACGTGTCACCGAAAGATCGGTTGGGTTTATATTCCCATGGGTTGGAAAGCCCATCAAAGACACCGAAAACCTCAAGCCCTTTTCCTGCAAAATTTCCAAGAAGAAGTTTTTTACCGGATTTGTAAAATTGCTTGATTTTCCACATAAAATCATCTTCCAGCTGCGAGCACTGACCGTTCCACTGGAATCCCGATTCCCTCAAAATACAGTGTTTATCACCGTTTCCTTCCACAGTTCCCCTTGGCCATTCGTTCAATCTTTCTGTATAAGTTGCGCCGTCGCTTTGAATCCAGATCACATCATAGTTGCTGATGTCAGCGCCTTCTGCAACATCCTGAAAAGAAAAATAATTCCCGGAAACACTACCGGTATGCGCCGGAAGAAAAGTTTCCATAAACCAGACTGCTGCCGCTCTGTCATCATCATAGGTTAATCCGTCGCTGGCTGTCGGGATGTTGCTGTTATAAACGTCGGCTTGACCAATGAACGCCATTTTTTTAGTTTGTGCGTTGACATTAACCAACATCAGTCCGGCGAATAAATTTAGATAAAGTTTTCTCATAATTTTTTTACTTAGGGTTAACATTATTGATATGATTTTACATTCGTATGTTCCAAATGTATCGGCAAAGCAGAATTGTACATTTCACTTTTTGTACAAAATGATTTGATCTTGTATTGATGAATGGATTTTTGCTGCAAAACCTTTGTTTGTCGAAGTTTTTTATAGTTGGGATGAGGATGCTTTCAAAAGATTTTTACAATGATGTTACAGAACTTATAAAATTGTAACTTCTTGATATTGTTAGATGAATAACCTAATGTTTAATTAATATAAAATACTCTCACCAAAAATTGTAGGTGTAAAACAACTTTATTAATATTGTGTTAATATGTCCACGAAAAAAGTTTTTAGAACGTTTGGTTTTCCCAAAGTTGCTACCGTTTTATTTTTATTGCTGATGATCTTGTATGCCTGCAAGAATGCTTCCGAAAAACCGGATAAAATAAATATCGGCTTCTCACAGGGTTTAGGAAATCATCCATGGAGACAGGCTATGAATCATTCTATGGAGATTCAGGCGTCTTTGCATTCTGAAGTGCAGCTACGCATCAGTAAAGCAGAAGGTTCGGTTCAGAAGCAGATTCGGGATATTCAGAAGATGATAGATAATGAAGCGGATATCATCATTATTTCACCTATTGATCCCAATTCGTTGATTCCTGTGGTGGAAAAAGCCTTTGCAAAAAAGATTCCCGTGATTTTGGTGGACCGAAAGATCAATTCTGATAAATATGCTACTTATATCGGTGCTGATAATGTGGAGATT
>Ga0065704_10001019_pt1 | contig 11105 bp, 8 predicted proteins | sample SwiRhicommuniRL2_FD_59091 | JGI IMG/M metagenome (GOLD analysis project Ga0065704, IMG submission 59091) | Switchgrass rhizosphere bacterial communities from Rose Lake, Michigan, USA - RL2 v2 (version 2) | ecosystem: Host-associated > Plants > Roots > Rhizosphere > Soil | place: East Lansing, MI | reverse complement strand
CGAGCCCGGGTTCTGGACCATCGTCGCCGGCCACGCGACGTTCTGTCTCGTGATCGTCTACAACAACGTCGTCGCGCGATTGCGGCGGATCCCGGCGAGCTGGAGCGAGGCCTCGAGCGACCTCGGCGCGCGGGGCCACCAGACGTTCCGTTACGTCCTGCTACCGCAGATCGCCAGCGCGTTGCTCGCGGGCGGCATGCTCGCGTTCGCGCTGTCGTTCGACGAGATCATCGTCACGCTGTTCACCGCCGGTCATCGGCAGACGCTGCCCATCTGGTTCTACGGCGAGTTGTTTCGCCCGCGCGAGCGGCCCGTCACCAATGTCGTCGCCGTCGTCGTGATCCTCGTGACGGTGCTGCCGATTCTCGGGGCGTATTGGCTGACCAAGCCAAGCGAAAAGGAAGGTGACTAGCGTCCAGAGTCTAGAGGCTAGAGTCTAGAGTCTAGAGTCCAGTCGAAAACGGGACCCTCACCCGCGCCTTGCGCGACCTCTCGCGCGAGCGGGAGAAGTGGAGTGCCTCCGACTGAACCCTGGACTCTGCACTCTGAACTCTTTCCTGGAGACCCGCATGCAAACGAAGCTGCTGATCAACGGTTCGCTCGTCGCGGGCGAAGGCAAGGTCGAGGACGTGCTCAACCCGGCGACGGGCAAGCCGCTGGCGCGTGTCGCGGAAGCATCGCGCGCGCAGGTCGACGCGGCGGTCAAGGCCGCCGACGCGGCCTTCGACGGCTGGGCCCGCACGGCGCCGAAGGATCGGGCAGCCCTGCTGCTCAAGCTCGCCGACCGCATCGAGGGCGACGGCGCCGCGTACGCGAAGCTCGAGTCGCAGAACTGTGGCAAGCCCTACCTCGCCGCCCTGAACGACGAAATCCCGGCGATCGCCGACGTGTTCCGTTTCTTCGCGGGCGCGTGTCGCACGCTCACGGGCGCGGTCGCGGGCGAGTACCTGCCCGGATACACGAGCATGATCCGGCGCGATCCGGTCGGTGTCGTCGCTTCGATCGCGCCGTGGAACTATCCACTGATGATGGCGGCGTGGAAGCTCGCGCCCGCCCTCGCGGCGGGCAACACGGTCGTGATGAAGCCGTCCGAACAGACGCCGCTCACGGCCCTCGCGCTCGCAGAAACGCTCGCCGAGCTGTTCCCCGCGGGAGTCGTGAACATCGTCTGTGGCCGTGGCGCGAGCGTCGGCGCACCGCTGACGCGGCACCCGAAGGTCCGGATGATCTCGCTGACCGGCGACGTCGCGACCGGTGGCAAGATCCTCGCGCAGGCTTCCGACGGCATCAAGCGCACGCACCTCGAACTCGGCGGCAAGGCGCCCGTGATCGTGTTCGACGACGCGGACCTCGAGAGCGTCGTTTCCGGCGTGCGCACTTTCGGCTACTACAACGCCGGCCAGGACTGCACGGCCGCGTGCCGCATCTATGCGGGCGCCAAGGTCTACGATCGGCTCGTCGCGGACCTGTCGAGCGCGGTGAGCACGATCAGGACCGGGATGCAGACGACAAAGGACGTCGAGATGGGCCCGCTGATCAGCGCCGAGCAACGCAGCCGTGTCGCCGGATTCGTCGCGCGGGCCCGGAAGCAGAAGCACATCGAGATCACGGCCGGGGGCAACCCCGGCAGCGGTGCGGGCTTTTTCTACGAACCGACCGTGGTGGCCAACGCGAAGCAGTCCGACGAGATCGTCCGTCGCGAAGTGTTCGGACCCGTCGTGTCGGTGACACGGTTCAAGGACGCGGACGAGGCGGTGCGCTGGGCCAACGACTCCGACTACGGGCTCGCGTCGTCGGTCTGGACGCAGGACGTCGGCAAGGCGATGACCGTCGCCTCGCGCCTGCAGTACGGCTGCACCTGGATCAACACGCACTTCATGCTGGTCAGCGAAATGCCGCACGGCGGGCTCAAGCGCTCCGGCTACGGCAAGGATCTCTCGGCGTATGCACTCGAGGATTACAGCGTCGTGCGTCACGTGATGGCGAAGCTCTGATCGCCCGACGATCGGCACGCACTGCCGCGATCGCGTACGCGCGGCCCATGCCGTGCGTGCGCTTCCAAGTCGCTCCGAATCGGTCCAAGTCGTCACTTGCCTGTCATCTGACCGGCGCATGATGCAAGCGTCCGGAAAGGCACCCGGCCGCGAGTCGGTCGAGCCCTCCGGCGGCAAGCCAGACCGTGGGCCGAGAGGCAGCATCAGCCGATAGACGGCAGCAGGGACGGATGCGCTAAGCCCTCGACGCCCGATCCGTGTCCGGAGCAGGCGCCCCCTGCCTGCTCCGGTTTTTTTCGTCCCCGATGCAACCCTTCGCCGCGAAGCGGCATCTCAAAGGCGCACCCGCACCGAGGAAGCGCCCGATGACGATTCGTGTCCGCATGCTGCCGAACCTGCTGCTGGTCAGCGCCTTGCTGGTCTTCGCGCTCCCGGCCGATGCCTGGGACGCCTGCAGGCACCAGGCCGACCGACGGGGCAGCATCGATGCGACCGGCGCAACGAGCGTCGTCGTCAATGCGCGCGCCGGCGACCTGGAATTGCGCCCGTCGTCCTCACGCACGCTCGCGGCCGCAGGCCGGGCCTGTGCATCGAGCGAGAAATTCCTGCAGCAGACTGACGTCAGCGTGCGCCGCGACGGCAACGTCATCCGCGTCGACGTGCTCGTGCCGGACCAGATGGTCGGCATCGGCGCCTTCTACGCCTCCCTCGACCTCACCGTCGACGTGCCGCGCGGGCTGCCCGTCGAACTGACGGACTCGAGCGGCGACATCGCCGCGAGCGACGTGCGCATCGCCAAGCTGACCGACAGCTCCGGCGACATCGTGCTGCGCAAGCTCACCGGCGACATCGAGATCTGGGACAGCTCCGGCGACATCCGCGTCGAGGACACTGCCGGGCGCGTGCAGGTCCGCGACAGCTCCGGTGACATCACGATCGTCGGCGCGGTCGACGTCCTCGTGCCGAGCGACAGCTCGGGGGACATCACCGTCCGGCGCGTGAGCGGCAACGTGCTGATCGAACAGGATTCCTCGGGCGACATCCGTGTGTCCGACGTCGGGGGCGACTTGACGGTGCTCGGTGATTCGAGCGGCGAGGTCAAGGTGTCTTCGATACGGGGCAGCGTGCGGCTGCCCGACTGAGCCGGGCCGTCACCCCAGATCGGCCAGCAGTTCTTCGATCAACCGTTGCGCCTGGCGCGCGTAGCCGCCACCGAACAGCACGTAGTGGTTGAGCACGTGGTAGAGGTTGTAGAGGTCCGCGCGCGACTGGGCGCCGGGGGCGAGCGGCCACGCGGACTCGTACGCATCGTAGAACGTGCGCCCGAAGCCGCCAAACAGCCGCGTGAAGGCGATGTCGGCTTCACGGTCGCCAAAATACACGGCGGGATCGTAGATCACCGGCTCGCGTGACCGTGCGAGTGCCGAGCAGTTGCCGCTCCAAAGATCGCCGTGCAACAGCGACGGCACCGGGCGGTGGTCCGTGAAGAATTCCTCGCAGCGATCGAGGAGCCGCTCGCCGCGATCGACGATGCGTGTGTCGAGCCCGACCTCCTGCGCGAGCGTGAGCATGTGGCCGAGCCGGCGCTGCCGGTAGAACCGCACCCAGTCGTCGTCCTCGGCGTTCGGTTGCGGCGTTGCGCCGATCGTGTTGTCGCGCGACCAGCCGAACTTCGCGGCCTGCACGCGGTGCAGCAACGCCAGCCGCTCGCCGAGTTGCGCCTGCACATCGGGGCTGGCGGCGTCCGCCGGCGACAAGGCCAGCCATTCGAGCGCGAGCACGGCGCTGTCCGCCACGAGACCGACCGCGTGCACGCACGGCACGCGCAGTGCCCGCGTCTCGCGCTGCAACGCCAACCCCGCAGCCTCGGCCTCGAACGCGGTCAGGTGGGGCGTCGCGGCCACCTTGACGAAGGCATCGCCACCGGCGGCGGGCCAGCGCAGGCAGGGTTGCACGCTGCCGCCGTGAACCTCGCCCGCGGGTCGCGACGCGTGGCGACGGCCGGTCTGTGCGGTGAGCCAGCGACCGATCGCGTCGTACCGTTCCGCGTCCATGCGTTGCCTCGAAATTGCGACGCGGACGTCGCGCCTGCACTCAGGCCGTGTGACGCGCGTGGATCCGGCGCGCCTGCTCGCGCAGCACCCGGCCAAAACCCTGCGACTCGCAGAAGACCTCGAGCATGGCGAGGTCGGGCGCCTGTCGACGCAGGTCGCCGATCTTCGCCACGGGCAGCGGCATGTCGCAGGCGATCTCGGTCAGCCGGCGCGACAGGAATGCCTCCTCGCGATGCTGCTTCAGGCTGTCGGCGACGAAACCGGCGCCACGAAACTTGAGCTTGCGCACTTCCTCGAGGTTCTCGAACACGCCCGGCAGCGTGTCGAAGTGCTTGAGCAGCTTCTGTGCCGTCTTGCGACCGACGCCCGGCACGCCGGGAATGTTGTCGACCGCATCGCCCATCAGCGCGAGGAAATCGGCCATGCGCTCCGGCACCACGCCGAAACGCTCCTCGATGTCGGCGTACCCGTAACGGACGTCGGCGACCGCGTCCCAGTAGACGTCGACCGGCGACAGCAACTGCGTGAGGTCCTTGTCGCGGCTCACGATCGTGACCGGCAGGCCCGCCACGCGCGCCCGCGTCGCGAGCGTGCCGATGATGTCGTCGGCCTCGTAACGCGAACTGCCGAACTGGACGACGCCGAGCGCCGTGCAGGCCTCGCGACACAGCGCGAACTGGCGCTTGAGCTCGACCGGGGCAGGGTCCCGATTGGCCTTGTACGAAGGATAGATCTCGTTGCGATAGCCCACTTCGAGGCTCTCGTCGAACGCCACGGCGATGTGACGCGGCGATTCGCGTTCGAGCAATTCGCAGAGGAACCGCGCGAAGCCGAGCACGGCGTTGACGGGATTGCCGTCGCGATCGACCACGTCGACAGGCACCGAGAACCATGCACGGAAGATGAAAACGCTCGCGTCGACCAGGTACAGCACTTCGGATTTCCCAGGCGGGCTTCCGCCCGTCACACACAGATGTTCTTCGAAAGTCGCGACCGCAGGCTCGCCGATGCGTACGCAGCGCTTCGGTTGCTGCACGCACCCGCGCTGGCCGTCCCGGTTGCCATGGCCCTGGGCGCGGAGAATAAGAGATCGGGCGACAGCGTGGCACGCCGTCTCGCCGACGACGCCCGGCGCACGGCGTGCGACCATCGCGGCCATGGTGACCGTCGCCCTGCCGCTTTCGACGCCCGACCGCGCCCGGGCCTGCCGCATCGTCCCGATCGGCCGCGAGCACCTTGCGGGTTTTCACGCCGCGCTCGATCGCATCGCGCGCGAAGGACGCTACCTCGCGATGCTGGAGGCGCCCTCGTTCACGCGGACCCGGCGCTTCGTGCTGGACAGCCTGCGCAACGGGGCCATCCACGTCGTCGCGCTCCTGGACGGGGAGGTCGTCGGCTGGTGCGACCTGCGGCCGAAGGCCGCGGTGACGCAGCAGCACAGCGCGGTGCTGGGCATGGGAGTGGTGCAGGAACACCGCGGCGAGGGCCTCGGCTCGCGGCTGCTGGCCACGACGCTGGACCTGGCCGATGCACGGGGCCTGCGTCGTGCAGAGCTCGTCGTCCGTGCCGACAATGGTCCGGCGATCGCGCTGTACCGGCGCTTCGGGTTCGTCGTCGAAGGCCACTGCCGGCAGTACCTGCGCCAAGGCGGCGTCGATCACGACGCACTGCTGATGGCGCGACTGGTGTCTTCACACCCGGACTGAGTCGCGTCGCAGCGCGGAGATGCCGCACCCGTCGTGCCGGCGACGGACCCGATACCGGGCGGATCGCACCGCTATAATGATGCGGTGCGGCAGGCCGGGCTCACCCGACCGGGACCGTGCCTCCAACCCATTGGTCGGCAATACGATTTGACACACGGTCCGTGTCGGCACGCAGGTGCCGGGACGCCACCGGTCGACGAGAACGCATGTCTTCCCACCTCAAGACGCCGCCGATGCGCCTGCTGCGGGCGTTTTGCCTCGCGGCCCGGCACTCGAGTTTCAAGGACGCGGCCGACCGCCTCGCCCTGACGCCGTCTGCCGTCAGCCACCAGGTCAAGGAACTCGAGGAGCAGCTCGGCGTCACGCTGTTCGAACGCCGGACCCGCGCCGTCGAGCTGACGCCGATCGGTCGCCAGTTGCTCGACGACCTCGAGCCGGCGCTCGAGGCCGTTTCGGTCGCGATCGCGCGCACCGCGCGCAGCGGTGCGGCCCGACGCCAGCTCTCGGTCGTGATGCCGCCGTTTTTCGCGAGCGAGCTGTTCGCGCCGCGCCTGCCGGACTTCCACGAGCGTCACCCGCACATCGACCTGCTGGTCGATTCGAGCGATCCACGGCCGGTCCAGCACCCGGGGTTCAGCGATCTCTCGGTGATCCTCGCGTCGCAACCGCCGGAGGGCACCGAACTGCAGGCGGTGCGCCTGATGCCGCTGCAGCTGGTCGCGGTCGCCGCGCCGAAGGTGGTCGCCACGATGGCGGGCAAGCGCGGCGCCCGGGCGTTCGACAACCAGACGCTGATCATGCATCGCAGTTTCCGTTCGGACACCTGGGACGACTGGCTCGGGCAGTTCCGGCTCGACCTGCGTCGGCTCAAGAGCGTCGTCGAGTTCGACAACATGACCGCGGTGGCGCGCGCGACCGAGCGCGGTGGCGGCATTGCGTTGATGCCGGCGGTCGTCTGCGAACCCTGGTTCGAGCGCGGCGCCCTCGCGCGCCTCGACGGGTTCGAATACGCGGCCAAGGATGCCTACTACCTGGTCGCACGCCGCGACGACATCGCGCGCAGCGAGCTGCGGGCGTTCACCGACTGGATGGTCGAACAGTTCCGCGTGGCCGGCTGAGATCGCTTCTCGTTTGCATGACCGCCGGTCATGCAACGCGTGAGCAGCATTCGTTTGTCGCACCGCAGCATGAATCTTAGAGTTGGGTCGTCCCGTGGTGTCCAGAGACGGTTCGAAGGGCACTCCCCCTGCGGCTTCGAACGTTTTTTCCACGGGAACTTGCCGAATGGCCTGGGGTGCACTCCCCCTGCGGCTTCAGTCCATCTCGGCAAGTTATCTATTGCAGCGGTCCGTCGTCGGTGACGGGCCCCGGTCGGAAGACAGCTCGAGGCCTCGACCCTCGCGTCTTCGAACCAAGCCAAAGGCGCCTCCGGCGCCTTTTTTCTTGCGTGTCGGATCCGTAACCGCCGGCCGGACGCGCGTGCCCGGCGTCGCTCACTGCAGCGCGGCGGTGACCTTGAGGCTCAGCCGTTCGTGCAGCGGGCTCGACCGCGGGAAGTGCGCGAGCAGGTACTCCATCTGGTCGGCCAGCACGCGACGACCCTTGAGGTAGATGTACTCGGCGTAGCTCGGCGTGAACGGCACCGCGATCAACTGCAGCTTGGCCTGTTCCGGCGTGCGCCAGGCCTTGAGGTTGTTGCAGCGCCGGCAGGCGGTGACCACGTTGTTCCAGTTGTCCTGGCCACCGCGCGACAGCGGTGTCACATGGTCGCGCGACAGCTGGCTCGTAGAAAAGCGCTGGCCGCAGTAGAGGCACAGGTGCGCGTCGCGACGGAACAACGTTTCGTTGTTGAGCGGCGGCACATAGCCGTGGTGGCGGTTGCCCGGGTTGTGGCTGTGGCCGATCGTGGCGACGATCGAACTCACCTTGACGACCGTGCGCTCGCCCGTGCGCGCGCTGATGCCTCCGCGCAGCGCGAACAGCGTCTGGCCGAAGGCGTACGCCACCTGGCCCATGAAATGCAGACGGACCGCGTCCCTGTAATCGATCCACTCGAGCGGCATGCCCGAGACGTCCGTCCGCAGGACTTCCTGCGAAAGTGCGTGCATGCGGTGAAGATACGGTACCGCTGTGCAATAATCCACGGCCGCCCAGGCCACGCCCATAAATATTCCTTGCCGGGCAGGGTCTTAGCCGCGCCGTAGGGGGTCTTGAAGGCGTTCCGGCAAATGCGCATTCCGCCCGGGCGTGCCACACCCTACAAGGACGTTCAATGTGCCGCCGTTCGAGGCACGCATACGCGTGCCGGGGCGACGGCGATCGAGCCCATGCACTGACGAGGTCAACATGCCGCTGACGATCGGAGTACCACGCGAAATCTTCCCCGGCGAGAAACGCGTCGCCACCGTCCCCGAGGTCGTGGAGAAGCTCGCCAAGCTCGGCTTCGCCGTCCGCGTCGAGACCGGTGCCGGCGAGGCCGCCAATTTCAGCGACGAGGCCTACGTGGCCGCCGGGGCACAGATTGCGGGCAGCGCCGCGGAGCTTTATGCAGTCTCCGACATGGTGTTCCGCGTGCGGCCGCCGACGGCCGAGGAAGTGGCGGCGATGCGGCCCGGCACGACCCTCGTCAGCTTCGTCTGGCCCGCGCAGAACCCGCAGCTGATGCAGCAGCTCGCCGACCGCAAGCTCACGGTGCTCGCGATCGATTCGCTGCCGCGCCAGCTCTCGCGCGCACAGAAGATGGACGCGCTCACGTCGATGGCGAGCATCAGCGGCTACCGCGCCGTGATCGAAGCCGCCAACGCCTTCGGCCGCTTCTTCAACGGCCAGGTCACGGCCGCCGGCAAGATCCCGCCGGCCAAGGTCTTCATCGCGGGTGCCGGTGTCGCGGGTCTCTCCGCGATCGGCACGGCCGCCAACCTCGGCGCGATCGTGCGTGCCAACGACACGCGCGCCGAAGTCGCCGACCAGGTGGTCTCGCTCGGCGGCGAGTTCGTCAAGGTCGACTACGAGGAAGAAGGCTCGGGCGGCGGCGGTTACGCCAAGGTCATGAGCGAAGGCTTCCAGGCCGCGCAGCGTGCGATGTACGCGCAGCAGGCCAGGGACGCCGACATCATCATCACGACCGCGCTGATCCCCGGCAAGCCGGCACCGAAGCTCATCACCGCCGAGATGGTGCGGAGCATGAAGCCCGGCAGCGTCATCGTCGACATGGCGGCCGAACAGGGCGGCAACTGCGAGCTGACCGTGCCCGGCGAGGCAGTCGAGCGTCACGGCGTCACGATCGTCGGCTACACGGACCTCGCGAGCCGTCTCGCCAAGCAGTCGTCGACGCTCTACTCGACCAACCTGCTGCGCCTGACCGAGGAGCTCTGCAAGACCAAGGACGGCCTCATCGACGTCAACATGGACGACGATGCGATCCGCGGCCTGACCGTGGTCAAGGACGGCGCGATCACCTGGCCGCCACCGCCGCCGAAGATTCCGGCCGCGCCGCAGGCCAAGCCGGCCGCGGCGGCCGCTCCCGTGGCGAAGAAGTCGGGCCACGGCCACGGCGCCGGCGAGCCGGCCTCGGGCAAGAGCATCGCGATCATGTTCGGCGTCGGCGCGTTGCTGTTCTGGCTCGTCGGCGCGAACGCGCCGGCCTCGTTCCTGTCGCACTTCACCGTGTTCGTGCTCGCGTGCTTCGTCGGCTACATGGTGATCTGGAACGTGACCCCGTCGCTGCACACTCCGCTCATGAGCGTCACGAACGCGATTTCGAGCATCATCGCCGTCGGTGCGCTGGTCCAGATCGCGCCGCCGCTCGTCGACGGCACGGTCGACCGGCCCGGCGGGCTGATCCTCGGGCTCGCGGTGCTCGCGCTCACGCTGACCGCGGTCAACATGTTCGGCGGCTTCGCCGTCACGCGTCGCATGCTCGCGATGTTCCGGAAATAAGAAGAAGGAGTCGCAGGCATGTCCGCAAACCTCGCTACCGTGGCCTACATCGGCGCCACGATCCTCTTCATCCTGAGCCTCGGCGGCCTCTCCAACCCGGAGACGGCGCGACGCGGCAACCTCTACGGCATCATCGGCATGACGATCGCCGTGCTCGCGACCGTGTTCGGTCCGCGCGTCACGGCGCTGGGACTGCCGTACATCGTCGGCGCGCTGGTCGTCGGCGGTGCCGTGGGCCTCTACGCGGCGAAGAAAGTACAGATGACGCAGATGCCCGAGCTGGTCGCGCTGATGCACAGCCTCGTCGGCCTCGCGGCGTGCCTCGTGGGCTTCGCGAGCTACGTCGACACCTCGATCGTGTTCGAGGGCGCCGAGAAGGCGATCCACGAAGTCGAGATCTACATCGGCATCTTCATCGGTGCGATCACGTTCTCGGGCTCGATCATCGCGTTCGGCAAGCTGTCCGGGAAGATCGGCGGCAAGCCGATGCTGCTGCCGGCGCGCCACTGGCTCAACCTCGCGGGTCTCNTCGCCGTGATCTGGTTCGGCGCGCAGTTCCTGGACGCCCACGACATCGACTCGGGGCTGCTGCCGCTGATCCTGATGACGGTGATCGCNCTGCTGTTCGGCGTGCACATGGTCATGGCGATCGGCGGCGCGGACATGCCGGTGGTCGTCTCGATGCTGAACAGCTACTCGGGCTGGGCCGCGGCAGCGACGGGCTTCATGCTCTCGAACGACCTGCTGATCGTCACGGGCGCGCTGGTCGGCTCCTCGGGCGCGATCCTGTCGTACATCATGTGCCGCGCGATGAACCGCAGCTTCATCAGCGTCATCGCGGGTGGCTTCGGCACGGGTGGTGGCGCACCTGCGCCGGCCGCCGGTGGCGCGCAGCCGGCCGGCGAGGTCACCGCGGTCAGCGCCGCCGAGACGGCCGAGATGCTCCGCAACTCGAAGAACGTGATCATCGTGCCGGGCTACGGCATGGCGGTCGCACAGGCGCAGCACACGGTCTTCGAGATCACCAAGCACCTGCGCGAGAAGGGCGTGAACGTGCGCTTCGGCATCCACCCGGTCGCGGGCCGCATGCCCGGGCACATGAACGTGCTGCTGGCCGAGGCGAAGGTGCCGTACGACATCGTGTTCGAGATGGACGAGATCAACGACGACCTGCCCGAGACCGACGTCTCGATGGTGATCGGCGCGAACGACATCGTGAACCCGGCCGCCGAGGACGACCCGACGAGCCCGATCGCGGGCATGCCGGTGCTGCAGGTCTGGAAGGCGAAGACCTCGATCGTGATGAAGCGCTCGATGGCTTCGGGTTACGCCGGCGTCGACAATCCGCTGTTCTACAAGGAGAACAACCGGATGCTGTTCGGCGACGCCAAGAAGATGCTCGACGAGGTGCT
>Ga0065704_10071449_pt1 | contig 11108 bp, 12 predicted proteins | sample SwiRhicommuniRL2_FD_59091 | JGI IMG/M metagenome (GOLD analysis project Ga0065704, IMG submission 59091) | Switchgrass rhizosphere bacterial communities from Rose Lake, Michigan, USA - RL2 v2 (version 2) | ecosystem: Host-associated > Plants > Roots > Rhizosphere > Soil | place: East Lansing, MI | reverse complement strand
GATAATAAGACCTTGGAGATGCAACCAAGACATTATTTGAAAATTAAACTGGTTGATAATGAAGTTCTGACAGTTTCTACAAGAAAATTATTGGGATCTACGGTAAAATTGGCAGGAAAATCAGGACAACAGGCACTGTACTTTTCTTTATCGAATTTCAAAATTCGTAGCAATGATAGTATCTACGGAGGTGTGAACTTAAAATCCGGCGATATTACCGGCTTAGAAAAATCGTTTGGTATGTTTTTGACTACAATATATTCTGAACAGAAAAACGATTAATGTTAATAAGTTATAACATATAGTTGACTTATTTTCAGAATAAAATTGATTAACTTTATAAAAGAAGATTTAAGAACCGGCTAATTGTAATTGATTTACAGACCTCACTTGTTGCTGAAAGCATAACTGAGCGGAGCTAAATCTCAAATCTAAATCACACATATTGGAAGAATTTTTTGAAAACGAGCTTGCAAAAAAGTTCGAGGACATGATAGAAAATAATGAAGAATTCTATTTCGATACGGAGGAATATGTAGAGATCATTATTTATTACTTGGAGTTGGGGGATTTCAGTTATGCAGAAATGGCCGTAAACCATGCTTTGAAAATTCATCCGAATTCTCTGGAAGTAAAAACAAAACAGCTGGAAGTTTTTCTAGAACTGGAGCGTTATGCAAAAGCCAAAGAACTGATAGATGAACTTCATCAGTCATCCTTGGAGGAAACAGACTTTTTGGTTTGCTGTGCAAAATATTACTCTAACCTGGGAAATCCTAAAAAATCGATAGAATATTGTCTGAAGGCATTGGAGTTGGAAGAAGAGGAAAATTTTCTTCATAATTTCATTGCAGATGAATATGTCAATCTGGACGATCCTTTCAATGCATTGAAGCATTATACTTCTGCTTTGGAGCATGACCCTTACGATGATTATTCCTTGGAGAACGTAATGCTGTGTTACAACAAGCTCAATCGTCCTCAAGAGGCTTTGGATTTCATCAATCAATACCTGGATAGATTTCCTTTCTCAGAGACTGCGTGGTATGAATATGGACAGTTTTTCTTCAATAAGAAGAATTATGATGAAGCGATAAGGGGATTCGACTATATTCTAGCGATCAACTCCGGAGCAGTTGGTGTTTATGCTAACAAAGCAGCTTGTTATGAAGCGATGAGCGAATGGGATAAAGCCATTGCTGTCTATGAGGAAATGCTGGATCTGGAATATACAAAGGCATTCACTTATTATAAGATCGGATTGTGTTATAAGGAAGCGAAGAAGTTGGTTCCTGCGCTGACGTCCTTCCAAAAGTCGCTAAGAGAAGACCCACAGTTTTATCTGGCGATGATGGAGCAGTCCAACATCTACGAAGAAATGGGAAACCCAAAAGAGGCACTTTATTTTGCCCAGGAAGCAGTTGCTCTTAATGTAGGTAATCTGGAATATCAGAAAAGATTGGCCTTTCTTTACATCACTTGCGGCGAATATGAGGAAAGTCTGGGCTGCCTGAAAAAATTGATAGACGCAGAGCCCAACAGATTTTATAATTGGTATGCCTATTCAGAAGTTCTGATGCTGATCGGCGATTATGAAGAAGCTATACCGATTCTTGAAAAAGCATTGCAAATGCATCAGAGAGCAGAGTTATACTATCAGCTGAGCAATAGCTATTTCAATCTGAAAAATGATGCCGAAGGAGTTCTTGCTTTGGAAAAGGCCTTAGAACTGGATTCTTCTCTTATTAAAGATATGCAGCAGAAATATCCATTCATAAAAGAACAGGTCAAAAAGATCAAGACCAAGAAAAAATAAATAAAAGCTCAGAGTAATCTGAGCTTTTTGTTTTTAAGATCATTTATTCAAAATGAATTGTTTGATCACAGGTTCAAGATTGCTTGGCAGGTCAGCGTCTTTCACTTGATATTTCGTAATATTCATTTCTTTAAACCAATTCTCCCAATAGGTTTTAATAACATCTCCTTCGAAAGGATTTCCTTTTTCTGGATTGATGCCAATAACGATTATTTCCAAATTCCCAAGATCATCATTGGCTTTAATAAAACCATAACTTTTATCTTCGATTTTTGCTTTGAAATCAGAAGTTTTTAATTGCAATGATCTCACAAGCTCTGGAGTGAGATAAGAAGTTTTGTTTTCTTCAGAAAATTTCGAATCTTTATGAAACATATAACCATCGGTCAAAATGAATAAAATATTTCTGTGCTTGTCTTTCACGCAATAATCTTCCACTTTATTTTTAAAAAATCCCCAGATATCAGAACCCACATATTTCTTGTCCTGAATTGCCGAATGATAGATTTTTGCAGGAAGTGATGCATATCTCTCATCAACAATATTAATGTTTCCTTTAGAGGTATTCTTGTCAAAAGAAACTTTCAGTTCTTTTGTAAGATCATTGATTTGAGGGTCAGAGGGTTCCGGATTAAAGAATATCTGCATCTGATCATCCAACTGGATCACCTTCTTACTTTTTACATGACCGATGAAAGCTGTTTTTATTGCTTTGATATATTCCAGGTCTCTTTGGTAATATTCCATAGAGGGATTTGGATATTTCTCCGGGTCGATTCTATCAGAGAGATCGATCATGATGCTGACATTCAGATTTTTACTGTTAGAAATAGAATCGTTGACTTTTACGCCATCATCTGATCTTGATTCACTTTTTTTACACTGGATAAAAAATAATGAAAGGATCAATAAGTGATATATATATTTCATAGTTATTAGTTTATAGAACAGAGACATAAACAGAGTTCTGACTGTCAGAATTTGCGCCTACTTTGTTAAGGTTATAATTGTATTGGTTCTTACATTCTTCTATCATTTCCTGCTTTACAGGATGAGAAACCGCAAGTTTTTCATTCACGAAAGTGATCCACCCCTGGACATATTCCGAAGCATAAGACTTGTATTCTTTTGTAGGAATGATAACACCATCAATGATATTCTGAAGTTCTTCGATTCTGCCTTTTGCTTTGATGATCAATTCCTTGATGCTTGCAATGCTGCTTTTTATCTCCTCCATTTGTTTTTCGGATCCGGTGATTCTTTCTTGATGAACCGCAATATCTTTTTGTTTTTTGATCTGCTCGTGTTTGATCTTGTCTTTTTCTTTATGCTCTTTCATAATGAAATCGAAAACCAATCCCCAAATAATATAGACTACAAACCCTGCGAAAATGATTCCCCAAAACTGATTCTTTGTGAAAGCAATTGACAGGTCAAAAGGTGGAGAATCGAAGGTTTTATTGAGCTCATAAAGCTTGGATTCGATCTCATAGGCCAAAATCGCATCGAAGGCAAAAGTCACTACGAAAAGAAGAAACATTTTTATATAATTGATCCAGCTTTTGTTCTCTCCGAACATATGGATTAGATAACCTAAACCGAGAAACACAAAAGGAATTAATGTTACAAAGGCTCCTTCCAAAGGACCTTCATCCCAAGCTTTGTTGAAAGCCTGAGCATCCAAAACACTTTGCATAATGCTTACATTCGGGTCAAATGTTTTGAAAAATGCCGAAAACGATGTGGAAATGTAGAAAGCAAAGAGATATAAACTGATAGGGATCAATAATAAAAGGCCGATCCAGAATTTGGTAGAAGCTCCCTTACTTGCATTGATATGATATGTTTCCGGATTTTTCGGGATATCATTGATCTCGAATTTCAAGGTTTCGATCTTATTCTGAATAACATCGATATTATTTTGAACTTCTTTCACCTGTTCTTCTTTATTGTCAAGGGAAACGGTAAGGCCTTTGATCTCGGTTTCCTTATTTTTTTGCTCGTTGATATAAGGTTCTTTCAATTTATTTTGCTTTTCAGCCAGTTCTTTTTCCTCATTCTGAAATTTGGAATAGATGGCGTCCAGACAAATCGATAAAGCCGTGTGATTTCCGTTGTTTCGGGAACTGTCTCGGTAGCCGGATTCATGATAGGTTCTCTTTCTGCTTTCTTCTGTTGGCTCTTCGTTATGCGTTTCAACAACTTTCAAAGGAGATTCTTCCCTTTCAACAGGAATTGGTTTTAATCTGAAAATGTTTTTGAGATTACTGGTCATAATTAATTTTTTAGATCGTTGAGGATATCTGTTTTAGTTTTACCTTCTTTTACAGAATCGATGAGATAATCAACGATCTGTAATGCATTTTCTTCCATGAACCCGAACATCAGGACATATTTTTCCAACGAAGTTCTTTCGTTGGGGGAGACTATTCCATCTGCCCAGATCATTACGGTCAGGTCATAGAGATAGTCGATCTTTTCTTCGATGCTTTCCGGGACAATCATTTTTGAATTCACGGGATTCAAAAGAATTTCGTCCAGCTTTTTCTGAGAGATTCCCCTTTCTTCTGCTGATCTGTAAAGTGCTTTCAGTTCCAGTGGACTGAAGTTGTCATCGCAAATTGCCATTTGATAAAGCCTTAGGAAATGTGCTTTGAGACTTTCGGTCGTTTCTATAATTTCATTCATTGTTATTATTGTTTTTTTGATGAAGTTTTAATGATTCTGTCTCTGCTGAAGGTTTTGGATTGAGTCGGTATTTCCGGAATGATTTCCTGAGGTATTTCTTTCTTTTTCAATCTGATGACAACCAGTAGTAGAAACAGAATTCCCGTAACAATATCAATCGGAATCCAAATACTCTTTAAATAAAAATGGATTGGAATAATCGGATTGAATAAGATCAGAATTATTCCGAAAACTATTACCCAATGAAATTCTTTTTGCCTTCCGAAATAATAAACCACAATTCCCGCTGCAATAAAAACCACAATTCTAAGAAATGTATAATAGAGCAGTGGAAGCGGCAGAACAGCGATGAAACAGCATAGTGCACAGGCTGAAAATAATGACTTGTAAATGATTTCCAGCCGCCTGAAATCTTTTTGAGAAGTTGACGTTTCCATAATTAGTTACATCCGGAGCAATAGCTTCTGTCCACGTATTCTTTACTGTTTCCAGACCAATAATAGCAACCGCCTCTTGGTCCAACTTCTAATGGATAACCATTGTATGTGCAACCATTTTTCTTTGAATAAGATTTTGGTGATTTTTTCTTGTTTGAAGATTTTTTCTTCTTCTGTTTTTTAGCAGAGAATTCTATGTTTGATGAATTGTTTGTTGTCGCGTTGTAAGTTGTTGGGATTAATAATCCTAAAGCCAATAAAATAAAGAGGAATTTTTTCATAAGAGTTTTAACTATAATTTTCAATTGTTTTATGAAGTTCGTTTCTGTGATTGTAGATATCATCCAGAGAATCAAGATTTATTTTCTCTCCGGCATCTTTTCCATTGTGGAAAAGTTCAACAAGGTTTCTGGTAGCTCCGAAATAGAATCTGCAGATCGGTTTTCTATTGTTATCATCCAGTAGGATCCCGAAATAAGATTGTGTGTCCCGGTAAGCAATTCTTTCTGCAGGGATTTTTTCACGCAGAATGGCTTTCACGATTTGGAAAGCTTCCAATTCTTCGTCCGTTGTTATAACTTTTGGAGTGTCATTATTCTGGTCAATGTTTGTCGGGACCGTTGTTTTTTCAGTTTCGATATTATCATTGATGACCAAAGCAGATTTTAGACGGGAGCTGATGGATTCCGAGATCGAAATGCTTAAAGCTCTTTTGGTGTATTCTTTAAAAGAGACCATTCTATTGGCAGTAAGCGGTCTTTCAAAAAATCGGTTGACCAGTAATCTCACCATTTCGTCAGATGGATTTTCGATTTCTTTTTCGAATTCCTTTCTGACAGCTTTGATATACTTTAATGCTTCTGCAGAGTCTAAGATCGATTCCAGATTATAGCCTGATTTTGTAAAACTTTCAAGAACTTTAATAGAGCTATCCTTCAAATCATCAAGGTTGATGGTGAAGAAAGGCTTCTCGTCCATAATGTTTGGTTTTTCCAGATCAGTATAGAAATTGTAAACAATCCCGTTGGTCAAAACTCCGAACCTCGCTTTGGAAACATGATAATACCGATGAAGCTGTGAATTGTGGGCATCTGCATTTTCTTTCCAGCTTTTACATTCGATAATGAAAATGGGTTCATTGTCTTTCTTAATAACAAAATCAACTTTTTCTCCTTTTTTGGTTCCAATATCTGCGATGAACTCCGGAATCACTTCTGTGGGATTGAAAATATCATAGCCCAGAATCTGAATAAATGGCATTACGAAAGCTGTTTTCGTAGCTTCTTCCGTCTGGATCTGGTCTTTAAGGCCATTCACTCGCTGATGCAGTTGTTCAAGTTTTAGTTTGAGTTCCATGGTTATTAGTTAATTTGTTTCGTCAATGATTTCTGCAGTTGGAGCATTTTCTTTTACGGAAGTAATGCCGTTTTCCATTCCTAGTTTTGTAGAGTACAATTGGCTTTTACCAATTATTTCACCATTTCCGGCTTTCAGAACAAAGTAATCTTTATCATTCGTAGAAGTTCTTCTTTCGAATCTGGAATCGATCTGTGAATTGACCCGTACGGATTCTATTCCGTTTTTACATCCGGATTTTGCTACATAACCTTCACTTGTGAGGATGATCTCTCCGTTACCGGCTTTGAGATTGAATTGATATTCTCCGTCTTTTCTTTTTGTGATGATGAATTTTCCCATTGTTGTTTTTTAGCTAGTGTGACATTCGTTAGAGCAGGTTTTACATCCATTTGACTGTGAATAATCTTTTTTAGCTTCTTTCACAGCATCTTTACAAGAGGAAAATTCACCTAAATATTTTCGATTTTCAATACTAGGTAGATATATGCAATCTTGATTGTGAACTTCGTGGTCACCATTATTTTGCGCTTTTTTGTTAACATAATACTTTTTCATAATGATTGATTTTTTTATTTGTTTAATAATCCAAAAGTATAGTTAATGATAATCCTTTCCTTACGGAAAACCGTAAAATGATTTTTTTAAATAAAAAAACCCTTCAGAATATCTAAAAGGGTTTTTATTATTAAATGGTGATTATTAAATGATGCCGAGATCTTTACAAAGTACAATCATTTCTATATTGTTTTTTGCACGGAGATTATCACGTAATTCACTCAGTCGTTTCTCAATAGAACTTTTACTATAAGGTTGTATATTCTCTTTTTTGAACTGGATTTCTATTTCGCTTTGCGTAAATCCCAAAGAAAGAAGTTTAAGAAGATTTATATCGTATTCTGTAAAATCAAAAGAATAATTACGAATAGAATTCAGAATCTCTTGTGGAATTACAATTTCATTCTTGTAAATCTTTTTCATAGTATTTTTTAACTCTTTACCATCATTTCTTGCTTTGCTGACAAAACCGTCTATATTATATGTTTTGAAAAGTTCATCAATAGCCATTGGTCTTTTTTCACTAGATAAAACAATAATTTTTAACAAAGGCTGTAACTCTCTTACTTGTCTTATCAACTCTTGTCCTGAACTAATATTTTGTTGTATGTGATCTTGCTGAAAAGACAGATCTGTAATCAACAAATCATAAGGTTGCTTATCTTGTAAAGCTTTTGTAAGTTTTCGTAAAGCATCATCACAATAACTTACAAATTCAAAATCTTGAATTTGCATTTCTTTCAAAGTATTGATAACACCTGAATTTTCTATTTCGTGGTCTTCGGCAATTAGAATTTTTTTAAACATATTTTGAATGTATTGGAACAGTAATTTGAATGATTAATCCACCTCTTGGATTTTGTTCAAAAATAATATCTCCGTTGATTGAATCAATACGGTTTTCCGTATTTCGTAATCCAGTTCCTTTTTTACTTTCCAAATTGCTGATTCCGATGCCATTATCTGTATACCTTATCGTTAGATTATCTTGGCTTTTTTCAAATTTTAAAGAAGCGAGTTTTGCCTTGCTATGTTTTTTCATATTTACCAGAATCTCTCTTATTATGTAATAAAGTTCTGATTGAGCATTGTCTGACAGATTTTCCCAAATATTATCTTTATATCCCACAGGTAAAATTCTTTGATCATTAGAAGAGTAAGAGTTCATCATTTTATAAAATCGGGAATAGAAATCTTTTTCTATAATTTCGTCTTGGGCAATGTCCCTGGATTCTTCATACATTTTTTCGATACGGTTAAGTATTTTTTCTTTATCTAACTCCGGCTGATTTTGAATTTCTATCATTGTGTGATAAAGTCCATTCGCTACCACATCGTGAACTTTTTTTGAATATTTTAACTCCGTATTTTTTACTTCTAAAAGCTTCTCTTGCTGAAGTCGTTTTTGTCTTTTTTGGAGATAAATATAAAATCCGACTAAAGTAATAAAAGCTGCTATTAATGCAATATTCCGGATGATGATCTTATTTTGTCTTGCTGCGCTTTCAGCTTTGGCTTTTAGAAAGTCGGCTTTGTTCTTTTCGGTTTCATATCGGATTAAAGCAAACTGGTTTTTGGCTTTATTTCTTGCTGTTTGAAGGCTGTCATTAAGTTTTTGATAAACTTGAAAATATTGTTTTGATTTTTGGAGATTTTCCAGAGAAATTAACTTTTGCAAAGCTTCAATCTGGTCATCAGGACTTTCTATCTTTCTTGAAACTTCGTACATTTTTCTCGCGTAAGATAATGCAGAATCTTGATTGTTCTTAGTATAATAATCTGCAAGGTGAGAATAACTAGAATTAAGTCCCCAATTGTCCTTTTCCTTTAATCTTATTTTTAAAGCAATTTCAAATTCAGTAATTGGGTTGTAATTTGGATTTTGTGCCCATTTGGTTTTCGCAAGGTTTGTTAAAGTTCTAGAATAATTTTTGTCTTTAAGCGTATCCTCCTCCAATGTTTCGTGGAAAATTCTTACAGCTTTTTTGTAATTTTTTACTTTTACATAATTGTTTGCTAAATTATTCTGATAAATTAATTTATCATCCAAAGTTGTAGTATATTTTATAGCTTTTTCATAAAACTCGATGGCCTTCGTAAAATTATTCAACTTACTTGCAGTTATTCCTAAAGTATTATAATTGATTGATAAATACTGATATTGTGAGCTATCTTTGACATTGAAATAGTCTAATGCGGAAAGGGCTGTTTCTTGACTTCCGAAATAATCACCTTTGGTCTCTTGAATAATTGCCAAATTTGCTAGACATTTTGCTACAACAAAATTATCCTTATGTTGTATAGAAAAATCTTTTGCCTTATAGAAATATAAAAAGGAACTGTCTATTTCATTGGCATCTTTATAATCAAATGCCTTATTGTAAAAAGGATTTTCTTTTTGGACGTTGATATTTACTTTATCGTTACAAGAATAAATAAATATTATGAAAATGAATGTGAAATATTTCAAGATTCTTAGTTTTCTCGAAATTAAAAATAATTGACGAAATATATTCATTTCGCCAATCATTTTTTATCATTAAGAATTTTTAACCTCCAATAATCCTAGGAGGTACTGGATGTCCTTCATCTCCACCAGTTGGCGGTGCAGGATTTGGTTGTGCTACTGTAGTTGTCGTATCTCCGCCATTTCCACAGTTAGAAGTATTTGAACTTGAAGGGTTTGAAATTAACCCCAATAATATTAAAAGAAATTGTAACATGATTTTAAAAATTTAAAAATTGGCATTCGTGTTCTTCCCCGTGAAACCGATCACGAGCAGTGGACACATTGTTGAAAAAAGAAGCGCTTCTTAAATTTTTGGGAAGTGGACCTTCAAAAACGGAAGAGAAATTTCTGCTTCCCAAGCCAGAGATTTTCCTCCGTCTTATCAGGTTGTTTTTTGAAACCAGTTTTGTAACTTTGTTTTTGTAATGTTTTGTTTATCACTGATTTCTGATTACAAATTTCAGTTAAAGTGATTGTCCAATCCTAGACACACGATGGACATGGGAAAGACGTAAATATGATAGGTTTTATGGAAATCCGTAATTTTTAAGACAAGCATTTGTCTAATTTGGACAACGATTTAATTCTTCAAGTAAATTATATGTATGAAAAGAAGAAAATTTTAGTCAAAACTGTTTTTGATGAGACAAAAAAAATGCTTCCTAGAGGAAGTAAAAGTTCTGTCGCGGCCTATCTAAGTTTGGAATTTGAAAAAAGATTTGGATTTTCAAAGGATGAAAGGACGTTTGTTAGATTCTATACTTCTTTGGTGGAAAAGGGTAAAGATTATGATATAGATGACGTTACTCTGGACTGGTTTAGTGAATCTCTCGGTTATAAAGATTACAAAACTTTTTGTAGTACACATAACTTTAGTAAAGTCAATGATGATTCATCAATTACCAATGTTAATGTTACTTTTGATGACGAAGCAAGATCTTTAGTGGAAAAGCTATCCCAGATTGTCGTGAATATAACAACGACCCCGGTTTTTAAACTTCCTGAGTTTTTTACCAAACAAAGTAATCTTGGAATAATGGGTGCCATACTTTGTGGAAGCTTGGTCGTGGGGAGTAAAATGTATAAAGCTGATGAGGGTGTTTCTGAAAAACAGGATATTGGAAAAAGATTTGGGCTGCTTCAAACTTTTTCAAGGCAATGTATGTATTGGAATGGGAAAGAATATATTCCTGAAGATTGCAATAATACCAGAAACGGACTAATTGCTATTGATGCAAAGCTGATTGCCAATTTCAAAAAAATAACCCAACCTGATACTATCAGGTCAATAAAAGGGATTTGGTACTCGAAGTATCAAAATGAAGTGGAGTTTTTTACTGCAGACGGAAAAAATCCCGATAATAATACAGAACTTCATCAATTGACAGACCATATGCTTAATAAATATATTTTGTCAAAGGATTCTATTGAAGAATAGTTTAATTTAAACTGTCTTCGGCTTACTCCTCAAAAATATCAACCCAGCCAGAATGATCAATGCTCCAATAGACTGAAGCGTCGTCAAAGTCTCGCCATCAAGAATTCCCCACATTACCGCAACAATTGGCATCAGCAAAGTGACTGTGGAAGCAAAAAGTGGAGTAGAGATACTTAATAACTTGTAATTCATCATCATGGCCATTCCTGTCCCAAAAACAGATAACATGGCCACAAATCCTAATCCGGTAAAATTGTCTTGATTCATTTCAAAATGTTGGAAAAATCCTGAAAATACCAAAGCGAT
>Ga0065704_10071447_pt1 | contig 11117 bp, 10 predicted proteins | sample SwiRhicommuniRL2_FD_59091 | JGI IMG/M metagenome (GOLD analysis project Ga0065704, IMG submission 59091) | Switchgrass rhizosphere bacterial communities from Rose Lake, Michigan, USA - RL2 v2 (version 2) | ecosystem: Host-associated > Plants > Roots > Rhizosphere > Soil | place: East Lansing, MI | reverse complement strand
CTGCAGCTAGGTTACTCACTGGTTGACACGACGGCCGGCGCAGGAACGCTCGCCACGATCTATGCGGATCGCGTGGCCTGGCTTGCGGGCGAGGCGGGAGCCGACATGCCTACGCTTGTCGGTTTCGCCATCGCGCACGAAATAGGACACCTCCTGCTCGGCACCAATGCACACTCCGGCACAGGATTGATGCGGGCCGTCTGGTCGCGCGCCGAGCTGCGACGGAACGACGCCGCCGACTGGCTGTTTGGTCGGTCCGAAGCGGCACGAATACGGGCGTCGGTCCTGCGGCTGGAGGGTCTAAGATCTTCCAAGCGCGATTTCCATGCGGCTGCCTGTCCTGCTTCTTTCGACGGTGCTGCTGATTCCGCAGCAGACACCCCCGAGTGCGCCGGAGGCGCCTTCGCCTCCGTTCGAGCAGTGGCTGCAGGGGGTGATCGATGAGGCACGCGCGCGCGGCTACAGCGATGAATTAATCAACTCCACGCTCGTCGGCCTGTCTCCGATCGCACGCGTCGTCGAGCGCGACAGCGCGCAGGCCGAGTTCACCATTACCCTCGATCGCTACTTCAGAACCCGAATCACGCCCCGTGTCGTTCGCGTGGGCAGGGAGCGGGCGAGCGAACAGCGCGCACTGCTCGGGCGCATTCAGGCAAGCTACGGCGTCTCCCCATCCATCCTGCTGGCCATCTGGGGCCTCGAGTCTCACTACGGCCAGTTCACCGGCGCGTATCCCGTTTTCCAGGCGCTGGCGACGCTCGCGTTCGAACCGCGCCGCGCGGAGTTCTTCAGAGGCGAACTGTTCAACGCGCTCGCGATCGTGTCAGGCGGCTACATCGACGCAAAGACGATGACCGGATCGTGGGCCGGAGCGATGGGCCAGCCGCAGTTCATGCCGTCGAGTTACTTGAAGCATGCGGTTGATTTCGACAACGACGGCCTGCGCGATATCTGGCATTCGAGCGCCGATACGCTCGCCTCGATCGCCAGCTACCTCAGAGATGCCGGGTGGGAGCGCGGAATGACCTGGGGACGCGAGGTGAGGGTGTCCGCTGCGGCGCGCAAACAAATCGCGGATATCCCGATGCGCGACGTCGGTTGTTCGGCAAAGCGAAAGATGACCGAACGACGGCCGCTGCCAATATGGAGCGAATCGGGCGTGCGGCTGAAGACCGGTCGGCCGCTGCCGGCCTCCGATCTGCCCGCGAGCCTCGTCGAGGTCAACGGGCGCAGCTTCCTCGTCTATCCCAACTACGAGGCCATCCTCGACTACAACTGCGCGCATCTGTACGCGCTCAGCGTCGGGATGCTGGCGGATCGACTGCAATAAGGCGGACCTGAAGGTCCGCCTCTACGGCCGTGTAATCAGAATCGGAGTCAGGAGCGGGAGATGAACACCTCTTCGAAGATACTGGCGACCGCGATCGCGGTACTGGGCGCGATGTCTATTCAGGCGATCGCACAGACGGAAGGATTCGTGCCGGTGACGGCCGCGATGCTGGCGCATCCGGATGCGGCCGACTGGTTGCACATCAGCCGCACCTACGACGAGCATCGCTTCAGCCCGCTCAAACAGATCAACAAGGGCAACGTCGCGCAGCTGCGAATGGTCTGGTCGCGCGGCCTGGCGGTGGGGACACAGGAGTCCACGCCGCTCGTGTACCGCGGCGTGATGTACGTCATCGCGCCGGGGGCGACGGTGCAGGCGCTCGACGCGACCAACGGTGACCTGCTGTGGGAGTACCGCCGTGAATATCCCGCCGGAGTCCAGCCGCGCGCCGCGCGCAGCAAGAACCTCGGTATCTACGAGGACATGATTTACTTCGGCGCGCCCGACGGATTTCTCGTTGCCATCGACGCGCAGACCGGCAAGCTACGCTGGGAAACCAAAGTCGACAACGGTCAGATCACCGCGGGCGGACTGTTGGTCGCCGACGGCAAGGTCATCTCGAACCGTACCTGCGATCAGGGCAAACGCGAGTTCTGTTTCATCGCCGCGCACGACGCGAAGACCGGAAAGGAAATCTGGCGGTTCTATGTCACCGCCGCGCCGGGCGAACCTGGCGGCGATACCTGGGGCAAGCTGCCGGTCGAACAACGGGCGGCCGGCCCGTGGGGGCTCCCCGGCTCCTACGATCCGGTGCGCAAGATTGTCTACTGGGGAGTCGCCAATCCGAACGCCTATACCCGCTTCAAACGTCACGGCAGCTACGACGCGGTTTCGAATGCGTCGCCGTCGGAGCTCTATAGCAACTCGACGCTCGCGCTCGACGTCGCGACGGGCAAGCTGGCGTGGTACTTCCAGGAGCTGCCGAGCGACGACTGGGACGCGGATCACAACCAGGAACGCATTCTCGTTCACACGCGCGTGAACCCGGATCCGCGTCATGTGAAATGGATCAATCCGTCAATCGCGCGGGGCAGCGAGCAGGACATCATCATCACCGTTGCTGAGGGCGGCGGCCTGTTCGCGATCGCGCAACAGACCGGACAGTTTCTCTGGGCTCGCCCGTTCCCCTACGACGATCCAAACGTGAACCTTCGCGTGATCGACGTCAAGACCGGCCAGACAGGCGTCAACCCCGACAAGCTGTTCAAGAAAGACGGCGACACGATCGTCGGCTGCTACCACAACACGCGCGGGCTCTGGCAGATTGCTTACGACCCGGATACCAATTCCGTCTACGTGCCGTTTCACGACCAGTGCCTTTCGATGGAGGCCGTGCATGCCAATCCAACTGGATATGGCCGCCGCACGGGTGTCATGCGTCCCGGCAGCGATCCGAAGGCTTACATGGGCATCGCGAAGATCGATGTCGCGACTGGCGAGATGAAGGTGATCTACTCGCAGCCGCAGCCGGCGAACGGTTCGGCGCTTGCCACGGCAGCTGGTCTCGTCTTCTTCGGCGACCTCAATCGCCGCCTTCGCGCGATCGACGCAGAGAGTGGCAAAGTGCTGTGGGAAACCATCGTCGGCGGCATGATCATGAACAGCACGATCACCTACGCGGTCAATGGCAAGCAATACGTGATGGTGTTCACCGGCGGCGGGCAGTCGGTCACAGCCGGCCCTCTGGCCGTCGCGAGCAAGGCGGTGCCGTCACCAGTCACTGGCCACAACGCCATTTACGTGTTCGCGCTGCCGTAGCCATCCGCGTCCCAGTCGAAGCGAGGTGTCATCTTGCGTCGGCTTGGCGGCCATAAATTTCCACGTTTGGACCTGGCCGTGTCACGGCACGGAATCCTGCTAACGGAACGAAGAACGCGTCGTCTCGGTCGTAGACGAGCTCCGGATCGTCCAGACGGGCAGCGACGAATGCTATCAACGGCACGTAACCACTCAGTGTGCGGTTGAGCCCCGCAGGGACGTCGCAGTAACCAAGTGGGCATCGGAGCACGACGATGACGTCGGGGGCAGGTGTCGCGTCGATTGGCACTTCTGAATACCGCAGGTCCCGCACGAACCCTTCCTTCTGCATCTGCAGATGTCCATAGCTCGAACCGGTTTGGAAAAGCGACGCTCCATCCTGGAAATTTTCGCGCAGCCACGCGGCGGCGAGCAGCCGGTTATCGACGCGCTGGAGCAATCGATCCGTTTCAATAGCGGACCAAAGTGAGGGAGCAGCGACGAGCGCCGCCATGATTATTGCGAGCACCGGCGCCGCGGCCGGCCGACTCGACCACCGACTGATGGTTCGCGCGAGCTCCGTGACCAGGAACGCGCCACCCAGACACAGGAACGGAATCGTCGGCAGAATGTATCGCGCAAACGCGGTTTGCCCGGCTCCAATCACCGCAAAGTACGCCACAGGGCAGAGGAGAAACAGCGTGCCCTCGCGAGTGCTGCGAAATACCAGCAGGCCCATGCCGCCGAGGCCGGCGACGAGCATCGGCAGGCCGAGTCCATATCGGAGCGACGAGGTGAGATGGGTCTGCCAGGCATATCCGGCGAGCGCCATGTGCCCACGGCGGAGATGTCCGCCGACCTCACGAAGCGCAGCCACGAAATGGGACGCATCGAGCAACGCGTAGGGCGTCCCTGCGGCAAACGCCGACGCCGCCACGAAGGCGCATATTGCCATCAACCGGACGCGACTCGTCCGACCATCTGAACGCTCTCGTGAGGCGATGGCCCAGAACAGCGGCACCGTGACGATGACGGCGTTGTACTTCGTAGAAGCGGCGAGCCCGCCGAGCAATGCGGCGAGCAGCGCATCGCGGCGCAGGCCGGACCTCCAATACCGGACGATGTACAGAAACGAAGCCATCAGCAGACACGTCGCTGCGACGTCCGTAAGGCCTAAATGCGATTCCCGGACGTGGAGCGCGGCGACCGCGAGAAACAGCGCCGCCACGAGGGCCGTCGTGCGGTCGAACAGATGGACGCCGACTCGATACGTGATGCCTACGGTCGCGATTCCGGCAGCCGCACTCAAGGCGCGCGCGATGAGAAATAATGGCGCCGGGTGCGTCGTTGCGGTGGCGATGAACGACGCCTCACGCCCGAACCAACCAACCATGCGACCTATGTTGAAGTAGACGACGAACGCAGCGGCGACCGCGTACATGAACAGAGATGGCCAGTCGAAGAACGCGGGGTTCAGGTTGCGCCCGAAGAAACGGAGAGCCACAGAAAACACCGCTCCTTCATCGGGGTGTGTGAGCGTAGTCGACAGACCGTAACCGATGCCCCAGATACGAAGGGCCGCAGCCGCGATCACGACGGCCAGCAGCGGGAAATTACTTCGTCGCTCTATCGACAAGCCTGCTCATCGCCTGGTTGTAGCGAGCGCCGGCCGCGGCGTCGAGCGTGAAGGTCGATTCGAGCTCGGCGACTTCCGACTGCGACAAGCGGACGGCCGCAGCGCCGACATTTTCTTCCACATATTTCACCCGCTTGGTACCGGGAATCGGCACGATGTCCTGGCCCTTCGCGAGCAGCCACGCGAGCGCCAGCTGCGCCGGCGTACACGTGGGGCCAGCCATACGCGATCTCCGCTGCGCCATCTCCTCGAGCCGCGCCACCAGCGTGAGGTTGCGGCCGAAATTGTCGCTCTCGAACCGCGGCAGCCGCCGGCGCATGTCATCAGCTGCCAACGAACTCATATCCTTCACGGCACCGGATAGAAAGCCACGCCCCAGCGGACTGAAGGGGACGAATGCGATTCCCAGCTCCCGGCACACCGGTAACACGTTCTCTTCCGGATCGCGGAACCACAACGAATACTCGCTCTGTAACGCGGCCACTGGATGCACTTTGTGTGCGCGCCGAATCGTGGCGGGAGCCGCTTCGGACAATCCGAGGTGCCGGACCTTGCCCTGACGCACAAGTGTCGCAAGGGCGCCGACACTCTCCTCAATCGGAACCTTGGGATCTACGCGGTGCAGGTAGAAGAGGTCGATCACGTCGGTACCGAGACGTCGAAGACTTTCATCGCACGACGAGACGATCGCGTTCGGCGATCCATCAGCATCGATCCCCGGTCCCGGTTTTGCGGGAACGACGCCGCATTTGGTCGCAAGGACAATGCCCTTGCGCCGGGTGCCAAGGCCGCGTCCGACGAGCGTTTCGTTGTGCCCCTGGCCGTATATCGCGGCGGTATCGAAAAAGGTGACGCCGAGGTCGAGCGCCCGATGAAGCGCGCGGATCGACTCCTCGTCATCGCGCGCACCGTACGACTGCGACATGCTCATGCATCCGAGCCCGATCGCCGAGACGAGCGGACCACCGGTTCCCAATTGCCGTTGCTCCATATCAAAGACTCCGTGCTCAACGAGCGGACTAGGGCATGATACTCAGGTGATCCTCAAGCAGTTTTATCTGAACTGTCTTGCGCATGCGTCCTACGTCGTTGCCGACGAGGAGAGCGGCGCCGCCGCCGTGATCGATCCTCAGCGGGACATCGATCAATATCTGACATTCGCGGCTGATCACAACCTCCGCATTACCTATGTGTTCCTGACGCACTTTCATGCGGACTTCATTGCCGGCCACCTCGAGCTGCGCGACCGTGCTGGCGCCACCATCTGCCTGGGGCGGAAGGCGATTGCGGAATACGCGTTCAAGCCGGTCGGCGACGGGACGGTGATCAGCCTCGGGTCGGTTCGGATCGAGGTTCTCGAAACGCCGGGACATACGGTCGAATCGATTTCGCTCGTCGTATACGACGGGATCCCGGATCCCGGATCCCGCATCGCGGATCCCGCGCCAGTGGCTGTCCTCACTGGCGACACGTTGTTTGTCGGCGACGTGGGGCGGCCCGATCTCCGCGCGTCGCTGGGATGGGCTGCCAGCGAGCTGGGAGCGATGCTCTACGACTCGGTCCACGAGAAGCTGTTGAAGCTCCCCGACTCGACAAAGGTCTATCCGGCGCATGGCGCCGGGTCGCTGTGCGGCAAAGCGATCTCGAAGGAAACCGTCTCCACGATCGGCGATCAGCGGCGCGTCAATTACGCACTGCAGCCGATGTCGAAGGAGCGCTTCGTCGAGCTGGTCACTACCGATCAACCCGATGCGCCGGCGTATTTCACCTACGACGCCGTACTGAACAGCCGCGAGCGCCCGACGCTCGATCAGGCGCTCGCGCACGAGCTGAGACCACTGACGGCCGAACAGCTCGCCGCTGCTGTCGATGCCGGTGCGCAGCTCCTCGATACGCGAGACCCTTCGGAATTTGCCGCGGCCCACCTGCCGGGCAGCATCAACATCGGGCTCGGAGGCCAGTACGCGACATGGGCGGGCACGCTGCTCGACGCCGCGCGGCCCATCGTCATCGTCGCCGACCCGGGCGCGGAAGCGCAGTCTGCGCTTCGACTGGGAAGAATTGGGTTCGATCAGGTGATCGGGTTTCTGGATGGAGGGTTGGCGGTGGTGGAACACGAGCGGCGCGAACCTTTCGGGTTCGCGATCACGTCGACGGAACGTTTGAGTCCCCAGACTGCCGCCGAGCGGATCGCTGGACCGAATCGACCGCTCGTCATCGACATCCGAACGCCGCGCGAGCGTGCAGACAAGTCGATCGATGGCAGCATGCACCGGCCGCTGAGCACGCTGCGCGAAGGGTTGCCCGATATCGACCGCGACCGCGCGATCATCGTCCACTGTGCCGGCGGATACCGATCGTCGATAGCAGCCAGTCTGCTTCAGCGCGACGGGTTCACAAACGTGAGCGAACTTGCGGGTGGCATCGCGGCATGGGAAGCCGCGGGGCTGCCGCTCAACGGATCCGGCCAGTCCACGTAACTGCGCTCGCGTTCGCGGATTCCGCGATATCGGCGGAAAACATCGCGCGGCGTTTCGAGCCCCACAAGCGATCGCCACGTCGTTCCGCGGAACGTATGCGCCAGCATCCGCCGGCCGTACCGCAGGACGAACCACGGGTCATGACGCGCCGCGGCCGGCATGTGCCGCAGCTTCATCCAGCGCTCGGCCTTCCAGCGCAGAAATTCGATCTCCTCGGCTTCCAGATGCGCGCTGCGGGTCACTGCCGTGGTGCCGTCGTATTCTTCGACACGCTGGTTGACGACGAGGCCGCGCTCGACGAAGTCGCGCGTCATCGGCGTTCCCGGATACGGGGTCGGATGCTGAATGTACGGCCAGTCGACGTACTTGCGCGCGAAGGCGAGATTGGCGGCAATCGCGTCGGGCGTGTCGTCAGGATTGCCGACAATGAGCCCACCGACGACAACCATCCCGTGACGGTGCAGTATGTCAATGGCTTCGATTGAGGCGTTGCCCGTGCGCCGGCCGCCCTCGCGCGTCCTGTTCTTCGCATCCGCCTTGAGAAACGCCAGGTCGTCGTCAAGGACATTCTCGATACCAAGAAACACGTAGCGGAATCCGGCGCGCTGCATCAACGGCGCGAGCGTCGCTCCGTGCGCCGCAACTGCGGAGGTCATCCCCTGCACCAGATAGTCGATGTCCGTCAACCGGGCAGCGATAATCGCTTCGCACAATGTCTTGAAGCGCTCGACGTCGAGTGTGATGTTGTCGTCGACCAGGAAGATCGCGCGCGCACCGCGGGCCCGCGCGTCCGCGATGTCGTCGATCACGCGCGGGATTGGAAAGCGGTGGAAGTTGCGGCCACGCATCTCGATGATCGAGCAGAAGCTGCAGTCGAAGGTGCAGCCGCGCGACGTTTCGACCACATCCACCTGGCGTCCCAGTATCGTGTAGCCGGTCAGCACACGCGCCTGGCGCCGCGGCGGCGCCACGGTGCCGTTCTCGATTGACGTGACCGGGCGCGAGCGGCTCTGCCGGAACCCGTCGCGATCCCGGAAGCAGAGGCCATCAACCCGATCGAGCGGTGCGCCGGCCTCGAGCGCGCGCACCAGCTCCCGGAACGTCAACTCCCCTTCGCCACGGACGATCGCATCGACGCCAATCGCCGGGTCGGTCCATGCCTCGGGCGCGAGGCTCGGATCGTACCCGCCCACGACGATGAAGGTTGTTGGCCGCAGTGCACGGATCAGCGAGATCAACCTGCGCGCGGTTGAACGCTGAAAGGTCATCACCGACAGTCCAACAATATCCGGCTGGTGATCCCGAACGAGCTGCTCGACAGTTGTGCGCACCGCTGACTGCACCAGGATGAGATCGGCAATGGCGACCTCATGCGTCGCATCCAGGTTGCCCGCGAGCGACGCGAGAGCACCGTTGGGCATCCGCATCGCCAGACTGGGCGTGTGTTCGAACGAATCCGGCATCGATAACAGCAGAACTCGCACAGGGAAACGATAGCACTGGAGCGGCCTGGTACGCGTGATGCTCTGTAAACGCTCAGGAGGGGATATGTACCAGAGGTTCGCAATCCTGTTATCAGCCGGTGCGCTGGCGGTTACCGTCGCGTGCTCGCAGACGGATGCAGGCATTACCAGCGCTGTGAAGACGAAGATGGCTGCCGACGACACGGTGAAGGCGAGTGAGATCAACGTCGATACGCACAATCACGTGGTCACACTCAACGGCACGGTCGGTTCGCAGGCCGAAAAAGAGCGCGCGGTGACCATCGCGCGCAACACGAACGGTGTCAACTCCGTCGTCGACGATCTGAGGGTCGGGCCGGTCGCCACATCAGGCTCGCTCGACCGTGATCGCGATGCCGATCATGACCGCGACTACAGCGAGTCGGCCAAACAGACGGCGCGCGATGCGAAGGAGAAGACCGAAGACACCGCGCACGACGCGAAAGTGAAGGCGGAGCACGCCACGGAGAAAACAGGCGAAGTGGTGACCGACGCGGCCATTACTTCCGCGGTGAAAACCAAGTTCCTCGCCGAGTCTGGCGTCCCAGGGACGAGCATCAACGTCGACACGAACAATCATGTCGTGACGTTGACCGGCACCGTGAAGAGCAAGGCCGAAGCGGAGAAGGCGATGGCGATTGCGCGTGACACCAAGGGGGTGAAACGCGTCGTCAACCATCTCAAGATCGCCGCGTAGCCTGCCCGGTACGTGATTCGCAGGAGAGCCGGCCCGCGTGCCGGCTCTTCTTGTTTATCCGCCGTTCCGGCAAACTACGGTTACGTCTCGCGAAAAGTATTTCCCCGGCCCGTGTGTCGCCGCGCTGGCGCTGACGTTGGCGATGGCGGGGTGCGGCTCTACGCCTGCGAGTCCGACGCCGACCTCGCCGTCCCCGGCACCGGCTCCTTCACCAGGGCCAGCGCCCGCTCCACCTGCCAATTCCGCCACGGTGACAATCACCCCGTTCGGCTTGATGCCGTATGAAGCGACCGTCGCCACCGGGGGGCAGGTGACATTCGTCAACCGCGATCTTGTGGTTCACGACATACAGGGAGGCGTTGATCCCGATCACCGGGACTGCCCGGAAATCGATGTCGTCGGCTTTTTACCGCCCGGGCAAAGCCGCGCGACCAATCCGCTGCCGGCCGCGCGCACGTGTGACTATCACGATCACACGGAGCACGATCACCATGGGTTCAGTGGAAAGATTGTGATCCGTTAGTGGTTGGTGGTTGCCAACTACCAACCATCAACCACCAACCAGACAGAGTTACCAGAGATACCGAATCGCGATCTCCCCCTGCTGCCGCGGCTGCGCGCTCGGAATCTGACCGAAGTTTGTTGCGGTTGCATTCCCCACCTGACTGCTGCCGATGCCGCCGAGGTTGTCTGCACCCAGGAGATTGAACACCTGCCCCACCAGCTCAATCCTCCTCGAATTTCCGAGACGGATGCCCTTCGTGACGCGCAGATCGAGTCTCTTCAGCGTGTTCTCGTCATTTTTGACTCGAGAATCGGCGCGAGGCCGCGTGTCGCACGGTACGCGTTGACCGCCGTCAACATCGCGGCGTTCTCGCGATTACCCATGCCACGGTGCGTCCCCGGGACGGCGTCGTTGGTCGATCCGTCATTGTTGAGATCGATACCCGCGCCCGGCGTGAACGGCGTAGGCGTTCGATAACTGAAGATGACGCCGGCAATCACATCCTGTGGAAGCTGAATGGCGGTGCTCAACCCGAGGGCATGCCGCCGATCACTGCTGGAGGGGCCGACGTCCTGTGTGTGCACGTAGGCGTCGGTCCACCCGAAGTTGGTGTCCTGCTTCGAAAGTGTGTACGTCGCGGTGTACTGATAACGATTGGCCAGCCGCTTCTCAAGACGGACCAGGAGCGCCTTGTAGTCGTAGGTGCCGATCGTCTTCGTGATCGTAATCTGACCCCACTCGGGCAGCGGCCGTGGGCTGGTCGGCGTTACCGGCTGATTGATGTTGTAGGTCAGCGGAAGGTTCGCTGTGTGCTGGACGATCCCGTCCACGTTGATGGCGGTGTCGGCGTTCAGCTGTTGAGAAAACCCGAGGCTGCTCGTCGTCGTCGGCGCGTTCTTCAAATCATTCGCCATGATGCCGATGTTCGCCGGCCCCGTCGAGACGAATGTGATCGGGTCGCGACCGCCGAACGGATCAGGATACGACGGGTTCGTGATGTTGATGTTGTTCTGCAGCAGCGCGACCAGCTCGTTGCCCTGGTTGCCGTTGAAGAACACCTGGTACGCGGTGCCGAAGCCGCCGCGCGCCATTGACCGCACTGCGCCCCACGCCCGTTTCGGCGTTGGTGATGGTTAGCGTCACACCGGGCAGGACGCCGCCCTGCGTGTC
>Ga0065704_10001639_pt1 | contig 11117 bp, 12 predicted proteins | sample SwiRhicommuniRL2_FD_59091 | JGI IMG/M metagenome (GOLD analysis project Ga0065704, IMG submission 59091) | Switchgrass rhizosphere bacterial communities from Rose Lake, Michigan, USA - RL2 v2 (version 2) | ecosystem: Host-associated > Plants > Roots > Rhizosphere > Soil | place: East Lansing, MI | reverse complement strand
GGCTTTAAGTCGGTCCACCCGATGGGCCACCCCATCAGCCACTCGGCCCAGTCCGGGTTCAGATGACCACCATCCAGTGCCATCACGGCATGATCCAGGCGATCGTTCGAGCGATCGGCCCCGGATCTGCGGGTCAGTGCGGCAGGGGAAGATCCCTTGGCCATGCTTGCCACCGGTGTTGGCCAGCGTCTGACGAGTGTCTTCTGCGATGAGCCAGATTCGATTCCGCTGATGCGGTGCGGCGAAGTCAGCCGCTCCGATAACACCCCATTGCGCGTCATACCCCATTTCGGCAAGGTCACCGAGCACGACGGCGAGACCTCTTCCCACAAGCAGCGGTGAGTTCTACAGTTCGACGTAGCGCGGTCGTACCTCATCGGTAATTCGTGCCATCTGTCTCCACAGTCCGGAGCGTGCGCCGGCGATGCCCAGACCATTGCCCGCGGCAGAGATGTCCTGACAAGGAAATCCTCCCGAAACCACGTCAACAATGCCTCGCCATGGTCGTCCGTCAAAACTGCACACGTCAGACCAAATAGGGAAAGGCGGGAGCAGTCCATCGGTTTGTCGTTGCGCCAGAATCTGTGCGGCGTAGGCATCACGCTCAACGGCGCAGACGGTGCGCCAGCCAAGGAGGCGGCTGCCGAGTATTCCGCCACCAGCGCCTGCGAAAAGAGCCAACTCATTCATGGTCTCCTCTTGATGGACGAGAATTGATGAAACGCGCATGCTCGTTTTTTTTGATGGCGGGGAGCCATGAGTGATGCCTGGTTTGAAACTCAAAGAGCGGATGATTGAACAAACTCTTGTGGCAATTTGGTGGTTGTTGTTTGGAGGGGCGGCGATGTGGCTGCTGGTTGGTTCGGTGGCTTACTGGGTAAAAAAAGGCTGGTTGCCCCCTGATGTGTCGGGTTGGGCTCAGGCTATCGGTGCGATTATTGCGGTCGTGGCTGCGTGGGGAATCAGTGAACGAGGTCACAAGAAGTCGGAGCGTGCGAAGCGCCAACTTGAGCAGGCCGAGAAGGTGAAAAATGCAGAGATCCTGCATGTACTTGCAGTGACAGCGGAGAGCACTTTTCTTCAAGTGGCACATGCGCTGGACAAATCGCCTTGGCGAGACATCGAATATTATCGTGAAGAGATCAAATGGCTGCTCCCTAGGTTGTCTTCGATGTATCAATTCGGAGGAGATAGTGAATACATGAGATTGATTCATGCTCTCAACGATGAAGTTATTCGTGGTGATTCCTATCTTCGCAGGAGGAGCCTTGGTCAAGTTAGGGACGTGGAAGTTGAAAAGCGGTTCCATAGAGCTTGTCAAATCATGAGAACGAAAACTAAGGAACATCTCGAGACAATGCAGTCCATCACTCTTGATTAAGCAGGCGTTCCTGCTTTCCTTTTTTCGTTGAGACAGTGTGCTAATTGACATCATGTGGTGTGCTCCTCATCGTTGGCTGGTGGTGGCAGCCGTTGGGGTTACTGGTCTAGCTCGGTTGAGTCGTTTTGCAGTCGTGGCATGTCCTCGTCTGCCCTGTAGGCGCGGATATCGATCAGTGCCGCGACGTGCTTGATGTGCGCGTACCGCAACGCCTTAACGCTGTGATCCAGGGTGGTCACTGGCAGCTGAATCCGGCCGCTGTTGATCGCCTCGGTGAAGGTCTTTTCGTTGAGGTTCTTGAAGTAGTGCACGCGCAGCTTTTCCAGGGGGATAAGCACGTCGCCGAAGAGCTGGTGCAGCATCTCTACGGTCGCGCTATCCGGTGCGGGTTGCAGTCGTAGCGGTGTTTGACTGATGTTGCTCATGGGCAGCGGCCTCCTTGCGTTTGAGTCGTGAAGGGTGGTTCCAGGCGTTCAGGCAATGGCGTTTGGTCAGCTCCCGCAGATGTTCCGGCACTTCGAGGAGTGCGGCGTTGCGCTCCTCGCGTGTGCGCATGGCGACGATCTGGCGGGCGTACTCCCTAGGCCACGTCACGGTTGTCTGCCGGTATGGCTGGCAGTTCGAGGCCCAACTGCTCGGCGAGCCAGCGGATGCCGGCTCGGCGGACTTTGGTCGACTGGCTGTACTGCATGCCGGCGGTCTCGTGGTACCAGTTGCTGTCCTTGATTCGTAGGTACTCGCGGTCCCGCACCGGGAAGGCCGGGAGGTTGCGGTCGTTGAGCAGGCCCTTTTCACGCATGAGTGCGATCAGCTTGGGGCGAGTGAGGCCGAAATACTTGGCGGCTTTTTCCAGGCTACGTTCCATTTCGACCTCCTAGGCAGCATGCGCGGCGGGTGTCGCCACGGCGGCCAGGTGGGTAATGGATTCGGCCACCATGGAGTAGATCTCCACGTCGCTGCCGTACACCGTGAAGCACTTGGTGCGTGGCTTTCTGACGCCGATGCTCATGATGGTGGTGATGCCGGCGCGGGTTTTGCTGCGGTGGATTGCCAAGTTGATCGGTTGCTCGAAGCCCATATCGAGACTGAGAGCGCCGCCGGTCTGCACCAGGTCGAATACTTGCTGCTTTTGTTCGGTCTCGAACACGCCGAAGCGGCGGTCTGCATGTGGCAGGGATGATGGATCGTTTGGGGTGGTTGGCCCGTTGACGATCTCCTCAATGAAGTCCGCAAGCTTGAGGTGCATCTTCTTGGTGTTGGCCAGGGTCAGCGTGTGGCGTTCGCTGCCCAGTTCAACGGTGAAGTGCGTGTCGGTTTTGCGGCGCTCGACGTTCAGGCGGAAGGCCAGGGCCTCACGCTGTGTTTCTGCGCGCAGCAGGTGATTGAAGGTTTGGGTCAGGCTGACCTGGGCATTGAGCAGGGTCAGGGTACGGTTGTCGAGTTTGTACTTTTTCATGCCGCGTGCCCTCCGCCGTTTGGATCGAAGGGGGCGGGTGCGTAGCGCTGTTTCAGCTTGGGTTTGGACGCGATGAAGGCGCAGCCACAGTCTTCTGCCAGGCGTCGAATCTCGAAGATGCGGAACGGGGTGGCAGCGGCCGGATGGACGTGCAGGGTTGCTGTGGTGTGCATGGTGTTGCCTCGCTCTGTGGTGGAGAGAGCGAAAATATTAACCTTTAGGGTTATTTATGCAAGAAAAAAATACCCAATGGATTTTTATCTGTTTTAGGCTTTTCATTCTGAGATCGATTGATGTCCACATTTGGACCGAGGTGTTGTAAATTCCATTGCTATAAGACCGACTCTTGTTATGAGCGGTGAGCGCATGTGCTAGCGCTTCAATTAATAGCTAGGAATTTAGAAATTCATGGAGAAACGATGCGACTAATACCGTCGGATCCAGATGTTGAGACATTGGTCTCGCGTATTAATAGCGGTGAGATTGATCTGCAGCCCGACTTCCAGCGCGGGGAGGTTTGGTCTAAGAGCAAAAAACAGAGGCTAATTGATAGTATATTGCGTGACTGGCACGTTCCACCCATTCACGTTATTGAAGATAACTATAATGGAAGGCTTGAGGTGTTAGATGGGCAGCAGCGACTAGCTGCGATACGGGATTTTGTTGCTGGGGATTTTGGCCTCGACGGTAACTTAGATCCTGGAGATTCGGATTTAGTTGATATGCATGGTTTAAAGTATAAGGATTTGCCTTATATTTATAGACGGCGATTCAATCATTTTTCAATTCGTCTTTTTCGAGTTGTTGATTATAGGGCCGGCGAGCCTGGCGAGCTTTTTTTCAGGCTAAACCAGCCTACTAGTTTGACCGGAGCTGAGCAGCGAAACGCTTTTTATGGTCCGATAAGATCACAAATTAAGGATCTTGTTGCAAGGCTTGAAAATAATAACCTAGATAAACGGTTTTTAGGGTTTTCTAACTCAAGAATGGCATATGATGATGTTTTGTCTAGAGTGGCATTCACCATTGATCGTAGGAGTCTTGAGGTTAAGATAACCTCTGGTGATCTTGCGGAGCTCTACAGGTCTGAGGATCCTTTGGGCTATAGGGCGGTTGGTTGTGTTGAGCATATTATAGATATGTTTTCAGACGTTGAGAGGAAGGGCTACCCACCAATCCGCTTTAATAAAGCCACGTTGGCTACATGGATGATATTTATAGCTCGGTGCATTATTCATAATGTGCAGTGGATGAAGGCGGATACTCTATTAGATTTTATGCATTATTTTGAGATTAGATCAAAATCTTTTGACTACCCAGAAGGAGAGGTAGTTGGAAGGCTAAGCTCTGAGCACTTATTTTATTTGTACCATAGTCGCAGTAGTTCCAGGGTCTCTGATGTTTCATCAGTAATGATTAGGGATGCTGTAGTTTGGCTTTTATTTGTCGATTATGTTTATAGGACAAGGTTGCCGCAAGATTTTTATTTTTTTGATCTCGATGGGTTGGTGGAATGCTTTGTCGCGCGGGGAAGTGGGCGAGGCTTAGAAGATGATGACATGATCGCTAGAAATTTAATTAGTTTTGGCTGGGGGCAGATATTGTGACGCTAAGGAAAGCGAAAGTAGAAGATCATTGGCGTCACACTTTTTCTCGAAACTATCCGACTCAGCTGCACTCGGTGAAAATTGAAGGCTTGTTGTGCCTTGAAAATGTTGAGATTGTTATTCCCAAAGGTATTTGTGCAATCGTCGGCGGTAACGGTGTAGGAAAGTCCGCGCTACTAGCTGCAATCACCGAATTACTGGGGAATGCAGAGTTCTATCACGGCATAGGTCACAAAATGCGGCTGACCGGTAGTGTATTGGAGGCTGCAGTATTAGATAGGGGCGATACTAAAAAGCTAACGGCGATTACTGGAGCTGAGGGTATTAGATGCCCTGGTCCAGATAGATTTGAGTCAAGGGTGCACTGGATTGAACCTGCCTACATTGTAAACTTAACCCAAAAGCAACTAAGCCTTGATGCGGCTTTCAGCGAGTTATTAGAGCCGCTGAGCCCGCTGGAGCTTACTGGCGAAGATTGCCAGATATTATGGTATATTTTAGGGAAGAAGGTAGATTATTGCTGTATTTATGAAGTGACAGAATATAGTGATCTCGATCCTTTCCCATATTTCATTTTGGAGTCTGGAGGGGTGCGTTACGGAAGCGAGCTTATGGGCTACGGCGAGCTTTCATTGCTTTCTATTTATTGGAAGTTAAGAACTGTTGAAAAAAATGAAGTGTTAATTCTAGAGGAGCCTGAAGCTCACGTTTCTCCTAGGTCGCAGCGGGCTTTAATGGATGTTATTGCTAAGGTGTGCGATGAAAAAGGTTTGACCGTTATTTTAACTACTCACTCTCCAGCAGTTATCGCAAACTTGCCTCAGCGAAATTTAATTTTGCTAACTAAAAATGGAAGTCGAACGGAAGTAAATATTGGTGCAAGTAAGACCCAAGTTAATGATTTGTTAGGGGCTGTAAGTTTAAAAAGTGGTCTGATTTTAGTTGAGGATCGAGCTGCTGTTCAATTTCTTATTTCTCTTCTTAGGGAGTTGAACTTGGAGCTCTTATCGCAAGTGGATATTGTAAATGCTGGTTCTGCTTCTAATATTGAATCTGCGCTAAATATGTTGCCTAAAGCTACTGGAGGGTGGCTTACAGTCATCGGTGCATTTGACGGTGATATGAGGGCTACTACAGATGCCAGTAAATTTAATTGGAGTCACGTATTTTTGCCAGGGCAGTTAGCCCCAGAAAAAACTCTTCAATCAAAACTGCTGTCTCTGGCTGAAGGAACGCAATTACTTGCTGACGAGCTCCACAGGGGGATTGGAGTTGTTCGTCATGCATTAGACTCGGTTGATGGATATGATGCCCACGACTGGTTTACCCAGCTTCCTAAGGCATTAGGTTGCGAGCATAGCAGTTTAATGGATGCACTCGTAAGAATATGGCTGGCGCATAATCGAGAGCAGGCCGCGACTTTTGTTAGAGACCTTGTGAAAATTATGAATCTTAAATAAGTGTTTAGGTTGTATGCATGGATTTTTTGTGCATACAACCTATAGGTCTGAAATCTTCCATCGTGCTCGACCGCAAATGCTCCACTCTTCAGTGAGTCGGATGATGCGTTCTGGCCAATCTGGATTCAACGCGTACAGAAAAATTTCATTGCCTTCCTGCCTAAGCTGTTTGAGCGTAGCAGCTTGATCTCGGCTTCGTTTAGCTGCAACAAAATGGCCACTGTGAGCTTCAAGAGATGGGTCGATTACGATTTTGTCCCCCTCTTGAAACTTGGGCTCCATACTTATTCCCTCTACCCGTAGGATAAACGCTCTGGGACCAACGGGCCCCGGCGCGTCAATCCATTCTTCGGCTTCGCTAGGGTCAAAAGCTTCATTGGCTTCACACCAAGTTCCTGCGGCGATTGAACCAATCACCGGTAGCTTACGACCAGCATATCCAACCACTGACCCATTGTTGAAAGTGGTCAAGCCATAGGGAACGTCTAGCGTCCCATTAGGCAGCTTCAGAGCATTCTCGATTTCTCTAGCGATCTGGTCGCCAATTCCCTTTGTAGGATTTTTCCCGCCAAAAGCGCTGACTTGCGCAGGCGCCTTGCCTAGCAAATCGGCGATTTCGACTAGCCGCAGCTTTCTGTCGCTCAAAATGCGCCGGAAATTTTGGAGTCTAGTGTCGGATATTCTCATCTCACTATTTTGGGTAGGTTAACCCAGAAGGTGAATGTCCTTTTAGGTATTGTAATAAATAACCCAAAAGGTTAAATTGGTGTGGGAGGTATCTATGAAACTACGTGACTACATCAGCTCTTTGGATCCCAATTCTCTCGTCGACTATGCCAGCCGCTGCCGCATCGCGGTGAGCTACCTGAAGCTTCACGTCAAGTACGCGAGTAAAGACCCCAGCGTCTCTTTGATCAAATCGCTCACTCGTGAGAGTGAGGGTTCTGTATCGCTCACAGAGGTACTCGAGCATTTTGGTATCCAATAGAAAATATTAAGCACACTTAAATGTGTAGAAAAAAGGCGACCCGAAGGTCGCCCAGTTCCTCCCGGCACACACCACCACAGTGCTGTCGGGTCGCGACGAAGGTAGGAGGGCACACCACATGCAAACCGCCTCCCTTTATCGCGCTGCCAAGACACGGATGTCTTGGGTTGCTGCCTTTTCCACCACAGATTAGGCAGCTGTTGCGCCAGAGGCGAACAACGGATTGTTCGCCTCGGCACGGTGCCGGTTTCGATCCCTAGATCTTGCCGGCGTTTGGGCCCTTTCAAGCCACGCGGCAAATGTATCACCACTACACGTCGCGGGGCACTGGCAACTTAGTAGGATTAATGCCATGAGCCGAGTAGCTTTAAGCTGTGTTGATCGAGCGCAAAAGGAAGTACTGACGCTCGAATTAGCCTTGTACCACGCCGCACGGGACTATCCCGGCGGTGCCGCCGCAATCGCCGCCACCACCGGCCGCAATGCCACCACGCTGCAGCACAAGTTGTCTCCCACACATCCCTCGCACACCGTCAACATCCAGGAGTTCGGCGAGATCCTCGAACTGACCAAGGACCGCCGCATTCTCGATGCGGTGCACGCCCTTGTCGGCGACACGATCTGGCAGGAACTGGCTGAGTCGTACACCAACGACATGCCTGAAACCCTGACCACGGGTATCGCCATGTTTTTCCGGCAGGTTGCCGATTTGTCCGAAACCTGGGCCAAGCACATTGGCGACGGCAAGGTCGACGACGGTGAACTGGCCGAGATCCGCCAGTTGGTGTTTCGCGGCATTCAGGGTTTGTTGGGCATGTACAACCGTGCCCGCTACGTCAACCAGACGACTTGTGGGGTGGAACGTGGCTGATATCGCTGATTTCGCAAATGACCTGGTGCAAGAGCGCATCGATCAGGCCGTTGCTGCACGCTTGGCGCTGATGTCCAACACGGCTCAGCATTCGCTGATGTTCTGTGACGAATGCGATGGCCCCATCCCCGAAGCCCGTCGTTTGGCACAACCCGGTTGCACGCTCTGCATTGAGTGCAAGACCGTCGATGACCAGAGGGCTGCCCGTTATGCTCGATGACGTGCTCAATCAGTTCGCAGACTACGGTCTCGAACCCGCTCAACCCCTCGTATTCGGAAAGCTCACCCGCTGCAAAACCACCCAGGATAAAGGCAAGGAAAAGAACGGCTGGTACGTCATCCATGAACACCGCACCGAAAAGAACGAGACGCTGATCTTCGGCAGCTTCGGTGATTGGCGCTTCGGCGACACCCAGAAGATCAAGGTCAAGCCCGGACGCATGAGTCCTGAAGAGCGCGAAGTCATGCGCGCTCGCCAGGAGGATGCCAAGCGCAAGGCCGCTGAGATCGCGGCCAACGCGTCACGCCGAGCAGCCAACCGCGCCGCCGGCCTGTTCAAGCGTATGCCGGAAAAGGGCAAGAGCGCCTACTTGGATCGAAAGCAGATCGTCGGCTTCAAGGTTCGCTATGCGCCACGTACCGGCGCTTTTTTAGTGCCCATGTGCAATGTGCGCGACCAGATCGTCGGCCTGCAGGTGATCTTCCCCGCGAAGCAAGAGGACACCGGTCGGGACAAAGCGTATTGGCCCTACGGTATGTCGAAGGAAGGTGCATTCCACCTGATCGGCCCACACCCTGAACCCGGCGAGCCGGTGCTGGTGTGTGAGGGCTACGCTACGGGTGCAAGCCTGCACATGGCGACTTCGCTCACCGTCGCCATCGCCTTTGACGCGGGCAACCTGCTGCCGGTATCCAAGGCCATGCGCGAGCGCTTCCCCGGTTGCCCGCTGATCATCTGTCGCGATGATGACTGGAAAACCAAACGCCCCAACGGTGACCCTTGGAATCCAGGTGAAGAGAAAGCCAACAACGCCGCACTGGTTGTCGGCGGTCAGGTCGTTGCGCCTGTGTTCTCCGGTGAACGCGAGATCAAGTGGACCGACTTCAATGACCTGCACGTCGCCGAAGGTTTAGAGGCTGTCCGTCGCCAGGTGCTGGCGGTGGTCAAGCCTCCTGCAGCCGGTGGCTGGAAAGACCAACTCGCCCGCACCGAGAACGGCTCCCTTATCGCGCACATGCAAAACGTCGAGCTGATCTTGGGCAATGACGAGCGCTGGGCCGGTGTCATCGGCTACAGCGTGTTCAGCTCAAAGATCGTCAAGCTGCGGTCTGCGCCCTTCGGCGGCGGTGCCGGTGACTGGGCCGACATCGACGACATGCGGGTGATGAAGTGGCTCGCGCAGCAATACAACCTGCGGGTCAAAGCGTCCCATGTGATCGAGGCGGTCAGCGTGGTTGCACACGATCATGCCTTTCACCCGGTGCGCGAGTACTTGGAGAAGCTGGAATGGGATCGCGTGCCACGCATTGAGACCTGGCTGACCGACGTGCTGGGCGTCCAGGCGAGTGAGTATTCGGCCAAGGTCGGTAAGCGCTGGCTGATCTCTGCGGTCGCCCGTGTGATGCGCCCCGGCTGCAAGGCCGACTCGGTGATGATCCTCGAAGGCGGGCAGGGCGCCGGTAAGTCCACGGCCATGGGCGTCCTTGGTGGCGAGTGGTTTATGGACACGCCTTTTGCCCTCGGCGACAAGGACAGCTTCCAGGCAATTCGCGGCAAGTGGATCGTCGAGCTGGGCGAGCTGGACAGCTTCAACAAGGCTGAAAGCACTAAGGCTAAACAGTTCTTCTCCGCGTCCACCGACACCTACCGCGAGAGCTACGGCCGCAGAACGAATGACGTGCCACGCCAGTGTGTTTTCGTGGGTACCACCAACCAAGAGGAATATCTCAAGGACGCCACGGGCAACCGTCGTTACTGGCCGGTGTTCTGCAACAAGGTCGATCTGGAGCAACTGCGAGAGATCCGCGACCAGATGTGGGCAGAAGCGCTGTTCTGTTTTGAGGCGGGCGATATCTGGTGGGTGAACAAGGACGAATCCAAGATGTTCGCCGAGGCCCAGGACGAACGCTTTGTGGTGGACGAATGGGAAGGGCCAATCCTGGCTTGGATGGAAGAGTCGCAGATCGGCGAGACCGCCACCGGCAACGAGATCCTCACCCAGGCGCTCAAGCTGGACTTCGGCCATTGGGGCAAGCCTGAGCAGATGCGGGTCGGGGCGATCATGCACCGGTTGGGCTGGCGCAAGCGGCGCATGCCGGCATTGCCTAAGAGTGGGGTGCGGCCCTGGGCCTATGTAAAGCCTGCGGGTTGGGGGCGTGCGTCTGCGTTGCAGCAGTCGGTGATCGAGGAGCCTTGCTTCGATGATTAAGCGAATCGACGAGATGCTCAAACTATGGGCACAGGATCTGCACTCGCCCATGCCGGAAAACATGGGAGGGTCGAGTGGCGGCAACATGATCGCCATGCTCATGGAGTGCAAGGGCGAGCTGATACGCGGCACACGCGGCAGTCGGGTGCTGCTGGATGAATCGGCGGACATTGAGCTGATCGTCAACAAGCACTTGCCGCCGCAGCTGTCGGTCGTCGTGCGCGAGCACTACTGCAACCACGAAAGCTTCCTCTCGCAGAAGATGCTGCATTGCGGTTGCAGTGCGCCGACCTATTACCGGCGCCTCCACGAAGCCCACGTCTCCATCGCCGGCATGCTGATGGGGAAGGCTGCATGACCCTGGGTGTCTCTGCGCGTGCGTCAGTCCTACTGTCCGCCCTTGTCCGACTGCCATTTAGCGCAGTTGGACAGGCGCAGGCCGCGCCTTTGTTGACCTGTCCTACTGTCCAACCTTCACCCGCCCAACACACGCATGAGCATAGCGGGCTCGCAATCGCGCCCATGGCGCGCACGCGTGCTTTTAGCTTTCTCTCTATACACAAGAGAAAAGTAAAATAGGTAGGACAGTTGGGCAGAGCCCCGTATTCAGCCGTCTGTAGCTGTCCTACTTCGATCCAGAATAGTGGGACAGGTCAGACAGGGCACCAGAAGCGATAGCCGATTGAATGCGTTGTCCCTGCGTTACACCTGCGTCATACCTGTATTGCACCCGTATTGCGCCATGGCATTAAAACCTCCTTGCTGCCATGATAATCCACCTGTAAAAAGTACCCATCTTCGATAGGTGCGACCGCAAGCAGCGGGACTCACCACCACACTGAACCCGGCCATTGCGCCGGGTTTTTGCGTTTATGGGGTAGGGCGATGACGAACGAGCAGCAAGCGCTTATTGAGATGCCGGTCT
>Ga0065704_10001272_pt1 | contig 11117 bp, 9 predicted proteins | sample SwiRhicommuniRL2_FD_59091 | JGI IMG/M metagenome (GOLD analysis project Ga0065704, IMG submission 59091) | Switchgrass rhizosphere bacterial communities from Rose Lake, Michigan, USA - RL2 v2 (version 2) | ecosystem: Host-associated > Plants > Roots > Rhizosphere > Soil | place: East Lansing, MI | reverse complement strand
GGGTGACCCGGGTCAACAGTTTCGCCGCGTCCAACATTCGCGTGGAGAAGGACCAGAGAGTGATCGACACCGGGCCGTACGCGCACGTACGTCATCCGATGTACGCTGGGGCCATTTGGCTCTTCGTCGGAATGCCGCTCGCGCTCGGTTCCTGGTGGTCGCTTGGCCTCATCGTGCCTCTCATGCCCGTGCTTGTGTGGCGGCTTCTCGACGAGGAGAAAATCCTGCAGAGAGATTTGCCCGGGTATACGGAATACATGCGCAGGGTACGCTTTCGTCTGGTTCCGTTCGTGTGGTAGAGACGCGCCTTGCGCATCGTGACCCGAGGGCAAGCCACCTGGTACGTGTTGCTCCATCCCACGAACTTCGACGATGGACGCGACCTCCTCTCGATCACCCTATAGCCGACTGCATCGAACCGGAGATGACGACAATGGCTGTGTTCTACATCGGAAGCTACGACATCGTTGATATGAATGCGTTTCAGATGTATCCGCCGGTCGTCCTGAGCCTGCTGCCGAAATATGGCGGTGAGGTACTGGCGTCCGACACCGCCGCCACTGTCGTGGAGGGCACGGGACGCACGATGAACGCGATCATCCGTTTCCCGTCGAAGGAAGCAGCGCTCGGACTCTACAACGATCCTGCCTATCAAGAAGCAAAGCGAGTCCGCCAATCGTCGACGAAGAACGTCAGCATGGTGCTGGTCGAGGAGTTCCAGATGCCCACCCGTGGATGACCTCACGGGGTTCTTTCGCGCGGCAGAGGCTCACGCGCGGCTCGGCTGGCCGCGAGCCCAAAGCCAATTCAGTCCCGCCAGTGCGAACGTGACAGACGCCACTGCGAGTCCGCCGAAATCGATCCGTGTCGTCAGCGCCGCGGCAAAGGCGAACGCCACGACGCTGAAGAGCAGCCCGGCTGGCAAACGGAACGCCCGGGCGACAGGACGCTGCCGCCGAAGAACAGGGAGCGCCGCTGCGATACAGGCGTAGACCAGAACTCGCGAGAAGCCGGTCACCGTAACGTTCCATCGATAGCTGCCGGCAACGGAAAACGTCGTCAGCGTCACCGCGTAGATCACGATGGCCACGGACGGTGTTCGAAAGCGCGGGTGAACAGCGGCCATGAAACGTGGTGCGTCCCCTTGTTCGCCCATCGCAAAGATGACGCGCGGCGTGTGAAGCATGTTCGCGCACAGGTAGCCGACCACCGAGAGAAGCGCGCCGCCAGCGATCAACGGAGCACCACGGACGCCGAGAAACCGCAGCGCGGCGTCGGCGACCGGCTTCGTCGTAGTCGACGGATTCACGAGCGTGTGTATCACGACGTATTGCATCCCGACGTACACGAGTGTCGCCAGCACGATCGCGATCATCAGTGCCGTCGGCACGTCGTGCCGAGGATCCCGCGACTCGCCAGACGGAAATACGGCCGCCTCGAACCCGCCAAAAGCAACGACTATCAGCAGCAGACCGTCGAGCCAGTTGGACGCTGTGATGGTGATCGGATCGGGTTGCACCCAGATTCCTGACGTTGTCATCAGTGCGGTCAAGCCGCCGGCGACGAACACGAAGATCACCGCGAGCTTCGCGATGGTGAACAGGTTGCTGAGACGTATGCCTGCGGCGACTCCACGGTAGTTGAGCACGGCCACGCATCCGATCAACGCGGCCATGATTGCGGCGCGCATCGACGCCGACGATTGGACGACTGGCGCGAACGCGGCGAGATACGCGATGAAGAGGTTGGCGCCCGCGGCCGCGGCGGCGATCCGCGAGAGCCACGTGAGCCAGCCAATCTGAATCGCCACGAAACGGCCGAACGCTTCTCTCGCGTAAAGGTAAGGGCCGCCGGTCTGCGTGAACTGCGAGGCGACTTCTGCGAGACAGGCGGCGATGGCCGCGACGCCGAGCGCCGCGATCACGAACCCAAAGGGACTCCAGGCGCCAAGTTGCGCCGCGATCAGCGCGGGCAATCCAAAGATCGCCGACCCGACGATGGTGTTGAGCATGAGGCCGGCAAGACTCCAGCCGCCGATCGCTCGAACCAATCGATCGGTCTGCAACGATGAGGGTACGTGTTGGAGTCCAGTTTCGACCGCGCTCAATGCTGCACGCGACCACGTAATCCTGCACAAGCGACTGGTTCGATGCAAACTGAACCGATTATCACGAACGCTGAAGACACTCGTCGCGCGGCGTCGGCGGGCGTCGACCTCTGGCTGGAGATCGACGGAAGGCGTTTTCACAGGGTTCTGACCGGTACCCCGCCGGGAGTGACGCTCGGACGAAAGCCTCCGGTGTAAGAATCCACTAGAATGCGCTCGTTTGGGAGGACGAGATGAAGATCGCCCCTGCCGCCCTGTTGGTTTCGGTCATCGCTCTCGGAATGGCGGGCCACGTCGACGCCGCGGGTAGCTCTTGCGACAGCCTGCTGACGTTGGCCCTCGAGAACGCGACCGTGACAAGCGCCGAGCTCGTTGCGGCGGGAGGGTTCCGGACGCCGGGCGGCGGTGCGAACGCTCAGAACGTAGCGCGGTTCGCGGAGCTCCCGGCGTTCTGCCGCGTCGCCGCGACACTGAAGCCCAGTGCGGACTCAAACATCAAGATCGAAATCTGGCTGCCGGCGTCCGCATGGAATGGCAAGTTGGAGGCAGTCGGCAACGGCGGGTGGGCAGGAACGATCAGTTATCCCGCCATGGCCCAGGCTCTAGCCCGCGGCTATGCGACGACGTCGACTGATACCGGCCACAGCACGCCTGGTGGCAGCTTCGCGCTCGGACATCCCGAGAAGCTCATCGACTACGCGTATCGCTCCGAGCACGAGATGACAGTCAAAGCGAAGGCGGTTGTCAACGCGTTCTATGGGAGCGCGCCGGCGCGCTCGTACTTCAACGGGTGCTCGACTGGAGGCCGGCAGGCGCTGACCGAGGCCGCACGGTTCCCCGACGACTTCGACGGGATCATTGCCGGCGCGGCCGCCAATCCGAAAACGCATCTCGATACCTGGCGCATCTGGATGGGACTCCAGACGCTCAAGGATCCGGAGACACGAATCCCCAAAGAAAAATATCCGGCAATTCACCAGGCCGTCCTCGCGGCGTGCGACGCGCTCGACGGGTTGAAAGACGGATTGCTCTCGGACCCAACCAGCTGTCATTTCGATCCGCAGGTGATGGCGTGCAAGCAAGGCGATGACGCATCGTGCCTGACAGCAAAGCAGGTTCAGTCGGTGAAGACCATTCTCGGTCCTGCGAAGAGCCCAACGACGGACGAAGTGATCTTTCCGGGATATCAGCCTGGCACCGAGCTGGCGTGGGGCCTCCTCATTGGCGGACCTGACCCTTATGAGACGGCGCTCGATCAGTTCCGGTACATGGTGTTCGACGATCCGAAATGGGATTGGCGGACCTTCGACGTTGACCGCGATCTGGCGAAGGCCGATCAGAAGCTGAAGGGCCTGCTGACCGCGATCGATGCGAAGACCATGAGTGCGTTTTTCAAGCGCGGCGGCAAGCTGCTGACGTACCAAGGCTGGAGCGACCAGGATATTTCGCCGCTTGCGAGCGTGAACTTCTATAAGGCGGTCAACAGCGCGCTTGGAGAGTCAACCGTGTCCAGCTCGATGCGCCTGTTCATGGTGCCCGGTATGGGGCACTGTGGCGGCGGCGAGGGGCCAAACACCTTCGATATGATGATGCCGCTCGAGCAATGGGTTGAAAAAGGACAAATGCCAACACGGGTCGACGCGTCGCACAGTACGAATGGCAAGATCGATCGTACGAGACCGCTGTGCCCGTATCCACAGGTGGCACGCTACACGGGCTCGGGAAGCATCGACGCAGCGGAGAACTTCGTCTGTCGGCTGCCCTGACCGTGAGTCCCGCGCTCATAAGTCGCCTGCGTGGGCGCTAGTTCTTGAGCGCGGGGTTTACATACCCGTCCGGCAACACATGATCCGCGTCGACGCGGACAACGAGGTAGTCGAGGTCGGACTCGATCGCGCTGAACCAGTGTGCGCATCCCGGCGGGACGACGATGACGTCGCCCGGGCCGACATGACGGCTCCGGCCGTTGGCAATCGACGCGCCGTTGGTGCTCGGGCCGACGAGGATCTTCACCGTGGTGCCGTCGGCCGGCGATTCGGTCGCCTGCACCATAGCGCCGCCGGTGACAAACGTCCCCGAGCCCTTGATGATGTGATACACCTCGGTCACCTGCGCGTGCGAGATCGCGGTCTGCCTCGCCTTTGCGGAGCGGTGCAGCACGCCTACGGCCACGTTGTACTTCCCGATGTCCACCACCCTGATCTGCTGGTCGGTCACACCATCCGGCGGCATCGTCTTCAACACGGCGGCGAGGTCCGCCTGCCTGACGTCGGTCGCGTCACGTGGCGGTGTCCGCGTTTGAGCTAGCGCTGCGAGCGACACGAGAAGCAGGGCGAGACACATCGATGCGAGTCTTGTCGTCGACATGACGCGGATTATAAGACCGTGTCAGGTCCGCGCCTGTAGCTCATAATGCACCTCCCACACACGGGAGAGAGACGCATGTCTGTGTACGCATTCGATGGCACCTGGAACGAAGCGAAGGACGGCGACGATCCGGACTACACCAACACGAACGTGTCCCGCTTCTATAACGCGTACAAGCAGCACTCGAAGCGGCCGGACCTCGATTTCTACGTTCCGGGAGTCGGCACGCGCTTCAACGCGATTGGCCGTGCACTTGGGGGCGTCTTCGGTCTCGGCGAGCTGCCGCGCATCAACGAAGCCTACGAGGCGCTCTGCAAGGCGTGGGACCAGGGCGAGCGCGACATCGACATCGTGGGCTTCAGCCGCGGCGCGGCGACCACCCTCGACTTTTGTCACTGCATCCAGGAGCGCGGTATCCGCAAGCCCGGCAGCGATCAGGTCGTCGAGCCCTCACCGAAGATTCGGTTTCTCGGTGTCTGGGACGTCGTGGCGTCGTTCGGACTTGCCAATCTCGGCAACACGGCGCTGAACATCGGGCACCATCTCTCGCTGCCGAAGTCCAACCTGCAGTACTGCTTCCACGCGTTGGCGCTGGACGAGCGCCGGCCATCGTTCCTCCCGATTCGGATCGAGGGCGCGTGCGAGGTCTGGTTCCGCGGCGCCCACTCCGATATAGGCGGCGGCAACAAGAACCAAGGTCTCAACGACGTGACGCTCCGCTGGATGATGCACAAGGCGATCGGCGCGCAGCTACCGATCCTGCAGGAAGACATCGACGCGCTGAAACCCGATCTCGCGGCTCCGCCCTCTCCCGCTGGCGGGAACAAGCTTCCGCTGGCCATTCGGACGATCTCGTCGACCGATCGCGGCCACTACACGGTGACGCCGGTGAAAGGATGGGCGAACCTGCCCGACACGTGCGCCGTCGAGAGCGAGTCCGACGAGTGTGCGGCTGCGGAGATCGGTAGCAACGGCATCGAGGTCATGCCGCTCGACGTGCGTCGCCGGGTGCTGGCGATGTGGGAGGCGGCGCAGCAGATCGGCGCGCGCGAGAATATGCCCCTCGACGATTCCAAGGATCTACTGTTGACGCTGTTTCAGGGTCGCGTACCGCTCGTCACCAATGACGATGACTTGAAGCGTGCGCAAATTGGCGCGGCGCAGCTCGTCGCGAACGCGATCCGCGGCGCACGCAATCGCGGCGAGCATCACCTCGCGCCGTTCTACGTCAACGAGGCGCTGTTCAATACACGACACCTCTACCCGCTGACCGATTGAGCGATGCCTCGAGCGCAATACGCGGACGCCGGGTCCGGCTTGGTTCCTGCTGCTCACGGAACGACAAACGCGAATCTCGTTCCTGATTCCCGATGCGTGATTTGTCACCAGTAAGCGACCGCACGGGATTAATTTGCCCCGTGTGCCGGGCGATGTCTGTCCAGGCTGGCATTCATTGACGATCAACTACTCCACTGTGGTAAGAGACAACTCATGACAAGCACCTTTACCGTCGTCTCGCTGCTTCTGGTGGCCGTTGTCGCGACCGCCGCTCAAAAACTGGAAAGAAACAATCCGCAGGGACTCTCGAAGCCGCAGCCGGGGACGTACACGCACGTAGTGAAATCCGGAAAGCTTCTGTTCGTCGCCGGTCAGACCGGAGTTAACGCGGACGGGAAGGTCGTCGGGCCGGGGATGAAAGAACAGGTGGAGCAGGTAATGGCCAACCTCACGGCGGCGCTGAAGTCGCAGGGAGCCGACTTTAGCCATGTGGCCAAGACAACCACCTTCGTCACCAGCATTTCGGAGTTTCGCTCACCTGAAGTCGCTGCCGTGCGCGCAAAGTACGTAGGCGCGAATCCGCCAGCCAACACGCTGGTACAAGTCCAGCAGCTGGCCGATCCGGCCTACAAAGTCGAGATCGAGGCGATTGCTGTTCTGCCGTAGCGCGACTTTGGGTCAGAGAGAGCGCCGCGCTGTCTACCTATGCTGGTCGCTGAGACTCGTCTGCATATCGCGACGTACGGGGAGCGCGCGATGGGTGGAGTGACCGCCTCACCATGCGTCTCAACTTAGCTTGGACCTGGCGTCCTTCATCATTTCGACGAGAACCGCTCGCGCTTCCTCAGGCGTGCTGACCGATTTGGCGAACGCCACGCGAATCGGTCGTGGTCCTTCGGCGGTGGTCGCCGACATCTCGAAGCCGTACCGATCGATGCCCGTCATCCTTGCGGACGTGACGTCGGTCGCTTTTGAAAAGGCCCGGCAGTAGAGCGCCAACGCGTCGGCGTGGTCGGCATTCATATGCGCAATCATGCCGGAAGCCGACGGGCCCAGCGGATCCGCTTCAGCGGACTGCCAGTCAGTTTGGTCGATCCAGGACATCCGTCCATAACCACCGATGTACCGGATGGAACGCACCTGCAGCTTCCAGAACTCGAAGTCGCGAAAGTCGGCATAGTACGCGGCGTTCGGGTGCACAGCGAGAAATGCGGCACGGGCGGTGCCCCCGTCCCCTTCGATGCGCGTGCATGGACCGAGCAGCGTGACGCGGCCGTTGGCCAGCGGGTCTGCGGAGCGGTCCTCCGCCACCAGCAGAGAGGCGCGAGGATCCCGCTCCAGATTCTTCGTATGTTCGGCGAGTCTGCTGATGAGGAAGATCGGGTTGCCGCGGTCAAAGGCGACCGTCACGAACGACCCGTAGGGGTAGCCATCCGGCTCGTGGGCCAACGTGCACAAGGTCCCGGTCGAAATTTGCGCCACCAGTGTCCGCGCGCGTTCCGCGTGGGTGGGCGTTGGAATCGTCAGGTCGTACAGCGGCTGCGGTGCGTTTCCAGACGGTCGGCTATGTGCATCTTCGCTCATGGTCCTCTTTCGCGGCGCGCCCATGGGGTACGCGTACTGGATTCGGGGCCCCGTTCATTTCATTGTTGATCGGCGGCGCGCCAACGAGGGCGCTGTCGACCTATATTCGAAGCGCGGCCGCACAGCTTTCACGATCGGACTGATCTCCCAGGCGCATACCCGGCAAGCGAATGAACCATCTCGCCAAGCGTCGCCGCTGAACCGCGGCCGTCACGCCGCTGAAACGCGCCGCTGTCGAGACGGCCGTCGCCATCAACGTCTGTGTCGAGCAGCACGCGAGATCGCAGGCGACCAACAACACAGTCGCGTGTCAACACGGCCGCTGAGAGCGGGGAGACGGCCGCGGCGGCAGCTGACCGCGTCGCGCGGCTGCAGTCGGCGTATCATCGAGCGCACTTGACGCGATCACGGATCTTCATCAGCTATCGACGAGCCGACTCCGCCGGCGACGCCGGGCGTCTCGCCGACCACCTGCAGCGCCGGTTTGGCGCGGAGCGCGTGTTTCTCGACGTCGACACCATCGAGCCGGGCGCCGACTTTGTACGGGTGTTGCGCGATTCGCTACAGCAGACCGTCGCGATGCTGGTGGTGATCGGCCCCAGCTGGACATCGCTGCGCGACCCCGACGGCAATCGGCGGATCGACAATCCAAACGACTTTGTGCGCCTCGAAGTGGAGGGCGCGCTTGGCTCCGACATCGCCGTCGTGCCGGTACTCGTGCAGGGCGCGTCCCTTCCGCAGCCGGAGGAGCTCCCGGCCTCGCTCCGGCCACTCCTTGGTCGGCAGGTGGCCGCGATCGATCATGCCGAGTTTCATGCCGACGCCGAACGCTTGTGCAACTGGCTCGCGAAGCTGATCGAGCGAGACGAGTTCCCGGTCCGTGCCCTGTTCCGGCGATGGCGACCGGCCGCCGCGCTCGTCGTCACGCTCGCGCTCGCAATCGCCGGTTATCGTGTACTCCGGCCTGCCGCGCACGCTCCGACCGCGGCTCCCAACACAGTCGAAGACTCTACGCCGTCATCCGCGGAACCGGCTCGTGGCGACACGCCTTCGACCATCGACGCGCGAGGGGTCAACCGCGCCGAGCAGGTCGAACGCACTCGTCAGGCGGACGCTCTGCTGGCGGAAGCGTCAATGCAGCAGCGTCGGAATCAGTTCGTCGAGGCGCTGGCAACGCTCGCGCGCGCACGGGAACTGGCGCCGAACTCCGCGGCGGTGCGGCGGTTGCAGGAGGATGTCGCAATGACCTGGATTCGCAACGTCCGCGTGGAGAGCGGCAAGTCCACATTCGGCGAGGCCATCAAGCCGGCGTTGACCGTCATCGATCGCGCGCTCCCCTCCGCCACCGGCGAGCGCCGGGCCGACCTGCTCGCGCATTCCGGCTGGGCGACGTTCCTGTTATGGCGTGACGGCGATCGGCAACTGGATCCCGCCGACTCGTACCAGCAGGCATTGGCGATCGACGCGGTGAATCCGTATGCGAACGCGATGCTGGCGCACTGGATTCTGTTCAGAGGAGACGACGTCGGCCGCGCGTCGACGCTGTTCAGCACGGCGCTGCGCTCTGGACGAGCGGTGGAGGCCGTTCGAACGCTGCAATGGGCCGCCTACGGTAACAGCAGCACGCCGGCCGCGGCCGTCGAGCGCGTGCGGCTTGCCGACGCGATGCGGCGCGCCGGCGAGAGACTCAACGATGCGCAAGCGCAGACGCTGTGGAGCGTCTACTATTTTGCGTTGCCGAAGAGCCGACAGAGGGAAAGGCAGGCGCTCCTCGAGGCGGTAGCTCCCGACGATCACATCAGCACGCTGACCTGGGCGTTCGCCGACTACGCGGCCACCGATCCGTCACGGCAGCGGACCGTGCGCTATTACGTGGCGCTGCTCGATGCGGCAGCCGGCCGCACGGACAAGGCCGCCGCCAATCTGCGTGCGTTGCAGCGCGAGATCAGCGGCGATGCCGGTTCGCTGCGCGATGCCGTGCAACTGGCGGTCGATCAGGTCGCAACGGGCGGGCACACGCGGCCTTAGCGGCGGCGATACGACTTAAACTTCCCGCACGCTCGGAGGACGGTGAGCGGCGTGATTTCCCGAACGGGAGGAACCATGTCGAACATTCGGACGATGCTGATGGCTATCGCTGCGTTCGCGGTTGCTGCGCTCGCACCTCGAGCCGGAGCGCAAGGAGCAGCCCCCGCCAGTGGACCGGATCCGATGGCGTTCCTGGCGCACGTGAAAAATGCGCGGTTTCTCGCCGCCACCGACCTGGCCGCCCGCAATCTCGTGGACTGCAGCATGCCGCCGGGTAACGCCGCCGCCGGCGGTGGCTCGTTGGCCGACGCGCCGCCCACCAGGATCTTCGATGAGCTCTACTACCTCGGAACGAACCGCGTCGCCAGCTGGGCGATCGTGACCAGCGCAGGCATCATCCAGATCGACAGCCTGGACGACGCCGAGGAAGCGCAGCGCGTCATCGTTGGAGGTTACAGAAAATTGGGCCTCGACCCGGCCCAGATGAAGTATCTGATCCTGACGCACGGCCATAACGACCATTTCGGCGGCGCGAAGTACCTCCAGAAGACCTATCACCCGCGTGTTCTGATGTCAGCCGCGGACTGGGACATGGTGGCGAAGCTGCCTCCACCCGACTCCGGCGAGCAGTTCGCCGGTGTGCCCGCGCGTGAAATGGACATCAGCGACGGACAGAAGCTCACGCTTGGTAATACGACGCTCACGTTGTACATCACGCCCGGCCATACGCCAGGCACGGCGTCCATGCTGGTGCCCGTTACCGATAACGGACGCCGCCATTTACTTTCCTTCTGGGGCGGAAGCGCAATCCCGCGCGAGCTCGGGCCGACCGGCCAGGTTGGGCGGATGGACGCGGGGATGCTCGCATACAAGCAATCGTTCGACCGCTTCTTCAAGATCGGAGAAGAGGGCGGCGTGGATGGGTATATCGCCAATCATCCCTACCGCGATCAGACCTTCATCGACGGCAAGACCGACAGAATCGCCGCGCTTCAAGCGCGCAAGCGGGGGGAGCCGCACCCCTTCATCGACCGCGGTACCTACATTCGGTACTTCATGATCAGCGTCGAGTGCATCGAGGCGCAGGAAGGCTGGGTGCGGGCCGGCAGGCCTTCGGTCGGCCCGTGACCGGCCGACTCGTTTCGTTCGTTGTCCCCCGAACGTTCGATAGGTGGAGCACACTGATTCCTTACTGGCCTGGGACTGGGGGCCGAGTGGGGAGCAGGCACTGCCATTGTCGCCGAACTCTGGCCCTCAACTCACCGAGGCAGGGCCGCAGGAATTCTTCAATCAGCGTTTGGCGCCGGATTCTTTGTGGCATCGGTCGCCTGGTTCTTCGTCGGACAGTCGGGACCTGAAACGTGGCGTTAGATGTTCGTGATTGGAGCGCTCCCAGCGCTCATGCTGTATTACGTCGGCGCCTTCGTTATGTCGATCGGTTTGTTTCTATTTGTGAAGTCGCCGAGCGTCATGCTTCTCGTCGCAGGTATCAACGGCTTCTTCACGCTCGGCCAGTTCTCGTGGATGTCGGTCTATCTCCCGGAACTGTTTCCGACAGCGGTACGTGGAACTGCCATTTCGTTGGTGTTCAATGCGTCTCACTTCGTCGCCGCGCTGGGTCCGCTTTTTGCCGGATATCTGATTGCGACAACAGGTAGCATCACACGTACGGCCGTCGCAATGTCGTTCGTATATATCGTGGGCATGATGGCGACGCCGGTAGCAGGTCCCGAGACCCGCGGGCGGCCTTTGC
>Ga0065704_10071446_pt1 | contig 11119 bp, 7 predicted proteins | sample SwiRhicommuniRL2_FD_59091 | JGI IMG/M metagenome (GOLD analysis project Ga0065704, IMG submission 59091) | Switchgrass rhizosphere bacterial communities from Rose Lake, Michigan, USA - RL2 v2 (version 2) | ecosystem: Host-associated > Plants > Roots > Rhizosphere > Soil | place: East Lansing, MI | reverse complement strand
GCGCGCCGCGCCGGCGGCCGCGTTCCGGCGAGCCCCGGAACGCGAGCTCGCCGGAAGCGCTTGCTACTTCTTCTTTTCCTTCTTGGCCGCGCGCTTTTCCTTCAGCGTCTTGGTCGGCTGCTTCTTCTCGCTTTTCTTCTGATCCATGCCCTTGCTCATGACACCCTCTGGACGATTGCACTGTGAATTGCCGACTGCGGCCGCCGTGGCGGCGATCGCGGCTGCCACTTTACTCCGCAGGCGGCCGGCCATGCCGCAGTTGTCGACCGGCATGCACGCAAGGTTGGGCCATAATCCGGCTTTCCCCTTCAAGGTCCCCCGCGTCCGATGAAAATCCCCCAGGGCCTGCAACCGCTGATCGAGGACGGCGTCATCGACAGCGTGCTGCGTCCGCTCAAGAGCGGCAAGGAGGCCGCCGTGTACGTGGTCCAGGCCGGCGACGAGGTGCTGTGCGCCAAGGTCTACAAGGACATGGCGCAGCGCAGCTTCCAGGCGCGCGTGCAGTATCAGGAAGGGCGCAAGGTGCGCGGCAGCCGCCAGGCGCGGGCGATGGGCAAGGCGACCAAGTTCGGCCGTCGCGAACAGGAAGCGGCCTGGAAGGACACCGAGGCCAACACGCTGTATCAACTGGTGGACGCCGGTGTGCACGTGCCGCAGCCGCGCGGCTATTTCCACGGCGTGCTGCTGATGGACCTGGTCACCGATGCCGACGGGCAGAGCGCGCCGCGGCTGGGCGAAGTGGAACTGGAGCCGGACCAGGCGCGCGCGTTCCATGCGCGGCTGGTTGGCGACGTGGTGAAGATGCTGTGCCTGGGCCTGGTGCACGGCGACCTGTCCGAATACAACGTGCTGGTCGCCGCCGACGGCCCGGTCGTGATCGACTTCCCGCAGGTGGTCAGCGCTGGCGGCAACAACGCCGCGCGCGCCATGCTGCTGCGCGACGTGCACAACCTGCGCGATTGCTTGGGCCGCTTCGCCCCCGAGCTCAACCAGACCCACTACGGCGAGGAGATGTGGGCGCTGTACGAGAAGGGTGAGTTGCGCCCGGACAGCGCGCTTACCGGCCGCTTCGTGTTCGACACCCGCCGCGCCGACGTGCGCGCGGTGCGCGAGTCGATCGAGGACGCGCGCCAGGAAGCGATCATCCGCCAGCAGGGGCGCGAGGCCGCGGCGGAGGACTGAGCTCGCACGGCTGCGCGTGTCGCTGCGGCATGGAGAGAGGCCGCGTGGGATGCGCCGAGGCGCCGGCCTGGTGACGCAGGCGGGTGGTTGTCCTGGTTTCGACAGATCGGGTGCGTGCGGGGTTTGTCGCTTCGATCGTCGCGGCTGAAGCCGCTCCTACAGGGGTGGGGAAGCGGGTGTGCATGCCTCTGGCTGTTTGCGAGAGGCTTCCTTCCCGAAACATCGAAACATCGAAGCATCCGAAGCATGCATCGGTCGCACTGCGGAGATGCATCGTTGCGGCCATTTGCAATGCCATGAAGATGCCGCGGCGCTGGCACGGCACGGGACCGGTCGGCGCTCGGCAGCCGTACGCGAATGCGCCCGAGGCAGCGAAAAATTCTTCCGGCGATACCGCCTCCGATACCGCCTCGTTGCAGCGCAGCAATGCCTATCTTTCGTCAATCTTTCCGCGCGCCGACAAAATTTGAAGCGGCAGCTGACTGGCATTTCGCAGCGGATATATCGCGGGAATATGTTTCATGTAGCGTTGCGCGCTTCGATCTTCCACCCCCTCGATTCGACGCTCATGTTCGACGCCTTCGCCGCGCCTCGCTGTTTCATTCTCTATGGTTCCCTGCTGGTTCTGGCGATGGCGGCGGGCTGTTCGTCCACCGCGCCGGCGCCGGCGCCGGTCAAGGTCGGCGTGCTGACGGTGAGCGCGCGGACCCTGCCGGTGGAGCAGACCCTGCCCGGCCGCACCGTCGCCTACGAAGTGGCCGACGTGCGTCCGCAGGTCAACGGCCTGGTGCGGCAGCGGCTGTTCACCGAGGGCCAGGAAGTGCATGCCGGACAGGTGCTGTACCAGATCGATCCGGCGCCGTACCAGGCGGCCTACGACACCGCGCGCGGACAACTGGCGCAGGCGCAGGCCGCGGTGCGCGCGGCGCGGCCCAAGGCCGAGCGCTACCGCACCCTGGTCGGCCTGGACGCGGCCAGCAAACAGGACGCCGACGACGCGACGGCCGCGCTGGAGGAGGCGCAGGCCAACCTGGTGGCGGCGCAGGCGGCGCTGCAGGCGGCGCGGATCAATCTCGACTACACGCGGATCGCCGCGCCGATCTCCGGCACCATCGGCACCTCGGCCTACACCGCCGGCGCGCTGGTGACCGCGCAGCAGGACGCGGCGTTGACCCGGATCCAGCGGCTGGATCCGATCTACCTGGACGTGAGCCAGTCCAGCACCCAGCTGCTGGCCTTGCGCGAGCAACTCGACGCCGGCCGGATCCGGGCCGCCGACGGCAAGATCTCGGTGCAGGTGCGCTTGGAGGACGGCCGCCTCTATCCGCAGCCGGGCACGCTCGCCTTCGTCGGCAGCGCGGTCGATCCGGGCACCGGCGGCGTCACCCTGCGCGTGGTCGTGCCCAATCCGCAGCATCTGCTGCTGCCGGGCATGTACCTGCGCGCGGTGCTGCCGATGGCCACCGACGCGGGCGCGATCCTGGTGCCGCAACAGGCGGTGACCCGCGACAGCAAGGGCGAGCCGGTGGTCAAGCTGCTCGATGCGCACGACCGGGTGGTGGAGCGCCACATCCGCACCGGCGACGCGATCGGCCACGACTGGCTGGTGGAGGACGGGCTCAAGCCGGGCGAGCGGCTGATCGTGGTCAACGCCAGCCGCGCCGAGATCGGCAAGCCGGCGCTGCCGCATGCGGTCGACGCCGCCCAGCTCGCCGCCGCGCCGGCGGTGCCGGGCGACGACGCCCAGGCCGACTGAGGACGCCCGCATGTCGCGTTTCTTCGTCAACCACCCGATGGTGGCCTGGGTCATGGCCATCGTCATCGTACTGGTCGGCATGCTCGCCATCCATGGGCTGCCGGTCGAGCGCTATCCGCAGATGGCGCCGCCGACCATCACCGTGCGCGCCTCCTACACCGGCGCCTCGGCGCAGACCGTGGAGAACACCGTCACCCAGCTGATCGAACAGTCGCAGCAGAGCCTGGACCACCTGCTGTACATGACCTCGACCAGCGCCTCGGACGGCAGCGCGCAGGTCAACCTGGTGTTCGAGACCGGCACCAACGCCGACACCGCGCAGGTGCAGGTGCAGAACCAGTTGCAGTCGGTGATGTCGGTGCTGCCGCAGGCGGTGCAGCAGAACGGGCTGGTCATCACCAAGTCCAGCGGCTCGCTGTTCGAGGTGGTGGCGTTCACCTCCGACGATGGCAGCATGGACAACTTCGATGTCGCCAACTACATGGAATCGAACATCGACGACCAGATCAGCCGGGTCAGCGGCGTCGGCAACATCCAGCCGATGGGCTCGGAGTACGCCATGCGCATCTGGCTGGACCCGGAGAAGCTGCGCCAGTACGCGCTGATGCCCTCGGACGTGGAGAACGCGCTGCAGGCGCAGAACACCGACGTGTCGGCCGGCGAGATCGGCGGCCAGCCGGCGCTGCGCGGACAGCGCCTGGACGCGACCGTGACCACCCGCAGCCGCCTGCACACGCCGGCGCAGTTCGGCGCGATCGTGCTCAAGAGCGATCCCGGCGGCGCGGTGGTGCGCCTGTCCGACGTGGCCAGGATCGGCCTGGGCCCGGAGACCTACGACAGCATCACCCGCTTCAACGGCAAGCCCTCGGCCTCGCTCGGCATCGAGCTCAACGCCGACGCCAACGCGGTGGAAACCTCCAAGGCGATCGACGCGCGCCTGCAGGAACTCAAGCAGTACTGGCCGCACGGCTTCAACTACCACATCGCCTTCAGCACCACCCCGTTCGTCACCACCTCGATCAAGGAAGTGGTCATCACCCTGATCGAGGCGGTGCTGCTGGTGGTCGCGGTGATGTACCTGTTCCTGCAGAACTGGCGCGCCACGCTGATCCCGACCATCGCCGTGCCGGTGGTGCTGATGGGCACCTTCGGCGTGCTCGCCGCGTTCGGCTATTCGATCAACACCCTGAGCATGTTCGCGATGGTGCTGGCGATCGGCCTGCTGGTCGACGATGCCATCGTGGTGGTGGAGAACGTGGAGCGGGTGATGGGCCAGGAAGGCCTGTCGCCGAAGGAGGCCACGCTGCGCTCGATGCAACAGATCGGCGGCGCCCTGGTCGGCATCGTGCTGGTGCTGACCGCGGTGTTCGTGCCGATGGCGTTCTTCAACGGCGTCACCGGGGTGATCTACCGGCAGTTCTCGATCACCATCGCCGCGGCGATGATCCTGTCGGTGCTGGTGGCGATGACCCTGACCCCGGCGCTGTGCGTGACCATCCTCAAGCCGCTGCACCAGGGCGAGGCGCCGACCGGCTCGCATGGCCGCCTGGGCTGGTTCTTCATCTGGTTCAACACCCGCTTCCGGCACCTGTCCGAGCGCTACCGCGCGCTGGTCGAGCGGGTGCTGGGCCGGCGCGCGCCGAGCGTGATCGCCTATGCGCTGCTGATCGCGGTCACCGGCGTGCTGCTGTGGCGCCTGCCCGGCGCGTTCCTGCCCGACGAGGACGAAGGCATGCTCAACGTGCTGGTCAAGTTGCCGGCCGGCTCCACCCTGGAGCAGACCCTGGCGGTGACCGATCGGCTGACCAAGGCCGCGCTGCACGAGCCGGGCGTGCGCTCGGTGCTGTCCTCGGCCGGCTTCAGCGTCACCGGCGCCGGCCAGAACGTCGGCATGGCGTTCGTGCGCCTGAAGGACTGGGACGAGCGCGACGACGATGCCACGACCATCGCCGACCACCTCAACAAGGCGCTGGCCGACGTGCCCGACGCGGAACTGTTCGTGACCTCGCCGCCGGCGATCAGCGGCCTCGGCGACGCCTCCGGCTTCACCTTCGAGCTGATGGACTACGAAGGCGCCGGCCACGCCGCGCTGGCGGCGGCGCGCGACCGTTTGCTGCAACTGGCCGCGCACGACCCCAAGCTGCGCGACGTGCGCTATGCCAGCCTGGAGGACGCGCCGGTGTACGCGGTCAAGATCGACGACGCCAAGGCGCAGACCCTGGGCGTGGATCCGGGCGACATCAATGCCACCCTCAACAGCGCGCTGGGCGGCGACTTCGTCAACAACTTCATCTACAAGGGCCGCATCAAGAAGGTGTACGTGCAGGGCGACGCCGACGCACGCATGGCGCCGCAGGACCTGCCGCGCTGGACGGTGCGCAACGCCAGCGGCGGCATGGTGCCGATGTCCGCCTTCACCACCGCGCACTGGACCAGCGCGCCGGCGGCGCTGGAACGCTACAACGGCGTGTCGGCGATGGAGCTCACCGGCCAGGCGGTGCCCGGGGTCAGTTCCGGCGCGGCGATGGACGCGATGGCCGAATTGAGCAAGCAACTGCCGCATGGCTTCGGCTTCGCCTGGTCGGACATGGCCTACCAGGAGAAGCTGTCGGCCAACCAGGCGCCGGCCTTGTACGCGATCTCGCTGCTGTTCGTGTTCCTGTGCCTGGTGGCGTTGTACGAGAGCTGGTCGATCCCGTTCGCGGTGATGCTGGCGGTGCCGGTGGGCGTGTTCGGCGCGGCGCTGCTGATGACCGCGCGCGGGCTGGAGAACGACGTCTACTTCCAGGTGGGCCTGCTGACCACGGTCGGCCTGTCGGCCAAGAACGCCATCCTGATCGTGGAGTTCGCGCGCGACCTGGAGCGGCGCGGCGAAGCGCTGCTGGCGGCCACCTTGCACGCGGTGCAGATGCGCCTGCGGCCGATCCTGATGACCTCGCTGGCGTTCCTGCTCGGCGTGCTGCCCCTGGTGTTCAGCCACGGCGCCGGCTCGGCCGCGCGCCGTTCGCTGGGCACCGGCGTCACCGGCGGCACGCTGGCGTCGATCACCCTGGGGCTGTTCTTCGTGCCGTTGTTCTACGTGCTGGTGCGGCGCCTGTTTCCGGGGCCTGCGCGCGCGCCGCAGGAGGCCACGCCATGAGCGCGCGCGCGCGCCGCCTGCTCGGCCTGGCCTGCGCCGTGGCGCTGGCCGGCTGCAGCATGGCCCCGTCCTACGTGCGCCCGGCCACGCCGGTGCCGGCGCACTTCGACAATGCGGCCGTCGCCGCACCCGCCGTGGACGACGCGCTGCCGGCGTTGCCGGACTGGCGCGCGGTGTTCCTGGATCCGCGCCTGCGCCAGGTCATCGCCCAGGGCCTGGACCACAATCGCGACCTGCGCGTGGCCATGCTCACCATCGACAAGACGCGGGCGCAGTATCGGATCCAGCGCGCCGCGCTGGCGCCGTCGCTCGATGCCACCGCCAGCAGCGGCCGCCAGCGCACCAGCGCCAGCGCCAGCGACACCGGCAGTGCGCAGGTCGGCGGGAGCGACACCTTGCAGGTTGGCATCAGCAGTTGGGAACTGGACCTGTTCGGGCGCCTGCGCAGCCTCGAGGACGAAGCGCTGGAGACCTGGCTGGCCAGCGCCGAGACCCAGCGCGGCGTGCGCCTGAGCCTGATCGGCCAGATCGCCGACGCCTGGCTGACGGTCGGCGCCGACCAGCAACTGCTGACCCTCGCGCAACAGACCCTGGACAGCCAGGAGCAGACGCTGCGGCGCAGCCGCGACCAGCACGCCAACGGCATCGGCTCCGGCCTGGACCTGGCGCAGATCGAGAGCAGCGTGGACGCGGCGCGGGTCGCGGTGGCGCGCGATGCCGCGCAACTCGCGCAAGCCCGCGACGCCTTGCAGTTGCTGGTCGGCGCGCCGGTGGAGGCGGCCTTGCTGCCGTCTGCCGAGGTGGCCGACAACCACGTGGCGCTGGCGCCGGTCCCGGCGCGCCTGCCGGCCGCCGTGCTGCTGCAGCGCCCGGACGTGCTCGCCGCCGAGCATGCGCTGAAGGCGGCCAACGCCGACATCGGCGCGGCGCGCGCGGCGTTCTTCCCGAGCCTGACCTTGACCGCATCGAGCGGACGCGGCAGCGATGCGCTGTCCACGCTGTTCTCGGCCGGATCGCGCACCTGGTCGTTCGTGCCCAGCATCACCGCGCCGATCTTCCATGCCGGCGCGCTGAAGGCCTCGCTGGACGCATCGAAGATCGGCAAGGACATCGCCGTGGCCCAGTACGAGAAGGCGATCCAGAGTGCCTTCGCCGACGTCGCCGATACGCTGGCGCAGCGCGACCAGCTCGACGCGCAACTGGCCGCGCAACAGGCGCTGGTCGAGGCGACGCGGCGCAGTCACGACCTGGCCGAGGCGCGTTATCGCGTCGGCGCGGACGGCTATTTGCAGGTGCTGGACGCGCAGCGTTCGCTGTTCGCCGCGCAGCAGGACCTGATCGCCCTGCGGCTGCAGGACGACAGCAACCGGGTCGCGCTGTACACGGCGCTGGGCGGCGGCGCGGATGCGACGGCGCGATAAGCGCCGGCCAATGCCTTCTGTAGGAGCGGCTTCAGCCGCGACAGGCCTTACCGAGAACCCCTGTCGCGGCTAAAGCCGCTCCTACAGGGAGCGACGCCAGCACCCGCAAAAACGCGCGCGGCATCTCGGCCACTTGCGCGAACTACCGGCGGCGGTGCGCACAGCCTTGCCTGGCGCAATGCAGGCGTTGCGTCCATAGGAGCGGTTGGCGACTTGGTGACATCGGCCGACCACAGTGCGTGTGCCCGCTGATCTGCATGGTGACGCGCGGCGCGGTCTGCCGCGCCGCACTCAGCGTGGAGCGGTGCCTAGCAGTTGTCGGAACGCCTCGTCCAGCTCGCGCTGATCCCCACTGCCGCCAGGCAGCTGCGGCGCGCTGGCCTCCATCCGGCGCAGCTCCGCGTCCAGGAAATCGCTGATCGCCGGAATCCGCGGACCGTCTTCGACCTCGGCCGATGCCCGTTTCTTGTCCAGCAAGGCATCGATGGCCTCGCGTAGGGCGCCGCAAGGAACCAGGGCATCCAGCAACGACGTGAAGGCCATCGGCGGCATGCCGTGCCCGCGTTCGATCCATTGGCAGGCCAGCACCGGCCGCAACACGTACAGGTATTTCTTGGTGCGGATGCGCTCACCGCGCAGATAGCCGCGGTAATTGCCCTTGGCCATGCTGAAGTAATGCCACCAGGTGGCTAGCGGCGAATAGAAGCGCTGTGCCATTTCTCGCAGCGTCGCCACGGCCGCAGCGTCTTGCCGGTACACCACGGGCGATTGCAGCCATTCCAGCAAGGTCGGGTTGGACTTGGATACCAGCCGCAGCGCCTTGCGCAGGTCCCAGCCGCTGACGTCCAGGTCGCTGTCGATCGGCAGTTCGATCACGTCGCGCTGCGGTTCGCCCGGCCCGGTCCGTTCGTTGACGGTGAGGTACCAGTCCGGCTGGTGTGCATAGACGAAGCGCGCGTCGTAGTCGCTGTCGGGCGAGGAAAAGTCCCAGCCACGGCTGCCGGATTCGCAGGCCAGCAGGATGCGGACCGCGTGGCCTTGCTCGATGTCCTGCAGCGCGGCCAGCACGGCGGCGCGTTTGTCGGGGGCGATCGGGTGGATTGCGATGTCGGATGAGGCGGAATGATCTGTCACGGCAACTTCCGTCGAAGGTTCCATCACGCCACCCGGCTGCGCCGCGCCCGCTCCAGGTGCACCAGCAGCAGCGAGATCGCCGCCGGGGTCATGCCGGGGATGCGCTGCGCCTGGCCCACGCTTTGCGGGCGCACGCGTTCGAGCTTCTGCTGCACTTCGGCCGACAGCCCGCGCACCTGCGCGTAGTCGAACGTCGCGGGAATCGGCGTGTCCTCATGGCGCTGCTGGCGGGCGATCTCCTCGCGCTGGCGCTCCAGGTAGCCGGCGTACTTGATGCCGATCTCCACCTGTTCGGCGACCTGTCGGTCGGCCACGCCCGGGCCCAGCGACGGCACCCGCATCAGCGCGGCGTAGTCCAGCTCCGGGCGCTTGATCAGGTCGAGCACGTTGGTCTCGCGGCTCACCGCCACGCCCAGCGTGGCCGCGACCTCGCGGCCCAGCGCGTTGCCCGGCGTGGCCCACAGCGCGCGCAGGCGCTCGTTCTCGCGCGCCACCGCCTCCTGCTTGGCCTGGAAGCGCGCCCAGCGGATGTCGTCGACGATGCCCAGGTCGTGGCCGATGCCGGTCAGGCGCGCGTCGGCGTTGTCCTCGCGCAGCTGCAGCCGGTACTCGGCGCGGCTGGTGAACATGCGGTACGGCTCGCTGGTGCCGTGGGTGATCAGGTCGTCGATCAGCACGCCGATGTAGGCCTGGTCGCGGCGCGGCGACCACGGCGCCAGCCCGCGCACCTGGCGCGCGGCGTTGAGGCCGGCGATCAGGCCCTGCGCGGCGGCTTCCTCGTAGCCGGTGGTGCCGTTGATCTGCCCGGCGAAGAACAGCCCGGGCATGGCCTTGGTCTCCAGCGAGGCCTTGAGTCCGCGCGGGTCGAAGAAGTCGTACTCGATGGCGTAGCCGGGGCGGGTGATGTGTGCGCGCTCGAAGCCGCGGATCGAGCGCACCAGTTCCAGTTGCACGTCGAACGGCAGCGAGGTGGAGATGCCGTTGGGGTAGATCTCGACCACGTCCAGGCCTTCGGGCTCGACGAAGATCTGGTGGCTGGCCTTTTCGGCGAAGCGCACCACCTTGTCCTCGATCGAGGGGCAGTAGCGCGGGCCGATGCCCTCGATCTGCCCGGTGTACAGCGGCGAGCGGTCCAGCGCGCCGCGGATGATGGCGTGGGTGCGCTCGGTGGTGTGGGTGATCCAGCACGAGACCTGGCGCGGATGCTGCGCGACCTCGCCCAGGAACGACATCACCGGCAGCGGATCGTCGCCGGGCTGTTCCTCCATCGCCGCGTAGTCCAGGCTGCGCCCGTCGATCCGCGGCGGGGTGCCGGTCTTGAGCCGGTCCACGCCGAAGCGGCCGTCGCGCAGCGCCTGCGCCAGCGCGGTGGCCGGCGGGTCGCCGGCGCGGCCGCCGGCGTACTGGGTCTGGCCGATGTGGATCTTGCCGGCCAGGAAGGTGCCGGCGGTCAGCACCACCGCCGCCGCCTCGAAGCGCAGCCCGGTCTGGGTCAGCACCCCGCGCACGCGCTCGCCGTCCATCACCAGGTCGTCCACGGCGGCCTGGAACAGGGTCAGGTGCGGCTGCGCCTCGACGATGCGCCGGATCGCGCCGCGGTACAGGTTGCGGTCGGCCTGGCAACGGGTCGCGCGGACCGCCGGGCCCTTGGAGGCGTTGAGGGTGCGCCACTGGATGCCGGCCAGGTCCGCCGCTTGCGCCATCGCCCCGCCCAGCGCGTCGATCTCCTTGACCAGATGGCCCTTGCCGATGCCGCCGATGGCCGGGTTGCAGCTCATCGCGCCCACCGTTTCCACGTTGTGGGTCAGCAGCAGGGTGCGCGCGCCGGCGCGGGCGGACGCCAGCGCCGCCTCGGTGCCGGCATGGCCGCCGCCGATCACGATGACGTCGTAGCGGTAGAAGGAATCGCTCATCTAAGACTCGTCAGCCGGACCGCGGGGACCGGAATGGGCGCGCCCACGGGTGGCGGACGTCGGAAAGGAGAAATTTTAGCGGTTGCATCACAGTTTGCCGATTGCGCCCTAAAGTTGGCACGCCATCTGCAGATATCCCTACTGCACCCGAGGTGGCATTGCGTCAGGGGCGTACGACTGGAATTGGAACAGGGGCCAGTCACGCGCACCTCGGGGGAGCTGGGGGCCGGTAGTCGGGGGACTGCCGGCCCTTTTTTATGCCTGCGTTTCGGCCGCGCTCCAGCCACCGCAAGGCCCGAACGCGAAAAGCCCCGGCGGACCGGGGCTTTTCGTTTTAGGCGCCGACGCCCGACAGGGCCGGAACAGGGGGGATCCAGATTTCCCTGTCGGACATCGACATAGACGGTGGGACGATCCCTTGCGGGTCATAAAGCGACGCAGTGGGTCACCCCGTACGACGTAGAGTGCGTCCTGTGCCTGTGTGAAAGCAAGCCTTTTCTTAGGGCTCTAGTGTGCGGCGCGTCCCATTGCCGCGACCCAGATTGCCGGGACGGGGCGCGGCCGGGCGTGGCGC
>Ga0065704_10071444_pt1 | contig 11121 bp, 8 predicted proteins | sample SwiRhicommuniRL2_FD_59091 | JGI IMG/M metagenome (GOLD analysis project Ga0065704, IMG submission 59091) | Switchgrass rhizosphere bacterial communities from Rose Lake, Michigan, USA - RL2 v2 (version 2) | ecosystem: Host-associated > Plants > Roots > Rhizosphere > Soil | place: East Lansing, MI | reverse complement strand
AAATTATAAAAAATATTATTGCTAAATATTTTGATTGCTTAGCTAGTTTTAAAGATTCTTCATTGTCCTTGCCTGCTCTAGTTATTATATCTTCCCTGATTTTTATCAATTCTCCCATTTTATGTAATTTTCCGGTAAAAACTGGATTATTTTTTTGATTAGATATCTCTAAAATATCTATTAACAAACTTTTCTCTTCAGATGGTACACTATTGAAGGGGTCTTTTAACTCTGTTTCCTTCACAAGTGATTCAATTTCTAATTTTATTATATCAAGCTTTTCTATAGAATTTACTTTATTTTTATATTCAGACTTGATTATAATATGCTTAACTTTATTAGTTAAATTAATTAAATCATATGGGATGATTATTCCTAACAGGTAAAAATATTCGTCACCATTTATAAAGTCAATAAAATCAGTCAAATCTCTTATCGAATCATTATTAAATGCAAGAGACAGGCTATTAATTAATTCTTTGAATTTTGTTTCTTTAAATTCTCTATTTCTTTTTTGAATTTTGAAAATCCAAATTGATAAGGGAATTGTTATAAGGATAATTATTAAAAATGTTAGATAAAATTCTGTTGTTGGGTCCATATAATTTGTAAGTGGGCTCTAAAATATAAAATATCTAATATGTTTTAAAGTTTTCCATAGAAAACAATACAATCTCAATATTGTTGAGTCTAATCAATTTTAAAATTTAGTAAATCTTTAGGAGTTACATTTAGACCTCTTGCTAAATCGATTAATGTGGTAAATGCAAAATTTCTTTTTCCATTTTCTATATCACTTACAGTGCCTTTAGTAATTTTGCTACTGTTTAAAACGATATCATCTTGTGTAAGTCCAGCTTTGATTCTTAAATCCTTAACGTGTTCTCCGAATTTTTTTAATATTTGGTCTTTTAAAATGTCCATTTTGTTAGCATTTCTTACAAAGGGCGCAATTTTTTTTACAAATATTGTTACAAGAACTTGTAACAATTTAAAAATTTATTATATTTGGAAATCATTACTGATTAAAGTAATTTTGCGATACTTCAAAGAATTATAGAAGCTATTGCTTAGAGTCTTGCTTTTGAAAACTGCCAATTTTCTAGTGGAACAAGATGATAAGTAAGCGGCTCACGACCTAGGCGTGGGTCTCTTCCTCTTATCTGTTCCAGGGTATGGCAGTACCTCAAAAGCGGATAATGTAGAGTCCATGCCGTTTTTGTTCCCCCATGCTGTCCGCTTTCTCCGCTTACTAGGCCGCTTCCCAAAATATACTAAAGTGTAGTATCAAACACGACACGATACAATGGGGTGTACAACCCATTGCGGCTTCACAGCTTTCACGGGACTTGTAATGTTCTATTCCATATTAAACAAGAAATTCCACCTTCAGGACGATGGGGGCAAAGGAATTCCACCCTTTAGGGTCGGGGCAAAGAATTCCTCTAGGTCGGGGGCAAAGAATTCCTCTAGGTCAGGGAAAAAGAATTCCTTCAGCTTCAGGAGCAAAGAATTCCCCCAAAAATCGGAATAGAACACAGCAAAAATTACAGATCAAATTAATTTCAAGGATTGCCTTTGGTGGGAAAGTATATTACCATGTCACAAAACGCTTTCCCCTAAAGCATTCCGATAAAACAAAAACCTATGAGAATAAATTAATTTTTTAGCAAAACAAAGATCTGAGGAATGATGTCTAATATCTAGCGTCTAACTTCTAAAACAAAAAAAGCCCTCCCAGCACCATTAGTATATTGGAGTGTACGTAGTGCAGAAGAGAGCCCAAGTTCAACGAATTAAACCTTTATCAAAAGTATGAAAAAAAACTTTTGCAGGGGAGCTTTAGCCCTTGCCTTTACTATAGTGCTTGCCACAGCATCATTTGCACAAAAGAGACCGCTAAAAATAGGGGACGCACTTCCCGAAAACATTTGGTCTGCACCCATAAAGGTGGTCAACCATGCTCAGAAGACCATCAACCTCTCAGCAGACAGAGAAAAGTTGATACTGTTGGACTTCTGGGGCACATGGTGCAGTGCCTGCCTCATGAATCTCCCCAAGATTACCGCCCTTCAACAAAAATTCGGCGACAGGGTCAGGATCCTTCCGGTAACTGACCAGGATAAGACTGCGGTGGATAAATTCTTTGCGTCTCCAAACGGACAGAAGTACAAAAGCATGACGTCCACATACGAGGACAAGGTTTTGCACGATCTGTTTCCACATACAGGCGTGCCGTTCATCGTATGGATCAAGGACGGTAAGTTGTTCAACACCACAGATGCCGGACAGTTGACCGAGCAGACGATCAATGAGGTGCTGGGCGGACAAGACTCATCCTTGCGGACCGTCATCCAGATGAATAGGAAGAGACCTTTGATGCTGTCAGAAGATTACGACCGTCAGAGAAATGTCCAACTCCTCAACTATTCATTCTTTGCCAAAGGACAGATTCTCGACATCGGGGCAGGAGGGACCTACCGCAAAACAGCATCAGGGAAGATCCACGGCAGGCAGTTTACCAATCTGTCATTATGGGATATGTATTATGCCATAGGATTTGAACTTTTCAAACAGCAGGATAAAACATCTTTCACGGAAAAAAGGATGATCATCGAGGTCAAGGAACCTGAACAACTAATGCCTATAGAAAAAACAGATGGCTCAAATGATGGAATCAACCTTTATAACTACGAATTCATCATCCCCGAACAGAGGTCTGATTCTCTGTACAATTTCATGCTGGAAGATCTCAATCGTTATTCCGGATATACTGTGACCCTCGAGAAAAGACCTATTAAATGTTTTGTGTTAGTGAGAACAACCACGAAAGACAAACTGGCGACCAAGGGAGGAGAAAAGCGTTCCACCTTTCCACGGACACCATCAATTCTTAGAAACGTACCACTTAAGAATATGGTCAATATGCTGAATGGTGAGATTCCCATCAGGGAATTGTTTATCGATGAGACGGGATACACAGGCAATGTAGATCTGGAAGTTTCAGGGGTCAAAGATATTGCCATCTTGAAGAAAGAGCTTCAGAGATACGACCTGGACCTGATACCTCAAGAACGTCAGGTTCTAATGATGGTCATCAAAGACCAGCGGAATTAAACATTCCCACCATTCGAAAAACTATTGAATTTACATTAACGCAAAACTATAATCAGACTATGAAGAAATTATTAGTGCTTCCCGTCCTATGCTATTGTGTGCCTATAATGGCACAGCAGGTTGTTACAGGAAGCGTTATCGACGAAACTACGCGTTTACCCGTAATGGGCGCGACCATCGCCATACAGAACTCAAAGACCGTGACCACGACAGAGAGAAATGGAATCTTTAGCCTCAGTACCAATGAAACAAAAATTAATCTTGTTATTATCGGTAAAGGCTATGAGGAACAGGTCATGGTTTTGGAGCTTCCCTTGAAAGAACCTTTAAGAATTGACCTATCGGAAAAGGTCTCCCAAATTGATGAGGTAGTACTCACGACAGGTTATCAGAAGATCCCCAAAGAACGTTCCACAGGTTCTTTCTCTTCAGTAAGTAATGCAGCCATGAATACACAGGTATCAACCAACATCCTTGACCGTTTGGCTGCCACGGCCAACGGGATTGTCATCAACAAAGGAACATCACAAGGAGGCTCACAGATCATGGTCAGAGGGCTAAGCACCATTCAAGGACCCAAATCACCTTTGATCGTGGTTGATAACTTTCCTTATGATGGGGATATCAGCAACATCGACCCCAACATTGTTGAAAACATTACCGTGCTCAAAGATGCCGCAGCGTCGAGCATCTGGGGAGCTAGGGCAGCCAATGGCGTGATTGTCATCACGACCAAAACGGCAAAGTACAACCAGCCTGTGACTGTCAATTTCAACACCTATTTGATGACAAGCCCAAAGCCTGATCTCAATGATCTGAAAGTGATGTCCAGTGAAGACTTCATCGATGTGGAGCAGGAATTATTCAAGAGAAATTTCTACAACACCGATATCAATTCGAGCAGCCACCCCGTATTATCGCCTGTGGTCGACCTTTTGAATAAAGAGAAGAAAGGCCTGCTTTCATCAGAATATGTACGAAATGAAATTGAACGTTTGAGCACCATTGACTCCCGCGACCAATTCCGAAAGTATATGTACCAGCCATTGGAGAACAGACAGTATTCACTAAGTATGGCGGGCGGTGCTCCACAGTTTTCTTGGACTTCATCTTTGGGCTATGATGACAATACGGGAAATCTTGGAGAAAAATACGAACGTGTGAACCTCCGTTTCCAAAATACTTGGCAACCACTGAAAAACCTGACTTTGAACACAGGAATATTTTTCACGCACTCAGCAACGCAAAGCGGTCGCAGTGCTTTTGGAAGTATTATTATGAAAACCAATTCGGTTCCCTATATGGAAATGGCAGATGCATTCGGAAATCCATTGGCAGTTTCAAAATCGTATGAGCAGGATTACAAGTCAGCATTAGGCAACGGAAAATTATTGGACTGGAATTATTATCCACTTACCGATTGGGAGCACAATACAGCAAAAAGCAAAAGCTCGGAGATCATTCTCAATGCAGGATTGAATTACAAACTGTTGAAAGGATTGGATGTTGATTTAAAATATCAGTATCAGCGAACTACAGGACTTTCCAATACGCTGTATGATGAAGGAAGTTACTTTGTGAGGGATTATGTAAATAGGTTCACGGTCATTAATTCCAATGGCAGTTTGTCCTATAATGTACCCAAAGGAGCGATAATAGATAAGACCAACTCGCAATTGCTGATAAACAATTTCAGAGGACAACTCAATTTCAACAGAAGCTTTGGCAAACATCAGGTTTCAGCCATTTTAGGGAGTGAAGTAAGAGATTCCAATTCACAGTCGAGCAATAACCGATATTATGGCTACGACCCCAATAACCTTTCCTTTGGAATAGTAGACCTCAGCAAGAGATTCCCGATCATTGCCGGAGGTACAGCCTTTATCGATAATCTGAACGCTTTGAGGGGATCCACCAATCGTTTTGTATCGGTCTATGCCAATGCAGCCTATACATTTGATAATCGCTATACCATATCGGGAAGCGCCAGACGTGATGCCAGCAACTTGTTCGGGCTGAAGACCAATGACCAATGGAATCCTTTCTGGTCGGCAGGTCTTTCTTGGAATGTAGGCAATGAAAAGTTCTATTCTGTGGGCTGGCTTCCGGATCTGAAGCTAAGAGGTTCTTATGGTTTCAATGGAAATATCAATCCTGCAATGGTTGCCGTAACGACAATGGCATTACTCGGTGTTTCAACATACACGCAGGAGCAGATGGCGAGATTTGACAATTACTACAATCCCCAGCTTCGTTGGGAAACGGTCAAAATGATCAATGCAGGATTGGATTTTGCAACCAAAAACAACAGAATCTCGGGTTCTGTTGAGTACTTCCAGAAAAAAGGAGAAAATCTTTTCGGACAGGTGCCGCTGGATTACACCATCGGATTGAGCAGTCTTATCTGGAATGTTGCAGGGATTGAAGGAAAAGGGGTTGATGTGGAACTAAAGACCATCAATATCAATAGATCTTTCAGATGGCTCACCACGCTTAATTTCAGTACCTACAAAGATAAAGTGACGAAATATTATCCGAGTAGTACCATTGCAAGGAACTTCGTACTTTCCTCTGTTCCCATATCCGGAATAGAAGGCTTGCCTGTCTATTCGATGTTTGGCTACCAATGGGCAGGACTCGACCCTCAGACTGGCGACCCAAGAGGTTATTTTAATGGCGAGGTCAGTAAGGATTACGCCAAGATAATGGGAGGTGATGTCAAAGACCTGCAGTATTTCGGTTCTGCAATACCTACTGTCTATGGTTCTTTCACCAATACATTTGCCTATAAACAACTAAGCCTTGATGTAGGGATTACCTATAAGCTGGGCTATTATTTCAGAAGACCATCCATCAACTACACCAGTTTGTTCAGGGAATGGAACGGTCACAGCGATTACGAGCAAAGATGGCAGAAACCAGGTGATGAAGCTTTCACCAATGTGCCTTCCAACCTCTATCAGACAAATTCCAACAGGGATGCATTCTATGCGGGCTCGGCTGCACTCATTGAGAAAGGTGACCACATCCGTCTGCAGTACATCAATCTTGGATATGAGGTCGGTAAAAGGCAATGGCGTGATCTGCCAATTAAAAGTCTTCAGCTATATGCGAATGTCAGCAACCTGGGTTTACTCTGGCAAGAGAGCAAAAGCGGGATCGACCCCGATTTCAATTTGGGAAGCAACACCTTAAAACCTCCTATGACCTTTACCTTAGGATTAAAAGCTAAATTTTAAAATGGACAGAAATGAGAAAAATTAAAGTACTATTGATATCGATACCACTGATTCTGACCTCGTATGGATGCAGTGATTTTTTAGACGAAAAGTCTGACCTGAAGCTGGCGACTCCCGATAGATTGGAGGACAACCAGATGCTTCTCAACAATTATGGTTTCCTTAATGTGGATTTCGCTTCGAGTGGAGAAACGAGTTCGGATGATCATTATCTTACGGATGCAGATTACAATGGCTTGAGCTTCGAGGCGACCAAGCGTCTTCACATATGGATGCCAGACAATGTAGCTCCTCCCATTTCCTCTGGAAACGATTGGTCTACTTGCTATAGGAGCATTTATGTCTGCAACGCCGTTTTATTCAATATGCAGGATAAGAACTTTACAGGTGAACAGGCGGATAATATCAGAGGACAGGCGTTGGCATTACGTGCTTTCCGATATTTGGATGCAGCTCAGATCTGGTGTAAGGCTTATGATCCTCAAACCGCAGGAACAGACTTGGGACTTCCGTTAAGACTTGACCCTGATATGAATACCCCGTCAGTACGTTCAACGGTCAAGCAGACCTATGATCAGATCATCAGTGACCTGCAAACCGCAATACCACTGCTTTTACCTAAGCAGATTTCCGAAATGCGGATATCCAGAGCCGCAGCTTATGGTTTGTTAGCTCGCACCTATCTTTTTATGGGAGATTATAGCAATGCCCTTAAGAATACAGAACAAGCATTAAACATCAACAACGGCCTGATGGATTTTAATACCCTGAATGCCAATGCTGATTTTCCTATTCAGGAAATGAATAAGGAGATCCTTTTATGGGCAGCTGCTACATATGAATCTCATTTGATGCCTGCAAAGATCCCCGACCATATTTATCAGATGTATGATAACAATGATTTACGTAAAACCATCTTTTTTAGAAAAAATACGGCTAATGAAATTCTATTCAAAGGCTACTATAATAATGTCAACGGACCGATTGTAAGTGTGGCAACGGATGAACTTTATTTGATGGCTGCAGAATGCAATGTAAGATTGAATAAGATTCAGGAAGGAATGAGCTATCTCAATAACTTACTGGTCAAAAGATGGAAAGCAGGAACTTATATCCCACTGACTGCCAATTCACAAACAGAGGCTTTGGATATAATTTTAAAAGAAAGGAGAAAGGGGCTTTTAATTCGTGGGACAAGATGGTCAGATATTAAAAGGTACAATCGGGATGGTGCGAATATTACGCTTACCAGAACTGTTAATGGGCAAACCTACACTTTGCCACCCAATGATCTGCGATATGCAATAGCCATTCCCGAAGAAATTATCACACTTACAGGAATGCCACAGAATCCAAGATAAAAAAGAATAGGGTTGGCAAACCATTGCCAACCCTACTTTTAGATCCTGATTGAAAGGACTATTACTGTCTTCTTTCATTCGGGTGAATAGCAAGGACTTGAGAGTTGGTCATTCCTCCGATCACATCAACCAGATCCTGCCCTTCCGGAACTGTGATCGTACAAGGTTTATTTCCTGTGGTCAGACATGATGGACCTGCGCCTACTGCCCAGTTAGACTCTTGAGAGAAGGCACCTGCAGAAGTGTCTGTGCTATTGTAATAGAACTGTTGGTCGGCTGCCTTTTTTTCGATGATCTTAAAAGACATCGTAGCACCTGTAAACATGACAGCAGCAATAGCTACCGCATTGATTTTTAAAAATTGGTTGAATTTCATTTTATTGGTCTTTTTATACATCAAAAAAGATTACCTTAAAAACTTTAGAAACCTGTCTGAGAAGCACGAAGAGTAGGTTGAAAAATTAATTATACCCATAGATTAACGAATCTTGTCGTACCAAAATATCCCATTCTACATATTCCCAAACAAATTGTTGTTAATAAATTCATTTTAGAAATTTTGATTGTTAAACAGCTTTCGGCTGTTTAATTTTAAGGTTAAACATTAATAACAAATTCCAATCATAAACATCCGTAAGCAATTACGGTAACATACTTACTCAGCAGGCCTGCTGTATCCTAGATTTAAACCTAAACCAATAACAGATAGAATGACACAACCAATATTAAAATACAGATGTTGATGCCAGCTCATCTTTTCCAAAATTCCTCCACAGGAACAAGGGAGATTTTCAGAGGTGCGGATGATAAAAAAAATATAACCTGTGAAGATGAGCATCAAAACAAAGCTTCCAACCAAGCCAGTATTTCTGGTCTTCGGATAACATATTGATCCGGCAATGGTCAATTCCAGGATAATGACGGTGTAAGCTATTGATTTGGGATACGCACCTATCAATGGGGATTCTGAGATTTGGCTCTGGAAATGTTCAAGGTCTACGATCTTACTCACTGCGGCATAGATGAACAGCAATATAAAAAAATAGGGGATTACTGTATTCAAGATCGAAGTGACAATGGTTTTCATGACGTTCTGTTTTATCCGATCTGGATAAGCATCCAGATGGTTTTTTGATTGCAGTAGTATGGCATTTTATGCCCTTGCGAAACAAGGCAGGTCGTTTTAAAATTCCCAATACTTTCCCATATCCCACTGGTAGGACAGATGTGGCCGCTCGTGCATACTTGGGAAAGGTGATTGGGAGTCATAGATAGGGTGTTTTTTTAAGGTTGTTTCCAGTCTTGTCCATCGCGCACGGGTGGGTCAGGGTCCAGTTCCCATAGGTCATAATTGGTTTTGTATAGGCCAGGGATACTGTCGGTTGTTTTCTTTTGAAGCTTTGGCGCATCAGAAATTTCAAAGTTTTCATGGTCTCGGCATTGTTGGGTCATTGTTCCCAAAGCCAGGATAATTGTAAGTTGGATTAACTTTTTCATGGGTTCAAATATTTTTAAAAGTTGATCCGGCCGGTTTTGATGATCAGAATTCTGTGGTCAAATGTAGGGGGCTTGTGCTCGTGTGGCAACGCTTTAGCGTAGGGATTTAAAAATATGGACGTCAATATTTTTAAATCTTGACGGTATATGATGTGGGGATAATGCGTTATGGATTGATTTTGTTCGTTTTTGTTCCGTTATGATGTGAGTATTGATTGATTCTGGGTCATATTGATTAAATTTGATTGATTTTCAATACAAAAACACAGACCATGAAAGATCAAAGATTACTGCTGACTATGGCTTTGCTATTTTTCAGTTGGTTTCACGCCCATGATTCTAGGCGGGACACTTATCAGGATATCCGCAAGCACTACGAGTTCAGAAAGAAAAATGACAGTGCGGTACTGCCTTACGTCTACCAATATGTCAGACTTGCCAAAAGAGATCGAAGCCATGGTCACTTATACCAGGCCTATAAGGATGCGGTAATGTTTTCACCTTCCGGGGTCACGAAGCTAAAGTATGCGGATAGCACGATAGCTGCGGCTTTACTGACAAAAGATGATAGCTACATCACCAGTGCTTATCTTGGCAAAGGCATCATTTACTATTTCAATTTTCGGAAATACAGGTTGGCGCTGAATGAATATTTGAAAGCCTATGACCACGCACAAAAGATCAAAGATGAATACCTCAGACATAAGGTGATTTACCACATAGGAATAGTAAAGATCTATTTGGGGTACTATAGGGAGGCAGAAGGGCATTTTTTGAAATGCGCGGCCTACTACAAGGCACAGTCACAAAAGCGGGGTCATCCCAACCAGCTGTACAACGATAGGCGGGGCTACTACAACAGTCTGCATCAATTGTTGGTATGCTATCGGTATCAGAAGGACCACAAAAGGTCCGATAGTCTTCTGATATTGGGACTGAAACTGACAGCTGGGGATAATGATTTTGATGTGGAGCACGCATATTTTCAAAAATGCAAAGGGATCTCCGAATTTTATAATTCGGTATACGGGAAGAGCATTGTGTCATTGCAGGCATCGCTGCCTGCTATTCGTCGGGTTGGTGATTTTGCATGGGTGTCGGTGATCGATTACTACTTGGCTAGAAACCATATAGAACTCAGTGGTCAGGACACGGCAATGGTATATTTTAAGAAGGTGGATTCCATTTTCAACAGACACGATTTCATTCTGCCGGAACTCCGTCCCGGTTATGAGTATCTCATAAAGCATTACAGGCAAAAAGGTGGTCTGAGGCAGCAGCTGTATTATACAGACCAGCTGTTGAGGGCAGATAGTCTGATCACGAAAGACTTCAGTTACCTGTCAGATAAGATCCACAAAGAGTATGATACCCGTATGCTGTTGGATGAGAAAGAAAGGCTTGAAACATCGGGTAGGTATAAGGTTTTATATGGTATTCTGTCTTCGCTTTTGGCGCTGGTATTATTGATGCTGTTGATTGTCCATTACCGGAGGGAGAAAAGGGTCTCGTTGCAGTATGGGCTATTGCAGCAGAAACTAAGCAAGGACTCTGTACCGGGGCCATTGGAGACTGTAATTGCGACCACTGATCTCTCGAAGAGGACGGTTCTTACACCGGAACTTAATTTGTTATTGGATGCAAAGGTCAAAATTTTCGAAGAGACAAGGGGATATACGGCAAAAAGGCTTTCACTGGGAAAGCTGGCGACCAGGTTCGGGACCAATACGTATTATCTGTCAACTTACATCAATGAGAAAAAAGGGGTTAATCTCAACCGGTACATCAATGGCCTGCGAATAGGTTTTATAACACAGTTGATGAATACCGAAAAGAAATATCTGAATTACACCCTGGATGCTCTGGCTTCTGAATGTGGTATCTCATCGCGTCAGCATTTTTCAGAC
>Ga0065704_10000899_pt1 | contig 11121 bp, 9 predicted proteins | sample SwiRhicommuniRL2_FD_59091 | JGI IMG/M metagenome (GOLD analysis project Ga0065704, IMG submission 59091) | Switchgrass rhizosphere bacterial communities from Rose Lake, Michigan, USA - RL2 v2 (version 2) | ecosystem: Host-associated > Plants > Roots > Rhizosphere > Soil | place: East Lansing, MI | reverse complement strand
CTGGATTCGTTATTCGACAAACGATGCATAAGGTTTTCTATGACACAACAGCCACAAGCCAAATACCGCCACGACTACCGTGCGCCGGAATACCTGATTAGCGATATCGATCTGACTTTTGACCTGGATGCCACCAAAACCGTTGTCACGGCCGTAAGCCAGGTCACACGCCAAAGTGCGACGGCTGTTCCGCTGCGTCTCGATGGCGAAGACCTGACGCTGGTCTCAGTCCACGTGAACGACGAAGCCTGGTCTGACTATAAAGAAGAAGAGAACCAGCTGGTCATCAACAATCTGCCAGAGCGTTTCTCCCTGCGCATCGTGACGGAAATCAGCCCGGCGTCCAATACGGCGCTGGAAGGCCTGTATCAGTCAGGCGTGGCGCTTTGCACCCAGTGCGAAGCCGAAGGTTTCCGCCATATTACCTGGTATCTGGACCGCCCGGACGTTCTGGCGCGTTTCACCACCAAAATCATTGCCGATAAAAAACGTTATCCGTATCTGCTCTCCAACGGTAACCGTGTGGGGCAGGGCGAGCTGGAAAATGGCCGTCACTGGACACAGTGGCAGGATCCGTTCCCGAAACCATGCTACCTGTTTGCCCTGGTCGCGGGTGATTTCGACTTGCTGCGCGATACCTTCAAAACCCGTTCCGGTCGTGACGTCGCGCTGGAGCTGTTTGTCGATCGTGGCAACCTCGACCGCGCGCCGTGGGCGATGACGTCCCTGATTAACTCTATGAAGTGGGACGAAGAGCGTTTCGGCCTTGAGTACGATCTCGACATCTATATGATCGTCGCCGTCGACTTCTTTAATATGGGCGCGATGGAGAACAAAGGCCTGAACGTCTTTAACTCCAAATATGTGCTGGCCCGTACCGACACCGCCACCGATAAAGATTACCTCGATATCGAACGTGTGATTGGTCATGAGTATTTCCACAACTGGACCGGGAACCGCGTCACCTGCCGCGACTGGTTCCAGCTGAGCCTGAAAGAGGGCCTGACCGTGTTCCGCGATCAGGAGTTTAGCTCCGATCTGGGTTCACGCGCCGTCAACCGCATCAGCAACGTGCGCACCATGCGCGGCCTGCAGTTTGCCGAAGACGCCAGCCCAATGGCGCACCCGATTCGCCCTGACAAAGTGATTGAGATGAACAACTTCTACACTCTGACGGTGTACGAGAAAGGTTCTGAAATCATTCGTATGATCCACACCCTGCTCGGCGAAGAGAACTTCCAGAAAGGGATGCAGCTCTATTTCGAACGCCACGACGGTAGCGCGGCGACGTGCGACGATTTCGTCCAGGCGATGGAAGATGCGTCCAACGTTGACCTGTCACATTTCCGCCGCTGGTACAGTCAGGCCGGTACGCCGATCGTCAGCGTTAAAGATGACTACAATCCGGAAACCGAGCAGTACACCCTGACCATCAGCCAGCGCACGCCGCCGACGGCTGAGCAAGAAGAGAAGCACCCGCTGCACATTCCGTTCAGCATCGAGCTGTATGATAACGAAGGCAACGTGATCCCGCTGCAGAAGGGCGGTCATCCGGTGCATCACGTGCTGAACGTGACCCAGGCAGAACAGACCTTTATCTTCGATAACGTCTACTTCCAGCCGGTTCCGGCGCTGCTGTGCGAATTCTCCGCACCGGTGAAACTAGAATATAAGTGGAGCGATCAACAGCTCACTTTCCTGATGCGTCATGCGCGCAACGATTTCTCCCGCTGGGATGCGGCGCAGAGTCTGCTGGCGACCTACATCAAACTGAACGTGAACCGTCACCAACAGGGTCAGCCGCTGTCGCTCCCGGTTCACGTTGCCGATGCGTTCCGCGCCATTTTGCTGGATGAGAAAATCGATCCGGCGCTGGCCGCAGAGATCCTGACGCTGCCGTCCGCGAGCGAAATCGCCGAGCTGTTCGAGATTATCGACCCCATCGCCATTACCGCCGTGCGTGAAGCCCTGACCCGCACGCTGGCGACCGAACTGGCCGATGAATTCCTGGCCATTTANAACGCCAACAAGCTCGACGAATACCGTGTNGAACACGCGGATATNGGCAAGCGTTCCCTGCGTAACACCTGTCTGCGNTATCTGGCATTTGGTGAAACGGAACTGGCGAACACGCTTGTCAGTAAGCAGTATCACGAAGCCGATAACATGACCGACGCCTTAGCGGCCCTGGCGGCGAGCGTGGCGGCAGAGCTGCCGTGCCGTGATGCGCTGATGCAAGAGTACGATGATAAGTGGCATCAGGACGGCCTGGTGATGGATAAGTGGTTTATCCTGCAAGCCACCAGCCCGGCGGCGGATGTGCTGAGCAAGGTACGCAATCTGCTCAAACACCGCTCCTTTACCATGAGCAACCCGAACCGCGTGCGTTCCCTGATTGGCGCGTTTGCCAGCAGCAACCCGGCGGCCTTCCATGCGGAAGACGGCAGCGGTTATCAGTTTATGGTGGAAATGCTGACTGAGCTTAACAGCCGTAACCCGCAGGTGGCATCGCGTCTGATTGAGCCGCTGATCCGCCTGAAACGCTACGACGCAGCGCGTCAGGCGAAAATGCGTGCTGCCCTTGAGCAGTTAAAAGGGCTGGAAAATCTGTCGGGCGATCTGTTCGAGAAGATTACGAAGGCGCTGGCCTGACGTTAATGCCAGGTAGCACTGTTAAGTAAAAACAAAACGGCAACGCAAGTTGCCGTTTTTTATGGGTTTAACCGTTTCCTGCGAGAGAGGCTTTCAGGCACTGCCTTCTTTATCCATGACGCCGGGCCTTTTCTTCTGTTGCCCCACGCTTCATCACTCTCTCCAGCACTTCTGCTTCCAGTTCTGCCAGTCGTACAGAACCGAGCCGCCGTGGACGGGGAATATCCACCGCCAGATCCAGGCCGATTTTGCCTTCTTCAATTAGCAGCACCCGATCCGCCATCGCCACGGCCTCGCTCACATCATGCGTCACCAGGAGCACGGTAAAACCGTGCTCCTGCCACAGGGAGGCGATCAGATCCTGCATTTCAATGCGCGTCAGGGCATCAAGCGCCCCGAGCGGTTCGTCCAGCAGCAGCAGGCCTGGCCGGTGGATCAACGCGCGTGCCAGTGCCACACGCTGTTTTTGGCCGCCGGAGAGGGCAGCAGGCCACTCGTCCGCACGGTTTTCGAGGCCGACGGCGCGCAGCGCCTGACGTGCGTTATCCCGCCAGTGGCCTTTCAGCCCCAGCCCCACGTTGTCGATAACCGTTTTCCACGGCAGCAGGCGCGCATCCTGAAACATCATACGGGTATCGTCCTGAATATCCGCCAACGGCGTATTGCCCGCCAGCAATTCCCCGCCGTTCGGTGCCTCCAGCCCGGCAAGCAGCCGCAGCAGGGTGCTTTTGCCCCCGCCGCTACGCCCGACAACCGCAACAAATTGTCCGGCAGGGACATGCAGATCCAGCGCGTTCAGGATAGTGTTATCGCCGTAGCGTTTGGTGACACCGTTAAGTAGCAACGGTGTCCCCTGGGTTAAACGAGCCGTATTCATGCGTTTGCCTCCTTCGTGGAATAGGCCGGGTTCCAGCGCAGCCAGCTACGCTCAAGCCACTGGGCGCTGACGTCGGCGAGTTTGCCGAGTAGGGCGTAAAGAATGATGGCCACCACCACCACGTCGGTTTGCAGAAATTCGCGGGCGTTCATCGCCAGATAGCCGATCCCAGAGTTGGCCGAGATGGTCTCAGCCACAATCAGCGTCAGCCACATCAGACCGAGGGCGAAACGCACGCCGACCATAATCGACGGCAGCGCGCCCGGCAGGATCACGTGGACAAACAGCGCAAAGCCGGACAATCCGTAACTGCGCGCCATCTCCACCAGGCCACGATCGATATTACGAATGCCGTGCCAGGTGTTGATGTAAATAGGGAACAGCGTGCCGAGGGCCACCAGGAAAATCTTGGCGCTCTCGTCGATGCCAAACCACAGAATTACCAGCGGGATTAACGCTAAATGCGGGACGTTACGCAGCATCTGAATTGACGTATCCAGCAAACGCTCGCCCCAGCGGGAGAGGCCACTGATAAGCCCCAGCGTCAGGCCAATCGAGCCGCCGATTGAAAAGCCTATCAGCGCACGCCAGGAGCTGATCGCCAGATGCTGCCACAGCTCACCGCTCGAACTGAGCGACCAGAACGCCTCCACCACGCCCTCCGGAGAGGGCAGAATACGGCTCGACAACCATCCCACGGACGAGGCGATTTGCCAGACAATCACAATGCCGACGGGCAGAAACCAGGGGGCCAGACGCAGCAGCCATTTTTGGGATGGATTTGCCATACGTACCTCGTTAGCTCTGCGCGACTTTTCGCGGGATAAACTCATTCGCTACGGCTTCGCCCTGGAGCTGGAGCGCGCGCGGCTGCGGAATTTCCGGGATGGCCACATCCAGATGCGGGAACAGCAGCTCGCCGACGTTGTATGCTTCTTCCAGATGCGGATAGCCAGACAAGATAAAGCTGTCGATACCCAGATCGGCATACTCGTTGATCCGCGCCGCGACCGTAGGGCCATCGCCCACCAGCGCCGTACCCGCGCCGCCGCGAACCAGGCCAACACCCGCCCACAGATTCGGGCTGATTTCGAGATTGTCCTTGTTGCCTTTATGCAGGGAGGCCATCCGGTGCTGCCCTACGGAATCAGTCTTCGCAAAGGCTGCCTGCGCTTTGGCAATAGTGTCATCGTCCAGATGAGAAATCAGACGGTCGGCGGCCTGCCAGGCTTCGGCGTTCGTTTCTCGCACGATGACGTGCAGGCGAATGCCGAAGCGTACTTTGCGCCCATGCGCGGCGGCTTTGGCGCGCACCTGCTCAATTTTTTCTTTCACCAGCTCAGGCGGTTCGCCCCAGGTCAGATAGAGATCAACCTGTTCAGCAGCCAGATCCTGCGCGACATCTGACGATCCGCCAAAGTAGAGTGGGGGACGCGGCTGTTGCACCGGCGCAAACAGCAGTTTCGCATCGCGAACGTGGATATGTTTGCCCTCGTAGGTGACGGTTTCGCCCTCGAGCAGACGGCGCCAGACGCGGGTAAATTCCGCAGAGGCCTCGTAACGTTCCGTGTGATCGAGGAACACGCCGTCGGCGGCCAGCTCTTGCGGATCGCTGCCGGTCACCAGGTTAAACAGGGCGCGGCCATTGGAAAGGCGATCCAGCGTTGCGGCCTGACGGGCGGCAACGGTTGGGGAGACCACGCTCGGGCGCAGGGCCACCAGGAATTTCAGACGCTGCGTGACCGGTATCATCGAGGCGGCTACCAGCCATGCATCCTCGCAGGAGCGCCCTGTCGGGATCAGCACGCCGGTAAAACCGATTCTGTCGGCGGCCTGCGCGATTTGCTGCAGATAGCCGTAGTCTACCGGGCGAGCACCCTCTTCGGTGCCAAGATAATGCCCATCACCGTGGGTCGGTAAAAACCAGAACAGATTCAGACTCATGATTTCGATCCTTCTTTGTCAGAGGGTTGCCAGATACGGTCGCGAATATCGATTTTTTTCGGCACGAGACGGTTCTCGTAGAACAGATCTGCGGTTTGCTGCTGCAGGACAGCGGTTTTCGCGTCGACGGGCTTAATCACCGTCGTCGGGCGATGATCCAGATAGCTGGCGATCACTGGCTCCGGCAGGCCCATTGTTTTGGCGAGCAGGGCGATGCTTTCCTGACGCTGACTCTGAGTTAGCGCATCCGCCTCGCTAAAGGTCTGCAGCACACCCTGAACAAAGTCGCCGTTCTTTTCCGCATAGGGGCGCGCGGCAAGATAGAACGAACCGGTCTGTTTCAGCGTTTCGCCATCTTTCAGCACCCGAACGCCGCCCTGTAATAAGGCGGCAGAGTAGTACGGGTCCCAGATCGCCCAGGCATCAACATTATTTTGCTGGAACGCCGCGCGGGCATCTGCCGGGGTTAAGTAGACAGGCTGAATATCCTTGAACGTCAGACCCGCCTGTTGAAGGGCGCGCAAAAGCAGGTTGTGGGAGCTGGAACCTTTCTGGAAGGCGACTTTATGGCCTTTCAGATCGGCGACGGTTTTGATCGGGCTGTTTTCAGGCACCAGAATCACTTCCGCTTTCGGCTTTGGCGGCTCGACGCCGACATAAACCAGATCCGCTCCGGCAGCTTGCGCAAAAATAGGAGGGATGTCGCCGGTACTGCCCAAATCAATACTGCCGACGTTCAGCGCCTCCAGCATCTGCGGCCCGGCCGGGAACTCGATCCATGAGAATTTGGTGTCCGGATAGCGCTTCTCCAGCAGCTGATGGCTTTTCGCCAGCACCATGCTGACGCTGCCTTTCTGATATCCGATACGCAGGCTTTCAGGTGCCGGTTCCGCCGCCTGCGCAAGCGCAGAAACAGCGAACAGGGCGGTCAGAAGATATTTAAACATGGGCGACTCCTTTCAGACGGCCAAAGGCAGGGGCTTGCACATCGCGGCGATGCAACGCCTGCCAGAAGGTTTCCAGCGCGCTATCAAGGCGCAGGTGCAGGTTCGGGGTGAACTGCGGTTTATGCTGGTAATCGATCACCTGAGAGTCATCGGCAAACACCCCGTGCAGGATCTCCTGGGCTTTGAGCGCATTCAGGACTGGTTTGAGGGCGTAATCCACCGCCAGCATGTGCGCAACGGTGCCGCCGGTCGCCAGCGGAAGAACCACTTTTCCCTCCAGCGCACGTTCAGGCAGAAGATCGAGCAGGGTTTTCAGAGCGCCAGAGAAAGAGGCTTTATAGATCGGTGTCGCCACGATCAGCCCGTCGGCTCCTTTGAGCTGTTCGATCAGCGCCTGTAATGCCGGGCTGTCGAAACGGGCATAGAGAAGGTCTTCCGGCTCAAAGTTTTGCAAGTTCCAGTGGCACACCTCGACGTTCAGCGAGTTGAGTTGTTCGCGGGCGTATTCCAGCAGGGCGCTGGAGCGAGAAGGGAAACGCGGACTTCCGGCCAACGTGATGACGCGCATGTTTGCTCCTTATAACTATTTGTTTGCTTTTATCTAACATTCATAACAATTTTCACGAGTGTGACATTGCACGGTTATTCCACTAAATGATTTATCTGAAATTAAAATGCCGAAAATTGCATAAGAAAGAGGCAGAAAGGAAAACGATTGCGCTTTACGATGATTTTTTGCCACAGGTCAATTCCCTTTCCTGGCGCGATCGCTGATAATCCGTGTCCGGTTTGCATACCGGAATCCAGGAGAGTTCATGTACTACCCCTTCGTTCGTAAAGCCCTTTTTCAGCTCGATCCAGAGCGCGCTCATGAATTGACATTCCAGCAGTTACGCCGCATTACAGGAACGCCTCTTGAGGCGCTGGTGCGCCAGAAAGTGCAGGAAAAACCTGTCCAGTGCATGGGCCTGACGTTTAAGAACCCACTGGGTCTGGCAGCAGGTCTCGACAAAAATGGTGAGTGCATTGACGCCCTTGGCGCGATGGGGTTTGGCTCCATCGAAGTGGGCACCGTGACGCCGCGCGCGCAGGATGGGAACGACAAGCCGCGCCTGTTCCGCCTGGTTGAAGCAGAAGGTTTGATCAACCGGATGGGATTCAATAACCACGGTGTTGATCATCTGGTAGAGAACGTTAAAAAAGCCCATTTTGACGGTGTGCTGGGAATTAATATCGGCAAAAATAAAGATACGCCGGTTGAGCAGGGTAAAGATGACTATCTGATTTGTATGGAAAAAGTCTATGCCTATGCCGGTTATATCGCGATAAATATCTCTTCGCCAAATACCCCTGGCTTGCGTACGCTGCAATATGGTGAAGCGCTGGACGATCTGTTAAGTGCGATTAAAAATAAACAGAATGAACTCCAGGCGACCCATCATAAATATGTTCCGATCGCGGTTAAGATCGCCCCGGATCTTTCTGTCGAAGAATTGATCCAGGTTGCCGACAGTTTGGTTCGCCATAATATTGATGGTGTTATTGCCACCAATACTACGCTCGATCGCTCCCTCGTGCAGGGAATGAAAAACTGCGACGAAATGGGTGGCTTAAGTGGTCGTCCGGTACAATTAAAAAGCACCGAAATTATTCGTGCCTTGTCGGCGGAATTAAAAGGTCGCTTACCGATCATCGGCGTGGGCGGGATCGACTCAGTCATCGCGGCTCGCGAGAAGATGGCGGCAGGTGCCTCACTGGTGCAAATCTATTCCGGCTTTATTTTTAAAGGCCCACAATTGATTAAAGAAATCGTTAATCATATCTAATCTTTTCTCCATATCAGACAACCAGGGCTTTATTTCCAGCCCTGGTTGTTTTATATTCCGTCTTTGTTGCTTATTTAGACATTATGGTCTTTTATTATTGATGTTATAAACGAAGCGATAATTTGGACATTTTAAGAACAGGACGTTGTGGGGAAGGAGAGGAAAATGCGAATAAAACCTGACGATAACTGGCGCTGGTATTTTTGCGAAGAGCACGATCGAATGATGCTCGATTTAGCCAATGGTATGTTATTTCGCTCTCGTTTTGCTCGCCGAATGCTGACCCCGGATGCGTTTGCACCGTCAGGCTTTTGTGTTGACGATGCAGCCCTGTTTTTCTCTTTTGAAGAGAAATGTCGCGATCTTATTCTCTCTAAAGAGCAGCGCGCCGAACTGGTGCTGAATGCGCTGGTGGCGATTCGCTTCCTGAAACCGCAGATGCCAAAAAGCTGGCACTTTCTCGCTCATGGGCAAGCATGGTCGCCGGTCACCGGCGATGCGGCCTGCGTCAATCTCAGCGATACTTCGGAAGAGGTGAGTTTGCTGGTGGTTGAGCCGGGCGAAAACGCCGCGCTCTGTTTGCTGGCGCAACCCGGCGTGGTGATTGCCGGGCGCACAATGCAGCTGGGTGATGCGATTAAAGTGATGAACGACCGGCTTAAACCGCAACTGCGTATGGATTCCTTTAGCCTCGAACAGGCTGTTTAGCGCTCTAGCTGCAACGACGTTTTCGGAATGCAGCTACAGCACAGAATCGTACCATCTTCGCTTACGGCTGATTTCTTCAGCGCCGTCACTTCGCCATCGACCAGAGTGATGCGACAGCTTCCACAGATCCCTGCACGACACGAATAGGGCACGCGGATCCCCGCTTGTTCCAGCTGTTCAAGCAGTACCTGCTGATTATTCCCCGGTAAGGTTTGTCCCTCCCACTGAAGCGTCACTTTTGTGACAGGCAGCGTTTCAGCTTCAAGCGCTTCTTCTTCCGGCCCTGGGCCGTAAACTCGGGCAGGACCCGTTGCAAGGATCTCGATATCGTCGCCGACGCGAATCACGCCGCTGGTGCGTGGGATCAGGTTCTGACCAAAATCGACATCGCCGTTATCCTGTGCGGTGCGGAAAGATTGCAAGGTTTTCAGCGGCTCGCCGGAAGGGTGTTTTTGCCCTTTTTCCGGGCTGATGGTGGTGAAAATACAGCGGCTGCACGGTTTCACCACATCAAAGATCACGCTGCCGATACGGATCACTTTCCAGGTATCTTCTTCCCAGGCCTGTGCGCCCGTCACGACCAGATTCGGGCGGAACTGCTCCATCTGCACGCTGGCGGAACAGCGGTTTTGCAGATCGCGCAGGGAGGCGTCATTCGTCAGCAGATAGGGAAAACCGTCGGCAAAGGAGAGGGGAACGGCTTCAAAACGCTTCACGCGGCGCGTAAGTTCCGGGCCGACCCAGCGCAGCTGCACCGCGCGGGAGAAGAAACCGCTCAGCCAGGTGTTAATCTCTTCCGGGGCGATGCGGGCGGTGAAATGGTTACCCCACACTTCTGTCGGGGCATCAACGGGGGCAAAGTCAGTAAAACGTGCAATCACGCTTGAGCCATCCGGCGCCGTCAAATGCAGGCCGTCGTGCAGCGGAGCCGGGATAAAACGCACCATCTGCGGGAACTGGCGGGCGGTGATAAAGGTGCCGTCCGGTTCGGTAATCATAAAAATGCGATCGAAGGCAAAGCCGCTGACGTCAGCAAGCGCGTGGGTCAGGCCAATACCACGCATGGATTTGACCGGATGAATAAAAAGCCTGGATAACGTCGCCACTGTTCACGCCCTCGAACGATTTGAAAATAAGCCTTCAACTTTATGACATAGAGCGCATATTAGCTATAATGCGCAGCAATTTTCTACGAGTAATAAGTGACGATATGAATTCTCTGTTTGCCAGTACGGCCCGTGGGCTGGAAGAGCTGTTAAAAACTGAACTGGAAAGCCTTGGCGCGCTTGAGTGTCAGGTGGTTCAGGGTGGTGTCCACTTTGAGGGCGACACACGGCTTATTTACCAGAGCCTGATGTGGAGTCGCCTGGCGTCGCGCATCATGTTGCCGCTGGGTGCCTGCAAGGTCTACAGCGACCTTGATCTGTATCTCGGTGTGCAAGCGATCGACTGGACAGAGATTTTCGCCCCGGGTGCGACCTTTGCCGTGCATTTCAGCGGGCTGAACGACGAAATCCGTAACAGCCAGTACGGTGCACTGAAGGTAAAAGACGCCATCGTCGACAGCTTCACGCGTAAAAATCTTGAGCGCCCGAACGTCGATCGTGAAAATCCCGATCTGCGTATCAACGTGTGGCTCAATAAAGAGACCGCCAATATTTCTCTGGATCTCTGCGGCGAAGGCCTGCACCAGCGCGGTTATCGCGATCGCGCCGGTATTGCGCCGATCAAAGAAAACCTGGCTGCGGCCATTGTGATGCGCTCTGGCTGGCTGCCGGGCACGCCGATGATCGACCCTATGTGCGGTTCCGGCACCTTGCTGATTGAAGCGGCCATGCTGGCCACCGACCGCGCGCCAGGATTGCATCGCGGGCAGTGGGGCTTTAGCGGCTGGGCACAGCATGACGACGCCATCTGGAAAGAGGTCAAAGCCGAAGCACAGGTTCGTGCGCGTAAAGGCCTGGCTGATTACACCTCCCGTTTCTACGGCTCGGACAGCGACGCTCGCGTAATTGAACGCGCGCGCAGCAACGCCCGCCGCGCCGGTATCGGCGAACTGATCGACTTCGAGGTGAAAGACGTCTCCCAGTTAACCAACCCGCTGCCGAAAGGCCCTTACGGTACGGTGATCAGTAACCCGCCGTACGGCGAACGTCTCGATAGCGAA
>Ga0065704_10071443_pt1 | contig 11123 bp, 11 predicted proteins | sample SwiRhicommuniRL2_FD_59091 | JGI IMG/M metagenome (GOLD analysis project Ga0065704, IMG submission 59091) | Switchgrass rhizosphere bacterial communities from Rose Lake, Michigan, USA - RL2 v2 (version 2) | ecosystem: Host-associated > Plants > Roots > Rhizosphere > Soil | place: East Lansing, MI | reverse complement strand
AAAGCGTGTAAATTCTGTTAGGATAAAAAACAACCGAAGGTTTCTGGAATAGTGTATTACCGGTTTGTGTATCTTTTATTTCCACATTATATTCATTATCTTCAACATTTACAAAAGGGGAAGCTGTTTTAAAAGGAATATTGGATGTAATCAAATGACCATCAAGGTAAATATCTACGTTCGGAGCATCCGGAGAGAGATTTATCAGTCTGATGCCTGCGTGATAAAAACCGGGGGCTTCCAAATGATCATCGAAACTAACAAGTTCCAACTGGTCAAAATTGTTTACGGCAAAAAGAGAAAAACCATCTCCTTCATTTACTTCTCTTTCCTCAGTATCCAGAATGTTTCCATTATTATCCTGAACAGTGAAAGTCCGCATCCCATCATAAAATCGATAATATCCCTGAGCATCTGTATAGTTCAGCGCATTACTATTGATTTTGTTTTCATCTGCAAAAAAATACAAATCTCCCGAATTGGGACTTGCATTGACTATTAATCCGCGGGCATCGTTCTGTTCTACATAATAACATTCATCGTCATCATCACAAGATATTAAAGTTGTTACCGCCATTGCAATGATCATTAATTTGAACATAAATAATTTCTTCATAACATAATAATTTTATTGTTTATACAAGCAAAACTATTGAGTAATAACATTTAAAGAAATCAAAATTTGGATGAATTGAACAAACAAAAACTTCAATTGAACATTTGAGATATTGAATTTAATTGCAACGATTTTTCAATTAAAGGCTAAATAGCCATTAGTAGAAAGCAATTATCAAAATATCACTTGCGAATAGGGATGAAATATAAACTACGATTCCAACCAGTCTTTAAAAGCAGTAACTTTCAACCTGCTTACAATTAACTTTTCTGATAGGTTGAACTTTGTTTGAACAATGACTTTTCTGTTGAAATATGGCTCAATAGACAATATTGCTTCTCTATTAATCAAAACCTGCCTGTTGATACGAAAAAACTGTTTAGGGTCACAAACTGATTCGATGTACTCCAAATTCTTAAAAAGAGGGGATTTGTCGCCGTTGATGGTGTACATGTAAACAGTTTCAAATTCAATGTAAAAAAGAGCGATTTCTTTTACATATTTTACCAGTGTTTTATCCCGATATTGTGTTAGAAAGCTTTGCTGGTACTGAGTTATAGCAGGAAATTGTAAAGGTGTAGCTGATTTATCCCTAAAAGTTTGAGCTAGCCTTTTATATTTGTTTAGTGCGGCGTGAATGTCTTCCTCCTTGAAGGGTTTAAGGATATAATCAATGCCGTTGTTTTTAATGGCCTGTAAAGTATACTCATCATAAGCGGTACAAAACACTACGGGAACAGTAACGTCAATATGGTTAAAAATCTCAAAGCTATGCCCGTCGGCTAACTGAATATCCAGAAAAATCAGGTCTAATTTTTGCTGGTGTTTACTTAAATATTGCACAGCTTCGGCTACCGACTCCAAACATTCAGTTACCAAAAAATCTTCATCCTGCTCAATTATTTCTTTCAGCAACTTGGAAGTATGTAATTCGTCTTCAACTATCAGTACGTTCATATTTATTTCAGTTGAGAATTTAGATTGCATCCCTTCATTAAATAAGTTTAAGTCTTACCAGAAAGTAATCATCTGTCGATTCAATATCCACTCCGTTTTCGATATTTAACAACTCATACCTCTTTTTCAAATTTTCCAATCCGTAACCGGAAGAAGAACTGTTGCTTATCCTGGGTTGAACATTATTTTTAATTTCAATATAATTATCGGCACTTTTGATCTCAATATACAAAGGCATTTTCGATGTCATCATATTATGCTTAAAACAGTTTTCTACCACGGTTTGCAATGCCAATGTAGGAATTTGGTGTTCGTACAATTCTTCAGCAATCTGGATACTGATTTGTACAGCTTCCTCATTTCTGTTCTTCATTAGAAATAAATAGGATTCCAATACCTTTACCTCATCAATCAGTTTAATCAATGTGCTTTCGTTGTACCGTAAAGTTTGCCGGTAAAAGTCGGAAAGACTGAGGATAAACTGTTCTGATTTCGGGTCTTGATGCCGCACCATTGTACGAAGGGTATTGAGTGAATTAAATAAAAAATGCGGGTCGGCTTTGGTGCGCAATGCTTCTAATTGAACCTTGTAGTTTTCTGTTTGTATCTGCTGTTTTTCCAGTTCCAGTTGTGCTACTTTTTTGTTGGCACGAAAGGCATATTGAATTATTAAAAATGGAATAATGGCAATAAAATACCTCACCACAAACATCCATTTCAAATTCTTATTTTGAAATAGCGGTGTGAGCAGAAATATATTGTAAACTATAATAAGTAACGCTGTCGCTGCAATAATTGATTTAAGAAATCTGTACGTTTCTGCTTTTCTAGAAATATAATCCAGCAAGATCCAAAGCAGGTAAAGCATTGCAGAAACAGACGCCCACCGAAGTAATATCAAGGAATCAACATCAAAAATGTTTATAATCCCCCTCGTAGTAATCGCATTTAATGCCGGAAATACGATACATAAAGCAATGGGCAATATTTTTTCTATAGGTAATTTCATTTTTATGATAAAGTTACAAAAGATAAGGTCTTCTAGAATGGTTTAAATAAAATACCCAGTTGAATATTCCATCCGTTGTTGTCTATTTCATAGATGGGGTCGGGCTTTTCACCTAAAGGCATAGTAATAACCGTCCAAGGTGTAGTAGCTGTATCATCATAAAGTTTGTAGCTCTGTCTAAAATTTCTACCGACCCCAATATTCAGTTCCCAGTTTTTTGCAAACTGATATTCCAGCTTTGCCAAACCAGTCCATTGATTGACCTGGATAAACTGATTGTCACTTTCCGTTGCTGAAAGCCTGTAGCTGGATGCATCTGCGGATAATTCCATGCCGGCACTCCACTTATCATTAAAATGGTAAAGCACTTTTGGTTTGATAGGGAACTGTCCCGTAATGCTCCACTTATCATTGGGTCTGTATTCTACATCAATGAATGGGATAATCTGGTTACCGAAAAACTGTCTGGAATAAGCCAGACCCCAACCTGTACGCAACTTTTCGGAATGTTTTACCCTGTAACGCAAGCCTGCAGTATACCTGAAATCTTTGCCACTCACATCTTGTAAATCTGAAAACAATCCTGTTTGAGCAAAAAAGGTCAGGCTTTTTCTGTCTGATAATTTATAGATCCAGACTCCCTGCAAAGTGAGACCGTGTAAATTGCCGGTATGATCCGCCGGGAAATTCTGTAGCGATAAATTTTTGTAACCCACTATTCCGACAATGGTATGTTGTTTTTTTTGGAATACTGGAAGTTTGAGTTTTACATCAAATAAATTGGCATTAGCAACAGTATCGTTATATTTTAATGTCGAAACTGCATAGTTGACATTCAATAAATCCTTATCCTGAGCAAGTAAGCTATTTGCAAATAAGAATGTCGTTAATAGCAGCAGGGTATTGTGTTTTATCATTCTTAAAGACTTTTATTTTTAATTAACAACTGAAAGTCTATTCTCAATTTGCTACTATTTTCCCATCTACCATTTCAATAATTCGGTCGCAATTGGCAGCAAATTCGTCATCGTGGGTAACGGCAATGATGGTTTGCCCTTTTTCCTTGGCCAACTGGCGAAAAATATCAAACACAATTTTGGTGTTTTTACTGTCCAGGTTTCCCGTAGGCTCATCGCCCATAATGATAGCAGGTTCGTTTATCAAAGCTCTTGCGATAGCAACTCTTTGCTGCTGACCACCCGATATTTTGGATGCCTTTTTGGTTTCGTGACCTTTAATATCAAGCAATGTCAATAGTTCCATTGCTCTTGTTTCTATTTCGTCTTTAGATTTCTTTTTGAGCTTCAAAGCCGGCAGCATTACATTATCCAATACGGAAAATTCCGGTAATAAATAATGAAACTGGAATACAAATCCGATATGCTCATTCCTGAATCTGGCCAACTGGTTTTGCGTTAACCCGGTAACCGTTGTGTTATTGATAACGATGTTTCCTTCGTAGGATGTATCCATTGTGGAGAGTAGATAAAGAAGGGTAGATTTACCCGAACCGGATTTACCAACAATGGCAACAAATTCACCTTTGTTTACATCAAAACTCACGTCTTTCAATACCTGAAACGTTTCAGGGTCATGAAAGTATTTTGTAATTTTATTTGCAGTTAATGCTTTCATTTTTAATTTTTAATAACATCCATAGTAATAATAGTAATAGCAATAACACTCGCATTCATAACCGTACTCGTAATAATAATTGCAGTACTGGTAGTAATAGTAGCAATCCAGGTAATAAATAGATAGAGTTAACAAACCAAAAAAAACTGTCAGCCAAATGAATTCCGAGCCTTCATTTGGTAATAACTTCTTCTTAAAATTATTCTGTTCCATTATCCTCTTAAAATTTCTACAGGGTCTATCTTGGATGCTTTTCTGGCAGGTAGATACCCGGCAATAAACGTAATCACCAGACCAAATACCATTGCCAAAATATAATCTGAAGGCAGATAGGTGATGGGTAATGTGTCAAAAGATGCAATCTTAAATGGAATGCTGTCTACAATGGAAGCAACAGCAAAACCTAATAACAAGCCTATAAAACCACCAATTAAGCCGATAATGACAGATTGGACCAGGAAAATGTGTACGATGTCCTTTCCATCAAAACCCATTGCTTTCAGGATGGCAATCTCCCGTATCTTTTCACTCACGGTCATGTTCATAATGTTATAAATTCCAAAACCCGCAACAATAAGTATGGTAAGCGAAACAGCAATCGCTATGATGTCCCGCAAGGTATTGGCAGATTCTAATTGGGCATTGCCTTCCTGCCAGGCTTCTGTTTTGTATTTAATATCTGAACGCACTTCATTGGCAATAATTTTGGCATCGTTGTAGTCCTTTACATTTGCCATCACATCTGTTGCATAACTTTTATTCTTGGATAATAACTGTCGTGCTGTGTTAATAGAAATAATTGCACGGCTCTTATCGACACTTCCGCTCCCTGTTTTTAGTAATCCCACGACCTTAAAAATTTTATTTACGCCATCGGAAGTAGTAAGTGATATATTGTCACCCATTGATGCACTTAACTTATCTGCCAATCCACTGCCCAGTACCACAGCATCCGAACGCTTTTCTAAATCATACAAATTACCCTCTGTTATATACTCCGTGGTGTTGAACATCTGGATTTCATTCGCTACATCAATGCCAGAAAGTGAACCGCTTACTTTGATCACGCCATTTCTGAAAAATACGTTTTGATTGACCTGCTCGGTAATGGCGACAATGTTTTTGTTTTTTTGCAATACTTGTTTTACTTCATCGGCATTGAGTATACCTTCCGTATAATTGATGTGCCTGGCATTGCTTACCACATTCAATGTATCCGAAGCATTCTTTTGCGACAACAGTATTGTAGGTTCTCCGACAGGGTCATTATATACCCTTAGATGTGACATAGAGGTAAAAGTGATATCGGTCTGGGCATTATTTACACCGTTCATAAAGCTGTTCATAAAAACGTACATCGATATCCCAAATGTTACGCTTAGTACTGCTACAATCAACTGTTTTACTTTGGAAGTAAGATGTGTCCAGGATATCTTGTTATTTATATTTGTCATTTCTTTCTTTTTTTAAATTCCAGCACCAAAATGTAAGTCCATACCTATATATTTTCTACTCTCCACCAGGTTTTGCAACACCTTCTTCCTTACTTTTTCCCTTTGGTAAAAGAATAATATCTTTTTCCGTCAAGCCTTGTTTTACTTCAATCCAATTGCCTGATTTTTGTCCGATCTTTATTTCTTTTTCTTCACCATTTTTTAACTCTACATATTTGCCACGGATGACCGCTGCTGATGGAATGACCAAAACTTTCTTTGTGCCTTGCTGCTTAATATTTGCTTGTAGCTGTGTACCCGAAAGTAAAAGCTGTGGTGGATTTACAAAGGCTGCCTCTGCTGTGAATGATTGTGCCGCCTCGTCAAATGCTGGAAGTATTTTTGTGATGGATGCCGTAAATGTGGTGTCGGGATAATTGTTCATTTGCACAATCGCTTCTTGACCTATGGAAAGTTTTGCAATATCATCTTCTGCAATAAATAGCTTCAGGATATTTTTACCACTGCCAATTTTGGCAATCACCTCGCCCTTTCGTACCAATTCGCCTTTCTTTTTTAAAACCTCCAGCACAATACCGTCCTTATCTGCTTGTATGCTGTAATCGTTTAAAATGGCCTGCTGTGTTTTTACCTGTTGCAAACTACGGTCGGCATTTAATTGTAATGCATCCTGTGCCTGTTTGTAACTTTTCTCCAATACCTGCAAGCTACTTTGTGAGGCTTTGTATTGTAGTTCTGCTTTTTCATATTCCAACTGCGATACAGAATTTTTCTTGCGCAAATCGGCATAACGCTGATAGTTGATCTTGTCAAGATTGAGCTGAGTCTTAGACTGGTCAATCTGTGATTTTATCTGCTCTAATTGCGGTGCATTGGCCGATGAATTTTGTTTCGCATCGTTATAAACTACTCGTGCTTCCTGCAACTGCGTATTGGAAACATCACTATCAATTCGCACCAGTAATTGTCCTTTAGAAATATAATCACCTTCACGAATGCTCAATTCCCGGATAGTACCATCGGCAGTCGCGGAAATTATATATTCATCTTCCTGCTCTAGGTTTCCGCTTGCAAAAATAGCCTGCTGTATAGTCTTGTGTTGTGGTGTTATTTCCTCCTGACGGCTGCAAGACAATAGGCCGAACATTGGAAGATAGAATAACCCAACTATTATTTTATTTGTTTTCATTGATATTTTATCATAACATTTATGATCATACTTAAAATTGCTTACGGATATAAAGCTTGTAATAGCTGATATATTGGTTGCTGAGGCTTTGCATATATTGATTTTGCACTTCCAGTAAATCCTTGAATTTATCCAGTCTCTCATCCAAGCCAATGATGCCGCTGTCGTAGCGATTCTTGGAATGTGTATCATTTTTATATTGTAATTGCAATACTTCTTCCTGTTTTCTAAAATCCTCAATTCCGTGCCTATACTGTATTTTCAGATTGTCATCATCTTTTTTTGCTATCAGTTTTTTGCTTTGTAGTACCATTTGCTCTTGTTCCAATTGTATTTTCGACTGTTTGATTTTTGATTTGATATTAAAACCGTTGAAGAGGGGTATACTTAGCTTCATTCCCCAAAACTGCTGGGGCAAATTACTGGCACCCGAAAAATCTAACATTTTGTCGGTTGCCCAATTGTAGTTGTATTGATAGCCCAATGTAAGTGTCGGATATTGCAATGATTTGGTTTGGGCTAGTAGTTTTTCGCTTAGTTGTACCTGTGCTTCCTGCACCAATACCTCCGGATGAGATGTTGTTATTACTAGTGCATTAACAGTATCTATTTCTTTATCCAGAAGCTCATCTTTTAAAATAAGTGGTTCATCGATGTTAAGTTGTGACTGCAATTGGTTGTAGAGTTGTTCTAAAGAAGACTCCAGACTGCTTACTTGCTGCTTTGCCTGTACTAGTTGAATCTTGCTGCGGTTCAGGTTTTCTTCCGTGAAAATTCCGGTGTCATATTTATCTTTTGCTATTCGGTAAATACTATCTGCCGCCGCAATATTTTCTTTGCTTATTGTCAAATATTTTTCCGTTAGCAAAATGGAAAAATAGGTCTGGGCCAGTTGGTTGTAAACCTGATATTTTGCATTGATGGTACTGGCTTGGTCCAATTGTAATGCAGCTTCGGAAGTCTTAATGTCAAACCATTTTTGAAAGTTCACAATATCCCAATTGGCTTGTACGCCGGTACTGTACATATATTTCCTTCCAAAAGTATATTCATTGAAAGTACCTTCTGGTGCAGCAGGATTGAATAAATTAGCCGGAACCAGGGTTGGCTGTATGGTAATGTTATCATTAAACCCGGCAGATGCATTTACAGTAGGCAATAAGGCTGTTTTTGATGCTTTGTTTTTTACAGCAGCTATTTGTTCCTGATGCAACGCACTTTGGATAGAGATGGCATTTTTATCTGCATAAGCCAGCACTTCCTGCAATGAGCCAAACTGTACCTGACCCATTGCATTGAAGCTGGTGAAACCCAATAGTGCTAAAATAATAGTTTTCATTGCCTGGAATAATTTAGAGCTTGGTCCAGGTTAGGGATTTAGACATCATACCATAACTCGCTTTAATGTACAGCGTAGTATCCCCAGAAAGTGAAGCCGTGCATTTTGCCGTTTTCCCCTTTTTGATAATGTGCAGCGTACCATCCGCAAATGAAGTCGTACCAGTTGCTTTCAGAGCTGTGATTTGCTTTTTACCAACTATGCCATTGTCTTCGGCCTTTCTAATGATGGCATCATAAACATCACCGCTCTTTACAAATTCGATGATACGGGTTTTGTCTTCGTTTGTCCATTTGCCCAAAATTTTATCATGGGTTGTCTGGGCAAAAATGTTGAGGCTGAAAAGCAGCCCGGTTACCATTAAAATAATCTTTTGCATTGATATTAAGTTTTAAATTCAATACAAAGATGCAATCGCTTTTGGCGTGTTCCTCGGTGCAATTGGGTGAGTTGAACATTTTGCGGGTCGAAATGAACAGAGAAGGATTTAAATAAAAACTGTTGCAATTAAAAATACCTTCCAAAAAAAAGACCGATTGTTCTATTTTTTATTTAACTTTGCATCGGATAAGAATTGTAGCTTATGAAAACCCAGAAATCCGAAAACACCAAACAACTGATCATCGAGAAAACTGCGACTGTTTTTAACGTGAAAGGATATGCAGGTACATCCATAAACGATGTAATGAAAGCCACCGGACTTTCAAAAGGATGCATCTATGGCAATTTTGAGAACAAAGATGAGATCGCATTGGATGTATTTGACCACAACTTCGGTAAGGTGACGCAGCATATGAAAGAGCGTATTTTAGCAACTGAAAATTCTATCGAAAGGTTGCTGGTTTATCCCCAGACCTATAAAAATTATTTCAGATATCCCTATCTACAGGCTGGTTGCCCTATCTTAAATACTGCTACGGAGGCTGATGATACACATCCATTACTCAAGAAACGCGTACAAAAAGCACTTGACCTTTGGAAAACATCTATCGAAAATCAAATCAAACGTGGTATGGAAAGGAATGAAATAAAAGCAGATACCGATCCAACCGAAATCGCGATTGTCATGATATCAATGATCGAAGGTGCATTTATGCAGGCAAAGGTCAACAACCATATGACAGAGCTTAATATAGCCATGTCTTTTTTAGAAAAACTGATCAAAGGTCTGAAAGTATAATTTTTTTACTTACAAAAAGACCGATTGGTTTATTTTTATTAATCAAAATATTAAAATAATAAAAATGGAAACATTTGATATTACCGTTATCGGGTCAGGTCCCGGCGGATATGTAGCAGCCATCAGAAGTGCCCAACTGGGATATAAAACAGCCATTATTGAAAAATATAATACTTTGGGTGGTACATGTACCAATGTAGGTTGCATTCCCACCAAAGCGTTGCTGGACAGTACGCATCACTATGCAGATGCACTTAACAGTTTCGGAGTACATGGCATCGAATATTCGGATCTCCGGCTGAATGTTGAACAACTTTTTAAACGCAAAACAGAAGTAGTGGCCAAAAACACACAAGGGCTGGATTTCTTGATGAGGAAGAATAAGATCACGGTTTTCCACGGCTCAGGTTCTTTTGTTAATAATGAAACCTTGAAAATTGTACACGATGATCAGACTGAGACCGTTATTAATTCGGACAAGTTCATTATTGCTACAGGGTCAAAACCGGCAACAATTCCAGGCATTATTATCGACAAAAAGAGGATCATCACTTCTACCGAAGCACTGGAATTGAAGGAAAAGCCCGAGAGCATTGTGATTATTGGTGGCGGTGTGATCGGTGTGGAAATGGCTTCCATATTCAACAGGATCGGAACCAAAGTGACCATCTTAGAATATGCGGATAATCTTATTGCTACGATGGATAGTGAATTAGGCAAGGCTTTAACGAAGATTCTAACCAAAGAAGGCGTGCAAATCAAACTTCAGCAGGCCGTTTACAAAGCTGAAAACCTGGACAACACAGCTAAAGTGTATTTCAAAAATAAACAAGGAGAAGAACAAGATCTAACCGCTGATTATATTCTGGTTGCTGTCGGCAGAAAACCTTATGTAACCGGTCTGGGTTTAGAAAATACCAACGTGGAATTGAATAACAATGGTACCCTGAAGGTCAATGAATTGCTTCAGACTACAGCTCCAAATATTTATGCGATTGGAGATGTCGTAGGTGGTGCGATGCTGGCCCACAAAGCAGAGGAAGAAGCAGTATTTGTAGTGGAGAGAATCAATGGTCAGAAACCTCATATCAATTATGACCATATTCCTTCGGTAGTGTACACATGGCCAGAAGTCGCTTCTGTAGGTACTACCGAGGAGCAATTAAAGAAACAAGGAGTGGAATATAATATCGGTAAATTTCCTTTTGCCGTGAATGCCAGAGCAAGAGCGGGGATGGAAACGGAAGGTTTTGTAAAGGTCCTTTCAGATCCGAAATATGGCGAACTTTTAGGAGTGCACATCATCGGCGCCCGGGCAGCAGATCTGATCGCACAGGCCGTGGTCGGATTGGAATACGAAGTGACAGCAAATGACATGGCCTCGATGAGCTATGCCCATCCAACCTATTCCGAGGTGCTGAAAGAAGCTTATACCATAGCATCAGGAAGACCATCATTGAATATTTAATATATTTATATTTATTATTTTTTTTAGAATTATGTCACAAAAAATCAGGCTCGCATTCTTAGATGATCATCCCAGAATTATGGAAATTTGGGAATCAGCGGTCAGAGCCACACACAACTTTCTTGCCGAAGAAGACTTTATTTATTTTAAACAAGCCATTCCAAAGGATTATTTGCCTAATTTAGAAGTATTTCTCCTTATTGAAAATGATGAACCCATCGGGTTTTCATCAGCATCGGAAGGAAATCTCGAAATGCTTTTTATCCATAATGATTA
>Ga0065704_10071439_pt1 | contig 11127 bp, 7 predicted proteins | sample SwiRhicommuniRL2_FD_59091 | JGI IMG/M metagenome (GOLD analysis project Ga0065704, IMG submission 59091) | Switchgrass rhizosphere bacterial communities from Rose Lake, Michigan, USA - RL2 v2 (version 2) | ecosystem: Host-associated > Plants > Roots > Rhizosphere > Soil | place: East Lansing, MI | reverse complement strand
TATTTTTCTACATAATAAAAACGAGGCTGTCTGAAGGCCTCGTTTATTGTACTCTTGTCTAATTTATTATTTTATTGTCTGCTTAAATACTGTGATGACGCCCAACCAACCATTATTTTACGATGGTCTGCATTATAGTACTTAACCCTATACCATCCATTAGCAGTGCCTACTATATCAACAACCTCGTTCATATTTAATATACCTTGTTGGCTGTAATTAGTACCAGCACCAGTTCTCACATTTAATACATCTGCTGTGCATTTTGCTTTACCTTGGATTTCTAATACTTCAATGAAATCTTTGTGTATATACGTTGCACCATACCCGTCAACTATACTATAGCAGTGATACCATTCGTTCTCACGTCTATATAGTTTTAATGTATCACCTACATTAACAGTCGCAATTACCTGTCCCCAAGCACTTAAGCGTCCATTAACATTTGTACCAGTGACAACTCCCAACTTACCTTTAACGCTATTATCCCATATGCCTTGGCTAGTTGAAGTATCGGGTGATGAAGGTTTTGGTGAAGTTGCTTGTCTATTTGCGTAATCATAATTTACGTCCACATTTCCAGCAATACCGTCTACCTTACCACTAGATGAATATTGCCATATTGCGTAGGGTAATTTGTAGTCACATGCTGTATTGTACTGAGCAACCCATTTCTCATACTTGTTAAATACTGCACCAGTTAATTTATTATTGAACCAGTATAGATTTGCATAAGTACCAACCTTGTAACCTTGGGCTACGATAATATTGAAAAAGGATTCTGCAAATTGTGCTAAAGTATCATTAGACAAATTATTTTGACTTGCGTCTTCTAAATCATAGTAAACAGGGTATGACAGTTTATATCCACGTATCACTCTTAATACATGCTCCGCCTCTGATTTAGCTTGTGATAAATTCATTGCGTATGAGTAAATATAAACTCCAAATGGTATTCCTAGTCTAGTACATTCTTTTGCATTACGATGGAATTGCTTATCATCTTGAGAAGTAATGTCGTCTCCATACCCGACACTTAAAATTGCGAACTGAATACCTGACTTTTTAACTCTGTCCCAATCTATTACTCCTTGGTGATGTGATACGTCTATTCCCTTTAACATAGCTATTCCTCCTTTTTATACTGCACGTATAATTGATTCGCGTACACTGACGCTCCAACAACTAATATACCTTGTATAATTGCATCTACTGAAAAACCCACTACTCCGACACATAACCCTATACCTATTGGTAATAGTATGAGTGGAATATACTTATCAGATACTAGATTGGTGTTTTTCATAATCATACCTAGTATATATAGTACTGGTATTAATATGATGATGTTTTCTGCTATAAATTGTGTGATTTGCTCCATGTTAATTCCTCCTTAAAACATATTTAGTATCTCAGGTAATAATTTAATACCTGCGGCACTACAAATTATTACAATTAAGGCAATTATTATTTTCATGCCTTTATTGACTAACTCCCATATCTTATTTGTCTGAGACGAAATAGTAGCAATTACATCCTGCTTAATGCAAACTACCTGCTCGCCTAATTTAGACACTTCCGTATATATTTTAGATATGTCCATGTTTTGGTCTACCACTGTTTTTGATATTCCGTCTACCTGCTCTTGTACCTTATTAATCTGCTCTTGAATGTTATCCACCCGTAATGCAATTATGTCGATGTCGTTTTCATTCATACCCTATTCCCCCTACTTGGTATTATGATTGTCTTATGGAGAGACAATATCATAATACCATTGTAGATGGAATAGAGTAGATATATTAGGTATTAATTAGATATTTGTGCTATCGTATTCAGCATCCTTAAAAAAGTCATCATATTGTCTTGCATGCTCATGGCAACTTATGAATATATTATCATATTTAGGATTACCAAAAAATTCATGGTATTGCGTCTTGTCCTCCATATTTAGTAATGATACTACTTTACTCTCAATAAATTGTGTAGCGTCTGGTGTAAAATATAAAGCGAACTCATATGACGCCTCTAATAAATTACGGTCTATAGTCACTCTATTTAATTTCCAATATTTTGCTGGTATTCCTAATTTTGTTTGTATTTCTTTAATAAACATTTTTCATTCCTCCAATTAATTATTTCCATCTCCCAATAGCTATTGCACTTATCTTACAATAAGTACCGGATGCTCTAGAAAACGCGTCTATTCCCCTTAAACTAGCATAAGTGGTAGTTGTATCTGAAACAGTTCCCCATGAAGCACTTGTGCCCCATTTAAACTGAGAGCAATGTACAGCTGGTATAGCGACAAAACTAGCAGGATATGTCCAGTTTCTAGAACCTATAAACAATGAGCCATAAGCACTGTTTATAGCTTGATTCGATGGTTCATCATATACCCAGCATATTTGAACCCCATTATAAAATCTAATATACTCACCATATGCATTTGACCCATAACCTACTATTGAGGTTGTCCCTAATTGTAAGTCTCCGCCACCTGACTTCAAGCGTAGGTAGTAATTTACATCTGCGTAATTATCAGTGGCATGTCCAAATAATACATCACCAGCAGTTGAGCTTGCTTGTAGACGAGCATAGTGACCTGCGATATCAGTACGAGCGGTGCTTATACCATGAGCAAAGCGGCATGTAAGTGGATATTCATATACATTAGTTTCACCAGTAATTGTTCCACCCATCTGGGTAAATGCTCTTGCTCCTTCATCATATACTTGCCCACCCCTTATTGGGTAGTATCGCATTATCTCACTATACACGTATTCAAGGTTGGTACGAGGTGCATATACATCCCCTTTTGCGTCAGTAAAACCTGATAAGTAAATCACAGTACTTATTGAGTCTCCGTAATCACTGTGTATTGAATAAGCTGCTCCTCCACCACGTAGCCATATAACTATTCCGCTAGTGCTGAGTTTAAATCCTGCTACCATTTTTGAGTACATCTCGCTAAATTCTAGTACTTGTAGTGTCTTATCATTACCACCCCACGCTTGGTCTCCGCTCCATCTAAATGCAAATGTTAATCCACCTTTATGTGTTGCAGTATTCCAAGAGTCTGGTGCATATGCATTGAATTTTCTACTAATATGAAACTCGGCATAAGGAAAATCTCCTCGTGAATTAACTGGTGCTTTAATTAGTACTGGATAATATGTGTTAGCATCTCCATTAATTTGTAATAGTACTGGTTGAAACGTGTTCCATTGTCCAGATAATGGCTTATCATCTATCATATATTGTCCAGCATTTACAGTAGCTCCGGCAGCATTTAAAGCGTAACTTGCATTTGCTTCTGCTCCACCTACTCCGATTCCATATTGATTAATATTAAACATTGATATATTAGGACCCACCTGTGCCATACCTGTTTGCTGCTCAGAAAATCCAGTACTATCATTATAATTAACAGTGAAGGAGTATGAACCGCTTTCAGTTAAATTAGACAGCGTTACACTATTTTCAGTTTGAGTAGCTAAAATACTTCCACTAGCACCATTACAAGACCACGTACCAGACATATTAACAACAGGTAATGTGGTTATGCATACAGGTGTAAATTTAACCACTGCACCCGTCTGTGTCCTTGATTTTTCGCCGAATGATAATGACGGACCCGCATAGAAGTGAAATTCAATTGCTGAACCTACACCTTCATTCATTAGTGTATACGAGTCTTTAGCAACAACTTTAAAGGTTACAAGTCTTTTTGATTCACTGATAGGTGGTACATAGTCAAAGTATGATGTATCCGTAACTCCCAATAGTATATATGAGCCATTGCCATATTTTGCATATACAGTGTAACCGACTGTTGCCCCTATTGGTGACGTTCCGCCTGACCACTTAATTCTAATTTTATTATTACCATTAGGTATATAATAACCTTGACTAGTATCTTGTCTAACTTTATAGCATGTAGAATTTGCAGTGTCTACACTAACTACTGGTATAGTTGGACCTACTCGGTAATTAACTGCAACAGTCGTTGATGTAGACTGATTACTACCGTACGCATTGGTTGTTTTTAATTCTAACCTCAACGTGCCAGCATAGTTACTGCTTGCTAGTGCATTTTTAATGTCTGTTCTTAAAATATATGGTTTACCATCTGTTCTTGCAGTGTCTACAATATATATAGTAGCACCTAGACCAGTAACTGTTGGATTATATATTTTATAGTTAGCAGATAATTGATACGTAAAATTCGTATTACCATTAGTGTTCGACGCACTAGACCATGTTGCAACTATCTGATTAGTATTATAATCCATTTGAGTTAATCCTGTAGAAATTGTTGCTGCATATAATCTGTTCTTGGTTACTGTGCTGGATGCTAAAGTATTACTTGCAAGTCCATACGTATCATATGCAGTAACTTTGTAATAGACAGTGTCACCTTGGCTTAAACTACCAATTGACGTATCTGTCCATGACGTGGCTTTACCTATATTCCAGCTACCATTTGCAACTCCATTAATATACCTCTGCACTATGTTATGACTATGATTACTTTCACTATCTGATACACTCCATCCACTTAATGCTAATGATGACTGAGTCTCAATCACTGTGCCGGAAGGTGAAACATTAACAGCTCCATTTAATTTCGGTGCAGTATTGTAGGTAGTATAATTTGCAGTTAGCCCAGTTAAATTTATTCTACCTGACGCTCCGGAATTACTAGTCACTGAAAATGCTACAGGTGCTTGACCTGCCGTATTTGCAAGGTTAGTGGGAGTTACTGTGAATATATATGAGTGTACACCTGTACCACTCCACGTTGGTGAATTATCTTTAAATGTTATAGTCTGCGATGCATTTCCAATTGTCAATGTACCTACAAGATTATACCCAAAGTAATCATATGCTGTATCCATGAATACATCTACAATTACTCTAAATGTTGCTCTACTGTCGCCTCTGGCAGTCTGTGAGTAGCTTATACGGTAGTTGAAATATGGTGAACTATAAGGACTTTTATAAGTACCTGCTAAATCTCCCATGTCTGTATTCCTCCTTTTATTAGTATATGAGAGGAAGTTATCCCCTCATATATATATTATACTGCATAAAAATAGATTCCTTTACCGTCTATATTACGCATTTCTATTTTGTGCTTTGGTGATGTAATTTTATCCGTAATAACTACCTCACCTTGTACATTAACTTTTGCACTTTTTGTACCACCTTGTTTACTGATTATAATATCCCCATCTGTACCTGTGGAACCTACACTGTCTATAACTAGTGATTTATTTTTATAAGACATCGTATGTCTACCACCGCTATTACCTAATATATTAATTCCGCTGGTAGGCCCGTCTGGTATATACTCAAATGTCAATTCTCCAGTAGGTGTAGGCGTCATGGATATTTTAGTACCTAATGTACTCAAAGTATTTAAATCATTGCTATACTCCACATTATTCTTAGTGTCCGGGCCTAATGATACATTCACATTAAATTTTGCGGAGTCATCGGTCAATCTTACTTTATCTATTGTGTCAGTATTATCACGTATTACAAATAACGCGGAATCTGTATTTGTATCCCTAATATGAATATTTCCAATATCTATGCTACCTGTAAATGTACCATCAAATATTCCCTTTGTCGCAATTACTGACCCGTCATTTAGTACTCTAAATGGTGCAGTGTCTCGTCCAGCATAATCCGACCCAGCCCATATTCTAGTAAATGTAACATTACCGTCAGCGGTACTTGGACACCATTGCGTTGGTTTACCAATGTTTACCATAATGTTTGTTAGCTTGATGGAGTTATTAGCCGTCTGACCTTGCACGCCAGCATATATCAATACATCATATCGTTTTGCTGCACTTGGTGTTGTAAATGTCCACGATTGATAGTCTTTACCAATCTTAAACTTCTGTGCTGGTAGAGCAATAGTACCATCGGTGACATTATATAGCAATACGGTGTATTCTGTAAAAGTACCTTGTACAACTTCACTTGCATCTATGGATATACTGTATTCAGTATTAGGAGTAAAATTACCGCTTGCAGTGATGTAAGTAGAGTTGCTGGCATTTGGTGCAATGGTGACTTCTCGTGTCTGATTACTTAGATTTGGATTGGTCATTTGAACTCCAAAATTAGTCATTCCACTGTCTGATAACTCTACGTTACCTCGCAATACAGCATTGTTAAATACTGCGTTACCGTCCCTATTTATCTGCCACCCTGTATACTTATTATTGTCTGATGTAAAATTAGAACTTTGCATATTAGCACTAACATATACTTCACCATTATCTGCGATTGAAAATGTTGGCAGTCCATCGGGACCTTTCACATCTAGACCATTTGCAATGATTTTGTCTGCTGTCACACTACCCGTCAATATATTAGCACCATTAATATAAGTTCTAACTAATTGTCCATTTGCTAAAAACTCAGGTGAAAAACTATTCTGTAAGTCCCCTGCTAATGATTCAAATGCTACAAGTCCTTTTAAGTCTAGTCTTTCAGATGAAATTGTACCAGTTGTGATTTGAGTTGCTACTAATTCAGTTGTTTGGAATTTGTCTATAAATCCACTGTTTGCAAAAATTTCGTCTAACACAAGTTTATTTGCAGTTACGCTTCCATCACCTAATTTATCATTGTTTATTGCTCCATTTGATATTAATTCATCAGTGTGGCATTTCCACTCACTTGCTACTGTACCACGTTGCAACATTGGACGACCAAACCAGCACCTTCCATTTTGCTTAACCCATGCATATAATTTAATTTGCGTAGTATCGGATGGACATACACCTGATATTACAAGTCTAGTCCACGTATTATTCACAGATGGTTTAATTGACTTTGAGCATATGTTTGCAATGACTGTTCCATCGGCTCTATACGCATATATTTCTAATCCTAATGCGTCATCAAAGGTTGTGTAATCATCCGTCATAAAATATATACTGGCTACAAATGCTTGACCTGGTGATGTTTTTACAACTTCGCTATATATACCACCCCATGTAGGTGTTGTGTAACTAGTCTTTTCTACTTTTATTGTATATGAAGTATCGTATAGTTTTGCAGTATCTCGTGTAGCAAATGAAGCACATGTCCAGTATGATGTATTTTTAAGCCATGCACTATTACGAATTAAATTATCTCCGTCAATGGTTAATGACCCAGCTATTATACTTTCTGCTCTAAGATTAGTAACTGTTATTCTGCTAGCATCTAAAGTACCCGTTGTAATTGAACCAGCATTAATAGATTTAATCTTTGCATGCTCAATAGTGGCATCTTTTATTTGAGCATTTGTAATACTACCGTTAGCAACTTTTAACCCACTAATTGTACCATCTAATATATTTGCGTCAGTTACCGTAATTTTTCCAATCTTTGCTACATTTATTACGGCTGTTCCAGCATACGTGTTAATTGCAGAGATTACGTTAGCTTTGATTCTCTCTGCGTCTAGGTCGCCCGTTGTGATTTTACCTGCGTCAATGTTATTAACTGTTATGCTGTCAACATCTATGTGAGCAGCGTCGATTTTACCAATACTAGCATTTATCGCAGTGATGACGTTAGTTTTAATCACGTCAGCACTTAATGAACCAGTTTTAATCTTACCTGCTTCTATATCACCAATTTTAGCGGAAGAAATAACTGCAAGTTCAGTAGATAGATTAATCGCAGTTATTGCGGAACCTTTTATTCGGTTAGCATCTAGTGTGCCTGTGGTTATTTTGCTGGCATCTATTTCATCTACTGTGATACTTGATACATCAATATGCTCTGCATTTATTTTTCCAATACTTGCATTAATTGCTGTAATAACATTTGTTTTAATTCGGTCTGCTGCTAAATCACCAGTTTTGATTTTACCTGCATCTATATTCGCAACCTTTAAATCAGTTATAGAAGCGTCTGCTATTTTTGCAGTCGTAATCTGGGCGTCATCTATATTTGCCGTCTTTATAGCGGCATTTGCAATTTGAGCAGTGCCGATTGCTGCGTCTTTAATGTGAGCACTTTCAAATTGTCCTTGTGCCACAACCAATGAATCTATAAAGGCTTCCTGTATTTTAGCTACTGTGATTGCTGCGTTTGCTATTTTACCAGTTGTAATTGCCAAGTCGTCTATAATTGCACTGTTTGCTGTTATTGCTCCGGCTTTGATGTTACCTGCGTCTATGGTATTTGCGGCGATTTCGTTTGATGTTATAGCATGAGCGGCTATTTCATAAGCAGTAATAGTGTTTGCCGCAATTTTATCCGCAGTGATTGAACGGTCTTGAATTGCGGATGACGCTACACTATCAAGTTTATTTCCATTGATAGTACCATCTTCATTAAATGCACCAGTTACTGTATCTAACTCTTCTTGTTTCTGCTGCTCTAATTCTTCAAAGGTTAAGTATGGTTTTGCCCACACTACTGAATTATCTTCTGGATTGTTGCGCGATTTCTTAGTTTCTACAACTCTTTGCACATCGCGTAATCCATCAACACTGTTTATAATAGTAACAGTGTCTCCGATATCATATTGCAGAAAATCATAGTCTGGTAATATTTTAGACAAGTCATAAATTCCGCCAGAGTACGTTTTTGATGGTTTACACATATCAGCTAATTTAGCAATTGCGTCCTCTTTCAATTCATGAGGATTAGTGTACCTATTGTCTATCCACAACGCATTTACAACCTCAGTTGAATACGTAAAATTATCCACATAATCCTTACCATTATTAACACTTGCAAAAGTCATGCCATCTTTACCTCTTGCATATAGTCTAGTAGCAAAGTTTAATGTATCTTGTGTAGTGTTTAAGTCTTTTAAATTCAGTTGGTCGGTGAAATATACACCTTTGTTTGAACCAAACTTCTCTGATACATATATCTTTTTGTCTAATGAATTAAATTTTAACTCACACCTAAATTTTGATTTACAGCGGTCTAAAACTGCCATTGCGTCGCACCCATCTAGCTTGGTTGTCCTTTTGAATATTGGTGCTCCCATGTCTACTACTGTCCATCCAGTAGTTGCTATTGCTTGCTGAATTGTCGTGATTACGGTTGCAGTAATTGCTTGAAACCCATCGGGAAATAATTTGTTTGTTATATCGGTAACGTCTTGTTGGCACTCATATTGTCTATTCTCGCCACGCGATGATACTTTTTTAATCCTATATAAATCCTCATTATCACTTACTAGAAATTGAGAATTTATAGTACTACCCACCTCATCTGAGGTAGGTAGTGAAAAGGTTAGTTTGCTAAATTCATTAATCTTGCTACTAACGGTTGAGTTCATCTCATTAGCAATTACATTAATTTTCTGCCTATTGGTGTTGTACAATATTAGCATAAAATTCCTCCTTTAATACCATCGTGGTCTATATTGCACAGATACGGTCACTGTGGTTAGGTTTATTGATATGGTGTTAGTACCTGGTGTAAGTGTCGGAAACTTCGTCAGCTCGACGTCTGCGAATTTATTCACACCATTAACCGTAACTTTCTTCTTTACCCCATCAATAACCAATGTAGAGCTACCTGGAATATTTTTTACGATAATACCTTGAATTATTAATTGAGCAACTGCTGCTGAAGGTATGGTCACTGTATAGACACATTCACATGGTATATTGCCGTCTACATTAATAGTTTGGGATATAACATTGTTTAATGTTTTATTAACCAATGCACTACATCGCAATGCTCTAAATTCTAATGTTACTTCAATAATACTACCATTTAGATATTTATATTTCGGATTATTCAATACACTATCATAGTGAATATCATGATTACTAAAATTAATAAGACATTGCCTACATTTTAAGACAATATTACTAACTTTTTTCATAGCGTCTGATTCATCGAGTCCAATTACTAAAATAACCACAGTTAAGGGTATATCTCGAGCATCTTTCATATGAACATAAGGGGACAAGGAATTACTTGTCCACTCATAGTCCATGTTAGGCGTGTCTCCGTCATCCGAAAACCTAACTAATTTTGCTCCTAGTGTGGTAATGTCCACACCGTCTATATATGCTGTTTTCATATTTACCACCTAGTCCTTTCTGCCAGTGCTTGGCTCATATACGGAGATGTAGTCTCTGCGAATGTTCTTCCGTCTATTTGCAATGACGCGTCGAATGATTTGTCTTGTACGATTTGCGTTAACTGCTTAATTGCACCAAGTAGGTCATTGCTACTATATGCAACCGTTGCTACATTAGAGTCAATACTTGCAGATAATTGAGATGTTAATGCCCCATTTAAATCACCTGCTAGTCCTCGTGCTGCACCAGTTAGAATGTGACGCTTATCATTTAATGTACGTGTAAGTCCTTCAATCATATCAGGCATCCATGTCTCATAATTACGTAATGGGCCTTCGTCTGGTCGTGTGAAGTGCAAGAAGCTACGTATTTTATCAGCTACACCTTTTGCTGCGTCGCCTATTTCACCGACCGTATTTTTTATACCCTTTATAAATCCTTTTATGATGTCTTTACCCCATGTAATTGCTTGGCTTGGTAATGCCGTTATCCATTTTATTGCGTTGTTTATTCCATTTACTATAGCTGTGTATACTCCGCTAATGGTACTTGACACACCTTGCTTCATGCTACTAAACATTTTAGCTCCTATATTCATTAAATTTCCAGGTAATGCTTTCAACCAATTAATTGCATTATTGAACCATTGTAGAATAGTATTGTAAATGTTAGTACACCAAGTAGATATAGTATTCCAGAAGCCTGTCCATGCGTTGGATATTGATGTCTTAATATTTGTCCAGGTATTACTTAAAAAAGTAGTGATATTATTCCATGTCTGAGATATCCAGTTTGTTACATTTGTCCATATTGTGGTGATTATTTCCCAAGTTGCTTGTATTGCGTTACCAAATATTAGTTTTATGCCGTCCCACACCATAGCCATTCCAGCTTTTATATTGTTCCATAGATTTGAAATATCAGAACCCAATTGTGTCCAATTTCCAGTTACGATATCTATGATTATAAGAATTGCACCTAAGAATACGTTTTTAATAATTTCCCATATACCCTGGATATACAACATGATACCATCGAATATACCTTTTATATT
>Ga0065704_10071442_pt1 | contig 11133 bp, 9 predicted proteins | sample SwiRhicommuniRL2_FD_59091 | JGI IMG/M metagenome (GOLD analysis project Ga0065704, IMG submission 59091) | Switchgrass rhizosphere bacterial communities from Rose Lake, Michigan, USA - RL2 v2 (version 2) | ecosystem: Host-associated > Plants > Roots > Rhizosphere > Soil | place: East Lansing, MI | reverse complement strand
GCTTATGGAGAAAATATAATGCTCATAACAATACTTATCTTAATTCTCTTTTTGATTTTAAAAAAGTAAAAGTTGGCAATTATACCTATGGACCTTTAAATATAATGTGTTGGGATGATGAAAAAGAATATCTGTCTATAGGCTCTTTTTGTTCTATTGCATCTGGTGTTGTTTTTATTTTAGGTGGTAATCACAATATGAACAGTATTTCAACTTTTCCCTTTAAATATCTTTTGTATGGGGATAATTCTGAAGCTTTTACGAAGGGAAAAATTATTATAGAAGATGATGTGTGGATCGGAACAAATTCAATTGTCCTTTCAGGAGTTACTATTAGCCAGGGTTGTGTAGTGGCTGCAGGTTCAGTGGTCACAAAATCTTTCCCTCCCTATTCAGTTATTGGGGGGAATCCTGCAAAAATTATTAAAAAAAGATTATCTGATGACATGATCAATGAAGCAGTTTTATTAAATTATCAGAAGATTAATAAAGATTTTATTTTGGCAAATAATAGTATTTTTGAAGAAGATAATGCGAGAATTGAAAGTGTTAAAGAATTATTAAAAAAGCAATAGAATGTTTTTACTGGTATCATGCATATTTCTTATAATTCTGACTTCATTTCTTGAAAAATTTGAACTAGGTAAAGTAATAAATTTTATTATTGTTTATATAATTGTATTTGCGATTGTTGGATATGTGGAGTTTACACCCGATAAGGGATTCTACATATACTGGCTTTATAATATACCAGAATCCATAGAACTTTTTTTTAAAATTACTGCTGATTATCTTGTAAAACACGGATATGGTTTTCCTGAATTACAAATGTTTTTCACTTTCGTTTATACATTTCTCTTATTATTTTTGATAACACGGTTCTCTGAAAAAATATTCTTTATAAGTATAATTTATTTAAGTACCATATTTATTTTTTACGTTACTCAGTTACGTTATTTTATGGGTTATTATGCTATATGTCTGGGGCTTTATTATCTTTATGTAAAGAAAAATTATCTGGCTACCATTATTTTTTTAGCTTTTGGAATAGCCAATCATTACGGATTAGTTTTGTTTGGAGTCATCATACCTTTTTTCTATATAAAACCGGATAAACTAATACCAAGATTATTAAAGGTTACTGTAACGGTTTTGCTTATAACATTAGTAGTTTTATTATTAGGAACAACATCTTTTTCTCAAATCCGATTCGTTGCGTATTTCTTTTCGGAATTACAATCCACATTTTTAGGAGGTTTATTGACGTTCCTTCCTTACGTAAGTATAGTTTACTTGATTTATCGGCTGCATATAAGTATGATGAAAAAAAAGATACAACTATCTGAAGATAGAAAATATATGTTTCTACTTATTATGAGTGTCTCTAATATAGCATTTATAGGAGCTGCATTAATATTACAGGTCGTGGGACACAGAATGATAATGACGGCAACACTTTTTCAAATATTGTACATTTTTTATATTCTGAAATATTTTGAAAAAAATGAAAAATTTAGATTATTAGCAGGTTTTGGAATCACCATTATACTTCTGTATTTTTATTTGTATATATTTATGGATTTGATATTGGAAAAGAGTAATAATGATGATATTATCTCAATTTTAAAATCAAGTCCGATTTTGAACTATTTTACATTTTAATTATGGTTAAAAAAATCTCTATAATAATTGTTACTTATAATTCATATGATTTGATATTAGATTGTATAAATTCTATTTTTACTTTTAATGATCTTGAGGATAATAAGATTGAAATTATAATTGTTGATAACAGTTCACTATCTGAAAGTGAAAGATTAAAAAAATTACTTTCAGAAATCTACGGAAACAGAATATTATTCATCAAAAATGAAAATAAAGGATACGGACATGGTAATAACCTGGGGGTCAAAAATTCTTCTGGTGACATAATTGCAATCATGAACCCTGATGTGAGGCTGAGTGAACCCGTTTTTAGAAGGACATTGGAATTATTCAATGATACTGATGTCGCATCTGTGGGCTTTAAACAAATAAATGGAGCCGGCAATTTTTCATTTTTTAGATTGCCCGAATTTTTTTCCCCTTTTCTATATAGTTTCAAGAACAGATTAGCTAATAAAGAACAGAAATTCAATCAATATGAATATTCCTTGTCGGGCGCATTTGTCTTTTTTAAGAGAAAATATTTCGAAGAAATAGGAATGTATGATGAAGATTTTTTTATGTATTTTGAAGAAGCAGATACCGCCAGAAGAATTAATTTAATAAATAAAAAGATCCTATATGACAATTCAAAATCTTATCTCCATCTCATGGATCAAAAGGAGAGCTTTAACAATACACTACTAGACATTGGCACTGAGTCAATAAGAATCTATTTCAGTAAATATAATCTAGATGTTAAAAAATATATACGACGGAGACTGCTGGAGCTTTATATCTATAAGTTTTTATTTTCTGTTCTCGGAAATACAGAAAGAAAATTGAAGGCACAAGCCTATATTAAATCCTTGAAAAAGCTATTATAATCACAAAGATGAGTAAAGATTCGAATCAATATGAACTTGTTATTATCAATAACTGCCCTTCGTTTTATAAAGTTAATTTATATAATGAAATAGCAAAAAAGATTAACATCCATGTTATATTTTTAGGCTTATCCGGCGAAGTGGTAATATATGAATCCTACCGGAATGATATTCACTTTTCCTATGATATATTGTATCCGGATGAATATGTTGAAAAAAGAAATAAACTCTTAACGTTTTTTAAATTGTATAGTATATTAAAAAAAATACAATTTTATAAGATAGTTTATGGGGGGTATGCCATACCCGAGTTCATCATGCTTTGCTTCCTGTATCCGAAAAGTAAGAATATTCTTCAAACAGAAAGTGCCAAAGAATCATTAAACGCACCTCGTTGGAAAAATATCTTAAAAGAGGTCATATTAAGTCGCTATCAAAAAGCAATAGTCTCAGGAAAAATTCATAAAGAGGTTTTACAATATTTAGGATTTAAAGGACAAATTATAATCTCCAAAGGGGTAGGAATTATTTACAAAAAAAATAAGCAAACGATACAAAAGTCGTCGGGTATTTTTAATTATTTATATGTAGGCCGGCTAATAGAAGTAAAAAATATCAGATTTTTGGTTAATGTTTTCAATAAATTGGAAAAGAAACTGACCATAGTAGGAAAAGGAGTGTTAGAAAATGAATTAAAAGAACTGAGTAGTGATAATATTACTTTTTTGGGGTTTTGTGATAACAAAAAACTTGGAGAGATTTATTCAAAACATCAGGTATTTATATTACCCTCTGTTAGCGAACCGTGGGGCCTGGTCGTAGAAGAAGCTTTATATAATGATTGCGTACTCCTTTTAAGTCAAATGGTAGGTTCTCATACCGAATTATTAACGCAACCTGAAACAGGCTGTGTGTTTCATCCTGAAAATGAAAAATCTTTAATGGATGCTATACATAATATTGAACAAAATTATCAAACGTATTACAAAAATGTTCAGAATTTTAATATTAGTGAAAAAGATGTACATCAAATAAATTCGTATTTGGAATTAGTAAAATAATTTAATGTATAATCAGTCTCGAAAACTTCAATAATTTTAAAACTATTAATAGAAATAATGGAAAAACTATAAAGATATATGATTTTAGGAATTGATGCTTCGAATATTAGAGAAGGAGGTGGTTTAACTCATTTAAAAGAAATTCTTCTTAACGGAAATCCAGAAAAACATGGCTTTCAAAAGGTTATTGTATGGAGTAGCAGTAAAACACTTCATAAATTACCCGATTTTCCTTGGCTGCTAAAAGTTAATAACAAATGGCTTAATCAATCTTTTATTATATCTTTTTTATATCAGATCTTTTTTATATCAACAGATGTAAGGAGGAAAAAATGCAATCTTTTGTTCATACCGGGAGGAACTTTTTTAGGAAATTTTAAAGAAATTGTATCAATGAGCCAGAATATGCTTCCCTTTGAAAGGAATGAACTTGAGCGATTTCCTAAATGGACGAGTAAATTCAAGTTTAAATTGTTAAAAATAACTCAGTCGCACACATTCAAAAAGTCAAAAGGGGTTATTTTTCTTACCGACTATGCTAAAAACTATATTAATAAATCAATAAAATTAGATTCAGAAAAAGCTATAGTCATACCTCACGGAATTAAAAGTACCTTTTCCAGTCAACCGAAGATTCAGAGAGATATAGATTTTTACAATGAAAATAAACCATTCCGTTTTTTATATGTATCAATTGTAACAGAATATAAACATCAGTGGAATGTAGCTGAGGCAGTTTTGAAGTTACGTGAGGAGGGGTTTTATATAACATTGGATTTAATAGGAGGATACACTGATGAGGCTTTCCACAAGCTGAATACTGTGCTTATCAAAGATAAAGATAAAATTATCAATTATAAAGGTTTAGTTCCTTATGAAGAACTTGATGCAATTTATAAAGAGGCTGACGGGTTTATATTTGCTTCCACATGCGAAAATATGCCGATTATCCTAATTGAAGCTATGACAGCCGGTTTGCCTATTGCAAGTTCAGACAAACAACCAATGCCTGAAATATTAGATCAATCAGCATTTTATTTTAAATCTACTGATGTTGATAGTATCTATAATTGTCTTAAACAGTATTTGCTAAATCCATATAAAAGAAAATTAAATGCTGAAAAAACATTTAATAAAGCATTGGAATATACTTGGAAAGACTGCTCGGAGAGAACCTTTACTTATTTAATGAGAAAAATAAAACAATAATGAAGATCAAAAATAAAACCCTCCTTATTACCGGCGGAACAGGTTCATTCGGAACAGCTGTTTTAAGGAAATTTATTCATACAGACCATTTCAAAGAAATTCGGATTTTCTCACGGGATGAAAAGAAGCAGGATGACATGAGAAATCAGTTTAAAAATGATAAGTTGAAATTCTATATCGGTGATGTGAGAGATTACAAAAGTGTCGAATCTGCTATGAGAGGTGTTGATTATGTTTTTCATGCTGCCGCCCTAAAGCAGGTTCCTTCCTGCGAGTTTTTCCCTATGCAGGCCGTGAAAACGAATGTTGAAGGAACTCAAAATGTTATTGATGCAGCAGCTTTAAACGATGTGAAGAAAGTTATTTGCTTAAGTACTGACAAAGCAGCATATCCCATCAATGCAATGGGAATTTCTAAAGCAATGATGGAAAAAGTGGCGGTGGCGGCTTCAAGAAATCTTGAAAATACTGTGGTTTGTCTTACGAGATACGGTAATGTAATGGCTTCCAGAGGTTCTGTGATTCCATTGTTTGTGAAACAAATTAAAAACGGAGAATCTCTTACTATTACAGATCCGAATATGACAAGATTTTTAATGTCACTGGAAGAGGCTGTAGATTTGGTTTTATTTGCATTTGAGCATGGCAATCCCGGAGATCTGTTTGTTAATAAAGCTCCTGCAGGAACAATTGGAGACTTGGCTCAGGCATTAAAGGAAATGTTTAAAGTAGATAATCCGATAAAGGTTATCGGAACCAGACACGGAGAAAAACTGTATGAAACACTGTGTACCCGCGAAGAAATGATCAAAGCAGAAGATATGGGGGATTTCTACAGAATTCCGGCAGATAACAGAGACCTTAACTATGCACAATACTTTTCTGAAGGGACAGAAGATATTTCAAAAATAGAAGATTATCACTCTCATAATACTCAACAACACGATGTGGAAGGAATGAAAAAACTTTTAATGAAACTTCCGCTGATCAGGAAAGAAATATTGGGAGAAGACATACTGCAGTATCCTGAATAATTTTTTACATAAATTTCGGTATTAATTCAGATGATTTGAAAATTTAAAAGAATGAAAAAAATTGGAATTACGGGGCAAAATGGTTTTGTCGGCTCACATTTATATAATACTTTAGGCTTAAATCCTGATCAATTTGAAAGAATCAATTTCGAAAGAGATTTTTTTGATAACGCAGAAAAGCTGGATGAATTCGTAAAGCAATGTGACGTGATTGTCCATCTCGCTGCAATGAACCGTCATCCGGATCCTGAAGTTATTTATGAAAACAATATCGATCTTGTTAAAAAACTGATAGCTTCTCTGGAAAAAACAAACTCCAAAGCTCATGTTCTTTTTTCATCTTCTTCACAGGAAGAAAATGATAATTTATACGGAAAATCCAAAAAAGAAGGGAGAGAATTGCTGGCAGAATGGGCTACAAAAAATAACGGAAGATTCACCGGAATGATAATTCCTAATGTTTTTGGCCCCTTCGGAAAGCCCAATTATAATTCTTTTATTGCCACTTTTTGTCATAAACTAACTCATGGAGAGCAACCTGTTATTGATAAAGATGGCGACGTAAAATTAATTTATATAGGAGAACTTATTCGAGAAATCATCAATCAGGTTGAAAGTGAGGAATCAAACAAATTATATGAAGTGCCAAATACTTCAGTGAATAAGGTTTCGGAAGTACTTCAAAAATTAGAGACGTATAAGAATTTATATTTCGATAACGGTGAAATTCCCGTTTTGGAAAGTAGTTTTGATTTAAACATTTTTAACACGTTCCGATGCTATTTTGATATTAAAAATCATTATCCCGTAAAATTTATACAACATACAGATCCAAGAGGAGCTTTTGTAGAAGTAATCAGATTGGGTATTGGCGGACAATGTTCATTTTCTACAACTGTTCCCGGAATTACAAGAGGAAATCATTTTCATACCAGAAAAATAGAAAGATTTGCTGTCATAAAAGGAAAAGCATTAATACAGTTGAGAAAGATTGATACAGAGGAAGTTTTAGATTTTTATCTTGATGGAAATGAACCCGCTTACGTTGATATGCCGATCTGGTACACCCATAATATAAAGAATATAGGAGAAGAAGAATTATACACTATTTTCTGGATTAATGAGCCTTTTGATCCGAAAGATGCTGATACCTATTTTCTGAATGTATAATGCAGAGCAAAGTTAATTTTTTAAAACTGGTTTCCGTGAGTCATTTTTCCAATTGTTTTTCAATTTGGAATTAATATCATCGTTGAAATTTATGCTATTGGTTGAAAAATCAGTATTGTCAAAAATAATTTCGGTTTTTTGTATGTCTTTGCTCGCGCTCTCAATGTTGTTATCCCTAATGGTATTGTAGGAACTGTTATTTTTAAAAACAAATGTAACCTGATTCTTTTTTACACTTTCAGGCATTTTTGTACTGATAGCAAAGAAATTTGAGCTGAAAATATTATTGTTGGATTGGTCTAAAATGATATTGTAATACTGTTCCTCAAAATAATTCCTTTCTATATAATTATTATTTGAATTTAACAATACTAGAGCCTTACCACTTGATAAAGTGTTGTCAGGATTATCATCAAGGAAATTGGAAAAATTCGCCTCAAGTATATTATCTGTCATGTAAATTGAATAAGAGTTTTTAATAAGAGCTGCAATAGAATTGAAACGGAATTCTGAATTGGTGATATACGTACTTGTTGAAGTTTCACTTATGTGAATACCATACTTATTATTTTTTACAAAACAAGCATTAATGAAATTATAATATGATGATATTAACTGTATCCCGGCAGTAGAAAATCCATCTACTTCGCAGTTTTCAATTCTGTTTCTAATTCCCAAAATTTTAATACCAATACTTTTGTTATGTACTATTTGAGTATTTTTCCAACTAAAAGGATTAACACCATATTCGGGACCGTAAATTGATAGATTGCGTATGAATTTATATTGATATGCATTGTCTTTCTTATTATCTAAAATCGTTATTGCAGTATTTGCTGTATTCATTTTAAGAACCGAAATAACCGGATCTATGCCTTCAATACTGACATTTTGAGGTAATTCTATGGTATTTGAAATTAAAAAAGTCCCTTCAGGTATTATAATCGTATAAGATTCATTATTTTTGATGTTTTTTAAAATAGAAATAAATATATTAGAATTGTCAAAAATACCATTGCCCATAGCACCTAAGTCTTTTATATTAATAACTTTGCAGTGTGCGTAGTGAAAAAAGAATAAAATAAGTAATATAAAAAGCTTTCTCATAACTAAAGAACTTTATCATACACGAATATAATGAAAAAATTAAAAATAATGACCGTGGTGGGCACGAGGCCCGAAATTATCAGATTATCAAGAGTACTATCAGCTTTGGATGCTTCTGAAGCTGTTGAGCATATTATCGTTCATACAGGGCAAAATTATGATTATGAGCTTAATCAGATTTTCTTTGAAGATCTGAAGCTTCGTAAACCGGATTATTTCCTGGAAGCAGCTGGAAAAACAGCAACTGAAACCGTTGGAAATATTTTAATTAAAATTGATCCGCTTTTAGAAGATTTAAAACCCGATGCATTTTTGGTGTTGGGAGATACCAACTCTTGTCTTTGTGCTATTCCCGCTAAAAAAAGACAAATTCCCATTTTTCACATGGAAGCCGGAAACAGATGTTTCGATCAAAGGGTTCCCGAGGAAACCAACAGAAAAATAGTGGATCATACAGCAGATATTAATCTTACATACTCTGATATTGCAAGAGAATATTTGTTAAGAGAAGGCCTTCCTGCAGACAGAATCATTAAAACAGGTTCTCCGATGTTTGAAGTTTTAAATCATTATCTTCCACAAATTGAAAATTCTGATGTTTTAAACCGTCTGAATCTGGAAGAAGGAAAATATTTTGTAGTATCCTCACACCGAGAAGAAAACATCAATTCAGAGAAAAACTTTAACGGATTGATTGAAAGCCTTAATGCTATTGCAGAAAAATTTGAATTACCGATTATTGTTTCTACTCACCCTAGAACCAGAAATATGATCGATCAAATGAAAGTGAATGTAAGGCCCGAAATTCAGTTCCTAAAACCGTTAGGTTTTCACGATTATAATGCTTTGCAGATGAGGAGCTATGCAGTTTTATCAGATTCAGGAACTATTTCTGAAGAATCTTCAATCTTGAATTTCAGAGCTTTAAATATAAGAGATGCCCATGAGAGACCGGAGGCAATGGAAGAAGCATCTGTAATGATGGTAGGATTGTCACCGGAAAGAATAATGCAGGGACTCACGCAGCTTCAGCAGCAGAAAATAGGCAATGAAAGGAATTACAGACAGGTTTCGGATTATTCCATGCCTAATGTTTCTGAAAAAATGGTAAGGATTATCCTGAGCTATACAGATTATATTAACAGAGTAGTTTGGAGTAAAAAATAATGAAGATTCTTATTGTAACTCAATATTTTTATCCTGAAAATTTTAAAAGTAATGATCTTGCCTTTGAACTAAAAAAGAGAGGGCATGATGTAATGGTACTCACAGGAATACCTAATTATCCTGAAGGTAAGATATATGATGGATATGGATATTTCAAGAAGAGAAAAGAATTAATAAATGGAGTTCCAGTTATAAGGTCATTATTATTGACACGGGGAAAAGGTGGTGGTGTCAGATTATTTCTAAATTATTTTAGCTGGGCTTTTTTTGCTTCTTTAAAAGCAATAAGGTTAAACTCTAAAAAGTTCGATGCTGTTATTGTTCATGAGCCCTCACCAATCACACAGTTTTATCCTGCATTAATTATAAAAAAGCTTCAAAAGACACCCATCTACTTTTGGGTAATGGATCTGTGGCCTGAAAGCTTAGAAATAGCAGGTGGTATCAAAAATAAATTTATACTAAACTTATTTACCAGAATGATACAGTATTTTTATAAAGAATCAAAAAAAATACTGATCACTTCAAAAGGCTTTAAAAAATCTATTTTGGAGAAAGGTAATTTTGAACATAAGATCGAGTATTTTCCCAACTGGGCAGAGGATACTATATCTTTAGGTAATACGGCATTTCCAATTCCTGCACTTCCTGAAGGATTTAAAATAATATTCGCTGGAAATATTGGAGAAGCTCAGGATATGGATAGTATTATGAAGGCAGCTTTGTATCTTAAAGAAAATCAGAATGTTAAATTCATTTTGGTTGGAGATGGTAGGAAAATGAATTTTGTTAAAGAGTTTATCAAGGAAAATCATCTTGAACAGACAGTTTATACATTAGGGCGTTATCCCCTGGAAGCAATGGCTTCTTTCTTTAAAGCCGCAGATATACTATTGGTAAGTCTTAAAGATGATCCTATTTTTAATATTACTGTTCCAGCAAAAGTGCAGGCATATATGAGTTCTGGAAAACCTATCTTAGCTATGCTGAATGGAGAGGGAGCGGAAAATATTGCTGAAGCCGATTGTGGATTTTCTGTGCCTGCCGGCGATAGTGAAAAATTAGCAGCCACAATTCATGAAATATCACAAATGAAAAAAGAAGATTTATCTTTGTTAGGAAATAATGGAAAAAAATTCTATGAGGCCAACTATAAAATGGAAGAATGTATTTCAAATCTTGAAAGAATAATTTCTGCAAAATGAAAATTATAATCACCGGAGCATCAGGTTTTGTAGGACAAAATTTATCGACATTTCTTACTAAAGAAAAATTGAGCGTTACTGCGATTTCCATGCGTAATGAATGGAGTTGTCCCAGTAGCTTTGATGCTATTATCCATCTTGCAGGCAAAGCGCATGACACTGAGAATACAGCGTCAGAAGAAGAGTACTTTAATATTAATACAAATCTTACAAAGAAAATTTTTGACGAATTTTTACATTCTGATATCAAAGATTTCATTTATTTTAGCAGTGTAAAAGCTGTAGCAGATGAGGTATTTGATATTTTGGATGAAAATAAATCACCGAGTCCTAAAACTCCTTATGGTAAATCTAAATTGAAAGCCGAAGAATATTTACTTTCAAAAGTAATTCCTGACGATAAAAGGCTTTTTATCATTCGTCCATGCATGATTCATGGGCCTGGAAATAAAGGGAATTTAAATCTTTTGTATAAATTAGTCAGAAAAAATATTCCATGGCCTTTAGCAGCTTTTGATAATAAAAGATCTTTTTTAAGTATTGACAATCTGAATTTTTTAATATTACAGATATTAATAAACAAAGAAATTAAATCAGGAATTTATAATTTTGCAGACGATGACTTTGTGTCAACAAATGAATTGATAGA
>Ga0065704_10000910_pt1 | contig 11133 bp, 8 predicted proteins | sample SwiRhicommuniRL2_FD_59091 | JGI IMG/M metagenome (GOLD analysis project Ga0065704, IMG submission 59091) | Switchgrass rhizosphere bacterial communities from Rose Lake, Michigan, USA - RL2 v2 (version 2) | ecosystem: Host-associated > Plants > Roots > Rhizosphere > Soil | place: East Lansing, MI | reverse complement strand
GGCGGCGCTCGAAGGCCGCATCGACCGCGATGAGGTCGATGCCGGCGGCTTCGATTTCGCGCGGGCCGACTATCGTGTGCTGATCGCGCTGCGCGAGGACTACCTTGCGCACCTGGAAGGGCTCAAGGCCGTGATGCCTGCGATCACGCAGAACCGCATGCGGCTCGCGCGCATGTCGGGCGCACAGGCGTTGAGCGCCGTGTCGAAGCCGGGCGGCCGTCTCGTGTCTGCCGAGGTCGCCGAGTCGATCGTGCGGTTCGTCGCCGGGGGTTCGGAACTCGCCAATGCCGAGGTCGAGCCGTCGCTGCTGAGTCTCGTCTGTCGCGAACTGAACCTCGTCCGGCAGGCGCAGCGCAGGGCCGAGATCTCGGCCGACCTGCTGGCCGGCTCGCGCGAAACGATCCTGACCGAGTTCTACGAGCGGGCGCTCGCCGATCAACCGGGCGGCGTGCGCCGTGTGGTCGAGGACGAACTGCTGACCGAATCGGGATACCGCGAAAGCCTGGCCGAGGAACGCGTCGTCAAGGCGCTGGCGGCCGCCGGCGCGACCCCCGACGCGCTCGCGACGCTGGTCGATCGCCGTCTGTTGCGGATCGAGGAGCGTCTCGACGTCCGTCGCGTCGAGCTGACGCATGACGTGCTCTGCCCCGTGGTCAGGGCCAGCCGCGACTTGCGGCACGAGCGCGAGGCGCGCGACGAAGCCGAACGGCAGCTCGCCGCTCAGCGCGAGCGGGCGGCCGAGACGCGACGCACGCTCAAGCGCACGCGTCGCTTCGCGGTCGCCGCCGGCCTGCTGTCGCTGGTCGCGATCGGCAGCGCGGTGTTCGGTTGGGTCAGCTGGAATCGCGCAAAGGCGGCGGATGCCCAGGCCCAACATGCCCGTGCCGACGCCGAGGAACTGGTCGCGTTCCTGATCGAGGACTTCTACGAGGAACTCCAGCCGACGGGCCGGCTCGAGACCATGGGCAAGCTCGCGCACAAGGCGGTCGGCTATTACGACGGCCTGCCGCAGGGCCTCATGAGCCCGCGGACGCGCATGTACCGCGGCATGGCGCTCGTGCGCGAGGGCAGCGCCCTGCTGGCGCGGGGCGACTTCCAGACCGCGAACGTCAAGCTCGACGAGGCCAGTGCGATCTTCGGACAGTTGCGCGAGGGCGGCAACCGCGATGAGCCCGTGGCGATCGGGCTCGCGCTCGCGAAGTTCACGCGTTACTCGTCCTGGGGTGTGCGCGGTGCGCCGGGTGCGAAGGGCGAGGACCTCACCAACGCCATCGAGTTGCTGAAGCCGTATGTCGCTCGGCCCGACGCGTCGCGCCAGGTGAGGCTGCTCTATGCGGACCTGCTGAATTACCGCAGCCACCAGCAGCTCGACCGACGGCTGGCCGTGGCCGATTGCGACGAGGGCCGTGCGGTGCTGCAGACGCTCGGCGCACGCGAGCTCAAGGACCTGACCGCCGCCTCGATCTACGCGGACACGAGCGATTCGCAGGCGCGGCACTCGATGAGTCTCGGCCTGATCGCGGAGGCGGAGCAGCTCGAACGGGAGGTCTACGAGATCGCGGAGAAGGTGCTGGCGCAGCGGCCCGGCGACTTCCGCTCGATGTCCAACCGGGCGCTTGCGGCCGCGTTCCTCGGCGACGTCGCGCGCATACGCAACGACTTCGAAGCGTATGAATCGTATGCGGCCAGGTCGTTCGACTCGGGCGAGCTGTACGTGCGCCTGAACCCGTCCGAAATCGGCGCCTGGGAGCACCTGATCCGTGGCCAGGCCTACCTGGCCGACGCCGACGTCGAGCGCGGACGGATTGCCGCGGGGCTCGAGAAATGGACCCGCGCGCTCGCCTACAAGGACGACCCGCGACGTCCCGGCAGCCTCGCGCCGCTGCTTGGCGAACCCGCGGCGCAACTCGCGCTGCTGCAGGCCGAGGTCGGCCAGGACGAGGCGGCTGCCGTGACGTTGAAGCTGCGCGACCAGGGCACGCGGGAGGCGCTCGAGGCCGAGCTGCCGGACAATCCGGTGCAGGTGCTGTGGCCCGTGGGCATGGAAACGCTCACGGCCCGGGTCGAACTGCTGCAAGGCCGCGTCGAGGCGGCCTACGCTCGGGCCACGGCCGCGCTCAGTCGCATTCGCGCGCTGCCGCCAAACCAAGGTTCGCTGGGGACCGTCGCGCGGACGAGCGTCGCGCGCCTGGTGCTGCGCGCGACCGCGCTGGCCGCGCTGCGCTCGGGTCGTCATGCCGAAGCGGAAGCACTCACTCGGGAAATGATCGCGCTGCCCGTGACCGGGCGGCGACCGGAGGACCCCCGCAACACCGTGTCGGCCGGCCGCGTGCAGCTGGCACACGCCGTCGTGTTGCAGGGCCGTCGACAGGAAGCCCGCGAACTGATTGCGCCCGATGTTTCCCGCTACGCCGAACAGCGCAAGGCAGGTGCCTCGGGGCTGACGTTCTTGGGCGATTACGCGTACGCGCTTTACGTCGATGCGCTGGCGAGCGACGATGCGGCAGGTCGCGCCCGCCGTCTCGACGAAGCCCGTCGGGTGCTGGGCACGCTGTCCGCGGAAGCGCGCCAGATGCGGTCGGTGCGCGAGCTCGAGCGCTGGATCGAAGAAGCGAGCACCGCGCCGACTTGAGACGGCCGACGCGGTGATCGTCGTCGCCGGCCGCCGTCACCGGTGGTCAGGCGGCGGTGGCCTTGCGCGCCTGCGCGGCGTGGTCGGCGAGCACCTTCGCAACGCACCCGGTCACCTTGCGCGCCGTGTCGAGGTGTAGGAACTCGTTCGGCCCGTGCGCGTTCGAGTTCGGTCCCAGCACGCCGGTGATCAGGAATTGCGTGCCCGGAAACTTCGCGCCGAGCATGCCCATGAACGGGATGCTGCCGCCGGTGCCCATGTACATCGACTCCTTGCCGAAGAACGCACGCGAGGCGTCCTGCATCGACTGCTCGAGCCACGGCGCGAACGAAGGCGCGTTCCAGCCACCCATGGCCGAGCCGACCTCGAAGCTGACCTTGGCGCCGTAGGGTGGCTCGGACTCGAGCGCCCGTCGCAACGCATCGGCGGCGACTCGCGGATCGCAGGTCGGGGTCAGGCGAAACGACAGCTTGAGGCTCGTGTACGGCCGCAACACGTTGCCCGCGCCACCGAAAGGCGGCAGGCCCTCGGCCCCGGTGACGCTCAGCGTCGGCCGCCAGGTGTTGTTGAGCAGCAGGTCCATGGGGTCGTTCGAGACCGGGTGCATGCCCGCGACCAGCGGAAACTTGGCGTGGACGGTCGCGCCCAGCACGCGCGCCGCGGCTTCGGCCTGTGCGCGGCGGTCTGCCGGGATCGGCGTGTTGAGCTCGTCGACGAGGATCGCGCCCGAGTGCACGTCCTCGACGCGTGCCAGCACCTCGCGCAGGACACGGAAGCTCGACGGCACGATGCCGCTCGCGGTGCCCGAATGCACGCCCTCGCGCAGCACCTCGACCCGCAGCGTGCCGAGCAGGTTGCCGCGCAACGAAGTCGTGCACCAGAGCTGCTCGTAGTTGCCGCATTCCGCATCGAGACAGACGACCAGGCTCGGCCGTCCCAGGCGCGCACCGAGCGCGTCGATGTGTGCCGGCAGGTCCGGGCTGCCGCTTTCCTCGCTCGCCTCGATCAGGATCACGCAGCGGGCGTGTGGAATGCGCTGCTCGCGCAGTGCGCGGATCGCCGCGAGCGAAGAGAAGAGGGCATAGCCGTCGTCGGCGCCGCCGCGACCGTAGAGCTTCCCGTCGCGCAACACCGGCGTCCACGGCTCCAGGCCGTCGGACCAACCCGTGAACTCCGGTTGCTTGTCGAGGTGCCCGTACATGAGCACGCAGTCGTCGACCTGGCCGGGGACGTCGACCATCAGGACCGGCGTCCGCCCCGGGATCCGGAGCACCTCGACCGTCGCGCCGGCCGGCGCCTCGGCCACGGCCCAGCGCCGCATCAGCTGCACCGCGGCCTCCATGTGGCCGTTGGCTTCCCAGGCCGGATCGAAGATCGGCGACTTGTTCGGGATCCGGACGTACTCGACCAGCTGCGGCAGGATCGAGTCGGCCCAGGTCGTGTCGATGTAGCCTTTGGCTTTGGAAATATCCATATACAACAGAGGCTCGCGATGGAGAGTATATGTGAAGTGTTCGGTGCGCCGGAGGCAGAGTCCAGAGTTCGGAGTTTAGAGTTCAGTCGGAGCGGAAGGCCGCCCTGCGGCTGCCGGGGCGCGGAGCGCTTCCGACTAGACTCTGCACTCTAGACTCTGAACTCTCTCTCTCCGCTAACCGCTAACCGCCGGCGCGGCGAAGCCGAAGAACTCTAGCGCATTGCGGGTGGTCGCGGCGGCCACGACCTCATACGGCTCGCCGCGACAGGCGGCGATGGTCTTGACCACGTGCGGCAGGTACTTGGGTTCGTTGCGGCGGTGTGACGGCTTCGGGCTCAGGTCGCGTGGCAACAGGTACGGGGCGTCGGTCTCCGCCATCAGGCGATCGAGCGGGACCAGCCGCACGAGTTCGCGCAGGTGCTGGCCGCGGCGTTCATCGCAGATCCAGCCGGTGATGCCGATCGACAACCCGAGGTCGAGGTAGTCGCGCAGTTCGCGTTCGACCCCGGTGAAACAATGGGCCACGCCACCGGCAAGTCGCGGCCGGTAGTCGCGCAGGATCGCCATGAACGCATCGTGGCCGTCGCGCTGGTGCAGGAACACGGGCTTGCCCGCCTCGATCGCGAGCTCGAGCTGCCATCGGAACACGCGCTCCTGGTCGTCGTGTGAGGAGAAGTTGCGGAAGTAGTCCAGCCCGCATTCGCCGGCGGCACCGACCTCGGGGGCGGCCAGCAACTCGCGCAACTGCGGCAGGTGCTCCTCATGCAGTTCGCCCGCGTGGTGCGGGTGCACGCCGGCCGTGCAACGGTAGAGCTGCGGGTCGGTGCGGACGAGCTCGATCGCCGCACGGGTGCTCTCGAGCGTGCTGCCCGTGACGACCATGTGATTGACGCCGGCGCTGCGCGCGGCGGCGACGACGTGGTCGCGGTCGTGGTCGAAGCTGTCGTGGGCGAGGTTGAGACCGATGTCGACGAGCGGGGGATGCAGGGCCATGTACCGGGCTGTGTTAACGTTTGCGGCTTTCAGACTAGCGATTCCCCATGGCATTGGACAAGGCGGCCCTCGACAGCCTGCGCATCGACCGCGAGCCCGACGCGGGCCGGTACCACGAACGGCGCGGCTCCCGTCGCTGGCTCTGGATCGGGGTCGTCGCGGTGGTGGTCCTCGGTGCGCTGTTCGCCTGGCGCGGGTCGAACAGTGCGGTCGAGGTGCAGACCGTCACGATCGAGGCGCCGGCGGCGAACGGCGCGGTGCTGAATGCGTCGGGCTATGTCGTCGCGCGTCGCCTCGCCACCGTCAGCTCGAAGGTGACCGGGCGCGTCGCCGAAGTGCTGTTCGAGGAAGGCACGGAAGTGTCCGACGGGCAGTTGCTCGCGCGGCTCGATCCGGCCACGGTGCGCGCCGAATATGCCGTCGCCGCCAACGGCCTCGAAGCGGCGCGACGCAACCTGCGTGAAATCGAGGTGCGCCTCGCGGACGCGCGACGCACGCTCACGCGCACGCGTTCGCTGGTCGAACGCAAGCTCGTCGCACAGAGCGTGCTCGACACGGCCGAGGCCGAGGTCGGCGCGCTCGCGGCCCGGCTGGAGGCGGCGCGGGCCGAGGTCGACGTCGCGCAGGCGCAGGTCGGCCTGAGCCGCCAGGGGCTCGCCGATCTCGAGATCCGCGCGCCGTTCGCGGGCGTCGTGATCTCGAAGGACGCGCAGCCCGGCGAGACGGTTTCGCCGATGTCGGCCGGCGGCGGCTACACGCGCACGGGCATCGCGACCATCGTCGACATGGACTCGCGCGAGGTCGAGGTCGACGTCAACGAGGCCTACATCAACCGCGTGCAACCGGCGCAGAAGGCCGAGTGCGTGCTCGACGCCTACCCGGACTGGAAGATCCCGGCGCACGTGATCAGCATCGTGCCCACCGCCGACCGGCAGAAGGCGACCGTGCGGGTGCGCATCGGGCTCGACCAGCTCGACCCGCGCATCCTGCCGGACATGGGCATCAAGGTCAGTTTCCTCGAGGACCAGGCCGCCGCGGTCGCGGCACCGCAGGTCCGCGTACCGGCCAACGCACTGGTGCGCAAGGACGAGGCCACCTGGGTCTGGGTCGTGCGCGACGGCAAGGTCGAGCGCCGCGCGGTCAAGACCGGCGAGGAGCGCGACGGCCAGGTGCCCGTTTCGGAAGGGCTGCAGGGTGGCGAGACACTCGTGGTCGATGCGCCGGGGCGGCTGCGCGAAGGCCGCGCGGTGGAGCTCAAGGCGGCCCCATGAGCGCGCAACCGGCGCCGGTCGACGGCCGGCCTGCGATCGTCCGCATCCGCGACCTCGTCAAGGACTACCGGCGCGGCGCGGAGGTCGTCCGTGTGCTCGACGGGCTTTCGCTCGACATCGCACAGGGCGATTTCGTCGCGCTGATGGGGCCGTCGGGCTCCGGCAAGTCGACGTTGCTGAACCTGATCGGCGGGCTCGACCGGCCGACCTCGGGCTCGCTCGAGGTCGAGGGCCTGCGCATCGATCAGCTCACCGAGGGCTCGCTGACGCGCTGGCGTGCGGACCACGTCGGCTTCATCTTCCAGATGTACAACCTGCTGCCGGTGCTCACGGCCGAGCGCAACGTCGAGTTGCCGCTGCTGCTGACGAACCTCGGTCGCGAGCAGCGCCAGCGGCGGGTCGATGCCGCACTCAAGCTCGTCGGGCTCGAGCACCGTGCGAAGCACCGGCCCCGCGAGCTTTCGGGCGGCCAGGAGCAGCGGGTCGGCATCGCACGTGCAATCGTGACCGACCCGACGCTGCTGCTCTGCGACGAACCGACCGGTGACCTCGACCGCAAGTCGGGCGACGAGGTGCTCACGCTGCTCGAGGCGCTCAACGACGAATACGGCAAGACCATCATCATGGTCACGCACGACCCGCACGCGGCCGAGCGGGCGCACCGCGTGATCCACCTCGACAAGGGCCTGCTGAGCGAAGACCGCCGATGATCGCCGTCGCGAGGTACCTGCCGCTGCTCGCGGCGAGCCTGCGCCGCAAGCGGTTGCGGACGTTCTTCACGGTCGCCTCGATCCTCGTCGCGTTCCTGCTGTTCGGCCTGGCCGAGTCGATGCGCTTTGCGCTGCAGTCGGGCGTCGAGGTCGCCGGCGCCGACCGGCTGATGACCATGCACAAAGTCTCGTTCACGCAGCTGCTGCCGGCGAGCTACGAGAGCCGCATCAAGGCGATCGACGGCGTCGTCGCGGTCACGCCGCAGACCTGGTTCGGCGGCTGGTTCCAGGACGAGCGCAACCAGATCCCGACGTTCCCGAGCAAGCCCGAGGCGTACCTGCGGATCTATCCCGAGATCCGCCTGCCCGAGGACCAGAAGCAGGCCTGGATCGCCGATCGTACCGGCATCCTGATCGGCCGCAGCATCGCCGACCTGTTCGGCTGGAAAGTGGGCGACACCGTGCCGTTGCGGTCGGCGATCTGGCCGCGCGAGGACGGTTCGGAAACCTGGGACGTCACCGTGCGCGCGATCTTCGACCTGCCGAACGGCGGTGACACGCGCCAGATCGTCATGCACCAGGACTACTTCGACGAGGGCAAGCAGTACACCAAGGGCCTGATCGGCTGGTACGTCATCAAGGTGGCCGACGTCGACCGCGCGCAGGCGATCGGGCGCCAGATCGACGCAATGTTCGCGAACTCGCCGGCCGAAACCAAGACCTCGTCGGAACGCGCGATGGCGCAGTCGTTCGTGAACCAGATCGGCAACATCGGCGCGATCCTCTCGGCGATCGTCGCGGCGGTGTTCTTCACGATGCTGCTGGTCACGGCCAATACCATGGCGCAGTCGGTGCGCGAGCGCACCAACGAAATCGGCGTGCTCAAGACGCTCGGCTTCAGCAACCCGGGCGTGCTCGGCATGGTGCTCGGCGAGTCGGTGCTCGTGACGGTGATCGGCGGCACGGTCGGCATGCTGCTCGCGGTGTGGATCGGCGTGCAGTTCGAGCCGGTGCTCAAGCAGTACCTGCCGGGGTTCCGCGTGCCGCCGTCGGCATTCGTCGAGGCGACGCTGTACATGCTGGCGCTCGGCGTGGTCGCGGGCGCGGCGCCCGCGTGGCAGGCGATGCGGTTGCGTATCGTCGAAGCGCTGCGTCGGGATTGACGGGCATGCGCCTCACCACGACCATCAACCAGTTCCTCGCCGTGACGGCGATGAACGTGCGCAACCTGCCGTCGCGGCTCGGCACCTCGCTGGTCGCCGTGGTCGGCATCGGCGGCGTCGTCGCCGTGCTCGTCTCGCTGCTGTCGATGGGCGAGGGCTTCCGCGCGGCGCTCGACCTGTCGGGCCGCGACGACGTCGCGATGATCCTGCGCGGCGGCTCGGCCGACGAACTGTCGAGCTCGATCACGCGCGAGGAACACGACGTGATCGTGCTCGCGCCCGGCATCGTGCGCGATGCGCGCGGGCCGCTCGCCTCGGGCGAGCTCTACACGATCGTCGACCTGCCGATGCGCAGCACCGGCACCGGCGCCAACGTGCCGTTTCGCGGCGTGGGCGAGCGCGCGACGGCGTTGCGCGAGGACTTCCGCATCGTCGCCGGGCGCATGTTCCGGCCCGGCCAGAACGAGGTGATCGTCGGCCGCGGTGTCTTCGCGCAGTTCGGCAACGTCGACCTGGGGCAGGAAGTGACCTGGGGCTCGCAGTCCTGGCGCATCGTCGGCGTGTTCTCCGCCGGCGGCAGCGTCTCCGAGTCCGAGGTGTGGACCGACATCGTCGTGCTGCGCGGGGTCTACCGGCGGGGCAACACCGTGCAGATCGTGCGCGCACAGCTCGAATCGCCCGCCGCGCTGGCGCAGGTCCGCGCAAGCCTCGAGCACGACCCGCGGCTCAACGTCTCGGTGCGCAGCGAGCGGGCGTTCTACGCCGACCAGTCGCGGATCCTGCTCGCGTTGATCAAGTACGTCGGCACGACGCTCGCGGTGCTGATGGGCGTCGGTGCCGTGTTCGCCGCGCTCAACACGATGTACTCGGCCGTGTCGTCGCGGACGCGCGAGATCGCCACGCTTCGTGCGCTCGGCTTCGGTGCGGCTCCCGTGCTGACCTCGGTGCTGCTGGAGGCCGCGCTGCTCGGCCTGATCGGCGGCGTGCTGGGCGGGGTGCTCGTCTACCTCGCGCTCAACGGCTACCAGGCGTCGACGCTGAACTGGGGCAGCTTCAGCCAGCTCACGTTCGCGTTCACCGTCACGCCGCGCCTGCTCGTGACCGGTCTCTGGTATTCGCTCATACTCGGTCTAGTGGGCGGGCTGTTGCCGGGATTGCGGGCGGCGCGCATGCCCGTGACGGCCGGACTGAGGGAACTGTAGTCGATGAGCAGCCTGGGGCGTGGCGGGTCCGGCGGGACGCCGGTCGGCCAGCCGATGCAACTGACATTGTGGTCCGAACGCGAAGTCGGCACGGCCTGGAACGTGCGGATCAGCCGGCGCGCGCGCCGCATGTCGATGCGCGTGTTTCCGGGTGGCCGCGTCGAAGTCGTCGTGCCGCCCGGCGCGGGCGTGCCGGCGATCGAGCGTTTCGTCGCACGACACCGTGAGTGGGCGGAGCGACGCTCGCAGGAGTTGCTGCGGCTCGCGCCGAAGGCGGCGGACCGGCAGCCGCGCACGATCGAACTCGGCCTGCTCGACCGGACGCTGAGCGTGGAGTACGTCGCCGGCCGTCGCGTCCGTGCCGAAGAGATGGACGAGCAACGCCTGCGGGTGCATGCGCCGAGCCTGACCGACCGCCACGCGAGCCAGGCACTGGTGCCCTGGCTGATGCGGACGGCGGCGCGCGAACTGTCCGCGCGTCTCGCACCGCTCGCGGCGGAAATCGACATCGACTACGCGCGCATGAGCGTGCGACGCCAGCGCACGCGCTGGGGCAGTTGCTCGACGCGGGGCACGATCAGCCTCAACGTCTGCCTGATGTTCCAACGGCCCGAGGTCGTCCGCTACCTGATGGTCCACGAGCTCTGCCATCGTCGCCACATGAACCATTCCCGGCGCTTCTGGGCGCTCGTGGCCTCGCACCAGCCCGACTGGAAGCCGCTCGACGTCGAACTGCTGCAGGGCTGGCGCCACGTGCCGGCCTGGGTGTTCGCATGAGCACGATGCGCGACGACGACCCGGCTGCGGGCACGCCCGCGACGACGACGCAGGGCGCGACGGAGGGCGAAGGCATCCACTGGGACCTCGGCGAGTCGCGCAGCTACGGCGAGTACCTGCACCTCGAGCGGGTGCTCGGCGCACAGGAGCCGCTCTCGCCGCACCACGACGAGATGCTGTTCATCGTGATGCACCAGGCCAGCGAGCTCTGGATGAAGCTCTGCATCCACGAACTGCGGGCCGCCATCGAACACGTCCGCCGTGACGACCTCGGGCCGGCGTTCAAGATGCTCGCGCGCGTCTCGCGCGTGCAGATCCAGCTCGCGCAGTCGTGGGACGTGCTGAGCACGATGACGCCGTCCGACTACTCCGCGTTCCGCGAGGCGCTCGGCAAGTCCTCGGGCTTCCAGAGCTACCAGTACCGCACGCTCGAGTTCCTGATCGGCAACAAGAGCGCGACGATGATCGAGGTGCACCGGAGGACGCCCGAGCTGTACGCGGAATTGCGGGCGGTGCTGCACGAACCGAGCCTTTACGACGAGAGCCTGCGACTGCTCGCGCGTCGCGGCTTCGCCGTCCCCCCGAGCCATCTCGAGCGCGACTGGAGCCAGCCGTACGTCGAGGACCCGCAGGTCACGGCCGTGTGGCTCGAGGTCTATCGCCACACGGACCGGCATTGGGATCTCTACGAACTCGCGGAAAAGCTCGTCGACCTGGACCAGCGGTTCCAGCTGTGGCGTTTCGCGCACCTCAAGACGGTCGAGCGGATCATTGGCTTCAAGCGCGGCACCGGCGGCACCAGCGGCGCGGCGTACCTGGCGAAGGCGCTCGAATTGCGGTTCTTCCCGGAGCTCTGGAGCGTCCGGACCTCGATCTGAAGGTGTGTAGAATCGGTCGACCCCGGGCGCCCG
>Ga0065704_10071441_pt1 | contig 11143 bp, 12 predicted proteins | sample SwiRhicommuniRL2_FD_59091 | JGI IMG/M metagenome (GOLD analysis project Ga0065704, IMG submission 59091) | Switchgrass rhizosphere bacterial communities from Rose Lake, Michigan, USA - RL2 v2 (version 2) | ecosystem: Host-associated > Plants > Roots > Rhizosphere > Soil | place: East Lansing, MI | reverse complement strand
CCGCGCGCTGTTGTAGGAGCGGCTTCAGCCGCGACAGGAACACGACATGCCATCGACACACGCAGCGTGCAGCTTCCGGACTGAAGTTATTCGAGGCGCCCTGAAGTCCCTCCCACACCCGTCATCCCCTGGCTGCCTGCGCTCAGCCCGCGTCGCGCAGCCGCTGCAGCGCGGCCAGCACGGCCTCGGCCGGCACCGCCAGGGTCAGATCGGCACCTTCCAGCGCATCGGCCTGCTGCGCCTGCTTGAGTGCGCCGATCACGCGCCCGGCATCGCGCGGCGACTCGAAGCCGCCGCTCTGCAGCAGCAGCGCGCCTTCGCCGTCGAGCAGCTTGAAGTAGAAGCGGCCGTCGCCCTCGCGGTATTGCTTGAAGCTCGGCAGCGCCTGCTTGGCCGTCGCCGCCTCGGCCTGGCCGGCGTCGCGCACCGACAGATCGCGCAGGCCCACGGCGTGGCGCAACTCGGCCAGGAACGGCGTGGCGTAGCGCGCGCGCAAGCGCTGCGCGTTGTCGCGCAGGATCGCCTCGATGTCGCCCGGACGCGCCATCAACGCTTCATAGCGCGCGCGCATCGGCGCGATCTCGGCGTCGATGCGCTCGAACAATTGCTGCTTGGCCTCGCCCCAGCCGATGCCGTCGGCGAAGGCCCGCGCGAACGCCGCGGTCTCCTCGACGCTGGCGAAGGCCTGGTACAACTGGAACAGCGCCGACCCTTCGGTGTCCTTCGGCTCGCCGGGCGCGCGCGAATCGGTGACGATCGCGAACACGCGCTTCTTCAACTCATCGCGCGGGGCGAACAGCGGAATGGTGTTGTCGTAGCTCTTGCTCATCTTGCGCCCGTCCAGCCCGGGCAGAGTGGCCACCTGCTCGTCGATCAGCGCTTCGGGCAAGGTGAAGTAATCGCGCCCATAGACGTGATTGAAGCGCTGGCCCATGTCGCGCGCCATCTCGATGTGCTGGATCTGGTCGCGGCCCACCGGCACCTGTTGCGCATTGAACAGGAGGATATCGGCGGCCATCAGCACCGGATACATGAACAACCCGGCGCTGACCCCGGCATCGTCGTCCTCGCCGTCGGCGCGGTTCTTGTCCACCGCCGCCTTGTAGGCGTGGGCGCGGTTGAGCAGGCCCTTGCCGGCGACGCAGGTCAGGAACCAGTTCAGCTCGTTGGTCTCCGGCACGTCGGACTGCCGGTAGAACCACACCTTCGACGGATCCAGCCCGGCCGCCAGCCACGAGGCGGCGATTTCCAGGGTCGAGCGCTGGGTCCGCGCCGGGTCCTGCGCCTTGATCAGGCTGTGCAGGTCGGCCAGGAAATAGAAGCTCTCGATGCCGGGGCGCAGGCTGGCCTGCACGGCGGGACGGATCGCGCCGACGTAGTTGCCCAGATGCGGGGTGCCGGAGGTGGTGATGCCGGTGAGGACGCGGGTGGTCATGCGGGAGATCGAAGGCCGGAAGAAACCCGCCGAGTTTAACCGCTGCGCGGCAACCCCGTTCCGCCGCGCCGCGCGTTCAATGCCAGGTCCCTCCCTGGAGTCGTCCCATGCGTCCCCTCGCTCGCCCGCTTTGGATCCGCCGGATCGGCCCGCTCTCGGCCGCCCTGCTGTGCATCGCCCTGTTGTGCGGCTTCCGCCCCTACCCTGCGCCGTCGCCCAACGCGCCACTGGTGGCCCTGAACGTGGTCGATCGCGATGCCGGCGGTGAAGTGCTGCCGGAATACCGGCAGCGCGGGCAGCGCTGGATCGCCGCCACGCCGGGCCACCGCTACGCGCTGCGCCTGACCAACCTCACCGGCCGCCGGGTGCTGGTGGTGCTGGCGGTGGACGGAGTCAACGCGGTCAGCGGCGAAACCGCCGCCAGCGACCAGCGCGGTTACGTCCTCGCGCCGTGGCAGAGCACCGAGATCGCCGGTTGGCGCAAGTCGCAGCAGGAGATCGCGCAGTTCGTGTTCACCGACCTGGCCGACAGCTACGCCGCCCGCACCGGCCGCCCCGACGACGTCGGCGTGATCGGCATGGCGGTGTTCGACGAGGCGCCCACGATCGTGCCGCAGGTCGCCGTCGAAGGCCACGCGCGTGCCGCCGCCCCCACGCCGCCGGCACCCTCGCCGACCGCCGCGCCCGCCCAGGAAAGCGACGCCATGCAGGGAGCCGAGCAGCGCCTGGGCACCGGGCATGGCCAGCGCGAATGGTCGCCGTCCAGCCTCACCACCTTCGAACGCGCCAGCGAGGTGCCGAAGCAGCGCCTGCAGTTGCGCTACGACAGCCGCGCGCGGCTGATCGTGCGCGACGTGATCCCGCAGTGGCGGCCGTCCCCGCGCGTGGCCGAGGCGCCGCGCGCCTTTCCCGGCGACTTCGTGCCGGACCCGCCGGCCCGCTGAACCACGCGCACGAACGAAAACGGGTCGCAAACGCGACCCGTCGGGTGCAACAGGGCGCGTGGCTGGCCTCAGTTGCGGTACTCCTTGTCCAGGCCATCCTGGAACGTGCGCACCTCGCGCTCGGCGCGGTCGCGATCCCAGCCGTAGCGCTCCTGCAGCTTGCCGGACAGGTACTGCGCATTGCCCTCGGCCACGTCGAAATCGTCATCGGTCAGATCGCCCCACTGGGCCTTGATCTTGCCTTTGAGCTGGGTCCACTTGCCGGAAATGATGTCTTTGTTCATAGCGTCGCTCTCGTTGGGTCGCGGCGATCGAACCGCGCGAGCAGCATCGCGCCGCCGCCGTTGCCCGCCGATCAATGCACCGTCAACGCGGCATGAGGGCGGTGAACCGTTTACCGTGCGGCGCTGGAAAACCGCGCAAAAAGAAAGGGCCGGCAAGCCGGCCCTTTCCATCACCGAGCGCGTGGCTCAGTTCTTCGCGGCGTCTTCGACCTTCTCGCCGGCCTTCTGCACATCCTTGCCCGCGCCGGCCACGGTGTTGCAGCCAGACAGCAGGCCGACCGAGAACATCGCCAGCAGCATCCACGCAAAGGTACGCTTCATGGTTTCACTCCTTCGTTGATTGTGGGAACACGACGCGCGACGGCGCCTGGATTACGGTTCGAAACGGGAAACACGCAACAGCGACAGCGGAGGGATCAGCACTTGCCGTCGCTGCAGTCGGCCGCCTTGTCTTCCACCTTCTCGCCCGCCTTCTGCATGTCCTTGCCGGCACCGGCCACGGTGTTGCAGCCGGACAGCAGGCCAGCGGAGAACAGGGTCAGCATCATCAAGGTGAGCAGTCGCTTCATCGTGGAATCCTCGCAGTAACACGGCTTTAGGGGACAGCGGCGATAGCCGTTGCCGAGCTACCGTCTGGCGGTGAATCTGACTTCACCACTGTGGATTTCACGTGAATGAAGCGCCTGAATGTTCAGCTTTGTTCCGGAAACCCGCGTCAGTCGCGCATCAGCGTGGACTTGCCGAACAGGCTTTCGACCAGGTCCACCGCCAGTTCGGCGGTCAGGTTGCGATGGTCCAGGACCGGGTTGAGTTCGACGATGTCCAACGACCCCATCCGCCCGCTGTCGGCGATCATCTCCATCACCAGCTGCGCTTCGCGGTAGTTGGGCCCGCCGGGCACGGTGGTGCCCACACCCGGCGCGATGCTGGGATCGAGGAAGTCCACGTCGAAGCTCACGTGCAGATGGGTGTCGGCATCGAGCCCGTCCAGGGCGGCTTCCATGGTCCGCTTCATGCCCATCTCGTCGATGTAGCGCATGTCGTACACGTCGATGCGGTGCTGCTTGATCAGGCGCTTCTCGTCCGGATCCACCGAGCGGATGCCGATCTGGCGGACCTGGTCCGGGCGCAGCGCCGGCGCCGTGCCGCCCAGTTCGGTCAGCGCCTGCGGCCCCAGGCCGCACAGGCAGGCCACCGGCATGCCGTGCACGTTGCCCGACGGGGTCACCTCGCTGGTGTTGAAGTCCGAGTGCGCGTCCAGCCACAGCACCCGCAGCTTGCGCCCCTGCTCGCGGCAATGCCGCGCCACCGCGGTGATCGAGCCGATGCCCAGGCAGTGGTCGCCGCCGAGCATGATCGGCATGCGCCCGGCACGCAGTTCGGCGTAGCTGGCCTCCATCAGCGCCCGGTTCCAGGCCACCACCTCGTCCAGATGCCGATAGCCGTCGACCGGCGATTGCCAGGGATTGCGCGGGCCGTCGAGGTTGCCGAGGTCGCGCACCTCGATGCCGCGCGCGGCCAGCGCCTCGTGCAGGCCGGCGATGCGCAGCGCCTCCGGCCCCATGCGCGCGCCACGGTGGCCGGCGCCGATGTCGGTGGGAACGCCGATCAGGGACACCGGCGGAAAAGAGGAACTCATGCGGACGTGCTCCAGCGAAAAATGTGCGCCAGTCTAACGAGACCGGCGCGGTGCGCCTTGCCGCGACGCAACAGGCAGCACGCGCTTGCGTGCACGGCGGTGGATGCCCACCCGGCCAACGCGAAGCCTGGCCCAGCGCCTCGATGGAAACGCAAACGCCAAGGCGTGAGTGCCAATGCAGGTGTCGTCGAGACGAACATTCACTGCCGCGCGGACAGGCCGCGCGCCCGATGTCGCGCCGCCATTGGTGGTGCCGACCTGCTCTAGTCTGCTTGTTCTGGCAAGACGGCATGCGCTGCACAGGCGCGCGGATTGGACGTCGGCAGCGGGCGCTGGCTAAGCTGCGCCGCTGTTCCTGGAGGTCGCCGTGGAAACGCCCCTGATCGTTACCCTGGAGGCCGCGTTCGCGGGGCTGACGTTCCTTCCTTGGTTCGCATGGGCGCACAACAGCCTCAACCCCAAGCTGATCCTCCACGCGGACCATGTGGAGTACCGCGTCCTGCGCACGCGTACCCGCCCCTACCGTGAAATCGCCATGGTCGACTATCGGAGGACATGGGGCACCGAGAACGTCGTGCTGGAATTTCGTGGAGCGAAGGCGACGTTCATCGCGAACACCGGACTGGTCCGGCGCACCAGGGAGGCCATCGCCTTCCTCGATCGGCAGGGGTGCCCGCTTTCCGCGCGTGCACGCACCCTGTTGTCGCCGCCAGGCCCTTAGGTCCCGCGACAGCGCGGCGCCAACGACACGCGGCGCGGATCGCGGCCCGTGCGCCGCGGCACCCATCGGCAACCGGCGCGGCATCGCGCTGCGCACTCATCCGCATCCGCGAAGAACCCACGTTGCCCGCGCGGCCAGGATTCGCGGCCGTCGGGCCCCGCCGTCATGCGTCAGGGAGCAGAGGTTCCGCGCCGCGAATCAGCAGCTCGACCGAGAAGCGCAGTTGTTCCGCGCCATACGTATCCAGGCCCAATTCGGAAATGCGCAGCAGGCGCGGATACTGCTCCGTCCCCGCCTTCGCAAGCCAGTCCTTCACCAGGCGCTGCCGGGGGCGATCCTGCTCGCCGCCCTGTTCGTACTGGATGACATCGCGCGCGTGCCCCAGGCACAGCGTCGTCAGCACGACCACGAACCGCAAACCGTCGGCATCGGAAAAGCCCGCGTCGGCCAGATGCCGCAACAGCGCTTCAGCCGAGTCGGCCGGCCAGACACCGAGTTCCATCTCGCCGAACCACAGGTGCTCGGCCAGCGCACCGAGCCCGACCACGGCACGCACGAACCCATCGGCGTACAGCCGGCAGGCCTGCCTCCAGTCCTGCGCGGCGGCCAGTTCCTTCGCAGTGAACACGTCGGCCAGCGCATCGTGCGCGACCAGACCGAGCAGGGTCTCCCTGTCCTGCACATGCTTGTGCAGCGCCTTCCGGTCCACCCGCAAGACATCGGCAATGGCCTGCATCGACAGTTGCCCAGGCTCGATCTCTCTTGCCGTCGCCACGATCTTCTGCAGATCGAGTCCCGCTCTTATCCCGCGACCGCGCTTGGCGGCCACGGGCGATGTCTCTTTCATCCTGGAAAAGCCAAGAAAGTCAGGGCTCGATTGTATCAGCCCACCTGCCGGCGCCTGGACCGGTCGCCCTGCCGGCGAACCCGATGCTGCACCCGCCCTTGACAGGGCGCTTTTGCGCCACTAGCGTGCGTCAACCTCAAATCCCGCCCGGGATTTAATCGACGAGAGAGCGAGACATGAGCGCTGAACCATCCGCAGTGGGCGTCAACAAGGTCGTCACCAAGGAGCGCGTGTATGGCAAGGAATCGCGCTGGCGGCGCATGGGCGCGCCGCAGGCAGCCTCGGCCGAGACCGATTTCGGCGTGTTCGGCCCGGGTTCGGTCGCCTGGGACGTGCTGCTGCATCCGGCCTCCCTGGTGTTCCAGACCGCGGCGCAGGGCGTGCTGCAACTGACCTACAAGCCGATCCTCGCCGGCATCCGCGACTGGGATCCGCTGTCGCGCAAGGCGCGCGCCGGGACCTTGACCCTCTTCGACTACTTCGACCGGGTGCAGCGCAACTCCGGCATCCATGCGCCCATGTGGCTGGGCGATCGGGCCACGGCGCAACGCGTGGCCGAGCATCTGGGCAACGTCCACGCCAAGGTGGCGGCGGACCTCATCGACTCCGGCGCGCCCGACCTGGGCGGCTATGCGGCCAACTCGCCACGCGAGTCGATGTGGGCGGCGTTGACCGAGATGCACTCGATGCTGTGGATCTACGAATCGCTGGCCTACGATGGCTTCCGCCGGATCGGCCGGCTGCCCGACGCGCAACGCGACCGCTTCGTCGCCGAGGTCGCCGAGTACTGCCGGCTGTTCCCGGCCCGGGACGAGACCCTGCCCACCTCGATGGCGGAGCTGAAGGCGCTGTATAAGCGCGACGAGACGCTGTTCGGCACCTCGCCGACCATGCCGATCATCCCCGAAACCGGCCAGCACTTCTGGAAGCTGCTGGAGGAAACGGCGAAGAAGAACCACCACCCCTCGCAGTGGCGGGTGAAGTTCCAGCTGTTCTTCCAGAACAAGGTCTTCGCCATTCCGGTGCAGGCCGCGTCGTCGCCGCGTACGCGCAAGAACATGGGCATGACGCCGGAGCAAGAGCGGAAGGTGCTGGCCAAGGCGGCGCGCATGCGTCCACTCATCTGGCTGCTGCAGCGCGGACCGATCGCGCGCTACTTCGTGCGGATCATGTGGGGCCCCGATGCGATGCGATTGATCGACTCGGCGCGCAAGCTGCACGCCGCCGCCAAGCGCGCCAACAGAACGTAATCGCGCCTCTCCGGCTCGGCACCCCCACCCCAGCCGAATCCCATTCCATTTCGCCATCGGGCGTGCGCCTGAGCAGCCAGCGCTGCTCCGGAACGCTGCCTGTCGCGCGCAAGCCAGGCAGATCGGTCGTCTACGTCACAGCAACACCATGCCGCGCGATGTCGCCAGCGACAGCGCGCGGACCTAGCGAATCTCAGGCCTCGGGAGGGCTTTCAATGAGCGGCAGCAAGAAGGGGGTGCAAGCGTGCGCAACATCGAATACGCAATACCAGGCCAACGGCACCGCGCGCCTGCGGGTCGGACCCGCCGCGGCGCTGATAGTGGCGACGACGATGCTGGGAGGCATCGGCATCGCGCAGGCGGCGGATAGCGACGGCGAGGCGGCCGCGACGCGCAAGCCGGCCAGCGCCGCGCCGGATCCCACGTTCGCGCAGTTCGACCGGTTCATGGAGCAGGGGCTGCTGGTGAAGATGCCGCCGTCGCGCGACACCATCGCCAAGGACGCCTGGGGCCTGCGCAGCGCGCTGGCCGAACACGACGTCGGCATCCAGTTGATCAGCCTCAACAGCAGCGCCTACGACCTGCATACGCCGCGCATGCGGGGGCCGCAGCGTTACAACGGCGAGGATGCTTCCGGCATGTCGACCCAGCAATTGCTGGTGACCTACAACTTCGACCAGCAGGGCGAGGACCAGAAGCAACTGATCTTCGGCGCGGTCAACATGCTGGCCAGCTGGGAACCGCTGGGGCCGCGCGCCAAGATCAGCCTGAGCCGGCTCGCCTACTACCAGTCGTTCAACCGCAGGCAGTGGGAACTCAAGATCGGTTACCTGAGCAACGCGCTGGAATTCGTCGGCATCTATACCGGGGGCTCGCTTGCCGGCGGCACCCAGGGATTGAATTCGGTGATCCCCTTCCAGGTGGGCATGAGCCGGCTGCCGTTCGCCAGTCCCGGGATGAACCTGCAGTACAACGGGCGCAACGGGTTCTACAACAAGTTCGGCATCCAGCGCAGCATCAGCCCGCACGGTCCGCAGGCGGAAATCGACAACAACGCGCACGGCTTCCGCTGGCGCACGCCCGACGCCGGCACCGTGTTCATCGACGAAGTGGGCCTGAAACGCCCGGCGACGCGGGACGCGCGCTACGTGTGGCTGCGCGGCGGCGCCATCCACAACTCGTCCAACTACACGCTCATGGACGGCACCGGCAAAAGCGACAGCAACTACGCCTACTACGCCGCCGGCGACGTGCAACTGACCCGGTCGGAGAACGCGGTCGTGCCGAGCCAGGGCTGGAACCTCGGCGCGAGCTACAACGTCGCGCCTTCCGATCGCAATCTCTACGCCGAGTACATCGAGGCGCGCCTGTACAAGCTCGGCACCTTCCGTGGCCGCCCGTTCGACATGCTGGCCTTCAACGTCAACCGCACCGAGTTCAGCGAAGAGGCGCGCGACGCCTATGCCGCGCGGTCGATTCCGACCGCGCACTACATGGACGCGGTCACGGTGTCGTACATGGCCAGGGTGCATTCGGGCACCTATCTGAGCACGGCGCTCAGCAACATCTCCAACCCCACCTTCAGCCCGAAGCGGCGCGACGCATTGAATCTGCTGGTGTCCCTCAACCTGTTTTTCTGACGATGACGCAATCCGTCTCCGATTGGCGCAAACCAGGGTGCAAACGATGAATAGAGTGTGGCGATGCCGCGTATGCGAGTTCGAGTACTTCGAACGCGATGGCCTGCCCGAGGAAGGCATTCCGCCCGGAACCGCCTGGGACGACATTCCGGGCCACTGGACGTGCCCGGATTGCGGGATGAGCAAGGCGGACTTCGAGATGGTGCAGCAATAGCCGCATGGCCATGACATGGCCGCCACGCGCGGCTGCCGGTGCGCCCGTCGTGGCATACCGGCAGCCGCGTTCCACCGACGCGACAAGAAGGAAGGACGGATGTACGACAAGACCGAACTGGAACAGATACTCGCCGCGCAACGCGCCGGCTTCCTCAGGGAAGGCGACGCCAGCGTGTCCACGCGCCGCAGTCGCGCGAGCCGAATGGCGCTGGCGCTGCTGGAGAACATCGACGCGCTCGCGGACACCCTGTCCGCCGACTATGGCTGGCGCCCAGCCACGGTCTCCAAGGCATTCGACGCGCTCGGCTGGGTGCACGACGTCGAGCAGACCTTGGCCAACCTCGAGCAGTGGATGGCGCCGCGCGCGGTCCCCGGCGGCTTCGTCCAGGCCAAGCCCAAGGGCGTGGTCGGCATCATGGGCGCGTGGAATTTTCCGCTGACCCTGACGTTCCAGCCGGCCATGGTCGCATTGGCGGCCGGCAACCGGGTTATGCTGAACTTCCCCGAGCAACACCCACGCACCGGCGCGCTGCTGCATGACATCTTCAGCGCGCGCTTCGAGCAAAGCGAAGTCGCGCTGCTCAACGGCGACCTGAGCACGGCGCAGCGGTTTTCCACGCTGCGCTTCGACCACCTGTTCTTCACCGGCTCGCCGGAAGTGGGCGCGCTGGTGGCGCAGGCGGCCGCGAAGCAGCTGGTGCCGGTGACCCTGGAGCTGGGCGGCAAGAATCCGGTCGTGGTGGCGCGCGACGCCGACCTGGCACTGGCCGCGACCCGCATCGTCTCCAGCCGCCTGTTGAACGGCGGACAGATCTGTCTGTGCCCGGACTACGTCTTCGTGCCGGACGACAGATTCGAGGAGTTCGTCGGCCACCTCGAACGGCAGATCCGCGCCGTCGCCGGCGACTATCCGCGCAACCCGGCGATCGTGCCCCTGGTCAACGACCGCAACTACGATCGCGTGCTCGCACTCCTCGACGACGCGGTCGCGCAAGGCGCGCGCAAGATCGAACCGTTGCCCGAGGACCAGTTGCGGCAGTTGCCCGACCGCGCCTCGCGCCGGATCGCTCCCACCTTGCTGCTCGACGTGGCCGAAGACGCGCAGGTCAACGCCCACGAAATCTTCGGCCCGGTCCTGGTGTTGAAGCGCTACACCGAGGTGCGCCAGGCGATCGACTACATCGCCCGCCATCCGGCACCGCTCGCCGCGTACTGGTATGGCGAAGACAGCGCCGATTTCCGCGACTTCCTGAGCCGCACGACCAGCGGCGGCGTCACCCGCAACGACGGCTTCGTCCACGCCATGCTGCCCGATGCCCCGTTCGGCGGCGTCGGCAACTCCGGATCGGGCGCCTACCATGGCCGCGCGGGATTCGACACGTTCACCCATTACCGGACCGTCGCCAACGGCGCCGGCGCGCAAGGCGCGGCCGATGCCTTCGTCGACGGCACGATGCTCGCGGACGCGGCGCGTGCGGGGCTGGATGGCGCGATCGCCGCGGCCATCGGCGGGTTCAGGCAGCACGCCGGTCTCTGATCGGCGCCCGGCGCGCCGGACATGCCGACCGCGCCGCGCCAGCGGCGCGGACAGGACATGGCGCGTGGGTGGTGCCGCTTATCCGAATCGAACGGATGACCTACTGTTTACAAGACAGTTGCTCTACCGACTGAGCTAAAGCGGCAAGACGGGTTGCGGTGCCACTGCGGGCCGCCGCAGTCTACCTGCTTGGGGCCGCCACGGCATGCCGCGGCGGCGCATTCTAGCGCAGCGTGGCGCAGTCCAGCGCGCGCTGCCGCGACGCGCCGAGTTGCCGGCGCACGGCCGTGGCCTGCGCCGCGTTGCTGGCGCGCAGGTCCAGCCACCACTGCGACTGGCCGCTGCCGCCGCTGGGAATCAGGTCGGCGTTGAAGCCGGCACGGGCCAGTTCGGCCTGGCGGCGTTCGGCGCCTTCGCGACTGCGGTACTGGCCCAGGGCGATCGCGTTGCCGGCATCCCCCTGGCGCAACGGGTAGTAGTCGCGGATGCCGGCGGCGACGATGCGTTCGACCGCGGCCTTGATGCCGTCCTCGCCGCCGATGGTCGGCAGCACCACGCGAAAGCTGGTGGCGTCGCCATCGCCGACCTCGCGCAGGCGTGGGCGCGGCGCGGCACCGCCGAGCCTGGCCA
>Ga0065704_10071438_pt1 | contig 11159 bp, 7 predicted proteins | sample SwiRhicommuniRL2_FD_59091 | JGI IMG/M metagenome (GOLD analysis project Ga0065704, IMG submission 59091) | Switchgrass rhizosphere bacterial communities from Rose Lake, Michigan, USA - RL2 v2 (version 2) | ecosystem: Host-associated > Plants > Roots > Rhizosphere > Soil | place: East Lansing, MI | reverse complement strand
CGCCTGCACTTGCCCCGGGACCCTCGATGGAGGCTGCCGTGTGCGCGCCCGCCTCTGTCGCGTCTGGTCCACCGGGTCGCCCCGGCGATCCGGCCGGCGGCCCGGACCGCAGCAGCGCCCGCGCCTGCACCGCGGCCCGACGCGGGTTCACCAGCATCACCGCGCCGAGGTGCCCGAGGAAGCTGAGCCTGAGGCGCAGGTCGCTGAGCGGCCTGCGCGGCTGCGACACCGGCTCGTAACCGAACTGCCGCATGAGGCCGCCGCAGGCCCGCTCGGTGACGGCCATCTCCGCCGGCGTCAGCACGCGACGCCAGCGGTCGATCGCATCGGGCCGCATGCCCGTGTGCATGCCGTCGAGCGCCGATTCGTGCGAGGAGTTGACCTGCTCCACCTGCAGCATGCACGGGTCGAAGTCCAGGCCGAGCCGCCCGCAAAGTGCCCGCACCGTCGGTTCGGGTTGCGTCACGAGGTCCTCGTAACGCAGCACGGTGAAACGCGGGTGGTCGCGCAGGAGCAGCGCGGCGCGCGTCGCCTGCGACCAGAGCCGTGCCACCGTGAATGGGTGGTAATTGACCCAGACGCGCAGCGTTTCGTAGCGCGGCACCGAACCCTTAGCCGCGAGACTGCGCCGGCGCCAGCGATTCTTCTGCGACGCCATCACTGCCCGCGGGTCGCGAACGAGATGCACGACGTGCGACTTCGGGAAGCGCTCCAGCAGGGCGCGCGCGTAGAAGATGTAGCGTGGCGTCTGTTCGCAGGGGATCGTCTTGCCCGCGGCCTGCGCCAGCGCATTGACCGCGGCGAGAAACAGCTCGGCGGGATCCGCTGCCGCCGCACCGAGCTCCCGCACCAGCACCGCGGCTTTGCGCCTCTGCTCTGCGTCGACCCTGTTCACGAGCACGCCGTGCTGCTCGCGCGCGAACAACGTCGCCGCGGCATTGCGGGCCTCGGCCGGCGTGAACCGCCGCTGCGTGTCGCGCGGATCCCAGAAGTCGCCGAAGTACTGCAACTCGCGCAACCCGAACACGTCCGCGTCGTGGCGCAGCACGAAGCTCAGCAGCGTCGTGCCGGACCGGGATGCGCCCGTGATGAAGATGATGTCTGGTCGCGCCACGAATCGTCCCTGCTGTGCGCCCGCTGCCCGCCACCGTCGATCGACCGGCCCGACAGTGGCGTCGGGCCGGCCCGCGTCCGTTCAGATCTCCGTGACCGGTTCCGCGACGAACTGGCGACGCAAGCGCATCGACGGCGTCTTCGGATTGACCATCTCGGCCATGAACGCGGCCACGATGCCCAGGAACAGGCCCAGCACCGTCGCGCTGATCATGTTCAGCGGAACGTTCGGCGTGGACGGTTTGCTCGGCGGAAACGCCGGCGCCAGCACCGAGATGTTCGTCTGCGTGAACTGGCTTTCCATCGCCGACTTGTAGTACGCCTGCAACGTCGCCGCGTAGTTCTGCTCCTCGGACTGCACTTCGTTCGCGAGCGTGTTGAGTTGCTCGCGCTGCGAGTTGAGCTCGACGATGCGGCGCTTCTGGAGCTCGAGGGCGCCGGCGAGCGTGCGCTCGCGTTGCAGCGCGCTCTGGTACTCGGGATGGTTCACGCCGAGCTGCCGGCCGCGCACCGTCGCGGTGGCGGCCTGCGCCTCGACGAGGTTACGGGAAATCTCGTCGAGCCGCGTCGTCTCGGTGCCGAGTTTCTCGTCGAGTCCGGCGATGCCCTTCTCGGTCTGGAGCTGCGTCATGCGCGTGCGCGCCTCGTCGAGCCGGGCCCGCTGGGTCTTCAGCTGTTCGTCGAACCATGCGACGTTGCGCTTGGCCGGTTCGACGACCAGGTCCAGCGTCGTCGCGATGAACGCCTGCGCGTACGCATTGGCCATGCGTGCCGCCTCGCCCGGGGCGAGCGCCTGGTAGCTCAGGCTGACCACGCGGCTGTTCTGCAACGGCTCGGCGTCGACGTTTTCCATGATCGCATTGGCAATCCAGTACTCGATCGGGATCGCCGACTCGCCGGCCTCCTCGTAGGCCTGGCGCCAGGCCGGGTCGGCTGCGAGCTTCTGCTGCTCGACGACCCTGACCGCGACCTTCTGGCTGCGGATGATGTCGAGCTGGGTCGCGAGATAGCTCGACGACAGCGCTGCGGGGATCGCCTCGCGGTCGAACGGGCTTTCGCTTTCGAGGTTGAGCACGAGGGCCGTCGTACCGACGTAGCGCGGTGCCTCGAGGAAGGTCAGTGCTCCCGCGACGGCGACCGTAATGAACAGCGTCGCGAAGATGAGTCCCTTCCGCGACCGCATGATGTCGAGCAACAGTCTGAAGCTCATGGCTGGGTACCTTCCATGGTTGATGGCACGATGTGCCTCAGAACACCGCGGTCTTGACGTAGAGCACGTCGTTCGGCTGCAGGCGATCCTCGAGGTTGGTGCCGAGCGACGTCATGGTCGTCCCGGCCAGGCGGTTCAGGACGATGCCCTTGACGGTGCCGCGCGGCGTCATGCCGCTCGCGACCGACAGCCCCTGCATGACCGTCATGTCGCGCTCGAGCTTGTAACGGCCCGGCTTCTGCACCTCGCCGTAGATGTAGAAGACGTCCATCTCCGGGACCAGCACGATGTCGCCGTTGGCGAGCGGCAGGTTCGTCTTCACGTTGCCATTGCGCAGCAGGTCGATCAGGTCGACGCGCGTCTTGCGCGGCTGGCCGTTCTCGTTGCGGATCAGGTAGCAGTAGTCGGCGGCCTTGTCCGTGGTTCCGCCCGCCTTGGCGAGCAGTGTCACGAGCGTCGATACCGCCTCCGGCGAATCCTTGTCGAGCGTGTAGGTACCCGAGCGCACGACCTGCCCCAGCAGCGTCACCGTCGAGGCGGCCACCGGGCTGCGCTCCTGGACGAAGACGCTGACCGCGGCGTTGCGCACGAACCCGCCGCGGCTGAGCCGGTCGGCGATGTTGACCTCGGCCTGTGCGGGTGTCGCACCGCCGACCGTGACCTGGCCGATCAGCGGAAACGTGATGCTGCCGTTCGGCATGACGCGCGTGATCGTCGTGAGGTCCGGGTTGCCGTAGACGGAGATCTTGAGCACGTCGCCCGGGGCGATCGATGCCGACGAGGTCTGGGCCACGGTGCCCGGTGCGACGGCGATCCACCCGAGGGCGATGATCAACAGGGTCCGCCACAGGCCGCCGAGCGTCGATTGTTGTCTCACGTGAACTGCTCCTTGTTCGTGATCATTGTTGGCTGTTCTCTTGTTTCACCCGTCCCTGCGGAAGGACGGATGACGAGCAATCACTTCACGGGCCTCGGCCCAATCGCGCGAGTTGGCCGGCTGGCGCTTGGCGCGGTACTCCCAGAAGACGTAGTCGACGTGCAACTTGTCCCGGGCAAAGACGAAGAGCTCTTCCATCGACCAGAAGTCGTCGCCGGCCGCAGCCTTGCGCTGGTGCCGATAGCTGTCGGGCTGCATGGACCCGAACAGTTTCATCTGGCCACGGAAGCGCTCGTACAGCGGGTACGCACGGCGCGTGAGCGCATCGTTGTCGGGCAGGATGTCCGGCCCCCCCATCACGAGCCCGGAGCCGACGAGGTTGGCGGCGACCTCGCCGATGTATTCCTGCTGCCCGGGCAGGAAATTCATGTACCAGAACACACGTGAACGCGGCAGGCCCTCCGTCGCGGCGCGCAGCTGCCGCTGCAGCGCATCGCGATAGGCCTCCGGCGAGTAACCGTTCGCGTGCAGCACGGTATCGTCGAGGCTCAGCGCGGACTCCTGGAAGGCAATGCCCTCGAAGTTCGGGTGGCAGTCGAGTTCCGCGCCGAGCGCGGCCACCAGACGGTTCATGCGATCGACGACGACCGGGTCCCAGCGCTTGGCCGTGTAGCCGCGCTTGCCGCGCAGCGTGTAGCCGCCCTGCAGGTACGCCGGGGTCGGCAACTCGCCGTTGAACGACTTGTCTTCGATCACGGCCACCAGCTGCAGGTCGTTCTTGGCGACCGTGTCGAGGTCGCGACGGATCTGCGTGAAGTCGTACCGGTCGCGGTCGCGTTCGAGATCGCTCCAGCGGTAACGCAACTGGATGCCGGTGACGCCCTCGCCGAGGACGGCGTTGACGTTCACACCGCTGCGCAGTTCGTGCCGGCCGATCGTGACGTAGTGCCCCGGGTGGAATTTGCGCTCGGATTCCTTCTGCGGCGCGACGGCGGGACATTGCGCCGATGCACTCGGCGCCGCAAGCGTGCCCGTCAGCACGACAAGCAGCGCTCCGCAGCCGACGACGGCACGCAGCCTCGTCTTCATCGAGGACTCCGGTGGTTCGTCGCTATGGCGGTGACGCCGCCGCCCGTGCCGCGACCCGAACTTGCCTTCACTGGCTGCATGCCTGCCTAAACCCCTGGCGCCTGGCGCGGCGCATGTTCGTGGATTGGTTCGACGTGCCGATGGGCATGACGGACGATAGCCCGCACAATGTGCGCTTCGCAGCCGCCCCCGCCGTTCCCGCGCAGCACTCCGGCCGAACCTTCTGTAAGCGTGATCGAAGTGCCTCCGTCAGACTCCCACCGACGCCGTGCTCACCCGGAAACCACCGTAACGACGCCGTCCTGCCGCACCCGGTACACGCGGTCCGCCACCAGCCCTGCGTAGGTACGTGTCGTGCCGTCCGGCCAGACGACCTCGACGTCGGCACGCGTGTTCGGACCCAGCCCGACGTGGATGCGCGCAAGATTCTGTGACCAGCGGTGATAGCCGCCATTCTGTTCGCGGTATTGCCGGACACCGCCCGCGCGCACGTACACCTTTGCGCCGACGCCGTCGCGATTCGACGTCGTGCCGACGAGATCGAACTGCAGCCAGTGGTTCGAATTGCCACGGTTGCGAAAGAGCAGTTTCGGCCCGCCGAGGTAGACGGGACGCATGTTGTTGCCGTTGGTGACCAGCAGGTCGAGGGACCCGTCGAGGTTGTAATCGGCCGTCACGACGCTCTCGCTGGTACCGGCGCGCGATGCGACCGCGGCGCCCGACTTGCCGGCTGCGCCGCCGGCGCCGGCGACTTCCGTGAACTTGCCGTTGCCGTCGTTGCGGTACAGCCGATTCGGCTTGTTGTGCGAGCCGCCCGTGCAGGCGAGGTAGAGGTCCTCGTCCATGTCGTTGTCGAAGTCGCCTGCGACGACGCTCTGGCAGCGCAGCGGCCCGCCGAAGCCGGCGCCGCCGCCGACCGGAACGAGCCCCGCCGAGGTGTTTCGCAACAGGACCGGCTTCTGGCCGCGATCCGCCTCGCTCGACCCGGCGAAGGTCAGCGCCGTGATCGGCGCCGTCGAACTGACCTGCACGTACGAATAGCCGTACCCCGCGTGGCCCTGCACGATCTTCCACTGCGCCGTCGCGTTGAGATAGCCGACATTGAACCCGAGGGCCCCGGTGCCGATGCCCCAGGTGCGCGAATCGGCGCGATCGAGCTGGAACACGAGGCTGCCGGGGCTCCATTGGCTCGCACCGATGTCGATCGTGGCCGGGTCACCCTGCGGATCGGCGCCCGAGCTGACGCTGGCCGTGACGGTCACGATGCCCGGCGTCTTGAACGTGACCGACTTCGTCTTGCCGCCCGCGGTGATGAACTGCGCCTCGAAGCGCTGCGACGAAACCATGTACGCATCTGACGGGCGTTCGGAGCCGGGGACCAGGAACAGGTCCGGCCGCAGGTCGCCGTCGTAGTCGAGCGAAGCCGCATCGATCACCGACGCGAACTGCGGGAAGCTGCCGCTCACGTCCTGCACCGAGCCGTTCGCGAACGCGTTGACCTTCGGATAGCTGCCGATCCGCGGCGAGCAGACGAACTCGAGCCCGGGCGTGGGGTACAGGTCGACGAGGTGGGCCCACTGCCCGTCCGCGCAGGCCATCGGGCGCTCGACGCCGGCACCGGACCCGAAAGTGCCATTCGCAAGCTGCGGCGCAAAGGCCGCGCGCGTGAGGGCGACGCCGGCGAGGTCGAGTCGACCGTCGCCGTTGAAGTCGAGGAACAGGTTCTGGCGCGTGGCGAGGTGGTTCAGCCGACTGATGCCGAGGTCCGCGGTGCGGTCGACCAGGCCGCCAGCCCCGTTGTTGAGGTGCAGCCGGTCCGTGCTGCTCTCGACGGCCTCGTAGAGGTCGTCGTCACCGTCGTTGTCGACGTCCCCCCAGCTGGCCCCGTGCGTGTCGACGGTCGCACGGCCGCCGGTCCATCCCGGCGTGGCCGAGAGGTCGACCTGGCTCGAAACTTCGCTGAACGTCCCGTTGCGGTTGTTGCGGTACAACGTCGCGCGGTTGCGGTGGTTGCTGAAGAAGACGTCGGGGTAGCCGTCGCCGTCGACGTCGCCCCACGCAGCGCCCCACGTCTCCCCGAAAGTGTTGGCAAAACCGGCCGTCCGGGAGACATCGACGAACGAAATATCCGCGAATGTCGTCGATACGGCAGTCATGGAGATGCCGGTCGCAGCCAGCGAAGCGAGCAATCGGCGGCGTGGAAAATGCGTCTTTGAGGACTTGCGCATCACTGTGGCTTTCGGTCAACATCCGGCGGTCTGGGTCCCCCGACAAGTTAATGCTGCGGTGACTTGGCTGATGTAAGCCGCACCGCTTCCCGTGCGTCGGAGGGATTCATCGTGATCAATACCCGGACCGTTTCCCGTGCAACCCATGCGACGCGTCGCGTCCGTCGCGGCAGCGTACTGCTCGCCGCGTGCATCGCCGCGACACTGTCCGCGCCGGCACGTCCGCAGACGATGCCGACCAGCGAGGACGTCGCGCGTGCACTCGATGCGTTCAGCCCCTACGCATCGCTCGGGATCGCGTACGACTCCAACATCTATCGCCTCGACGACGACGCGCCGGAAATCGGCGACTCGCTGGCCGACCAGTACGTGACGCTCGCCGTCGGCTTCGACTCCAGCCTGCAGAAGCGCGAGCAGCGATTCGACTTCAACGGCGAGCTGAACCACACGCTGTTCAGCGAGCACGACGAGCTCGACTACACGGGCAGCAAGCTCAACGCTGTCTGGCGCTGGTTCGCAAGCGAGGGCACGACAGGCGACCTCGGCTTCCGTCATCGTCGTGCGCTGCGCGACTTCGCCAACCAGTCGACGCTGGAGCGCGTCGACGACATCCGCATGGAAAACGCGCTGTTCGCGAACGGCGACTTCGCGCTCGCCCGCAACCTGCGCGCCGGCGCACGCGTGGACCTGGCGGACATCTCCTATTCCGAGACCAAGCGTCTCGACCTGCAGCGCACGACGGTCGGCGCCAACATCGGCTATGTGTCGAGTGCCAGCAACTGGCTCGGCATCGACGGCGAATACATCCTCGGCCGCTACGACAACAACAGCCGGTCCGATTTCGACGAGTACACGGTCGGGCCGAAGGTGGAGTGGAAGTTCACCGGCCGCACGACGGCTGTGGCCACGGTCGGTTACACGGCGCGCCATTACGACGACCCGACGCGCACCGACTACGACGGCGTGACCGGCCGCGTCGACTTCAAGGTGGACGACGACGGCCGCAACGGCATGGACGCCTCCGTCTATCGCGACCTCAGCAACCTCGACGACGAAGTCTCGGACTACGCCATCGTGACCGGCATCAAGGTCGAGCCGCGCTTCAAGGTCCGCGAATCGTTCATGCTGCGGTTCGTCGCGGGGTACGAACAGCGCGACTTCGACCGCGATCCGTCCCTCGACCCCACGATCGTCGCGGCCGACCGCACCGACGACGTGGTGCTGGCGGGCGCGTTCGTGGACTGGGACGTGCACCGCAACGTGCGGCTCACGTTCGGCGCGGATTTGCAGCAGCGGGATTCGACGCGCGAACTGCAGGACTACAAATTCGGCCGCGTCCAGCTGAAGGTCACCGGCCACTTCTAGCTCGTGGTCGTCGTCGCGCGCTTCGTCACGCAAAGGCCCACAGACGGTGCTGCCGGAGTGCGCGACTGCGACAGTCGCATTCATCTTGCCTTAAAGAAAAAGTCAGGCTGCCTACGCACAATCCTGTAATTCAAACGGCCATCGTTTGGTAAGGTTCTCTCCGGCACAGCCGTCGCCTGCTCCGAGCAACGCGCGGCTGTGCCTTTTAATTTCACGGATAGGAATGTCGCCAAACGGCGACAGTTCAGGGAGAACCGCTGATGTTTGCGAAATGGAACGCGCGTGCGCCGGTGATGCTGGCGGCGCTCCTGTTGTCGTTCTCGGGCGCCGCCGACGCGGCGCGGAAGTACCACCCCGGACACTACATCGCGCTGATGCGCGGCCAGGACTCGCAGTCGGTGATGACGGCCTCGCTCAAGCCCGGCGTCGTCGGCGTCATGAAGCGCTACACGTGGCGCTCCCTCGAGCCGACGCAGGGAAGCTACGACTTCTCCGAAGTGAAGACCGACCTCGCCTGGGCCCAGGCCTACGGCATGAAGCTGGTCGTGATGATCGAGGACAAGACGTTCTCGCTCGAGCGACCGACCCCCGCCTATCTCGACAAGCTCACGCCGCGAAATCGCGCGGGTGGCTACACAGTCGTGCGCTGGAACCCGACGGTGGTGTCGCGCATGAACGCGCTGCTCAACGCGCTCGGCCGGTTCGACTCGCACCTCGCGTTCGAAGGCGTGGCGCTGCAGGAGACGGCGCCAGGGTTCGAAGACTCGGTGCTGCGCGCGTACGGTTATACGCCCGAGAAATACCGCGACGCCTACATTTCGATCCTGAGCACGGGCGCCAACGCAATGCCCACGTCGCGCATGTTCTGGTTCATGAATTTCTTCCCGAGGAACCAGGACTACATCGGAGCTGTCGCCAATGCCGTGGCCTCGAAGGGCGTGATCATGGGCGGGCCCGACGTGCTCCCGGACAACAAGGCGTTGACGACGCGCACCTACCCGTTCTACACGCAGTTCCAGCACAAGATGCCGCTGTTCGGCCAGGTCGAGTCCATGTGCTACGACGCCCCGCACGAGACGAGCGGGTACTCGACGAAGTACTGGACCATGCCGGAACTGTTCCGCTATGCACGCGACAAGCTGCACGTCGACTACATGTTCTGGGTGCGCATCCCGAAGCCGCCGAGCGCCGGTGCCTATGACTGGACCGACGCGCTGCCGGTGATCGAGAGCAATCCTTCCTTCAACCAGTGACGGGCGGCGGTCGGCTGCTGCCGGCCGTCCCTCCGATTGCGCGGGCCCGCGACTGAGCCGCGACGCGTCGCCAAAGGCGCGTCGCGCTTCGGTCGACGCCGTGGTTCGGGGCTCCCGGCGTTCGGGCGCTCCTCTGTTGGAGGTTCTCCGCAGTAGGACGTCACTGCGCGCTTGTAGGCGACGACGTGGCTATCGATGCTCGTTCGCCGCACACGATCGAGCGGTCCGTTGCTTTCACCGTCCGCTGAAAATAACTAAAAAGTCACCAACCTCGCGGGAAAGGACTCCCAATGGCGCCGGTGGCCCTGACCGATCAAGTGGTGACGCGCAATGGCTTCTGGATCGGCCTGGTCGCGCTGCTGCAGACGATCGTCCCCGCGGCGGTGGCCGTCGGCTTCCTGTACTACCTCGTTTCGGTGTTCGACGCCGAACTCGCCGAGTATTTCAATGCGATGGCCGTGCTGGTCGCCGTGCTGATGCTGCTGCTGCCGTATCCCGCGCGCGACCCGAAACAGCCGATCTTTCCCGGCAGCATTCCGGTCGTCATCTCGGTGCTCGTGCGGTGGGCCATCCTGCTCGCCGCGCTGCTCGCCATCGCCTACGTGACCAAGTTCAGCGAGCACTATTCGCGTCGCATCGTGCTGACCTGGGCAGCCGTGACGCCGGCGATCCTCGTCGTCGTCAACCTGCTGCTGCACGAAGTGATGCGGCGCTTGATGTGCGACCCGCAGAATGCGCGACGCACCGTGTTCGCGGGTTACAACGAGGTGAGCCGAACGCTGTCGCGTCAACTGCGTTCGAGCACCGAATACTGCATGTCCGTGCAGGGCTTCTTCGACGACCGCGGCGGCGATCGCCTGAACCTTGCTCGTGGCGACCGCCTGCTCGGCCGGCTCGCCGACCTGCCGGCCTGGGTCAAGGCACACAACGTCGAGGTGATCTTCATTGCGCTGCCGGTCGGGCACCTCAAGCGCACCACCGAGCTGCTCAACGACCTGCGCGACACGACTGCCTCGGTCTATTACGCGCCGGACATCGTCGTCTACGACCTGATCCAGTCGCGCACCGCCTCGATCAACGGTCTGCCCGTGATCGCGATGTGCGAAACGCCGATCTACGGTTTCCGTTCCTTTGCCAAGCGCATCACCGACGTCGTGATCGCCACGTGCGCGCTGGTCACGGCGCTGCCGCTCTTCCTGGGCATCGCGGCCTTGATCAAGGCGACCTCGCCGGGCCCGGTGTTCTTCAGCCAGCGTCGCTACGGGCTCAACGGCGAGGAGATCATCGTCTACAAGTTCCGCACGATGCGCGTGGCCGAGGACGGTGCGCAGATCACGCAGGCCAGCCGCGACGACCCGCGCATCACCGCGGCCGGCCGGATCCTGCGCAAGTATTCGCTGGACGAGTTGCCACAGCTGATCAACGTGCTGCAGGGCCGCATGAGCCTCGTAGGACCGCGCCCACACGCCGTAGCGCACAATGAGATGTACCGCAAACTGATCAACGGGTACATGGTGCGTCACAAGGTGTTGCCGGGCATCACCGGGCTCGCCCAGGTCAACGGCCTGCGCGGCGAAACTAAGTCGCTCGAACAGATGGAGGCACGCGTCCGTTGCGACCTGGAATACCTGCGCAACTGGTCGGTCGGCCTCGATCTGCAGATCCTCGCGAAGACCGCCCTTCGAGTCTGGAACGACCGCGCCGCGTTCTGAACGACGGGTCCTATCGCACGCGGCTGCGCGAAGCCACGCGCACCGACTGGCGCTTCCTGCTCGGCATCGGTCCCGATGACGTCGTCGCCATCGGCGGCAAGGTGGGCGATCCGCTCGCCTCCGCGCTCGCGCCGTGGGTGGGCACGCTCCGCCGTCTCGAGGTCGAACCGGTGGGCGACCCTGCCGTGGTGCCACCCGACGGCGCTCCTTTGGCCGACTGGGTGTTCCTGGGCACGGACGACGGCCACGCGACGGTCGACGGACGCATACGCGCGGCCTTCCAGCAGCTCAAACCCGGTGGCCATCTCGCGG
>Ga0065704_10071437_pt1 | contig 11165 bp, 14 predicted proteins | sample SwiRhicommuniRL2_FD_59091 | JGI IMG/M metagenome (GOLD analysis project Ga0065704, IMG submission 59091) | Switchgrass rhizosphere bacterial communities from Rose Lake, Michigan, USA - RL2 v2 (version 2) | ecosystem: Host-associated > Plants > Roots > Rhizosphere > Soil | place: East Lansing, MI | reverse complement strand
CTCCGGCACGATCGTCGGGATAGCCGACGGCGACACCGCCACCTTGCTGACGCCTGAAAAGGTTCAGGTGAAGATCCGGTTGGAGGGTATCGATGCTCCCGAAGCGGGGCAGGAATATGGCCAAAACTCGAAGCAGGCCTTATCAGCGCTGATCTTCGGCAAAGATGTGACCGTCCGGCAGTCCGGCACTGATCGATACGGCCGCACGCTCGGTTGGATCACCGCTTTCGGAACCGACGTAAACCGGGAGATGGTGCGACTCGGCTGGGCTTGGCACTTTACACAATACAACCAGGAGAAAGACATCGCCGCTTTACAGGCTGAGGCGATGTCAGCGAAGCGAGGTCTATGGGCAGCCCCGAATGCGCCGATGCCCCCATGGGACTACAGAGCTCTTGGGAGAACCACCGGCCCCCCAAAAACGCCATCCCCTGCCCCGAACGAACGGGCCGCGCCAGCACCAGCAGGTCTCGGCAAGTATTGGATCAACTCGAATGGAGTGCGTCACAACGCCCGATGCCGCTGGTTCGGAAACACGAAGAGTGGCCATTACAGCAACGATGCGGAGGGGAGAGGGTGCGGGATCTGCGGGGGCTGATCTCTAAAGGGTGGCCGGGCCTAGCAATCTGCTTTCCCCCCGGTCAGCGCGTCGCCCGGCCCGGCCCGATCGTTAGATCGCGAGTGAGGTAACCTCGGAGAACTCAGAACGCAAATGGTTCAGTCGCGAAGCTGTCCCGCATTCGCGTTAGTTGAATCTGTCCGGTTTTGTGACATTTTGTTACAGTCAGAAGCCGGGATAGCATCCTTGGGCCAATGACAATCCCCCCACCCAAAAAGAACCGGCAGATGGTAAAGCGAGCATCTGCCGGTTCTCTATTTTCAGATGAAGGTACGTCACCCAATGCTATCCTGACAAACCTTCCTCCGTGCCGGGCTTGTCGAGCTTGGTAGCCAACGCAGACCAAGGCTCCAATCGGGAGCATCGTCCAAAACTGGAACGCGGAGGGAGGTCTTCCTTACTCTCCGCACAAGAAGAACACATACAAGAGGTATGCGGAGATCATGATGAAAAGGGTGGCAATCGGCCACAACATGCAAAGATGGTAACGCATGGATAGTTTCTGAGAAGGGTGTTACGAGCTCTAAGTGATCTGGTCTGCGGCATCTACGGCGGTAACAAAATAGGCTTCCTCTATGACAAACTGAAGCGAAAGACATCCATCAATCCGGCTCGCCCTGAGACCACCATGGCAGTATTCGCATGCTTGTGCTTCCTCATCATCCCAAGCCTTCTCCAACAGACCTCGTGCTATTTCGCGCATCTCGTCCGGAAGAGGAACATCACCTAGATGATGGGGACGCGTACTGATATTCCACCCCACCGCAGCGGCAGCGGCGGAAACCTTGGCAAAATCAAACTGAGCCATCGTGGTCTCGATGGCCCTCGAACGCAGTTCTTGGGAATCGGGATTCATAAGAGGAAAATTACTCACGGAGCAAAAATTTCAACTCCGATGGTACGGCCAGACGTGCGCCGTAAAAAGGCCCTGCTCAAGAATCGATCTGTTCGATATCGTCCGGGGTAGAACGGTAAGATTTTTCGATCAAAGAGGTTACCACCTTGCGGGTCTCCTATCACCTAAGAAAGAAGAAGGCGGCACCTTCCGGCCACTACATGGGGATGTAATCGCCTTGATAAATCTTCCCCAAAAACCTATCATCCGGACATGACAGACAAGGATATCTACGGACATGTGCTTACGACCATGGAATTGATTCAGGAGAAGGAAGAACTTGCGGTCGCCATCAACAAGATTAACGGAAAGCGGATCTCCGCTCTGGAGAAGTCAACCGAGCATCTCTTTCGAATAATGAAAATTATTCTGAAGGACTCCGAAAACGGAGAACTTCGAGACATCGTCCAGGAAGCTCTAAATGGGTCTTCAATTCTCGAAGAGGTGAACAACCAATTCAAGGCAATCGTGGCACGTCAGGAGTCTGAGCACGAACGAACCCAAGCGTCCCTCATCAAGCTAAAAGAGATGGTGGAGAAGCTACCTTGATCTACTTCGACAGACCTTCAATCTCGGACTCGAGTTCCTTGATCCGCTCCTTGGCGTCCCGAAGTTTCTCCGTCGCAAGCGCCGCCTCGCCGGGGGTGATGGATTGTCTCAATCGGTTCTCGAGGCGGGGAAGATCCTTGCGCTCATCCTCCAGCGACATCCTGGTATGCTTCAACTTTCGATCGTGGCTCAACGCTTCCGCGAAGTCCCTACGCCTCTTGTCCTCAGTCTTTCGATCTTGCTGACTCACTGCAACGGTCTCCCGCCGTTCGTGCTCACGAAAATGGATCATCCCGCCGATACCTACCATGATGGCGGCAAGCGTTGCGGCGGTGATGATCAGGATTTTCATAACCCCTATTTACCTTTGGTGACGGGAGGCGATAAAGCAATTTTTTTACCTCCGAATCGATAGGAGGTCTCTAGCTACATAACTGTATTTTTCATACAAATCCTGAATCTCTCGGGTGTGAATTTCCATGATGTTCTGACCGACCAGCAAGAGGTCTCTGATCTTGGTTTGGGTCGCCGAGGTGGATTGCATCAGAACACGAATTTCGGCAACGTTTCTTTGAGCCTCCTCTTGAGTAATGACTCCATCAGAGTAGGAAAGCCGGATAGTATCGAGCGCCCGCTGTTGCGAGGATCGGAACTCTCCAACCATCTTTGCCACCTCCTCATCGGAGATGGACCCCGCCTGCAACGCCTGAAGGATTGCGGCCTTGGCTGCTTCCCGATCGATCTTGGCGGCGGCAGCGAGGTCATTAATCTCGATCTCTGACACCGTTCCATCCTTAATTGCCTGGGTGACAATACGCTTGATCTCCTCGTTGTTGGTATCGGACGGTTTCACCGATTCGACGATTTTCCGGAGAACGTCCACCTCTCTCTTGTTCGTTTCTTCAGCGAATGCCGTGAGCGCCGATTCGATCTCCTGCGAGGTCTTCGCGGAAAGCTCCCGCATGCGCTCCGTGTTGACCTGCTGCTGAGTGGTGAGGTCTTCAGCGAATTTGTAGAACTCTGCTGTCTGCGCTTTAAGATCCTCTCTCAGCTTTGGCAATTCGGGTGCGTTGCTGCCGAATTGCTCAGTCATCAGATTGATCTCGTTCTGAATGTCCGCAGCCTTCGCGCGAGCGGTATCAACCTTGTTCTGAAGTCCTGCCAAGTCCTCATCCATCTGCACGGCAGCGGCCCGTAGATCGCTCGCAGACCGATCGGCGCGGACTTGGTTAGGGCTGGCACCACCGGCAACGGCACGGGTATCAGAAAGCCGGTTCTCGGCGCTGTCCGCTTGCCGTGCGGCCTGAAGAACTTTGGCTGCACGATCGATGGTGGCGGCTTGTTCTTCGAGGGCTCGGATCTCCTCGTTGCCGACATCCTGAATCATCTTCACCAGCACGCCGCGGGTGCGGACGCCCTCTTCGATCGACTTCTGGAGATTGGTGATCGCTTCGCTGGAACCATCCGTCGCCCATTCAATGAAACTTTCCAGCGGGCTGGTGATGACCTTCAGTCGCGATTGCATCTCGTCGAATTGCTTAGCGCCTTCCGCATCCACTTCTCGATACCGTTCGATCAGTTCATTGACGCGGGCGGCGGCATTCTGGACGGCGGCCCCCACCGCTACAGCACCAGCAGCAGCGCCAGCGATACGGGCTTGGGTCGCACGGGAGGCAGAGACTTCATTTGCTTCCCTCTCGGACCTCCTGCGCTGTACCTCTTTTACGTCCTCCTTGGCTTGCTTCGCCCGGGCGGCTTCTACGTCCGCAAGGCGCTTCGCCTCGCCAGTGTTGTCCTTGCGCAATTCCAAAGTCTTCTCAAGCGCCTGGATCTGATCGGTGGTCGCTTTCAGAATCGCTTCCTCTTCCTCCAGTGCAGCCTTGTAGGACGCCGATGGCCGATCCGCCATGGCCTTCCGCAACGAGTTCACGGACCCTTCGCTCAGCAACAGGTCTTTCCGAAGCTGGTCGAGCTCCTTCTGCAATTCCTCAACCGGCTTCGTGTTGGCGCTGGTCTCGAAGTTGATCCTCACTTTCTTGTCTGTAGCCATAATCGTATTTTAGGTGTTTGTTTTGAGATTGGTTATTGGTGAGTCCTGCGGTTCTTGGCGCGGACCTTGGGGTCTTGTGACCAGCGGTTTTGTTTGCGGCCCGCCACGGTCAATCCAAGGGCCTTGAACCCCTGAATCAGACCGTCGCGCACTCCCTTCGCCACCAGCGGATCCTTGCTCGGAATCCGGACGGTGATGCGCTTGCCAACGATCTTCAGCTTGGGGAATTGGAGCGTCAGACGGCATGTCCATCGCTTCGCGTAATCGTCCCAAGTGAGGTGATGAAGGTCATCGGGAGCGCTGGCCTCGCTGCACCTCAGGAGTCGAGGGAACGGCAAGGCCAGCTGCTGCGCATTCTCCGCATTATTCATGGTACAACCTCCTGTTGTCGGCGTGGTTATCAGGCTGCTTGTTCAAAAACCGTTTTCATTGCTTCGAACATGGCAGCGGCTTCTTCCTCATCCGCGCTTTCCATGCAGCAGTTGACGACGATCTCGACCATGGGGCTGCGTGGTGCGCCGAATTTCTTCATCTCTTCGACGGACACTCCGACGTATTCCGAGAACAACTCGTAGGCGCGTTCCGCTGACTTGATGCCACATGCCGTGTCATCGGCTGCGTCCATCTGTTGGATCGCCTCCAACGTGATAGGAGCTTCCTTGTCTCTCTTCTTGAATCCCGTGATCTGGACAAACCACTTCAGGCACAGATTCGCCACGTCGAGTTCATGCGCCATCGTGATCGGCGTCAGAACTTTCATCCGGTCGGAGAAGGACGGATCAGTGATGGTGCATCCTTGGAGCTTGGGTGCGGTCTGGACGAGCTTGCGCAGCTCTTCTCCGTCGCCTCTCGCTTCTGCCAGGATGGTGGCGGTGATGCGCTGTGTGTGATCCAGCTTGGCGTATACTTCTTCGGGTATTGTCTTCATCTTTGTTTTGGTTTGGGTGGATTAATGGATTTCTCGATGGCGTTGATCCGGTCGCGGAGTTCTTCCACCTCGAGGATTTTTGAGAATTGAGCGGTGGCACCGAGTAGCTGGGCTGCGCTGTCCGGTGAGATCTGTCCGCATGCGACGGAGCGCAGGAGGGATTCGGCCACATTCACGGGAGTGGCATCGGCGGGAAGCTGGAGGTTCACCATCGCGGCGGTGGGTCGAAGCGCCGGAATGAGGCGATCGAGGATCAGCTTTGCGGCCAGCATGTCTCCGTTCTTCGCAGCGAAGACCACTGCCTTGACCACCTCGTCCAGATCCTCCGCGATCTTCTCGCGCAGCAAGGTCGTGGCACTCTTCGGTCGTCCAGATAGGTTACCGGAGACTCCCGGCTGAAATCTGCCGTTGGATTCTCGCTTGATGTCGTCAGGGTCAGTCATGATTTCCTCGTAGAAAGTTTGGCGGCGACCTTGGTTCCCATGAGGACGGCGGATGCATCGCGGGCGGTTTCCCATTCGATGGGGGCCAAGGTGATTTCCCATCGACCTGCGGTCTCCGGTTCAGCGGTTCCACGCATGGCCTTGGCGACGATGGCGAAGGCATCGGGACCGGCAGCGGTGAGAGCTTCGGACGCGGTCCGGGAAAGGAGGATCCGGGTGAACGGAGGGTTCATCGGTTCACCCCTTTTCTAAATCTGTGCTGCCAATGGGTAGGGTAGCCCATATTTAGATATATGGGCCTACCCCTACCTATTGTCCGGTAGCAATGGGTAGCAATGGGTAGGGCAATGGGTAGTTTCATTTTACCCATTGGTTTTCGTGCTCCTTGAGGCAAAACCATTTCATTGGCTTACCTCCTGTTGGGCTCTTCTCCCCGTCAAACGACACAATCAGGCCTTCATCCAACGATAGTTTGATGGCGTCTTTTGCTGGCTTTTCAGAGCATCCAGCACCCTTCATCACTCTTTCGATGAGGGTCTGACGGTTAATTGCTCCAGCTTGGACATGGGGAATCACATGATCGGAAGTGGCCTTCTTCGTTCCTTTTCTCGCCGCAGGCTTTCCTTCGGAAATCATCTCCTCCGCCTCATCATGAGGAACGGGAATCCATGCGGGGCGCTCGGGGTCTCCTGACCTTTGGACGAAGTAACACGAGGTGAATTTGTCGTCTTGATCCTTCCATCCGGTGGTCTGGCGCTTTCCGACCTTGATCACCGCAAGGCCATCGCAGTTCGTCGGGCGAAGAACTAGAATCGCTCTCGGTATGTTCGCGATCTCCCCTCCTCCGATTCCAGCATAAATATCTTCTGTTTGGTCCCATCCGTCCCTCGACATTTTCCCTGTGTGGTGAGCAATCATTGCGCCGCACTCATGCTTCTGGAGAACTGGCATAAGTCCGGACCGGAGCCACTCGGACGCACATGCAACAATCTCTCCCCCGACATATGACAGCAGCGGATTGATCATCACCAAATCGGCCGGTGAATCGGTAAGGAGTGCTGACAGATGAACATGGAAATTAATCCCGACAAACTCCCTGCTAAAATCGGTTCTCAGCATTTCATCCAGTGGCCTTAAATCCTCCTGGCAAAGTTTCTTCCCTGTGATGGATTCTGAATGTTCAAGGAACCCCTCTCGACACTGGCCTAAAGTCGATTCATCATCTTCACCTACGAAATGAAGTATTCTAAGAGGCCTGGCAGGCTTGATCCCCATATAGGGAAGCCCCAAGCTCCAAGCCATCGACGATTGAGCCATTGCCACCGATTTTCCTGCCCCGGCAGTAGAAATGAATGTCCCGATATCGCTTTTCCTGAGCCATCCCCTGCCCAATAAAATGTCGTCAGGGGGGATATCTACGGGGAACTGATTCACGCCCCGGGTGATCCGGAGCTTATGATTCTCGAAAGGCGATTCGACGGGCGTTACTTGGACGGGGGTCACAGATTGAAAAGAGTTTGAGGTTCGATCTCGGCGGCGTTATCTGTTAGATCCGTCCCTCTCGGGAGTAGCACGGTGTCAATCGGGCATCCGAGCCCAAGCAGCATCGGCTTCCAGTGAGCGAGCATCTTGTCGCCTGCGTCGTCGGCATCGGGAACGATCCGAACATGACGGCCTGCAATGAGCTTGGCGCACTCTGGATCCAGTGACTTGCACCCGGCGCCAAGCAGCGTAACCACCACCCATGATTGATTGCGGGTTACCTCGCGTCGGAACCGAACGTAGAGGTTCACGGCGGTAAGGAAGTCGGTGGCACCCTCCGCCAGCAGAACGGATGTTCCTGGCTTGGCCGTGCGCAGAAGTTCGGCACCGGGCAACCAAGTCTTGTCCACTCCGGGGAGCGGATAGGCTTTGGATTTCCCGAATGTCTTACGATCGATCCGGCGAATCTCGGCCGCACGCTTGGTGGCATCCATCACCACAAAGCACTTCACGCCGTCGATGGACGAGAATCGTAGCAAACTGGATTCCACCATCACGAAAACCGTGTGAGATAAGATGCCGCGGTTTCGCGCGAAGGCTTCCCACGTTGGGGTGGTGCCCTTGATCAGATCGGCAGGCAACTTGATCCCTGGAGGCCTTCCCGATGCCTTGGTGACGGTCTGAGGAAGCGGGAGAGGCTTTCCTAGTGCTTCTCGAAACCATTCCCGGACCTCTGGATAATCCTTGCCGGTGGCGACCTTCACAAATTCGATCACATCTCCCCCACAATCCCCGCCATGGTCCTTCCACTTCCGACCGTCTTCGTAGATCGTGAAACTCGGCGTGCGCTCCTCTCGGAACGGTGACCTACAGGAGCGTTTCGGTTCTCCGGTGATCCCACACATCAACCATACATGGTCGATAGTGAAGCGTTCCCGAGCTTCTGCGAAGATGTCATCCCAAGGACCACTCCCGCCAGATTGACGACTCGTCGATTTCGGGGTATTCCTTCCGTGCAACTCAGAACTATCTGCCCCGTCCACGATTACAGTCGTGTGGCGGGGTTCTTTTTGGGGGCTCACTCGCCCCCCTCCTTCCATTCCTCTCCTTCGCAGTGCTCCTGCCCTGACCGCAGGATGGTTGGGGAGTTGACCAGATCAATGAAATGGTCCAGCGACGGAGCTTTGCTCAGGGGGGCACCCGGATTAGAGAACTCCAGATAACAATCGTCCGCGTTGATAGAGGGGTTAATCGATCTGATGCGCTCCCATATGCGTTTCTGACGAGCAACCGCTGGCCCGTGAATAAACTGCTGGGGGAACGGGTAACCGCGGACGATTCCAAAATAAAAGCATCCTTTTCTAGGTGCTGGAGCAACCACCAGAAAGTCTTCGTCGTTGTCTTTGAAAACGATTGGTTCGGACTTTTCCGGATCGTAGAGCTCCGACAGATACACGACGGCATCGGAGGGAAACAGAAAATCGGAAGGATGGCTCACGCGGCACCTCCCTTCCCGGCTCCAGCGTGTTCAAGGGCTTCCTGCGCCTCAAGGTATGCCCGGACACTTCCGACGTGGTAAAGGCGCTTCCCGTATTTCTCCCCCGGACCTTTGGTGGACATGCTCCGGATCCGACCCTTTTTGCGAAGGGAGTGGAGGCAGGAGGGGGTCAGACCGAATCCTGTGTGAATGTATTTTCCGTCTCCCCATTCTGGCTCGAGGAGTGGTTTCTCGTTGAGTGATTTCATCAACGCCAAGCATAGCAAATGCTTGTTACACTATTTGAACTGCTAGTTGCATGAACAGTTCACAAGAACACTCTCCGAGGAATGCTTGTTGCATTCGAAGATGGCTTCTAGCATGGATTAGCCAGATTCCAGAATGCATAGAGCAGGACAGTCTATGATTTTTGCATATATATTGCAACAAGAAGAAAATGCTTCATGGATCATTTTTCTTCCATCTAGCACTCGCTGCATTTGTAGCTCGGGCACCCAAGCGCCTCTTGGTTTCCTCCTTTTCCCATGACCAGAAGTGCGCCGTTACCTTAGCGAGAAACACCGAACTAAAGACATCGTCTTCTTTCACCAGCAAAGAAAACGCATCGCGAAGACGAGAGACTCTACCTGATACGGAATCCAGGCGCTTGTCCGACCATTGTGGAAGAGGGGGTGATTCCCCCTTCGGGTCTACAAATTGAGAAAAAACGTTACCATCGTGTCTCTCTTTTGATCCCGGGAGCCACTTTGAAACAAAGGCCTCAAGTTTCTCCTGTCGAGATCTCGCTGTTCGTTCCTTGGGCATTAGGATCTTCAGCCAGTTCTCAAACGTCAGCCCAACCCAACCAATTGATTCGGAGGAAAATTTCAAATCCTCACTGCATTCCTCAGGGAAAGTAATTCCTTCTGGGCTTTGGCGTCTTTCCTCGCGAAGAATTTCGCGGCGAGTCTGATCTTTGAATTCCATCGCACCGCAGATCATCTCAATCGCCCTCCACGCCCTCAACTTCTTGTCTCCCAATGCCGGATCTATTGAGAGAGCTATCTTGACGATCTGGATCACATGAAAGCGATCATGTCGAGGAACACGTGTTTCACGGAGAAGATTTGTCACCTCCTTCTGCCATTCTCCAAGCTCCCTGTAAGCCTCCTCCACGTCGGACGAAATTGAAGCAGCGACAGCAGCCACATCGGGGTATGACTCCATCCCCAGCGGTATCGGCATCATCCAATTCCCAAAGGGATCAGGGGCAGCCTTTGTTGGCTTATACTTATCCTGCATGGCGTTCGTTCTTGAGGTTAGGGAGCTTGGAAATTGCCGACTTCAGCGCGGCCTCGTCAACGTGAGAGTAGATCGCGTGGCTGTCACGCGTGCTGTGACCAGTGAGGGACATACGGTCTTCCTCGGAGACGCCGGCCGTGCGCAACCACGTGGTGAACGTGTGTCGGAGACTGTGAAATCCCTTCTCGTAATTGATCCTGCCAGCGGTCTTCTCTCCCGCTTTCACCACGCGGGAGGGTTTGCCTCGGTCCACTCCAGCCTCCTTCATAATTCGATTGAATGTCTGGGATAGTCCAGATCGGGAACCGATAGCCACGCTCGAGAGTCTCGGGAATACGGGACTGTCTGCTGGCTGAATATCCGCACGAACTGACTGGAGATAAAACAGCAAATCGCTTTGGATCGGGATTCTCACCCTTCGCTTTTTCCTTTTGGTCTTTGAAGGAATCAACTCGATGAGCTCGCTCTCCATGTCGATCGCGCCCCAGGTTAGTCGAGAGGCATCCCCGAGTCGCAATCCAGTGAACGCTGCCACGAGTATCAGGCCCCGCCATTCCTGAGACGGTGCGACGGACAGTAGCTGTCCGACTTCTTCCAAGGTGAATGGCAGGCGAGAGACACTGTCGTCGGTTGAGATCACCTCATGCCCAGCGAAAGGATTGAGCGTAATCAGCCCATCTCTCATCGCACCGCGGAATCCGGCTCCGAGATCCTTCATGTATTTAGCAGTGGTCTTCCCTACCCTTCCGCTATCTTGGAGAGTATCGCGCCACACCCTCGCATCGGTGGTGGTGATCGATTCAATCGGTTTGGCTGACCGAGACTTCCCGAGCCACTCTACAAACGAGTCCACGCTTTTGGTGTAACGAAGCATTGTGGCGGGTGAGGTATCTCGCGCCTTCCGGCGAAGCCATTCTCTCAACCATCCCTCCGTCGTAAATGCTGGCATGTCCTCGCCCGTCGCGACGGCAAGTAGCGCCGCAACCGTCTTACGCGCGCTCACGATGTTGAACGTCTCCCGCTCGATCCCCGTCACGGCTTCCTCCAGAATCGCCTTGGCACGGCGGGCCCGATCGCTACCAGCCTTCATCGTGTCCTGAGCCGTGCGCTCCATCTCCAAGGCTGCTGGAAGCGCCAGTTTCTTACTGGATTGGCCGGTGCTCTTCCGAACCTTTTTTAATTTCCCGGACTCAGGATCCTTCACGTAAAATTGTGCCCACCACAAGGAGGATTCGGGACGTTTGAAGAGAGAGGCCATGGTGGTGATGCCCCTATAAGGAGGGGTGAACTGTGACCCAGAGTGTGGCCTAAATTTGCCGATTGTCCATGAATTTGCTGTATTTACTTAACCTCAGTCACTGTAAATCATTTATTTACCGATACCTAGATTGGTTTCAGCGGTTCGAATCCGCTACGCTCC
>Ga0065704_10071436_pt1 | contig 11175 bp, 11 predicted proteins | sample SwiRhicommuniRL2_FD_59091 | JGI IMG/M metagenome (GOLD analysis project Ga0065704, IMG submission 59091) | Switchgrass rhizosphere bacterial communities from Rose Lake, Michigan, USA - RL2 v2 (version 2) | ecosystem: Host-associated > Plants > Roots > Rhizosphere > Soil | place: East Lansing, MI | reverse complement strand
ATAACCCGCCAGCCGTGAGCATCGTTACCCAGCAATGACGAGACGGTTTCGGTCAAAGTCTTCGGATGATCGCAAAGCTTGCCACATCCGATCGCTTCCAAGAGCCGGAGATTCCCTTCTTCCTGACCCGGAACAAGGTGATGTATCAGCATCGGGCAGTGAGCGGCGATCGCTTCATGAACCGTGGCACCTCCCGCCTTTCCGACGACCAGATGGTGATTGTTGAGCAATTTGGGGATACGGCGCGTCCAGCCAACGAGCCGAACCCGGCCCGGGAACTCCCTTCGGATCCGTAGCGCTCGAGAACCAAGCGATTTCTGGTGTTTTCCCAATACGATGGTTAGCCGAACGAGTGGCGAGGCATTCAGCAACGCGCGGCAGTGAGGGACGAAGCCCATGACCTGTGCCGTTGGGAAATAGAGAACCTTGAAACTCTCCAAAGCGGCGCCGTCGACGATCGGTTGCTGCTTTCCGAAATCCGGATGCACTGGGAATCCCGTGTCTTCGATTTTCGCGATATCCACCCCTGACGCTGACATTTGCTGCCGGGTTGCAGCGTCCGTAACCATCCAATAGTCACTTGGGGCGCCGAGCCACGAAGCATTGATCACGATCGAGTCGGTGACCACCGTGAAAACCGGAACCGATCCACGCGCTTCCAAACGGATACGAGCCATGAAATAGGGATAAATCGGATATGTGCTGATAACCGCATCGGGTTTGAAGTCCTCAACCAAATTGGCGAGGAAACGTTCTGGCTTGCCCATAAGAGGAAGTCCGACCCGGTTGAAATCCGCTTTGTCCGCGAGATCGAAAAGTCCTTTCCAAACCCTGGGAAAGTGATTTGTCACCAACTGGTAACTCCATTCGAGAAACTTCGTCGACTGCGGAGCCGCCGCCTTGCACGGGTCGCAGACCTTGATGATCGCTCCGGCATCCTTCAGTGAAAGCGACAGGTTTCGCGCCGCACTATTGTGCCCTTCCCCGAAAGCCGCGGTCAGAATCAGAATGCGAGGGGAAGCAATTCCCGGGAGTATCGGGCTCTCTTGCCTTTCTAAGATCGTCGTCGTCATCGCCTGGATTGGCTCACGCATGCTCGGATATTCGGTTCGATCATGCATGGGCCCGTGCTTCGTTCTAGTGACCCTATGATGATAAAAGGATGAGAACCCGATATTTGGCGAATCAGCCGCACATCTCCCCATCCTCGTAAACTGACACGTGGCGCATGGCATCAACCGGCCGACCGCTCACCGGATCAGTGGAAATAAATCGACGAAATCCGGAATACGATCATCAAACAAAGAAGCGCGGCGACGAGCGACAGAACGACGGTAGCAGCCATTTGCAACTTTGACATACCTTATTGTGTCTCCGGGAACATGATAAATCCGTGAGCCAATTCAGAATATTGCACCACCGCAGCAGGCAGCTCCAGCGTAAACTCGAGGAGTTCGTTGTTGTTCAAACGAGCTTTCAATGATCCTCCCATAAGCTCCGCGGCTTCGAGTGCCAAGGCGAGTCCGAGACCATGCCGCTTACCGTCGGTCCGAGAACGATCTTTTTTCCAAAAACGTTCGAAGAGATGGGCAAGATCATCTTCTTCGAGATCCGAGACTTTGTTTTTGAAGCGCAGGGTTCTCCCTTCGGCCTCCACCTTGAAAACCGAATGAGGGATGGCATGTTCCGCCGCGTTGGCCATGAGGTTGGCCAGAATAATGTCCAATAAAACCCGATCGGCATGGACTCTCGTATCTTGCGCGACGTCCATTTTCAGCGTAAGCATCCTGCTTCCGCTGGCTCCGTCAGAAGCCCGTCCCCATGCCGATTCCAGATGTGGCAGTATATCGATGGTCTCAAGATGGATCACTTCGTATGAATGCTCCGCGCGTGCGATTTCCAGTAGTCGCAAGGCGAGCGTTTCCATCCGGGTCGAGGCTTCAATGACATCTTTCCATCGGCCGACTTTTTCCTCCGAGGTTGAAACGGGGACCAACACGCTCATTTCAGCCAATACCCGCAACTCGGCGAGAGGAGTTCGCAATTCATGAGCGACATTCGCAGTGAATCGCTTCTCGCGCTCGAATGCGCCTTCCAGCCTTTTCAGCAGGCCATTCAACGTCAAGGCGATCGGTTGGAGTTCCGTCGGGAGAGAATCGAAGGGAAGGCGTGTTGCAAGGGCCTTGCCATCGATTTCCTCAAGCTGCCCGACCAGCCGGTCCAAAGGACGGAGGCCCTGATGAACACCCACGAGTAGCAACCCTCCCAGCACCGCGAGCGTCACTATCCCCGTGATCAACAGGGAACCGCGGGCTTCACTCATCGTGCTCGCCAATGACTCGTTCACCCGTCCGACGATCAGCAGAACCCGGTGATATTTCGGATTTGTCTCCCTGTCCTCATCTCCCGGCTCCACATCCAGGAAAATACCCATGCATCTCAGCTTCCTGCCATCTAACAGAGTGGTTTCAAAGAACTCCGGTTTATCCCAAGTTCCACCTTTTTGTGGAAGCGGTTGCCCGGCAAGAGACTTCGAACGACGGATCTCCCTTCCATTCGGCACTGTCAGGAGGAAAACGGAAGGTCCCCGTTTGCGATCGAACTGCCGCATGTCATCGACATCAGAATCCATACTTAAACGATGATCCTCTTCCTCGATGAAAACCTGTAGCGACTGAGCCGTGATCTTCAGGGAATTGTCGAACTCCTTGGTCAAGGCGCTTTTCATCCGCCAGTGAAAAACAAATCCCGCCATTCCAAGCAGCAGGATCGCGCCAAGCAAGAGATGCATGGTCAGTTTCCCTTTGAGGGATTTCACACCCCACCTCCTCCCAAAACGTACCCGAGCCCACGGCGGGTTTGGATGAAATTCCTGCCGATTTTTCGGCGCAGACCGTACACGGCGGAGTCCACCACGTTGCTCATCGGTTCCACCTTATCGTCGTAGATCTGCTCTTCGATCTCGCTCCGCGGAATCACTTCGCCCAAACGGCGCGCCAGGCATTCAAGAAGCTTCCACTCCCTCACGGTGATCTCCACATTCGCGCCGGAGAGCGCGATTTTCCGGCAGGCAAGATCGATCTGGAGCGGACCAACGGAGATCACGTTGGATTTCACCCCATAGAGGCGCCTGCCCAGCGCATCCACCCGTGCCAGCAATTCGGCCAAAGCGAAAGGCTTCACCAAGTAATCATCCGCTCCACTGCGCAAGCCGGCGACACGATCTTCAACTGTATCGCGCGCCGTGAGCAACAGCACGTGGCTGGTGTCACCTGAACGGCGGAGAGTTTCAAGAAGGGCGAGGCCGTCCATCTTCGGAAGCATGACGTCGAGAATGATCACGTCATACCGATGGACGATCGTAGCAGCCAGTCCCGCTTCGCCATCCTCCGCGACATCAACCGTATGACCGCTGTGCCGCAGGGCGCGGGACAGCGATTGGCGAAGGATCCTTGAATCTTCGACGACCAGAATTCTCACGAGGGTAAACGAAATGGGACTCCATCATCCATCAAGCATGGGATGGAGTCCAAGAATCAGACTAAGACGGCTTATTCTTCGCGTTTCTCAGCGCCTTTCCCGTCATCTTTATCATCGTCATCATGTTCTTTCTCGACCTCCCGGGAGATCTCTTTGCCAGCGGTATCGAATTTGATCTCAAGGTCGCCTTCCCTTGTCTCGATCTGCGCCTCGTATGAAACCACGCCTTTGGCCGTTTCCTTTTTGACCTCTTCGATAGAGCCTTCACCCACTGCAGCCTTGATGGCGGCCTGGACGGCCGCCGGAGCGGAGTCGAACGAAATTGTTTGCTCGTCGGAAAGGATCGTTCCGTCCGGGCTTACCGTCAGTTCGCGCTTGAACCCGTCCTTGTTCCATTGCGCCTCGAAAGTTGGCAAATCCCCTTCCTTATCGGGTTTCACAACGGCATTTTCACCACCGGCAGCACGTATTGCGGCAGCTACCGATTCAGGGAGCTTGTCGATGGCGATGCTTTTCTCATGCTCCGCAAAACCTGCGGCAGGGAAGGCGAAAATCGTAAAATACAATAATCTCTGGATGTTCATGGTCTGATTTCTGGTTTGGAGTCTGGTTGGTTAGTGCAGGTCATCGACCCACTTGATGCCGTCAGGCTAGCCTCGCCAAGATGACGCAAGGATGACGGCGGACGCTTTTATTTCGATTGGGTGATTTTCATCTTTTGACGTAAGGAATGGTGGCCGTGAACGCAACGATTCCGTCGCAATCGATGGATGCTTTGACCTTCCCTCCGAGAATCCGGGCCGCCTCCCTGGAAAGGCTCAGCCCCAGGCCCGCGTGTCCCTTCGGATCATCCATGGAGGAATGGCCTCGTTTGAACGGTTCAAAAAGATCGTCGAGCATTTCGGGCGTGAGGTCGGGCGAATGATTGCGACTGATGAACACGAAATTGTCCGGTGATTCCATCACGTGGAACCCGACGGCACCACCTTCCGGACTGTGGGAGAGGGCATTGTCGATAAGATTGGAGAGCAGTACGTTGAATAGCCCCACATCGACATCGATCAATCTCGTTTCGTCCGGAGTCTCTAGATGCACATTCAGGCGTCGGAACGCAGCTTTTTCGGAGCGCGATCCCACAAGGCGGGCAACCGTCTCCACAGGATCGACTCTTGTCGGCACGGAAGATTCCAATCCTCCGCGGAGGCGAGCCATCTGCATAAGGCTTCCGAGAGTCGAACGCATGCCAACGGAAATCCCGATCGCGTCGTGGATGCGTCCAGTGAGCTCTTCTGCCGGACGGGGACGATGCACCGCTTGCTCCAAGGTGGCGAGAATACCGGCAAGTGGGGTTCGGAGTTCATGGGCAGCATTGAGTGCGAACTCCTTTTCCCGCGCCCTGGACCTTTCGATCCGATCAAGCGCGATGTTGACGGTGTGCGCGATTCCGATGATTTCGGAAGGGAGCTTCGCTGGAATTTCCAACGGAGGAGGATTCTCGAATTCGGCATGCTCGAGAAGATTATCATTAAACTTCCGCAAAGGACGGAGGCACCAGATGGAGATCAGGTAGATGGAGCCCCAGATCGCAACAAGCGTCCCTCCGGCTGCACGGATGAGATGACCTTTCAGCCGATCCAGGCGTCTTTCCAGCGTCTCCGTTTCTCGAGCGCATACGAGTACTTGCGGATGATCCTCGCGTTTGGGAATGGATCCCTGGAGACCCGCCTTTTCGCTCGTCTCTTGATCGAGAAAGGGAAGATGCAGCAGGCCAATGGCGCGGGCATGGCGCCCGTTCCGGAACGTGATATCCCTGTAGACCGGCTGATTCAATCTTCCATGAAATGAAGGCAGCTCGTTGGCCTTGAGTTCCGGCGATTTTTTGGTCTCTCCGGATCTTAGGTCCCAGAATTGGAAAATCCCAGTGATGTCCGAAACGTCAGGCTTTTTCAAAGCCTCCTCCCATCCGTAGTCGAGACTATCAGATTCGAGTTCCACCGAGTTGCTGAGCAATGATGCGCTCTGGGACAATTGATGATCCACCTCCCGCCAAAGCGTGCGCTCAAACGCCCGGTAGATAGCAATGTTCGCAACGATAAGAACGGCCACCACGACGATACCAGTGCCCAGCATCAATCTGAGGCGAATGGAAGGGTGTCTCATTGCGGCGATTCCGGAATCATCGGTCATGATCGTGTCCGCCAGTGTTGCCGTGTCGTTGGTTATAAATTGGTGAGACAGCGGGTTTTAACCTGATTTTTCGCATACTTCGGAGCGATACGGTTGGGTTGCTAAAGCGAATTCCACCCAACTTCCAGGATCTCTCATCGATTTCTAATGAAGATGGAGCCACAGTCATTCTCGACGTGCATTGCCTCTTGATCGTTGACCACTTACCGCGGAGCGATCGCTCCGAGGAGAAATTCTCAAACCGATCTCTGCCTCCCGTGAGGGTGACACGAGCTAAGATCGGATTGAGTTTGATCTGCGCGATCCACCGATTCTTCCGCCGATCCATGTCTCCCACAACCTCCAGCCTTCATCCACCGACCATGCGCCGGACTAAATCTCCCGCCTCCAACCTTGCACTTCCTTGCGCCGCGTTTCTGATCGCATCAAACTGCGTTGAGGGCGCGACCACCTATATAGCTCCTGATAAGAATGACCACCTCGGGCTCTGGGCCTACGAAATCGGCTGCGCCTTCATCACAAGCAACAAAATCGAAGAAATCCTTTTCTCTCCGGGTCAAACCAATGTGGAGAGCGGAGACGAAGGTGGAGAAATCTACACATTCACCGCTTCCCGCCGCCTAGGTGAACTCGAATGGCGAATGGCGGACAAAATCTTCCATCCCCAGATGGAAATGCCGCTGACTCTTGAAATCGTGAACGAGCATAGTCGGAAACCATTCCTCGATTACAATGCGGCGTTCATGATGAGATGGATTGATTTCCCGTGGAACTCGTATGTCGAGACCTCGTTAGCAATGGGTGTAGGCCTTTCCTATTCCTCCAAAGTTTACCTAATGGATCGCAAAACCCACGATGAAATGGATCGATCACACCTGAAGATTTACTGGCCTCTCCAAATAACCTTCGCATCTCCAAAGCTCCCCGAGCACCAAGTCATACTCTTCATCTCCCATCAATCAGGCGGGCACATATTTGATGTGGGAGGAGTCAACAGCGTCGGATTCGGCTACCGTCATGGATTCTGATTACCGGAGAAATCGGTCACAAACCGTCTCTATCTTTGACAAGCTTTTCACCCCGGTGTCCGGTGGAACACGCTTACTTGACAAAAATCGGCAGACTCAAATTCCCACCCATAGGCGCACGATTCTGGCCCTTTTCCAATTTTGAGGAGCCTGAGCTTGTAATCTTCACCAAAGCCCGCTGGCTTCCTCGCTCACCGCTTTCATCCAGTAAAACAACCAATCCACCGCCTTCCGCTTGCCCTACCACGAACGTGGAGGAGTTTCGAATAAGCGTTGGGTGACCGAACTTCGTCAGAATTTCGTCTTCGATGTAATATCCATTGGAAACCATGCAGCGCTGCCCAACCCCGAATTTCATCGGGTGTCTCCCCATCATCCTCAGCACTTTCCCAAACCGCCTTATAGGTCATTTCGGCAGCAAAGGCAGGAATGGCGGAAATGAGGCATTCACGCTCCGATCATCACTTCAAGTTGATCGGAGCGCGAATGAACCGCGCCGCCTTTTGCGCTCGCCTCATCTCGCCACAAGGATCCATGATGTGGACACCATCGCGTTGGCGATTCCAATCGGTTAGACCATGATTCACACCCCGAGACCCATCCCAAGGGACCTGCAAGACAGGGTCCAGAACGAGCTGGAATCCGGCGAGCGGATCGAGTGGATGGAGATGCCCATCCCCCGCTTCTTCACCGGCGCCTCCACCAGTGCGTTCCTGTTCGGCATTCCATGGACCGCTTTCGCACTGTTCTGGACCTATATGGCGTCCGGCGGATTATCCTCGGGAAAAGGGTCCATGATCTTCGCCATGTTCGGGATTCCTTTCATCCTGATCGGCTTTGCGATGCTATTGAGCCCGGTGTGGGCCTACCGGAAATCCTTCAGGACGGTCTACGTCATCACCGACAGGCGGGCCATCACCTTCGATGGAGGCCGCTCCACCACCATCCGCAGCTACACTCCGGAAAATCTCAAAAACGTCTACCGCCGGGAAAAGCGAGACGGCTCCGGCGATGTGATCTTCGGAGTGAACGAATGGAAGGATTCGGACGGAGACAGACGTTCCTTGGAAATCGGATTCCTGCGGATCGGGAATCCGAAGGCCATCGAACAGTCTCTTAGGAAACTGGCGGAAAAGGCCAAGCCATAGACAGCCGGATACACCGACCATCGACATGACACCGCCCAAATCTCTCCGCTGCCCCGGCTGTGGCAATCCCTCGTCCATCATCTCGCACGGCAAGCGGTATGCGGTCTATCCATTCGGCATTCTGGCGTTGCTCGGACTTCTCCTCTCGAGCCTTCATCAGGCCTCCAGCCCGGTCGATTACGAATGCAGGGCCTGCGGCCGCAAGTTCAGCGCCCGCAGCGCCCTCGCCAAATTCTGTCTGGCGATCATCGCGCTCCTTGTCCTGTGGATAGTCTTGGGGCTTCTCCGGGTGCTGCTCGTCCGAGAATAGCGTCACAATCCATTTCGTGCTAACTAACATCGGCGGCCACCCGATACCTTGAATTTCCTTGATGCGGCGTAGGTTCCAATCCTACTCCCCTGCGTCCCCTTACACACATCACCAATGAAAGAACTCACCGCCAGACTGCAAGCACTCGGACTCAGTGAGGAAATGACCGAAAAAGTCATCTTCACGGTCGCGGAGTTCGTGAAGGGCAGGCTTCCTTCCTCCTTCCATGGCATGATCGATGATGTGCTTGCGGGGAAATCTCCGGATCTCGGTGGACTCGGCGGCTTGCTGGGAGGCTTCAAGGGCCTCTTCAAGTAGCGCCGGAAGGAGGCGATCAGCGTTCCTGATGAGCCTTCACCCATCGCACGGAAAGATCGGGGAAATCAGAGCACACGGCGTTCACACCTGCGGTCTCAAAGAGCGCGGTGTGAAGCGCATCCACTGTCGGGCAATTTTCCGGCAAGGAATCCTGCCTAACCACGCCGGAGCAAACCCAAAGGCCCGCTTCCTGGGCATCGCTCGCAAAAGCCGTGGCACGCGCCTTTCCTGTCCCATCCCAAGTGACGACGCGCTCCATGTTTGGGAAAACCCCATCCAAGAAGCCAGCCAAAGACCGCAACCCGGCCGGAGTGGAAAGCACATCGTAATCGGAGCCATCGGCACCCGGCTTGCCCGCTCCGAAGATCATCATCAGGTGCCCCTCCCATCCGAACTCCTCGCGGAACCGGCGGAGGGTGGTTTGCTCGAAGCACTGCACCCAGCATGCCTGGTCGCCCTTCTTGCCATAGCCATGGCGCCGGAGCACATCGAAGACGATGCGCGCGATGTCGCGGCCTTCCTTGCGATGGAAGGTCGGCTGCTTGATCTCGGTGAAAAGCCCCGCCTTCCTGCCGGAGCTGAAGTTCATCCCTTCGATGAACCGGATCTCCTCCTCCAAGGTGTGGAGGTGATAGGTGTAGCTTCCGAGCGGGAAACGTTTCGGAAGCACGGCCTCCCCGCTCTTCGGATCGAAGCGCTGCGTGGCATTGAGCGTCCTGATTTCCTCCAAGGTGAAATCGATCGAGTAGTAGCGTCCGTCGCCGCGCACGCGTTCGGGGAACCGCTTGGCCACATCGGTGATGGAATCAAGATGGATGTCGTGCAGGACGATGGGCACGTCATCCTTGGTCAACACCACATCCTGCTCAAGGAAATCGGCACCCTGCGCGTGGGCCATCGCCTTGGCCGGCAGGCTGTGCTCAGGCAGGTAGCCGCTGGCACCGCGATGGGCGAAGACGGCACGCTCGGCCGCGAGTGAATAGGCGGTGCAAAAGCAGACGAAGAGCAGGATCAGGCGTTTCATGAATGGCTCTTTAGGCGGTCTCTCCCAAGCCATTTCACCAACACCAAAACAGCGGCAAATCCGTCACCGCAACCACTCTTTTTCCCCCGCCCGGCGGTTTTTCCAGCGCCAGGTGCGCTTGGGGAGTGGACGGGAGCGATTCGCTGGCACAGGATCAGGATGGTGGCGGGATCGTCACCTCAATGCGCTACGGTTTTCCGCCAGGATCGGACCAAGGATGGTCCGGACCATCGGACTTCCTCACCTTGAACCCATTCATGAAATCCATTCTCACCACTGGCATCCTGCTTGCCTGCGCCATGTTTGCTTCCGCACAAAACCCACGTCTCGTCGCCCACCGTGGCGCGTCGCACAAGGCACCGGAAAACACCATCTCCTCCTTCAAGCTGGCGTGGGAGGAAAATGCCGATGGCATCGAAGGCGACTTCTACCTGACGACGGATGGTGAGGTCGTTTGTTTCCATGATAAGGACCTGAAGCGGATTGCCGGGATCGACCGGAAGATCAAAGAGATGTCGTGGAAGGAACTTTCCACCGTGGATGTCGGCGCGTGGAAGAGCGCGGATTACCAGGGAGAAAAGATGCCCCGACTAGCGGATGTGCTGGACGTTCTCAAACCGGGGAAACTTTTCTATCTGGAGATCAAGGATGGCCCGGAAATCGTCGCACCCATCGCAAAGATCCTCGCCGAGAAAAAAGCGGATCCGAAGCAAGTGATCTTCATCGCGTTCGATGCGGATGTCGTCCGCGAGTGCCGCAAGCAACTCCCGCAATTCCAAGCCCATTGGCTGTCCTCGCTGAAAGGTGCGGATGAACCGGCCAAGGCGAACGAATACCTCCAGCAGCTTGAGAAGACGGGCGCCCAGGGATTCCAGTTCGACTGGCACGCACCGGTCAGCGCGGAGTGGCTCAAGGCCATCAAAGGAAAAGGCTACACCCTCACCTCATGGACGGTGGACAATGTTGATGACGCCCGCCGGATGATCGGCTGCGGTGTGGATTTCATCACCACCAACCGTCCGGGCGAACTCCGGAAGGAGCTGAGCAATCCGGGCTAAGCCTGCAAGGCCGCGCTCCGAACGACCCCATCGGGAAAATTGTGAATCTGGTTGAACTCGCCCAACGGCTCCGTGACGCCCGCCTGCATCGCGGGCTCACGCTGGATGACGTCTCGGAACGCTCCGGACTGGCCAAGGGCCTGCTCTCGAAGGTGGAGAACTTCCGGGTGACCCCCACGCTGGTCACGCTCTCCAAGCTCACCGAGGCGCTGGGCCTCAAGTTGTCCGAGCTGTTAGAAGGGCTGGACGAGAAGCCCGCCTTCAGCGTGGTGCGGCGCGACGAGCGGCAGGTGATCGAGCGCAATCGCGCGCATCCCGATCCGAATCATCGTTTCAACAACTACTACGAATCCCTCGTCGCACGCGGTGCGGACCGGATGATGGAACCCTTCGAGATCCGGGTTCCAGCAAAAGGCGGGCGCCAGGAAGCACTCCAACATGAGGGGGAGGAATTCCTGCTCGTGCTGGAGGGCGAGGTGAAATTTCTCTTCGACGATGAAGTCATCGTCATGAAGGAAGGTGACAGCATCTACTTCGATGCTGAGGCGAACCACCGGCTCTACAATGACTCGGAGCACGACGCCCGGGTAGTAAGTGTGATGTGTTTCAGCGGCCGTTCCCG
>Ga0065704_10071435_pt1 | contig 11180 bp, 9 predicted proteins | sample SwiRhicommuniRL2_FD_59091 | JGI IMG/M metagenome (GOLD analysis project Ga0065704, IMG submission 59091) | Switchgrass rhizosphere bacterial communities from Rose Lake, Michigan, USA - RL2 v2 (version 2) | ecosystem: Host-associated > Plants > Roots > Rhizosphere > Soil | place: East Lansing, MI | reverse complement strand
CCGCTCGATCAGTGCGCCGCGACGGGCGACGTCCTGCAGGAATTGTCCGTCGCTCCAAAAATGGCGTAGCGCGGCAGTGGCGGTGACGAACGCGTGGTTATTGCCGCGAAACGTCCCATTATGTTCGCCCGGCGACCATTGGTCGAGTGCTGGCCGCAACAGCGTTAGGGCAAAGGGCAGGCCCATGCCGGACAAAGACTTGGCCATCGTCACGATGTCGGGCGTAAAGCCCATGCCCTCGAAGCTGAAAAAGCCGCCGGTTCGGCCGCACCCAGCCTGGATATCATCTACGATCATCAAGGCGCCATGGCGCTTGGCTATGGCGCTGATCCTGCGCAGCCATTCTGGCGATGCGGCGTTGAGGCCGCCTTCGCCCTGTACGGTTTCCACCAAAATGGCCGCTGGCTTATCGAGGCCGCTCGATGGATCGGACAAGCGCCGTTCCAGCAAATCGGCTGTATCGACCTGCGGTCCGTGATAGCCGTCATAGGGCTCGTGCGCGACATGGGCGAGCGGGACGCCCGCTCCGCCGCGCTTGGCGGCGTTGCCGGTGCAGGCAAGCGCCCCCAGCGTCATGCCGTGAAAACCGTTGGTAAAGGCGATCACCATCTCGCGGCCCGTCACTTTGCGGGCCAGCTTGATCGCGGCTTCTACCGCGTTCGTACCGGTCGGCCCGGTGAACATTGCCCGATAATCCAGCCCGCGCGGCTTTAAGATCACGCTTTCCAGCGTTTGCAGAAATGCGGCTTTGGCATCGGTGTGCAGGTCGAGGCCATGGGCGATGCCGTCATCCTGGATATAGTCGAGCAGCGCCTGCTTTAGCACGGGGTGATTGTGGCCGTAATTCAGTGTCGAGCAGCCGGACAGGAAATCGAGATACACTCCGCCCTGATTGTCGTGCATCCACACGCCTTGCGCCTTGTTGAACTGGCGGGGCATGGAGCGGGCATAGCTGCGAACTTCGGATTCGCGCCGCTCATAGACAGAGGTGTCAGGTTTTCGGCTTGTGGGTTGGGGAAGCGTGGTGATCATGTCGCCATTTCTCCTTGTGTGAGGCTGCCCTTCATCACGGGCAGCGGGCCGATACGCGCCAGCCATTCGGTGGCATGGGCGCCGGCAAAATGCGTGTCGCGGTGGAAAAGCGCGCTTTTGGTCAGTGCCGTGCTCCACTGCGTCGCCAGTCCCTCGAACAGAGCCCAGGACGGCGCATTGTCATCCGTCACTGTTGTGATGAGGTGGGTGACGCCTTGAGACGATGGGCGATCCAGCAGGGTCTCGATCATCCGGCCGCCCAGCCGTTGTCCTCTGGCGGCGGGTGCGACAGCGACCTGCCAGACAAAAAAGCATTCCGGCTCTGAAGGCGGGCGGTATCCCGAAACCCATCCGGCGATCACGCCGTCCCGCTCGGCGACCACGCAACTGTCGGCGAAATGCGTGCATTGCAGAAGGTTGCAGTAGGCCGAGTTGGGATCGAGCGGCGGGCATTGCGCGATCAGCGCGGTAACCGCCGGTCCGTCCGTTGCGACCGGCCTGCGGAACAATATCTCGGATGAAAGCGCAGGTGAAAGGCGCGCAGATGTCCGTGGCGGCATGCTGGCCGCATCGGATTTATGTTCAAAAATGCTTTATCTCCCGAATTATAATTCTGTGCAGGAATACGTCCAGCCCTCGTGTCGGAGCGATATTTACGAGATTTGATCGGATTTTTCAACCCGTGCGTCAATTTTCGCTTCTTTGAAGCATAAAGAATCCATAAAAATACTTTGTCTACCGAAGGAATTTGCATGGCTTCGAATCCCCATCTTTCCTATGTTTCCTGCATGAGTTCCGACATCGCCTCGCTGACGCTCCGTGCGCTTCGCCGCGTTTTGCGCGCCACTGAAATCGGCAGCCGCCGCCTCGCCAATGCGACCGGCCTGACCCCCTCGCAATGGCTGGTCCTCCGTGAAATCGCATCGCGCGATTCGGTCACGCCAAGCGAGGTCGCCCAGACGCTGCAATTCAGCCAGGCCACCATCACCACCGTCGTGGACCGTCTCCAGGAACTGGGTTTCGTCCACCGCCAGCGAAATGAGCGCGACAAACGCCAGTTCATCCTCTCCGCGCTTAGGCCAGGCACCGCCGCGCTCAACGACGCGCCCGATTTGCTGCAGACGACCTTCACACAGCGGTTCGATCGGCTGCCCTCGTGGGAACAGGCCATGATTCTGGCGTCAGTGGAACGGCTGGCGATGTTGATGGATGCGCAGAACATCGACGCCGCCCCGTTGCTCGACAGCGGACTCATCGATAGATCCGAACCCGCCTGATCAGCCGGGAGGCGCCGTCAATCGATCGGGCTTATGCGGGCCGGCTCGGCAATCATGACGCTACCTACGATTCGCTGGGGCGGTGGCAGTTCTCCTCATGTGGCTGTATGTCTCCACTTATGCGGTGCCGATCGGCGGCCTCATCAATGCGGAGACCGAGTGGCAAACAGCGAGCGACACGACGACGGGACCGGAAGAACCGATGGGCAGCGGGGTGCGACAATGGCCGACACAAGTGCCGCCCTTCAAGAATAACCGCGGGCTTGGCAGCGGCGTCTCATTCTTCCATGAGGCGTCGTGCTGTTGAGAAGGATGATTTTGGAAAGGGGCAAATGACAGAAAGGGATTTGCCGGGAAGGACCGAAGCGTCTTTGCACGAGCGTATGGATCGAGTGCCGCTTTACCGATGGTGGCGGCTAAGACTGGTCGGAACGGTCGATCATGAAAAGGTCGTGGCGACCATCGAGGAGGAAAGCGGCTGGTCGCCGCGCTATCTGTTCATGACGATAATGTCGGCGGGCATCGCTGTCCTTGGACTCCTGCTTTCCTCGCCGGCTGTCGTGATCGGTGCGATGCTGATATCTCCGCTGATGAATCCGATCCTCGGCTTGGGCTTCAGCCTCGCTTTGTTCGATTTCAGCGAAATGCGCCGTGCCTTGATCGCGCTTGCTGCGGGTTCCGCATGCGCTGTCGCCTTCACGGCGCTGATCGTGACGCTCTCGCCCCTGCAAGCGCCGACCGCCGAGATCATTGCGAGAACGCGGCCCAATCTGTTCGATCTTGGCGTCGCCCTCTTTGCGGCGCTGGCCGGAACCTTCGCGATCATCAGGGGCCGGGGCGGCACGATCGTCGGCGTGGCCATCGCCACCGCCCTCATGCCCCCGCTCGCCGTGGTGGGTTACGGCCTTGCGACCTGGAACCTGCCGGTTTTGGGTGGAGCGCTGGCGCTGTTCGTGACCAACTTCGTCACAATAGCCCTGTCCGCGACCGTCATGGCGCGCGTCTATGGCTTCGGGCATTTTCTCTCGAGCCAGCAAAGCTGGGCGCAGACGATTGTCCTGATCATGGTTTTCGTCGTGATGGCGATCCCATTGGCTTTCTCCCTCAAGCACATTGCGAGCGAAGCGCTCACGGTTACGCAGGTCCGCTCGTTCCTGTCGGATCGGTTCGGAAATAGCGCCCGCGTCACCCAACTCGACGTCGACTTCGATGCGAAGCCGATCCTTGTCCGTTCGGTTGTCATCACCCCGCGCGAACGCATGCAAAGGACTGCGGCGCTTCAGTCCGATCTGGCCGAGCGGCTGGGGGCACCTCTGCGGCTTCAGCTCGATCAGGTTCTGCTGGAATCAGGCGCAGGCGCTTTGGAGGCGCAGCGTGAGGAGATGCGGCAGGCGAGCGTTCAGGGCGCGGCGGAAACGGCGCGAGTCAACGCTCTCACGCAGATGGTCTCGCTGGTCGCCGGTGTTCCGGCTGACGCAGTCACACTGGACCGCGATCACCATCGTATCAGCGCTATCGCCGCGCCGCTGCCCGGCGCCAGTGTCGCAAGCTATCGCATGCTCGAAGAGCGGGCTCGCAAGCAGTCGGTTGACTGGGCCATTGTGATCATTCCGCCTCAGGCGCAGTTGCCGCTGATCCGCTTCGCGGGCGGCTCCGACACGCTGGATTCGATTGCTCGCGAGAATGTGCTGACGTCCGCCTGGGCGGCCCGCCGATGGAACATGCGCGCACTCGCGGTGCCCGGCCTGCCAGAAGAGGGGTCCGATGCGCCAAATCTCGCGCGGCGCAGAGCCCTCGCCGTCGCGGCAATTTTGCGCTCCGAGGGCATCGCGACCGTGCCAGCCCCCTCCGCTGGCCAAAGCTTCAGACTCGCCGCAGCATTGGAGGAAGACCTGCCATGACGGGTTGATTGCTCGTCGTAATGCGCCAGGCCAGAAGGTTTGAGAAGGGCGCCTTCGTACTTGGACAGATGGAATATCGTCGCGCGGTCGCAGCGGCCGCCCATCATCCTGAGCATGAACACGCCTTTCTTATTGCCTGCCACGATATTAGGGGAGTGGCCCTGGCGAAGGGAATCGCGGCGCCGCTCTGCCCGCCGCATAGTGTGACGCAAACTCTGAAGGAATCCGATGCCTCGATCCCGTCTTTCACGACGCTACATGCGCACGCTCCTGCGGCGGCACGGTCCCGAAGCATTGGTATGGCGCCGCCGCATCGCGATTTTGGGCGGTGCCATCCTGACCGGTCTTGTCGCCTTGCTCTTCGCGCGTCTATCGGATGAAGCCAGCGATCTTTTTCTCGCGTTGACGGGGCGCTGGCCACTAGCGCCGCTGCTCGTCACGCCGCTGGGTTTTGCGGCTATCGTCTGGTTGACGCGCAAGTTTGCACCCGCCGCCAGCGGCTCGGGCATACCACAGGTCATGGCGGCCTCGCGTGATCCCGACCGTGGACTCAGCAGCCTGGTCTCAGCGCGCATCGTCACGGTGAAATTCTTTCTGACCATTATCGCCCTGTTGCTGGGCGCGTCCGTTGGCCGGGAGGGGCCGACAGTGCAGATTTCGGCGTCGATCATGGCCTATGCGCATCGGTTGATGGCCATTCCCTTGCGCGCTTCTGTCTATATCGCGGGTGGAGCGGCGGGCGTGGCGGCCGCCTTCAACACCCCACTTGCCGGGGTCGCCTTCGCGATCGAGGAACTTGCGGCCGCCTATGAGCAGCGCATGGCCTTGCTGGTGATGGCCGCCGTGCTGATCGCAGGGATGGTGAGCCTGGGCCTCGCCGGGGACTATGTATATTTCGGGGTGATGCGCCAGACGTTGAATGTCCAACAGGCTCTCATCGCGACCCCGGTTGCTGGCGTGATCGGCGGGTTGGCTGGCGGATGCTTCTCCCGCCTGATGCTTTCTGCGGGAAGAGCCGTGGGCGGGCCGATGCACTGGCTGCGCAACCGGCCTGTCCTGTTCGCGACGGGCTGCGGCCTCGTGGTGGCCCTTTTGGGCATCGCGACGGGTCTGACATGGGGAACAGGCTATCAGACTGCCAATGCCGTCATAGCTGGATCGGACGTGCCAATATGGTTTGGGGCAGCGAAGTTCGTCGCGACATTGGCCACGGCGGTCTCCGGGATACCGGGCGGCATCTTCGCTCCCTCGCTATCCGTCGGCGCGGGAATCGGCGACGTTCTTCGCAGCATATTTCCAGCCTATCCTTCAGGAGCGGTCATCCTCCTTGGGATGGTCGCCTATTTCACCGGGGTGGTGCGTGCGCCCCTGACGGCCGTAATCATCATTTCGGAAACGACGGCGAGCCGTGGTCTGATGATGCCGTTGCTCGCGACAGCCCTGATCGCTGATTTCGCCGCGCAACTCGTCAGTAAGGAGCGACTCTATCATGGCCTTTCCAAGCGGTTCGAGGTGGAAACCAAGCGCAATGTCGATGGACTGCATGATGCCGTGGTTGTTTCGACGATCGAGAAACGATGATTGCCGGTCGGTATGGACGCAAAGCGAATGTCAGCTTTCCGCGTTCCCCGCTTCGGATCGTATATGCGCCCATGCCCAGCCTCAATCCGAGAATTCGGACCGATCAGACCCAGTCAACTTAAATTCGTGGGCGAGCGACTGATAAGGAGCGCACCGAAGCGCAGCCTTGACGAAATGAGGCTCGATCGAAGGCCCCTTTTCGCACCAGCGCGAAATCGACCTGAACCGAGACGGGGGTTGTGGTCTGCCCCGGCATCAGCGGAACCGTCGATGCATTGGCGGTGGATTGCTCGACAGCAACAGGCGGGGCCGCGGGTCGGCGCATGCCCATCCGTCGAAATCGATATCCGCGCTAGCCCTTATCGGGGAAATCCCGCCGCGAGATGATCGATCAGCGCACGCACGGCTGGAGGCAATCCCCGGCGGGTCGTGAAGACCAGATGCACGATTCCCTGAAGCCCGCGCCAGGCAGGCAGCACATGGACAAGCTTGCCGGCGAGAATTGCGTCGTGGCAGACATGGTCGGGCAGGATCGCGATGCCGAGGCCGTCCATAGCCGCGTTGCGCACGGCGACCATGTCGGTGCAACCCATTCGCGGTTCCACCCGAATGACGCGTTCGCTGCCGTCCTCGGTCTCCAGATGCCATTCGAGATCGTCTGCGGCGTCATGGGTTGCCAGGGTAGGAAGTGCCGCGAGTTGGCCCACTTCCGCAACCTGGCTTGCCAATTCAGGGCAGGCAACGAGGATACGGGTTGATCTGCCGAGCGACCGCATGGTGAGGGCGGCATCGCTGGTCAGCGCGGTGCGCACCCGCAAGGCCACATCGATCCGCTCTTCGATCAGATCTACTGCCCGATCCGTCGCCACAAGCTGCAATCGCACCTTGGGATAGCGGTCGAGGAAAGACGATATCAGGCCCGATATGGGCTCGATCATGCCGGTGGGGCAACTGAAGCGGATGCGGCCATGGGGTTCCGCCTGCGCCTGCAAGACCAGCGCCTCTGCTTGCTCCGCCTCGGCCAATATGGCCCGGCACCGCTCGTAGAAGGCGAGACCCGTATCGGTCACGCGGAAACGGCGGCTCGACCGCTCGATCAGGCGGAGGCCGAGGCGTTCCTCCAGCCCTGCGATACGGCGGCTCAATTTGGATTTGGGTTCCCGCAGCGCCCGCCCTGCCGCTGCAAAGCCGCCATGAGCCACCACCTCGGCAAAATAGGCATAGTCATTCAAATCGATCCGCATCAGCGTTCCTCCAGTGGAACGCTAAGTGCCATATAAGCTGACTACACGCATCATCGTTCTGGGTGCATTTCTTACGTGCAACGGCGCTTCGCCGACATTTAAAGGAGACAGACGATGACGAGCAGGTTCAATAACAAGGTGGTGGTCGTGACCGGCGGCACGAGCGGGATCGGGCTGGCGGCGGCAAAGGCTTTCGCGGAAGACGGCGCCTCGGTCTTCATTACCGGGCGGCGGCAGGAGACGCTTGATGCGGCCGTAGAGGCGATCGGTGGCCGGGCCACGGGCGTGCAGGGGGACATGGCCAAGCTGGCCGACATCGACCGGCTTTACGATGTCGTTCAGCAGAAGCATGCGCAGATCGACGTCGTGTTCGCCAATGCAGGCGGCGGCGAGATGCTCCCGCTCGGTTCGATCACCGAGGAACATTACCAGAGCATCTTCGACTCCAATGTGAAGGGCGTCCTGTTCACGGTCCAGAAGGCGCTGCCGCTGTTGAAGGACGGGGCCTCGATCATCCTGACAAGTTCGACTACCAGCATATCGGGCACGCCTGCCTTCAGCGTCTATTCTGCGACCAAGGCGGCGGTGCGTAACTTCGCCCGCAACTGGATTCTCGACCTCAAGGATCGGCACATCCGCGTGAACGCCATCAGCCCCGGCGTCACGGATACCGCCGGCCTCGATCATCTATTTGGCGGCGGCGAGCAGGCGCAGGATACAAAGGACCATCTCGCCAGCCTGATCCCGGCGGGCCGTGTCGGCCAACCCGAGGAGATCGCCAAAGCCGTGCTGTTCCTCGCCTCCGATGACGCGAGCTTCGTCAACGGTGTCGAACTCTTTGTCGACGGTGGTCAGGTGCAGATCTGATCATCAAGCTCGAACGCCGGATGATGTGTCGCCTCTCGCGACAGATTATCCGGCTCTCGAAGGGTCAAAGCTTTACTTCAGTCTATGAGCGTATGGCTCGACAGCCTTCAATGTCTGGTTTGAGGAGATGGCTATCGCCTATTTAACGACGAAAGTGGTCGGCTGCTCATCCATAATCGCAATTGAGAAGTGAACTGCGGGCGTGCGAGACTAACACCAGGGTGACGAATGAGACAGTTGGGTTGGATTTCCGGCAACCGGCGCAGGCTGAGTTTCAGGGCGTTGCATCAAGGATTGAAATTGCATGTGGGCGCCGATCCAGAACGACTGATTTCGACTGGCCGTCTGGTTTCCGCGCTGTTCGCATCGCTTGCCATCTATCTTGACCCCACGCGGCCTGCGCGGTCGCTTGACGAGGTGCATCTTGTCTTGGGCGCCTATGTCGCCTTTTCCCTATCATTGACCCTTTTTCCGACGCGCAAACCAGTCAACCATCCGATCCATCTCTTGATCCATGGCGCGGATGTTCTGGCGCTGGCCACGCTGGTTTATCTGACGGACGAACTGGACAGTCCCTTTTTTCCGTTCGTCCCATATATCCTCCTCGCCACGACCATGCGTTGGGGGATGCGCGGAGCGGTTTTGGGCGCGATCGCCATGGAAATCATGATGATCGCGGTGGGGTGGCAGGATCTGATCGACGGGGATTCCGAGCTCAACCTGGTCATCATGCGGTCAGCCTATTTCCTTGTGGCCGCCGTGATGCTGGGTTACTTCGGTGCATATCGCGCACGCAGCAGCCAACGCTTCGCGCAACTGGCTTCCTGGTCCGCCGCGCCAGCAACCATGGAGGATGACGTCTGGCTGCACGACCTGATGGACCACGCATCGCGGTTACTGGGGGCGTCCCGGCTACTGCTGATCTGGAACGACGGGTACGAAACCTGCCCTCATGCCGCCATGCTGGGTTCCGAAGGGCTGCGCCGGGCAGATTTGCCCGTGCTGGCCGACCTCGATGGAAAGGGCGATCGGGAGATATTGAATGTCTTGGCACGGACGACGGGCTGGCCGCTATCGGACAGCGACAATATGTGCGCCGCACCCTTTGCCGGGATGCGCAACTCCGGGCGGCTCTATGTATTCGATGCGCACTACCGGCATGAGGATGCGGCATCCCTCGCTAGCATTACGGCGTTGCGGATCGGGCATGAACTGGAGCGTTTCGCGCTGACCCGCGCCATCGCGGAAAGCGCGCGCGATCAGGAACGGATCCGGCTGGCCCGCGACCTGCACGACAGCGTCCTGCAGGACCTGACTGCTGCCACGCTGAAGCTCAAGGCCGCGACAACCACCGCGCCGCCTGCGCTGCGTCAGTCCTTTCAGGCCGTCAGTGCGCTGTTGACCGCGCAGCAGCGGCGCATCCGCCTCTTCGTGGAGGATAGCCGCAAGCAGCCCGACATCCACTATCTCTCCGCCAGCCTGTCGCACAAAGTCATGGAATTGAGCGACCAATGGGGCTGCGACATAGACCTGACTGTCACACCGCCGGACATGGTGGTTCCCGCGATCATCCATCGCGAACTGGCGCAGCTCTTGTCGGAGGCGACCGCCAATGCCGTTCGCCATGGCGGGGCTACGCGGCTCGAAGTCGAACTGTGCCGGATCGACCATGGCCTCAGCCTTTGTATCGCGGATAATGGAGGGGGCATCGCGCCGGGCGACGGCTGCGATCCCTTGGCGCCCAGGTCGGTTCGAGCGCGGGTGGATGACCTGAACGGTAGCCTTGCCATCACACGCTACACGCCAGGCCTCGCACTGCGGATAGAAATTCCCCTGCCATGAGCCGGTCGGTGGGACATAGCGTGTTTCTGGCGGATGATCACCCGGTCCTGCTGCGCGGCCTTTCCGATCTGGTGGCCATGGAAAGGGACTTCAGGGTGGTGGGGAGCACTACGCAGGGCGCAGAGGCATTTGGCATGATCGACCGGCTGAAGCCGGATCTGGCGGTGCTGGACGTAAACATGCCCGATGTCAGCGGCCTTGCCATATTGCGGCGAGTGAAAAGCGCCGATCTTCCTGTAAGGGTCATTTTCCTGACGGCGATGATTACGCCGACGCAGGCAGACGAGGCTCTGGCCAACGGCATTTGGGGAATCGTGCTGAAGGAAGCGGCGCCCGATACGTTGATCGACTGTTTGCGCAACGTTGCAGGCGGGCGGTACTGGTTTGATGACGATGTGTCCTCCAGCCTCAAGGCCGTCAGGGCGCCGCAGGCACCCACCGGCCTTGCCGGACTGACGCCGCGGGAACTGGAGATTGCGTGCCTTGCCAGCAAGGGCCTGTCCAACAAGCTGGTCGCACAGCAATTGGGCGCAGGAGAAGGGACGGTAAAGATTCACCTGCACAATATCTTCCAGAAGCTGAGGATCAATAATCGGACAGCTCTGGCGGCGCTTTACTTCGAGCAGCCGAAAGGCACGGCGGGCACGGAAGGGGAAGCGGGCAAAGGGGGATAGCCGCAAGGGTTAGTCCCGGCTTCCTTTGAAGTATATAATTCCATCGATTCCAGCATGGTTGTGTCCTCATCTAAACTGCTCATCAACGGACAGCGGGGAGACAGAAAAATGGCGACGCAGCTTCAGCAAGACCTGGCGCCTTCATCATATGCGCCCAAACCGGAATTGCTGACGCTTGAAGAAGCGCTGTCGCTCGATATCGCTCATGCGAACAGGCTCTATGCCGACCATGTCAACCGCCACATGCTCCAGATCTTCGCTATATTGGGTTTGGACCGGCTGGATGTGCGCGCGGCGAAGGGAACCGTGCTGCACCTGAGCGACGGCCGAAGGGTGCTGGATTTTTCGACCGCCATGGGCGTGGTGGGGCTGGGGCATAATCATCCGCGTATCATCGCGGCGGAACGGGCCTGTCATGACCGGCAGGTTCTGGACTGTTCCAAATTGTCGCCCAGCAAGTTGCAGGCCGCGCTGGCCTATAATCTTGCGCAAATATTGCCAGATCCGCTCGATACCAGTTTCTTCACCACATCCGGGGCCGAAGCGAACGAGGCCGCCATGAAGCTGGCGGAGCGTATCCAGACACCGAAGGGCAAGACCAAATTCCTGTGCATGCGGGGCGCTTTTCACGGCAAGACCCATGGCGCCCTGGCGCTGACGACAGCGACAGACGTCCATCAGGGTTTCCTTCTGGGCATACCTAAGGAAAATGTCGTATATGTGCCCTATGGCGACATCGATGCTTTGCGTGGCGCCATTGCC
>Ga0065704_10001179_pt1 | contig 11180 bp, 10 predicted proteins | sample SwiRhicommuniRL2_FD_59091 | JGI IMG/M metagenome (GOLD analysis project Ga0065704, IMG submission 59091) | Switchgrass rhizosphere bacterial communities from Rose Lake, Michigan, USA - RL2 v2 (version 2) | ecosystem: Host-associated > Plants > Roots > Rhizosphere > Soil | place: East Lansing, MI | reverse complement strand
GCATCGGCGTCGGCATCATCCGCCAGTCGGGCGCGAACACGCTGGCGGTCGCGGAACGGGCCAAGGCGCTGATCGAGGAACTGCGTCCGAACCTGCCGCCGGGCATGCAGGTCAATATCGGGTCCGACGAATCCCTTTTCATCAGCCGCGCCATCGCCAATGTCTATGACACGCTGATCGAGGCGGCGATCCTCGTGATTGCGGTCATCTTCCTGTTTCTGGGATCGATGCGCGCCACCATCATTCCGGCCGTCACGGTGCCGATCTGCCTGCTCGCAACCTGCGCGGTGATGTGGCTGCTGGGCCTGTCGATCAACCTGTTGACGCTGCTGGCCTTCGTGCTGGCGATCGGGCTGGTCGTCGATGACGCCATCGTCGTGCTGGAAAATGTCTATCACCGGATCGAGCAGGGGGAAGATCCGCTGCTGGCCTCCTATCTCGGCACGCGGCAGGTGGGTTTTGCGATCATTTCGACCACGCTGGTGGTCTGCGCGGTGTTCGTGCCGGTGATGTTCCTCGCCGGGCAGACCGGCCTGCTGTTCCGCGAACTGGCCATCGCGATGATTGCAGCCATCGCCTTTTCAGGCTTCATCTCATTGAGCCTCGCGCCGATGCTCTGTTCCAAGCTGCTGCGTCATTCCAAACGGTCCCGCCTGACCGACTGGATCGATACGCGATTCCAGCGGATCGAGGGCGGCTATGGCAGGCTGCTCGATCGCGTACTGGGCAAGCCTGCCATCGCCCTGATCGCCGTGGCGCTGTTCCTTGCGGGATCGGCGGTGCTCTTTTCGAAACTGCCAACCGAACTCGCCCCGGCGGAGGATACCGGGGTCGTCGATGGGCAGGTGACTGCGCCCGAAGGCGCCGGCTTCGACCGGATGAAGCAGTATATGGAGAAGGTGGAGACTGATCTTAAATTCCTGCGCGACGATGGATCGCTCAAGGTGCTGAACATCCGCACGCCTGCGGGCTTCGGCAGCAGCGACGATTTCAATGGCGGCAATATCATCGCCTTCCTGCGTCCGTGGGAGGAACGGTCGATCACCACCGCTCAGGTCGCCGACACGATCAACAAGGTGCTGGCCGAGCAGCCGGGCGTGCGGGGTAATGTGGCGCCGCGTTCCGGTCTGGGGCGCGGGCGTGGCCTGCCGGTCAATCTGGTGATCGCCGGGTCGACCTATGAGGGGCTGGTGGCGGCGCGCGACCGCATCATGGCGGCGGCGGCCAGCTATCCGGGGCTTATCAACCTCGACAGCGATTATAAGGAAACGAAGCCCCAGATGCGGATTGAGGTCGATCAGGCCCGCGCCGGGGATCTGGGCGTGTCGGCCAGCGATGTCAGTCAGGCGCTCCAGACATTGCTGGGGTCGCGGCGCATCACCACCTATGTCGACCGGGGCGAGGAATATCGCGTGCTGGTGCAGGCGGAGCGGGAAGGGCGGCAGACGCTGGCCGGGCTGGAGCGTATCAACGTGCGCAGCCGCACCGGCGCGTTGGTGCCGCTTTCCGCGCTGGTGAGCGTGCATGAGGTTGCGGGGCCGCGCCAGCTCAACCGTTTTAACAAGCTGCGCGCCATCACGCTGACGGCGGCGCTGGCGCCGGGCACGTCGCTGGGCGAGGGACTGGCCTTTCTGGAGGCGCAGGCGCGCCAGTCGCCCGAAGTGTTGGCGTTGGGCTATCGCGGCGAAAGCCAGTCCCTGCGCGAAACCGGCGGGTCGATCTGGCTGGTGTTCGGCCTGACCATCCTGATCGTCTATCTGCTGCTTGCGGCGCAGTTCGAAAGCTTCATCCACCCCGGCGTCATCATCGCCACCGTACCGCTGGCGGTGGCGGGCGGTGTGATCGGGCTGGCGCTGATGGGCGGGTCGATCAATCTCTATAGCCAGATCGGCATCGTCATGCTGGTGGGGCTGGCCGCCAAAAACGGCATTTTGATCGTGGAGTTCGCCAACCAGTTGCGCGACGAAGGGCTGGAGATCGCCGACGCCATCCGGCAGGCCGCGACCCGCCGCCTGCGCCCGATCCTGATGACTTCCATCGCCACGGTGATCGGCGCGGTGCCGCTGGTCATCCGGGGCGGGGCTGGCGCTGCGGCGCGGCACAGCATCGGCGTGGTCGTGGTGTTCGGCGTCAGCCTGGCGACATTAATAACCCTCTTCCTTATCCCCATCTTCTATTCGCGGGTTGCGGGACGAACCGTTTCACCGCAAACCGTCAGCAGACGGCTTGACTCGGCGTTGAAGGATTCGCCCGAAGCTGCCGAATAAAAGGTGGAGCATCACTGTCGATGAACGAGATTGCGTCTCCGGGTCAATTACGCCTCGCCTATCTGCGCTGGGCGATGGTTACTGTACCGGCTATCGTTTTCCTTGGCTTTCTTTCCGGCAGGCTCGCCAATAGTGGCTATGCCAATCGCTGGTTTGCGGCGCTGACCAAGCCGGAACTGATGCCGCCCGGCTGGGCCTTTGGCCTCGCCTGGACGATCCTCTACATATTGATGGCGCTGGCCTTTGCCATCGTCCTTCATGCCCGTGGCGCGCGGGGTAGGGGGGCGGCGATCGCCACTTTTCTCGTGCAACTGGCCCTCAATCTTGTCTGGTCGCCGCTTTTCTTTCGCGCGCATCAGGTCGGGCAAGCGCTGGTCCTGATCCTCGTCCTGTCCCTGCTCGTTGCCGTAACGACCGCGCTTTTCTGGCGCATTCGGCGGTTCGCGGGCGTTTTGCTGTTACCCTATCTGTGCTGGCTGGCCTTCGCCACTTACCTCAACTATGAGATCGGCCGCCTGAACCCGGACCTGCAAAGCCTTGGCAAACCCGGACTCCAGACCCAGATATGATTTTTGGCGCCTTGTCGCGGCGCTGCACGGAAGGATTATTGCATCATGCAGAGCGAAAACCGCCTGTTCGACGATCTTGCCAAGCTGGTGAACGGCGTGGCCGGAACGGCTGCGGGCATGAGCCGCGAATTCGAAACCAACGCCCGCGAAAAGGCCAAGCAGTGGATCGGCGGCATGGATTTCGTCAGTCGCGACGAATTCGATGCCGTCAAGGCGCTGGCCGCCGCTGCGCGTGAAGAGGTGGAATTGCTGAAAGCCCGCCTCGACGCGCTGGAAGGCAAGGCGGCTGAACCGATTACGAAATCGGTCAATGCCAAGCCCGAGGGCGACCAATAAATCACGGGCTTTTCATTATCTGCGGACTTGTCCACGCATTTTTCAGTGGGTTCGGCTTTCCACTGCGCATGAAAATGCTTTAAGGCGCGCGGATGATGGACAGCGACGAATATGAAAATGGTGGTCAGGAAGCCGCGCCGATCGATATGTTGGCCGCCTATTTCGAAGCGCATGGCTGGACCTTCGATCAGGTAGGCGAGGATGAAATCGTCGCGAGCACGCAAGGCTCGTGGGCGCAATATGAACTGCGCGGCATCTGGCGTGACGAGGATCAGGTGCTGCAACTGCTCGCGCTGCCCGACATAAAGGTGAATGACGACAAGCGCGGCCTGATCTACGAAACGCTGGGCTTGATCAACGAGCAACTGTGGCTGGGCCATTTCGAGCTTTGGTCGTCCAGCGGCATCGTGCTGTTCCGCCATGGCGCGCTGCTCGGTGCGGGCGGCACGTTGACGCTGGACCAGGCGCAGATCCTGATCGAAACCGCAATCGATGAGTGCGAACGTTTCTATCCGGTGTTCCAGTTCGTGCTGTGGGGCGGCAAATCCCCGACCGAAGCCATTTCCGCCAGCCTGATCGAAACCCGCGGCGAAGCCTGAGATTTTTCCCATGAGTCCTGTTTCGCCCGACCATCTTTTCCCCCGGCATCTCTTTCTCGTCGGCTGCGGCAATATGGCGGGGCAGATGCTGTCCCGATGGCTCGCCTGCGGCCTCGATCCCGCCCGCGTGACCGTGCTGCGTCCCAGCGGCAAGCCCGTGGCGGATGGCGTACAGGTCGTTACGGCCTATCCCGACGCGCTGCCCGCCGGAACCACAGTGCTGTTGGGCATGAAACCCTATCAGTTGGAGGGTGTCGCCGCCGCACTGGCGCCCCTCATCGCGGCCGATACGCGCATCATTTCGATCCTCGCGGGGACGCCGCTCGCCGATCTGAATGCCCGCTTCCCCGCTGCGGGAGAGGTCGTGCGCGCCATGCCCAACCTGCCCGTTGGCATTGGGGAGGGCGTGACCGCGCTGCATGCCGATAGCGCGCTGCCGCAAGAGTCGCGGGCGCGGGTCGACGCCTTCATCGCGCCGCTGGGCCTTGGCGAATGGATCGTGGATGAGGGCCAGTTCAACGAAGTCACCGCTCTGTCCGGCTGCGGCCCGGCCTTTCTGTTCCGCTTCATCGACGCCTTTGCGCGGGCCGGTGAAGCGCTGGGTCTGCCCGCCGACCAGTCCGCACGCATGGCGCTGGCCACGGTGCGCGGATCGGCCAGCATGGCGGCTCGGGCCAGCGACAGCCCGGCTGTGCTTGCGGACCGTGTTGCCAGCCCCGGCGGTATGACGCGCAAGGGGATGGACGTGATGGACGCGGATGACCGGCTGCTGAAGCTGCTGACCGATACGCTGACCGCCGCGCGTGACCGGGGTGAGGAAATGGCGCGAGGAAGCTAGGTTTGGCGGCCAGGTTCACTCCTCGCGCTATTTGAGTTAAAGCGCCGCCACCCCTCTCTGGAGTCCTGCCATGTTGCCGCCCGAAACCCCGATCCTTTTGCTGACCACCGGCGGCACCATCGACAAAATCTATTTCGATGCTCTGTCTGACTATCAGGTCGGCGAAACCGTGATGGCGAAGCTGCTCGACATAGCGCGGGTCAAGCGTCCCTTCCGTGTCGAGGAAGTGGTGCGCAAGGACAGTCTGGAACTGGACGATGCCGACCGCGTCCTGATCCGCGAGCGGGTCGCCGCCGCGCCCGAAAGCCATATCGTGATCACCCACGGCACCGATACGATGACCGAAACGGCCAAATTGCTGGCCGACATTCCGGGCAAGACGGTGGTTCTGGTCGGCGCGCTCGCCCCAGCCCGCTTCGGGGAAAGCGACGCCAGCTTCAACATCGGCATGGCCTTTGCGACGGTGCAGATGGCGCAGCCGGGCGTCTATATCACCATGAGCGGTTCGGTTTTCCGCGCCGATCAGGTGGTCAAGGACCGGGCGAAGGGCGCATTCGTGCCGATCTGACGGGCGGTTCTGTCTGATTGCTGTCCTTATCTGATCGCTGTCCAGGTCTGGGTCTTGCACAGAAACATGATGCAGCCCTGCACCTTAAGCGTACCATCGGCGTTGCGACTGACCTTGCTGTTATAGCTCTTCCCGCTTTCCGGGTCGTAGATCGTGCCCTTCCACAGATCGCCCGCATCTTCGAAGCCGGACAAAAGGGCGAGGCCGACCAGTGGCCTGCTGCGCTGCGAGGCATTGGGATTTTTGATATCGGTCTGTGGGCGGCCGGGGGTGGGCTTGACGATCCGCTCGATCCGGCCGCACATCGTTTTTCCGCAGGACGCGATCTGCACGATCGCCTTGCCATCGACGGTCGACCAGCGGCCGGCAATGGGCTGGGCGGCCTGCGCAGGCAAAGCCGCGACTAGCGGCATGACGATCAGTGCAACGCGGGAAAACAGCGCCATCAACCTCTCCATTTCAGCTCTTTTCCCGTTCGGGATAAGGCAGGATCGGGCGAGCCGCCAACGCGAAAATTCCGCCTCAGCGGGTGACGCTACGGCAGCCTTTCTTCAACTCGCCGCATTTTTCCCCAAAGGCGCGGTACCGCAATGACGCCACGCCCGAATTGGGTTTAGAGCGGCCTTCGATCTGACTGAATCAGATCGCTGCTCCAATTCTTTAGTTTGCCGCGATTTCTTAACCGTCAGATGGTTCCACCTGACTGGAAGTCGCTCTAGAACGCCGTGCTGATCGAGCAGGCGGCCGGACCCAGAATGACGACGAACAGGGTCGGCAGGATGAAGAGGATCAACGGCACGGTCATGATCGCGGGCAGGCGGGCGGCCTTTTCCTCTGCGCGCATCATGCGTTCATGGCGGAACTCCGCCGACAGCACGCGCAGCGCCGACGCCAGCGGCGTGCCGTATTTTTCGGTCTGGATCATGGTGGTGACCACGCCCTTCACCGCGTCCAGCTTGACGCGCGAGGCCAGATTCTCGAATGCCATGCGCCGTTCGGTCAGGAAGCTGAGTTCGATCGCGGTCAGTTGAAATTCATCGCCCAGTTCGGGATAGGCCTTGCCCAGTTCGCGGGCGACGCGACTGAAGGCGGCGTCCACGGTCAGGCCCGCCTCGGCGCAGATCACCAGCAGATCGAGCGCATCGGGCAACCCCTTGCGGATCGCGGCGGATCGCTTCTGAATCTTGTTGTCGATGAAGATGTCCGGCGCCTTGTAGGACAGCAGCAGCGCGCCGCCAAAGGCCATGAACCGCTTCACGCCGCCCCAGTCGGGGAACATGTCCGCGCCATACAGCATGACCGCCGCCGTGCCCCCGATGACGATGGGCAGGATCATGCGGCCGAAGATGACGGCGACGGCCCAGTCCTTAGACCGGATGCCTGCCTGCGCCAGACGGACCTGCACGTCCTTCAACTGGTCGTCCTGCAACACCTTCAGGCTGGACAGGAACGACCGCATCCGGTCGGTGGTCTGATTACGCTGCACCAGCTTGCGGCGACGGTTGGTGGAGGCGGTGATGCCCGCCTTCAACTGCTCGCGCCGTTCGTTCAGCGCCTTCACCCGCTTGGCCATGGGATCGCGCACGGTCATCACCGCATAAAGCGCGAACAGCATCGCGAACGTGGCGAGCGCGGCCAGCAGCGTGCCGAAATCGGTCGCGGTCAGGCCGAACAGGGTGCCGGAGGGGACGGGTGTATCCATGGTGTCGACAAGCCCCTCGTCAAATCTCGAAATTGATCATCTGCGCCATGATGAAGACGCCGATCCCCATCCAGCACATGCCGCCGATGCCGATGACCTGCATGGTCGAAAGGCCGAAAATCCCCGCCGGATCGGGCGTGAAGAAGGGCGTCATATAATTATAGTTGATGTAGGTGATCAGGCCGAAGACCAGGAAGGGCAGCACGCCGATGATATAGGCGGACGCCTTGGATTCCGACGACATGGCCTTGATCTTGAGCTTCATCTGCGAACGCTGGCGCAATACGGTGGCCAGGTTCGACAGCGTTTCGGCGAGGTTGCCGCCGGTTTCGCGCTGGATCGCCAGGCTGATGACGAAGAACTGGAATTCCGGCGTGCCCAGACGATCGGCGGTTTCCTGCAAAGCCTGATCCATGGTCCTGCCGATCTTGATCCGCTCCGTAATCATGCGAAACTCTTCCCCCACGGGACCGGGGATTTCGCTCGACACGACGTTCAGCGTCTCCGCGATGGGCAGGCCCGAACGCAGGCCGCGAGTCAGCAGTTCCAGCGCATCGGGGAATTTCGCGGTGAATTGGGTGACGCGCTTCTTGATGAGGCGGCTGACCCACATGTGCGGCAGCGCAAGGCCCGCAGCGAGGCCCAGCATCATCGTGAACAGTATCGGAAAGCCGCGCAGCATCAAAAAGGTGGCGACCACCAGAAATGTGATGGCGCAGGACGTCATATATTGGCTGACGGTCCACTTCTTGCCCGTCATGCGAATGCGCTTCGCCAGATTTTCCGGATTGGGCACCAGAGACACGAACAGCGATGTTTCATTGCTGACGACGCGGTTGGAAATCGCCTTGCGCATACGCGCTTCCATCGCGGCTTCGGCGGAATCGCTGTGCCGGCCGCGGATCAGTTCCATGCGGCGCTTTTGCGCCTTGTCGGGCGATGGACCGGCAAAGGCCATGACGACCAATCCAACCATGGTCGACAGCAGCACTGCCATCAGGATGATATTGCCGTTCATGTGGTCCGTTCCCGCTTATGCCGTCTTCTTGTCCTTGCGCGAAGGCAGCATCCCCTTCAGATCGGCGATCTTGCCGAGCAGGGAATCGCCCTTCTTCGCGGCAGCGGGCGAATCGGCTCCTTCGTCGGCCGCGCCCAGAACCGCATCCATCAGCGTGATGCAGGCCGCGCCGACCTTGCTGCCCTTGGCGGTTTCGGCCAGGGTCTTGCCCAGCTTCGCCGCCTGGCTCGCGATCTTGAGGTCGAAGGGGATGCAGATGTCCACCTTGCGCTCGATCGACTGTTCGAAATCCTTGCGGCTGATTTCCGGCGCGCCGGGATGCACCCGGTTGGCGACCACCAGCACGCGCGATTGCGGAGCGTTGGTCTTGAGCCATGACAGGATGCGAATCGTGTCGCGCGCCGCCGCCAGCGTCAGTTCGGTCACGACCACCGTCACATTGGCGTCCGTCATCAGGTGCGGATGCTGGATCAACATGCCGCGCGGCAGGTCGATGACGCTGCATTCGAAGGCGGCGCGAAATTCTTCCAGCAACTGATAGAAGGCGCCGCCATCTGTCAGCATCGGCTGGCTGATCGGCGCTTCGGCCGACAGGATTGCCAGATTGTCGCTGGCGCGCACCATGGCGCGTTCGATGAACAGCCCATCGATGCGGCTGGGATTCTCTATGGCGTCGGTCAGGCCGCGGCCCGGTTCCAGATCCATCGCCAGCGCATTGGTGCCGAAATGGACGTCCAGATCGAGCAACGCGGTCGGATGCGCCTTCTTGTCGCTCAGCAGCCAGGCGAGCGAGGTTGCGATGCTGGATGCGCCCACGCCGCCGCGCGTGCCGATTACCGCAGCCGTCATGTGCGGGCGTTCCGGTCCGGCGTCACGGGGCGCGAAGAACACCGCCTGCGCCTGCGCCAGCGCGTCGCGCAACTGGTCCGCGCCAAAGGGCTTCAGCAGATAATCCTGAATGCCGCTGGACAGCAGGTCGCGGTAAAGGCGCACGTCATTGACCTGCCCCGCCGCGATGACGACGGTGCCGGGCTCGCAGACTTCGGCCAGGCTGTTGATGTCGCCCAGCGGGTCGCCGCTTTCCGACATGTCGATGAACAGGATTTGAGGCGAAGCGGTGATCGACAAGCTCTGCACCGCGTTGCGCATGCCGCCCTTGTTCACCTTTTCCGGCGCCCAGCCCATTTCNGCCGCGACCACGCGCAGCAGGTCGAAACTGTGATCGTCGCAGACGAAGGCGTGGAACGGATCGCGCTGGCCTGCCATACCGGGTCTCCAGGGTGCGTTCATCTTATTGGCCTCCCGACAGGGTTTTCAGCTCGCCCGAACCGGTGGGTTTCTTTTCCATATAGGTNGAGATNGCGCGGTTCGACGTCGCGGTGCGCAGGTCGCTGTCGGTNGTCTGGCCACGGACCANATCTTCCGGATTGGCGATCATCGCGGCCAGATTGCCGTTCACGCCGCAGCCATAGTTGGTCGACAGCCCCAACTGCTGGTCGGTCTCGGGCTTGTCCGACCAGTCGGGGCAGCCCGGCACGCTGGCGGTGGCGCGGCGCACGATCAGGCGGACGCTGCCCTGCGGCGCGACACCTGCGACGGCGGAACCGTCTTCACCGACCAATATGCCGTGGCGGCCGACGACATTGGCGATGCCGTCGCGCAGGGAGGGGCTGAGATAGGCGGCGTCGGTCGCCAAGGCGACCTGATCGCCATAGCCAAGGCCGATGGAGGCGAACCAGTCGTCCAGCCGACGGGCTTCCGATCCGCTAAGGCCGCCATCGGGACCGGTTTGCACGTCGTAGGTGAAGGCGGTGTGGCTGACGACCGGCTGATGGACCGATTCCATGCCGCGATTGGCGGCCTGATCGGTCTGGCACGCGGCCAGCGGCAACGCCAGAACGGCCAGAGCGAGAATTTGGCGGGACGGGAAGGTCATGTCTGTCGTCCTTCGGATCAGAAGCTGAAGCCCGGCGCGGCGTCCTTCGAACGCTTGCCATTGTCGCGGGAAGCGACCGGCGGCAGCGCGGTCGAGGCTTGCGGGCCGGGAGCGGGCGCATGGCTGGGCATGGGCGAGCGGGCACCGCTGACGCCGTCATGGCCCTGTTGCAGGAACAGGCCCTGACCCTCATTGGCGTTGCGGAACCCATCGGTCGGCAGGCGCACGTCGGCGGCGTTCATCGGCTTCACCAGATAGGGGGTGACGACGATGACCAGTTCCGTCTCGCTGCGCTGGAAGTTGCGTGACTTGAACAGGCTGCCCAGGATCGGCAGGTTGCCAAGGCCCGGCACCTTGTTGATGTTATTGCCGGTGTCGCTGCTCAGCAGACCCGCGATCATGAAGGCCTGGCCCGAACCCAGTTCCACCGTGGTCTCCGCCGTGCGGCTCTTGAGCGCCGGGACGCTGGACGTCACGGAAAAGTCGAGCGTGGAGACCGTGGGGCGCACCCGCAACGAAATGCGGCCATCGGCCAGCACGGTCGGCGTGAAGGCCAGTTGCACGCCATATTGCTTGAATTCGATGCTATTGCCCTGCGTGCCGTTGCTGACGGTATAGGGATATTCGCCGCCCGCCAGGAAGCTGGCGGTTTCGCCGGAAAGCGAAGTCAGGTTGGGCTGGGCGAGCGTCGTGGCCAAGCCGCTCGATTCGGCGAGGTCCAGTGCGGCCGCGACGTTTATGCCAAGCAGCTTTGCTACCCCGCCAAGGGTGTAACCGCCGTCTGCTGGAGAGGTGAATGACCATTCGGCAGGTGTCGTCGTAACGCCAGTCACTGGATCGACGACTGCTTTTGTGTAGGTGGAAAAGCTTCGCGTGCCACCTCCGACAAAGCCAAGGTTGCCACCTGTGCGGTCTTGGCTCGACAGATTCACGCCGATCTTGTGACCGACATCCTTGCTGACTTCGGAAATCTTCACCTGCAACATGACCTGCAACGGCGTCGCGGTGCGCAGGCGGCTGACCACCGTCACGTCCTTGCCGACGAAGGCCTGCGTCAGACGCTCTGCCTCCGCCGCATCTTCGGGCGCGGCGATGGTGCCGGTCAGCAGGACCATGCCATTCATCTTGTTGACGGCAATGTCGGCGTTGGGCATCGCCAGTTTCAGCATGTCGTCGACGCTGGTCAGGTTGTTGCCCACGCGCACCGTGCCGGAAAACAGAACCTTGCCATTGGTCGCCGTCGCAAAGACGGTGGTTTCGCCCGGCTTCTTCGCGATCAGGTATAGCTGGTTCTGCGACCGGACATGGACATCGACCACATCGGGGTCGCCGATCACCACGTCGGAC
>Ga0065704_10071434_pt1 | contig 11186 bp, 8 predicted proteins | sample SwiRhicommuniRL2_FD_59091 | JGI IMG/M metagenome (GOLD analysis project Ga0065704, IMG submission 59091) | Switchgrass rhizosphere bacterial communities from Rose Lake, Michigan, USA - RL2 v2 (version 2) | ecosystem: Host-associated > Plants > Roots > Rhizosphere > Soil | place: East Lansing, MI | reverse complement strand
CACTATTCATTAAAAAATGGTGAAAGCCCACAAATTGTGAACAAAAAAAGGCGTCTCACTAGAGTGGACGCCTTCATTTTCTTTATTTCTTCGAATTACAATTTTCTTGCAACTTCTACTTCTTCGTAAGCTTCAACTAAATCGCCAATTTTGATATCGTTGAATTTATCAATGTTCAAACCACATTCGTAGTTGTTTTTCACCTCACGAACATCGTCTTTGAAACGTTTCAATGAACCAAGAACTCCGGTATGAATTACAATTCCGTCGCGGATAACACGTACTTTGGAAGTACGTTTGATGGTTCCATCAGTTACGTAACATCCTGCAATTGTACCCACTTTCGTGATCTCGAATGTTTCGCGAATTTCTGCTGTACCAACTACTTTTTCTTCGATATCCGGAGACAACATTCCTTCCATTGCCGCTTTCAACTCGTCGATAGCTTTGTAGATTACAGAGTAAAGACGGATATCAATTTGTTCCTGCTCAGCCAATTTACGTGCTGCAACAGATGGTCTTACCTGGAATCCGATCACGATTGCATCGGATGCAGAAGCTAAGTTTACATCGGCTTCGGTAATTGCTCCAACTCCTTTGTGAACGATATTCACCTGGATCTCTTCTGTGGAAAGTCTCAATAATGAATCGGATAATGCTTCGATTGATCCATCCACGTCACCTTTCACGATCAGGTTCAATTCCTTGAAATCTCCAATCGCCAAACGACGACCGATCTCATCCAATGTAATGTGCTTGTTCGTACGAAGACCCTGCTCACGGTACAACTGCTCACGTTTAGTAGCAATTGATTTCGCTTCGCGTTCATCATCCATAATATGGAAAGTATCTCCTGCAGAAGGTGCGCCGTTGATTCCTAAAACGGATACCGGTTGTGACGGACCTGCTTCTTTCAGGTTTGCTCCATGTTCGTCGTGCATTGCACGAACACGACCATAGTTACGACCTACCAATACTACGTCTCCAATTTTCATTGTTCCGGCGTGTACCAACATGTTTGTAACGTATCCTTTTCCTTTATCCAAAGAAGATTCGATTACGGCACCAACAGCATTTTTATTTGGATTTGCACGTAGATGCAGGATTTCTGCCTCTAACAATACTTTATCCAACAAAGAGTCTATATTCAAATTCTGTTTTGCAGAAATTTCCTGGCACTGGTATTTTCCACCCCACTCTTCTACCAAGATGTTCATAGCAGAAAGCTGTTCGCGAATCTTATCAGGGTTTGCACCCGGTTTATCAATTTTATTGATTGCGAATACCATTGGTACGTTTGCTGCCTGAGCGTGAGAGATTGCTTCTTTTGTTTGAGGCATCACGTCATCATCCGCTGCTACAATGATAATTGCAACGTCAGTTACCTGGGCACCACGAGCACGCATCGCTGTAAAGGCTTCGTGACCCGGAGTATCTAAGAAAGTCATCTTACGACCATCTTTCAATGTAACCGAATATGCACCGATATGCTGCGTAATTCCTCCGGCTTCACCAGCGGTTACGTTCGCATTACGGATTTTATCCAATAAGGAAGTTTTACCGTGGTCAACGTGTCCCATTACCGTAATAATCGGCGGACGATCAATCAAGTCTTCCTCTTTATCTTCTACTTCCGGAATCGCTTCCTGAACATCAGCAGAAACGAATTCTGTTTCAAATCCAAATTCTTCAGCTACGATCTGAATGGTTTCAGCATCTAAACGCTGGTTGATCGAAGCAAAGATTCCCAATGACATACAAGCCGAAATAACCTGAGTTGGAGAAACGTTCATCATCGATGCCAATTCTGACACGGTAACGAACTCTGTCAACTTCAAGATTTTTTCTTGTAATTCTGCTTCGATTTGTTCGATTTCACGACGTTGCGCACGGTCATCACGTTTCGCACGACGATTCTTGGACGCTTTCGATTTACCTCCCTGAGAAGATAAACGAGCCAGCGTATCTTTGACCTCTTTTTGAATATCCTGTTCGGAAGCTACCGGTCTGTCAACAGGACCTCCTTTTCTGAAGTTTCCTCCTCCAGGCCCGCGGTTGAAGCCACCTTGTCCTCCCGGACGGTTTCCACCCTGGCCAGGACCACCTTGTCCTCCCGGACGGTTTCCGCCTTGCTGTCCTCCCTGACCACCACCTTGTGGATTTGTGCCAGGAGTTTTAGGCATTTCTTTCTTAATCCGTTTGCGTTTCTTGCGATCATCACCCGGACGAGAAGAACCAACAGATTTTGGTTTCTCAACAGGCAATTCAATTTTTCCAAGTACCGTAGGTCCGGATAATTTGGTGCGATCTACGCGAATTGTTTCTATTTCTTTTGGAGCTTCAGGTCCCGTTGCCGGAGTTTCCTTTGCTTTTACTTCCTCTTTTTCCGGAGTGACCGGTGCAACAACAGGTTTCGGGTAATCGCTTTTATCGATTGGTCCGTCCTCTTTCTTGCGTTTATCAGGTCTGGTTTTAGTATTCAGTTTATCCAGGTCGATTCTTCCAATTACCTGAATTCCACCATCAGCTGTTTGAGCAGCTGGCTCTTCTTCAACTACCGGCTTCTTTTCTTCAACTGGTTTCTCAACAACAGGCGCAGGAGTTTCTATTTTCTCCTCCACTTTTGGAGCTTCAACTTTCGGAGTAACAACAGGTGCAGTTTTTGGTTGCTCTGACGCATTGTTATCAAAATCGTCCTCGTCTTCATGAGCCTTCGGTTCGTCTTTGATATCGCGCAAAGTAATGGTCTCACGCTTCTCTCTTTTAACTGACGTCATTTTGGATTGCTCCTTTAAATTTTGGTCAGCTGCAAATTGAGTGCGCAACATATCATACTGCTCCGGATCCAACTTCGTATTTGGATTGGAGTCAATAGCTTGTCCCTTCGACGCCAAAAATTCGACAATCGTAGTGACTCCCACATTCAATTCTCCTGCTGCTTTTCCTAAACGCTGTGTTTTACCAGACATATATTATTTGCTTCTTTTAATTAATGTTCACCCGATTGTTATCAGGATGAACAGTTTTGCTGTGTAAAGATAGTTAGTGTTGATCAGATTTTGGTGAAAATCGGTCAGGTATTTTTCACCTGACCGAAATCACAACCTAATTTATTATTGAAAATAATGGTTCCTTTACTCAAATTCTGAGCGAAGGATACGCAATACTTCTTGTATTGTTTCTTCTTCTAAGTCTGTACGTTGAACTAAATCTGCCACTGTTAATTCCAATACAGATTTCGCTGTATCACAACCAACCGCTTTCAATTCATCCAAAATCCAGCTGTCGATTTCATCTGCAAATTCTTCTAAGTCAACATCTTCATTGTCAGATTCACCATCACGGAATACGTCAATTTCATATCCGGATAATCTTCCTGCCAAACGAATGTTGTATCCTCCTTTTCCAATTGCCAAAGAAACCTGGTCCGGCTTTAAGAATACGCTTGCACGCTTCTCTTCCTCGTCGATTTCGATATTGGTAATTTTTGCCGGAGACAATGCACGCTGAATGAACAATTTCGGGTTGTTTGTGAAGTTGATCACGTCGATGTTCTCGTTACGCAACTCACGAACGATTCCGTGAATACGGGAACCTTTCATACCTACACAAGCTCCAACCGGATCAATACGATCATCGTATGATTCAACTGCTACTTTTGCTCTTTCTCCCGGTTCACGAACGATTCGCTTAATGGTGATCAATCCGTCGAATACCTCAGGAACTTCCAACTCGAATAAACGCTCCAGGAATTCCGGTGCGATACGTGAAAGGATAATTACCGGTGAACTGTTACGCATGTCTACTTTCGAAACAACTGCGCGGATAGATTCACCTTTCTTGAAGTAATCAGAAGGAATTTGCTCTGATTTCGGAAGGATCAACTCATTGTTTTCATCATCCAATACCATGATCTCTTTCTTCCAAACCTGGTAAACTTCACCTGTGATAATCTCACCGATACGCTCTTTGTATTTCTTGTACAAATGATCTTTCTCCAATTCAAGAATACGAGAGATCAGGTTTTGACGAAGAGAAAGGATATTTCTACGACCGAAGTCATTGAAACGGAATTCTTCAGATACTTCCTCACCGATTTCGAAATCCGGTTCAATCTTGATTGCATCCGAATAAGCGATCTCTGTGTTTTGATCTTCAACCTCACCATCCGCAACAATCTCCTTGTTTACGAAAATCTGAACGTCTCCTTTATCAATGTTCACGATCACATCGATGTGTTCATCCGTGTTGAATTTTTTCTTCAACATCGCACGAAACACGTCTTCCAAAACGTGCTGCATCGTTTGTTTGTCGATACTTTTGAGTTCTTTAAACTCCGAAAACGATTCTACTAGTTCCAAGCTGTTCATAGCTTCTTATTTAAATGAAATAACAATTTTTGCTTCGTTTATATCTGAAAAGGCGATCTTGTTTTCGATCACCACCAGTTCCTTTTTCTTTTTGCCTTCGATTGCCTGTTTTTCTTCACGTTTCAGGGTCACTCCAACTTCGTCAACAGCAATCAATGTTCCTGTTGTCTTTTCTTTCGATTTCAATTTCACGTCCAGATCACGACCAATGTTCTTCACGTATTGGGCGTGTACGCGCAAAGGCTTGTCTAATCCGGCAGAAGAAACGTGCAGTTCAAAATCCGCATCTTCGCGGTCCAGGTTGTGCTCAATGTTCCGTGAAACCGACATGCAGTCTTCAATGGAAACATTTCCTTCCGTTTTATCCAATTCCAGGCGGATCACATTAGACGCACTGATTGTAAGCTCCACAATAAACAAACGTTCATCGCGGTCTTTGATGCGCTCTTCTGCTAATTCTGTTACTGTCTTTTTTGAAATCATGCGAGATAAAAAGAGGGGACTTGCGTCCCCTCATTTGCGTTTTTATACTAAAATGTGATGCAAATATAGATATTTTTTATTGATTTCCAAGCAATACGACTGAAATTGTTTCGTTTGAAACTGTTCATCTTTCAAATTAACTAATTTTAAGATTCGATGAATACACGAATCATACTTCAAAATCATTCCCTCCAAGCCGAAATCAATTTACTGGGCGCTGAACTTATTTTCCTTAGCAGCAAAACAGGTAAAAGCATCCTCTGGTCCAAACAAACCGATCATTGGAACAGAATTGCTCCAAATCTCTTCCCGATTGTGGGAAGACTGAAAGATGATTCGTACAGGTTTAATGAGAAATCGTATCCAATGACGCAGCACGGTTTTGCGCGCGACCGTGAATTTGAAATAGTCGATAAAAATGAAAGGGAAGTCCGTTTGCGTTTAATTTCAGATGCTAAATCGATGGATATCTATCCGTTTTCTTTTGTGTTTGAGGTGTGTTATTCGCTCACAGAGACTGGAATTCGTGTTTCCTATGAAACTCAAAATACAGGCGCTGAAATCATGTATTATTCCGTTGGCGGACATCCGGCTTTTCATTTGAGCGAATCTTTGGAAAACTATTACCTGGAATTTGATTCGGCGATCCAATTGGAACGGGAAGAACTAAGCGGCAGTTATTTTTCCGGAGAAACCAATTACTATGGAGTTTCGAATCACCTGAACTTAGGAGATGAATTATTTGAAAACGATGCTTTCGTGTTGAAAGATCCGGAATTTCAATCTGTGAGTTTAAAACACCGGAATGGTGAAACATTGGTTCAAATGACTTGTGATTCCTGGACTGCTATTGGTTTCTGGACTAAAAAAGGAGCTCCGTTCTTTTGCATCGAACCTTGGTGGGGCTGGGCAGATCAAGTGGATGCGAGCGGGAGACTGGAAGAGAAGGCGGGAATACGAAAGTTAGAAGTAAATGAACGAAAAATCGTGTTCTATGAATTGAGAATGGACAATTGATAAGATTTTGATTGTTCTCACTTGTCAATTTTCCATTGTAAATTTTCAATTATCCTGAGTTAACCGGATAATCTCAATCCGTCGATCCGTCACTTCTTCCACGATCAAAGACCAATTTTCAACTTCCACTTCTTCACCGCCCTGCGGAATGGCTTCCAAATGATGTAATACCAATCCGCCCAACGTTTCGTAGGAATCGGATTCGGGTAACTTGAAACCGTAAGTTCTGTTCAGGTAAGAAATCTCGGCGCGGGCAGAAAAACGGTAGTTGTTCTCATCGATTTGTTCTTCGAGCCAGGTTTCGTCGTCGTGCTCGTCTTCAATCTCTCCGAAAATCTGTTCAATCACATCTTCAATAGTCACCACTCCGGAAGTTCCTCCATATTCGTCCACCACAACCGCTATTGACTGGCTTTTTTTGGTGAACAGTTCCAATAATTCTTTTCCAGGCATGGCTTCCGGAACAAAGGAAATAGGCCGAAGAATCTGCGTGATTGCCGTTGGTTTTTTGAATAACTCGTAGGAATGTACATAACCAATAATGTTATCGACAGAATCCCTGTAAAGCAGCAATTTAGACAAACGTGTTTCCACAAATTTAGCGAGCAGGTTTTCAATGCTTTCTTCCACGTCAATGGCTTCGATCTCCATTCTCGGAACCATACAGTCTCGGGCTTTAATTTTTGAAAAATCGAGTGCGTTTTGCAGGATCTGGATCTCATTTCCCAAATCGGCTTCGTCTTCCATGCGCTCATTCACGTCCTGGACAAAATGCTGCAGGTCAATACGCGAAAGCACTTTTTCGGATTGTTCCACCCGAATTCCAAAGAGACGCAGCAAGCCGTTGCTCATCCAAACGATCAGTTTTGTGGGAATGTACAAAATCCAGTAAATCAACAGCATCGGAGCAGCGCCTAAGCGGAAAATTCCATTCGGGTTGATCTGGAAAATAACTTTTGGGAAGAATTCCGCAATGGTCAAAACGATCAGCGTAGAAATAATAGTCTGAAGCAAAACGATCAGGTATTCCTGTTTGATTCCCCAGGAATCGATCAAAGGATCCAGGGAATCCGCCATGTACATTCCGAAAATTACAATTCCCACATTGTTTGCGATCAGAAGCGTTGCCAGAAAATGCCCGTCATTTCCGTAGAAAACATCCAGTAATTTGCTGTACCAGGAATCTCTGCCACGATCCAATTCTACTTTCAAACGATTAGAGGAAACGAAAGCAATCTCCATTCCTGAAGAGTATGCGGAAAATAGCAGGGATGCAAGAATAATTATGAGGGAAGGGTCCATTCAGCTGCCGAAAGCAATGAAATTACTAAAAAATGTGGTTTGAAAAAAGTAGGGGTGCGATTAATCACACCCCTACGATATTTTTATAAAATAAAATCAAATTACGTCGAAGCCGATGTCTTTTCTGAAATATGCTTTGTCGTATGAAATTTTCTCAATGCTTGCGTACGATCGTTCCAATGCCGCTTCCAGGTTTCGTCCGTAAGAAGTAACAGCCAAAACGCGTCCACCGTTGGATAAAACCACCGGTCCGTCGCTGGAAGTTCCTGCATGGAACACCAAACTATCCGTTACGCTGTTGATTCCGTTGATCACTTTTCCTTTCTCGTAAGCATCCGGGTATCCGCCTGAAACCATCATTACGGTACAAGCGCTTCTTTCTTCAAATTGAATATCACATTCGGAAAGTGTGTTTGTGGCAACGCCTTCCAATAAGTCGATCAAATCGGATTTCAAACGCGGCATGACCACTTCTGTTTCCGGATCACCCATACGGCAATTGTATTCAATCACATAAGGTTCACCTTTTACATTGATAATTCCAAAGAAAATGAATCCTTTGTAAACAATTCCGTCGTTCCTCAAACCTTTAACCGTTGGGATAATGATTTGATTTTCAATCTTATCCATGAAGGTTTTATCACAAAAAGGAACCGGTGAAACAGCTCCCATTCCGCCGGTATTCAACCCGGTATCACCTTCACCAATGCGTTTGTAATCTTTTGCTTCGGGAAGAATTTTATAAGAATCTCCGTCTGTTAAAACGAAAACGGAACATTCAATCCCTTTTAAAAATTGCTCGATAACTACTCTTGAAGAAGCATCTCCAAATTTCGCGTCAGCAAGCATGCTTTTCAATTCAGCCTTTGCTTCTTCCAATGTTTCAGGAATCAATACTCCTTTTCCTGCAGCCAATCCATCAGCTTTCAATACGTAGGGAGCTTTCATTCCTTCCAGGAATTTATACCCCTGCTCCAAAGTATCTTTGGTAAACGTAGCGTATTTAGCAGTCGGAATATTGTGGCGCATCATAAATGCTTTGGCGAAGTCTTTACTTCCTTCCAACTGAGCAGCCTCTTTATTTGGTCCGATAACCGGAACGTTTTTCAATTGAGCATCTGCCAAAAAGAAATCGTGGATTCCTTTCACCAAAGGGTCTTCGGGCCCAACAATCACCATATTGATGTTTTCAGCAAGAACAAATGCCTTAATTGCAGGGAAATCTGTTGCAGACATCTCCACATTTGTTCCGTGAAGTCGGGTTCCGGCATTTCCCGGAGCGATAAATAATTGCTCTAAATGAGAACTTTTAGCAATTTTCCAGGCAATGGCGTGCTCTCTTCCTCCTGAACCCAACAATAAAATGCGCATATTAACAGAATTTCAAGATTGATTCAAAAAAGCGTTTTCCATCCTCGTTTGCCAAAGCTGCGTCTGCAGCTCTTTCAGGGTGAGGCATCATTCCAAATACATTTCTTCCCGGGTTACAGATTCCTGCGATGTGGTGCAAAGATCCGTTCGGATTGCTTGTTTCAGAAACCTGAGCTTCTTCATTCACATAGTGAAACAACACCTGATCATTATCCAAAATAGATTTCATCGTGTCATCCGGTGCGTAAAATCTTCCTTCTCCGTGAGCGATCGGGATTTTGTATGCTTTCTCTGCATCTAAACCTTTTGTGATTGCACTGTTTGAAGTTGCAGGTTTCAAATACACATTCTTGCAAATGAACTTTTGGTTATTATTATGTAATAAAGCGCCTTGCAATAATCCACTTTCCGTAAGGATTTGGAAACCATTGCAAATACCCATCACGTAACCACCTTTGTCGGCGTGGTTCATAACTTCACTCATAATCGGAGAAAGTTTTGCAATTGCTCCTGAACGCAGATAATCTCCGTAAGAGAATCCACCCGGAAGAACTACAAAATCCACCCCTTTCAAGCTGGTATCTTTATGCCATAAACGTTCTACTTGTTGGCCCATTATTGTTTCAAGGACATATACCATGTCTTCATCACAATTGGAACCCGGAAAGGTAACAACACCAAATTTCATTGATCTATTTTTGCGACGGAAGCCCGTCAATTCATGAATGGCAACAAAGTTAGTCAATCTAGTCAGACAACCATGTATGATATGAGGAAAAATTTAACAACAGCTAAAACCAGCGTGAGGTAGAAAAAGATACTCGCCACCCGTTGCCAAATGCGATGAATAAAGGCGAAAGTAAAGAAGAAACTCAATGGGATAAAGAGCATACTGATCCATTCTGACTGTTGATAAATAATGATTTCTGCAACTCCCAAAAGTAATGTCCCAACAAGGATCCAGATTAAAGCACGGTTCAGTTTCTTGAATCGAATATTACTTACACGCACCCTGATCTGAATACCGATGATACTCAACAGGAAGAGAATGACAATGGTTGCGGTTGTTCCGTAGAAAAAGATGTCTTCATATTTAATCAGGGAAGAGTGGCGCAAAATCCGTGTGGAAATGGTGTGCCCGGAAAACCACCACCACGTTAACCCATTTGCGATCGGGATCAAAAACCCGATGATCATTAAGAGCCATTGTCTGAAACTAAACGGATGCAAAGCCCAGGCAGAAAACCAAAATGGAATGATCAAAGCGGCACTTGGCGTAAGAAATGAAGCTGATAATCCTATAAAAAAAGCACTATTAAACGAGGAAGTCAGGTTTGTCTCATTGGTTTTTAATTGAAACAATAATCGAAGCGCCTGAAGCAGGAACAAATGACAGATCAATACTGCATCGACCTGGTAAAAAGAATGAGAGAAACTCATCAGGACGACATAAAACAAAGAAGGTCCGTAATTATTTCGATCCAGGAACTCGTGCTTGTTGAACAAAAAGTTTAGTTGGATGGCGTTCGAAATGACAATAACCGAAGCAATGATAGATGTCCACCAGGCACTTAAAAAATAGGTTTTACCCCAGAGTCCCAAATCTACCACATCGAGCAGCTCATGGAAATGATACTGCACATTCAGCAATTGAAACCCAACAACAATCGGGATCAATAGTAATAATACCAGAGGACGATTACTCAAGAATGGACGCAATATCATGTTGCGAAGTTAATCACTTTTCTTCCTACTTTTTTCCAAGGCAAAAAAAGTAGGCAAAAATGCTACCTCATAGCTTTCGCACTAACGTTTGTTGCTATTCGTCTTCGCCCGCTATGCGGCCTCTTATCTCAATTACGGCTTTCGAGCAGTCTTCCCTTTCGGACTTATGCGCGAAAAGAAGGGATCAGGATCCCAAATGGAAAGCACTTTTCGGCCTAAGTAACCGAAACGGAAGCCTACCTTTCCGCTGTCGCACTAACGCTTGTTGCGGAGTCGTCTTCACCAGCCAAGGCTGGTTCTTGTTTTCAACCAATCAATCCGTAGGACGGCTAACGATTTTAGTTTAATCTTTCGATTTCACGGTCGTGTAATTGGGATTTAGTCCGCGGTATTCGATTAGGAAAAAGAAGTCAGCTTTTTTTTTCGAAAGTAAATTTCATTCAGATAAGTGTCATTAAATACTTTTCAAGTATTCATTCTCTAGTCAAAAAAACAAACGGCCATTGACCCATTCGGGATCAAGTACGGAACCATGCTTTTTATAGAATTCCATTGCCGGCTCGTTCCAATCAAGAACCTGCCAATCCATTCGTTTAACACCCCATCTTTTTGCTGTTTCTACTACTTCGGTAAACAATCTGGAACCGATACCGCCTCTGCGAAATTCCGGTTTGACGTAGAAATCTTCCAGGTAAAGGCATCTTCCTTTCCAGGTGGAATAGGATTGATAGTAAAGTGCAAAACCAACTACTTCCCGGGCATCATTTTCAACAACGAGTGCTTCACAAACCGCATCCACAAAAAGATCAACCTGGAGTTTCTCCACCGTATTTGTCACTTCATCCGGAGCTCGTTCATAAAGCGCCAACTCAGAAATCAATCCGTGAATTGCCGCTTCATCGCCTAATCTTGCCTTGC
>Ga0065704_10071429_pt1 | contig 11197 bp, 10 predicted proteins | sample SwiRhicommuniRL2_FD_59091 | JGI IMG/M metagenome (GOLD analysis project Ga0065704, IMG submission 59091) | Switchgrass rhizosphere bacterial communities from Rose Lake, Michigan, USA - RL2 v2 (version 2) | ecosystem: Host-associated > Plants > Roots > Rhizosphere > Soil | place: East Lansing, MI | reverse complement strand
CCGGCTGGCGCCGGAGCACCCGGCGCCGGCCGGTCCCGAGGACGTGCTGGCGGCGATCCGCTGGCTGGCCGCGCATGCCGGCACGCTGGATCTGGATCCGGCGCGCTTCGCGGTGGCCGGCGACAGCGCCGGCGGCGGCCTGGCGGCGATGGCGTGCCAGCTGTTGCGCGGCAGCGTGCCGCTGCGCGCGCAGGTGCTGTTCTATCCGGGCACCGACCTGTCGCCGGCTGGCGACGCGTTCGCGTCGCGGCGCCGCAATGGCGCGGTGCCGCCGTTGACGCTGGACCTGATGCAGGCGATGTCCGGTCCGTTCCTGTCGTCGGGCATCGACACGCGCGATCCGCGCCTGTCCCCGCTGCAGGCGACCGATTTCGCCGGATTGCCGCCGGCGCTGATCTTCACCGCCGAGTGCGATGCGCTGCTCGACGACGGCCGCCTGTACGCCGAGGCGCTGCGGGCCGCCGCGGTGCCGGTGGATTACGTCGAGTTGCCGGGCATGGTCCACGGCTTCATCGAGATGGCGGGCGTGGTGCCGGCTGCGGCCCAGGCGCTCGAGCGCAGCGGCGACTTCCTGCGCAAGCGCCTGGCGTGACGCGATCGGGTCAGGCCGCTGCGCACCGCACGAGCGGTCTGGCGCGTGGCGGCGTGCGCGCTCCCAGGCCGTGTCATGCATGCCGGGCAGGTCGCGACGCACTTGCGCGCGTGCCCGCGGCAAGAAAGAGCGGTGGACCGCTGACCACGCTCGGGCGCTGACGCGACTGCGTGCGCGCGCAAGTGCGGCGTGACGGGTTGGATCCGGCAGGCCGTCAGCCGGTACGCCAGTCAGGCGCTGCCTCGCGCAGCCCGGCTGGCAACCTGACAGACCCGAAGCGATCTGCTCGGGACGGATGGCAGCCTAGCGCGGCGCCGGTGCGGCGCCGCTCTGCTGCGCGCGGCGGAACGCATTCGGCGAACAGCCGGCGTTGCGCGCGAAATAGCGGCTGAAATACGCCGCGTCGGCGAAGCCCAGCCAGGTGGCGATCTGCTGCACGCTCAGCGAGGTGTAGACCAGGCTGCGCTGCGCTTCCAGCATCACCCGCCGCTGCAGCAGCTGCAGCGGCGCGGCGCCGGCATGCTGCCGGCACAGCGTGCCGAGGTGGCTGGCGCTGAGCCCGAGCTGGTCGGCATAGCGCTGCAGCGGCCAGTGCTCGCGGTAGTGCCGGTCCACCAGCGCCAGGAAGGCGCGAACGTGTTCGCTGCCGCGGTCGTGGCCGCGGTCCGCGTCCGGCGCGGGTTGCTGCAGCGCGCGCCGCGCGGTCCATACCAGCAACTGGCCGGCCAGCGCGTGCAGCATCGGCACCCGGCCCTCGCGGCGGTGCGCGTGTTCGGCGGCGAGTGCGGCGAAGCCGGCGTCGAGCGTGCCGCGCTCGCGCCCGACCTCCAGGCACGCCGGCCGCGCCAGCGCCTGCGCCATCTGCGGCCACTGCGCCTGCCAGGCCTGCAGCAGCGCGGCGGACAGGGTGACGATGTGGCCGCGGATGCGGCGATGGAAATCGAAGCCGTGCACGTACAGCGGCGGCATCCACACCAGCGTGGCGCGGTCCACGCGCTGGCTGCGGCCGTCGATGTGGATCCCGGCCGGGCCGCTCTGCACGTACAGCAGCTGCGACAGGTCGTGGTGGCGGTGCGGGCGGATCCGCCAATCGTGCAGGCGGCTGCGCGCCGCAATCGATTCCCAGTGCAGCGCATCGGCCGCGGCGCCGTCGCCGGTTTCGCCGTACAGGCGGAATGCGGGAACGGGGTGTGCCTGAACGCTCGGTTCGGTGATCGCAGCCATCGTCGGAAAGTGCAGGAAATCCTGCGGTTAGTCCATTGGCATCCGCCGTTTCCGGCAGAAGACTGGCGAAAAGTACCGTAACCCATGTTCGGGAGAACAGCATGAAGACCACCGTCGCGATCATCGGCGCAGGTCCCGCGGGGCTGCTGCTCGGCCAGTTGCTGCTGCGCCAGGGCATCGATACCGTCGTCGTCGAGCGGCGTTCGCCGCAGTACGTGCTCTCGCGCATTCGCGCCGGGGTGCTGGAGCAGGGCACGGTGGCGTTGCTGCGCGCGGCCGGCGCCGATGCGCGGCTGCAGCGCGAGGGCGTGGTCCACCACGGCTTCGAGCTGATGCTGGACGGGCGCCGCGAGCGCATCGACCTGAGCGGCCCCACCGGCGGTCGCGCGGTCACCATCTATGGCCAGACCGAGGTCACCCGCGACCTGATGCAGGCGCGGGCCGACGCCGGCGGCGTCAGCGTGTACGACGCCGAGGACGTGACGCTGCACGGCCTGGACGGCGCGCAACCGTGGGTGGAGTACGTGCAGGACGGTGTGCGGGTGCGGCTGGACTGCGACTACATTGCCGGCTGCGACGGTTTCCACGGGGTCAGCCGCGCGGCGATCCCGGCCGGGGTGTTGCGCGAGTACGAGCGGGTCTATCCGTTCGGCTGGCTGGGGGTGCTGGCCGATACCGCGCCGGTCAACGAGGAGTTGATCTATGCGCGGCACGCGCGCGGCTTTGCGCTGTGTTCGATGCGCTCGCCCACGCGCACCCGCTACTACGTGCAGGTGGCGGCCGGCGAGCGGGTGGAGGACTGGTCCGATGCGCGTTTCTGGGACGAGTTGCGCGCGCGCCTGCCGGACGCGGTGGCGGCGCGTCTGCGTACCGGGCCGGCGATCGAGAAGAGCATCGCGCCGCTGCGCAGCTATGTGGTGGAGCCGATGCAGTACGGCCGGCTGTTCCTGGCCGGGGATGCGGCGCATATCGTGCCGCCGACCGGGGCCAAGGGCTTGAATCTGGCGGCGGGCGATGTGGGGCTGTTGGCGTCGTTGTTCGCGCAGGCGCGGCGGCAGGGCGATGATGCGCCATTGCTCCGCTATTCGGAACTGGCGTTGAAGCGGGTGTGGAAGGCGGTGCGCTTTTCGTGGTGGATGACGACGATGCTGCATCGCTTCCCGGACGAGGATGCGTTCGAGCGGCGGCTGCATGAAGCCGAGTTGGATTATCTGCTGGGCAGCGCCGGTGGGCGCGCGACGATTGCGGAGAATTATGCGGGGTTGCCGATGGAGACTGGGGTGGCGTTGGGATAGCCGGGTCGGCGGAATGCGACGCCGGAGCGTGCCTGCCGGTCGCGACGGCAACGCTCCCTGTAGGAGCGACTTCAGTCGCGACGAACGAAGTCGCGCGGCGTCCGATCTCCATGGCCGCGAGAGGGCTGATCATTTCTGATCCTAAGAGCGTTTGAAATTTTTGGGTTGCTGCTGAAGCCAATTGCTAGAGCCAGAGCAACGGCAAAAAGCTTTCGCCTTGCGGCGAGTCACTTTTCTTTGCTTGTGCAAAGAAAAGTAACCAAAAGAAAGCACACCCCGCGGCGCGCCCTCCGCGCTGCGCGCTCCGGGTGCGCAGCCCCAACGGGCATTTTTCGATGGCACATCCATGTGCCAACGAAAAACGTCGCGCATCCTGCGCGCCGCCCTTCGGGTATTCGCCCGCCGGGGCTGCCGCGCCGAGGGGGCCCGGTAGATCAAAAGCAAAGCAACAGCAGAAGCAACTGCAGAAGCAAAGCAACGGCAACGGCAACGGCAAAGCAGCGTGGTAGTTGAGGCGCAGTTGGTGAAGGGGAAAGGCACGACGTGGAAACACGGCGCGCACGTTCTTAGCCCCTCTCCCATCGGGAGAGGGGTTGGGGTGAGGGTACGGGCGCAGCCTCGCGCCGCTTCGAGCGCACGAGGTTGCGCTCATCTCCTCATCCACTCCCGCGAAGCACCGTGTCAGGTGCTCTCGCTTCCCCGCTTGCGCTGCGCGCGCGGCTCAGAGCGTGTCGGCGCGGTAGCCGGTGTCGATGCTGATGCTGCCGCCCAGGGCACGCGAGACGCAGGTGCACAATTTGCGGCTCTCGCGGCGCTGTTCGTCGCTGAAGAATACGTCGCGGTGGTCCAGGCCGGCGTCGGCGTCCAGGACGTCCACCTGGCACAGGCCGCACTCGCCGCGGCGGCATTCGGCCATCATCTCCACGCCGGCGGCCTGCAGGGCGTCGAGCATCGATTCGTTCTCGGCCACCGGCACCTCCAGGCCCAGTGCCGGCAGCCGCACCACGAACGGTTGCGCCGCGGCATTGCCGCTGTTGCCGAAAGTCTCGAAGTGCAGCCGCGCGCGCGAACGCCCGGCGGCGTGCCAGTGGCGGCGCACCGCGTCGAGCATGCCCAGCGGGCCGCAGACATAGATCTCCGCGGTCGGCGACAGCTTGGCGATCTCGGTCTCCAGGTCCGGCGCGCCGTGTTCGTCGTCGCAGTGCAGCTGCAGGCGCTCGCCCAGCATGGCCTGCAGCTGCGGCAGGTAGGCCATCGCGCGGCGCGTGCGGCCCACGTACAGCAGGCGGAATGCCGGGTGCCGCTGCGCCAGCCGCTGCGCCATGCCCAGGATCGGGGTGATGCCGATGCCGCCGGCCACCAGTAGGATCTCCGCGGCGCGCTCGTCGAGTGCGAAGTTGTTGCTGGGGACGGAGGCCTCGAGGCTGTCGCCCGGCGCCAGCGTCCACATGTGGCGCGAGCCGCCGCGGCTGTCGGGCATCGCGCGTACCGCGATCAGGTAGCGCCCGTCGGCGCGCGGCTCGCCGACCAGCGAGTAGGAGCGGATGTCCTCGCGTCCCTGCAGGCGCAGGCGGAAGTCGAGGTGGCTGCCGACCGCGAACGGACGCGTGTGCGCGCCGGGGTCGAGCAGAATCTCGCGCACGCCGTCGCAGGCATCGGCGATCGCGACCACGCGGACGGGGTACCACTGGGTTTCCTTGCGCATGGCGGGGTTCCAGGTGTGGAGGAAGAAGAACGGCCGGCCGCGAGCGGCGCGCACTGCGGCCGGCGGGCTGTCGGCTCAGGACGTTCCGTGGCTGCCGCGCGCGCGCGCGCCAGGCGCCTTGCGCCGGATCAGCGCGCTGCCGTGGATGCGGCCGATCGCGTGCTGGTCGCGCAGGGCATAGCGGAAATTGCGTTGCGCCAGGTGCGCGTGCTCGCGCATCAGCGCCTCGGCGCGCGCGCCCTGGCGCTGCTCGATCGCCTCGACCACCTGCCGGTGCTGGTCCTGCGCCAGGGTCAGGATCAGCCGCGCTTCCGGCACCGCCGCCTGCGCCATCACGAAGCCGTTGGGCGAGGCGAACGGCAGCTGCACCGTGCGCGCGAACTCGCGCGCGAGCAGGTCGCTGCCGGCCATCCCGATCAGCAAGGCATGCAGCTGTTCGTTGTATTGCACGTAGTCGGCGAAGTCGTCCTCGGCGAGGTCCGAGGCGAGCACCGCGTCGAGCCGTTCCAGCAACACGTGCGCCTGCTGCAGGTCGGCGGCACTGGCGCCGCGTTCGGCGGCCAGGCGCGCCGCCAGCCCTTCCAGGGTGCCGCGCAGTTCGATCGCGTCGTGCACGTCGCGCTCGCTGAAGGACTTCACCGCGTAGCCGCCACCGGGCAGGGCGGTGGTCAGGCCCTCTTCGCACAGGCGTTGCAGCGCCGCGCGTACCGGGGTGCGCGAGACCCCGAGGCGTTCGACCACCGCCAGTTCCGACAGGCGCTCGCCCGGCGCCAGCGTCCCGCCGAGGATCAGGTCGCGCAGTTCGAGCAGCGCGCGGGTGGTCTGGGCGGCGCTGGAGCGGAACGGAGGCGTGGCGTTCATGGCATCTCGGCAGTGGCGGGAGCGGTGGCGGGATCAGCCGACCATGCGCAGGTCCAGGTCGCGGCTGCGCTGTTCGCGCGCGATCATGCGCTCGATCAGCCGCCGCGCCCACATCCCGCCGGCGTCGACGTTGAGGTTGTAGAACGCGTGGTCCGGGTGCGCGTCGATCGCGCGCTGCTGCGCTTCCAGCACCGCCTCGTCCTCGCCGAACACGCCGGTGACGCCCTCGCGCAGCAGCGTGGTCATCGACTGCTCGTGCAGCGAGTGGTTGCGCATGAACGCCCAGAAGTAGTGGCAGCTGCCGTCGGTCTCGGGGGTGATGGTGTTGAGCACGTAGCCGTTCACGCCCTGGCTGCGGTCGCCTTCCGGCGCGCCGCTGCCGGCGATCGCCACGCCGACGTCGATGGCGATGGTGCACGGCGCCTCGAAGCGGATGATCTGCCAGCGGTCGACCTTGCCGCGGTAGCCCAGCGCGTGCTCGATCTGCCGCGCCCAGAACGGCGGCGGATCGATGTCGCGCATCCAGCGCGAGACGGTGACCGTGCGCTCGCCGTGCGCCACCTCGAACGGCGCCTCGGCCACCGCGTCCTGGCCGATGCTGGAGCCGTGCACGAAGGTCTCGTGGGTCAGGTCCATCAGGTTGTCCAGCACCAGCCGGTAATCGCACTTGACCCGGATGGTGCGGCCGTCGCCGGCCCAGGCCGGGTCGCTGTTCCAGTGCAGGTCGGGGATCAGCGCCGGGTCGGCGAGGGCCGCATCGCCCGGCCAGATCCACACGTAGCGGTGTTTCTCGGCGACCGGGAAGCTGCGCACGCAGGCCGAGGGGTTGATGGTCTCCTGCGAAGGCATGTGCACGCAGCGGCCGTGCGCGTCGTAGACCAGGCCGTGATAGCCGCAGACCACGTCGTCGCCGCGCAGCTTGCCCATCGACAGCGGCACCAGCCGGTGCCAGCAGGCATCCTCCAGTGCCACCAGCGCGCCGGCGGCAGTGCGGTACAGCACGATGTCGAGGTTGCAGGCCTTGCGCGGCAACAGGGCGTGGCGCACCTCGTGGTCCCAGGCGACGGCGTACCAGGCATTGAGCGGATAGCGGGGAATTGGGTCGGACATGGCGGGTCCTGTATACATTTGGCGGCACACCAGGGTGGGTGCAGCGGAAGAATTACGCCTGCATCCGTTTTTTCCGGGTTAAGAAAATCGGATTCGGATGTTTTGTATACATTAGGCCACATCGGCGCACGCCGCATTGCAGCATCGAAAATGTTCGATTATCGATCTATATGGCCGGTAATCGAATTGACCCGGCGCGACCCTGGGCCTAACGTGTCGCTCTGCCCGGCGCCAGGACGACGGCCTCGCGAGGCCTGTTCCGCACACCGGCGCTCCGATCAACCAGGCATCACGGCGCCAGGCGCCGCTGCGCATTTGCGGGAGACAGCAGACATGTCGGCAACCCTTCACCGCCCCGAGACCGGCCTGCGCCCGGCGCCCGGGCAGGCTCGTGCAGGAATGGCGCAATGATCGACAAGACCGTCGCCTCGTTCGAGGCTGCCGTGGCCGACATCCACGACGGCGCCACGGTGATGATCGGCGGCTTCGGCAGCGCCGGCATGCCGGACGAGCTGATCGACGCGCTGATCGCCCAGGGCGCGCGCGCATTGACCATCGTCAACAACAACGCCGGCAACGGCGAGACCGGTCTGGCCGCGCTGATCAAGCACAAGCGCGTGCGCAAGATCATCTGCTCGTTCCCGCGGCAGAGCGATTCGCAGCATTTCGATGCGGCCTACCGCGCCGGCGAGATCGCGCTGGAACTGGTGCCGCAGGGCAACCTGGCCGCGCGCATCCATGCCGCCGGCAACGGCCTCGGCGCGATCTTCACCCCGACCGGCTACGGCACCGAACTGGCCAAGGGCAAGGAAACGCGCGAGATCGACGGCCGCCACTACGTGCTCGAATACCCGATCCGCGCCGACTTCGCGCTGATCAAGGCGCACCGCGGCGATCGCTGGGGCAACCTGGTGTACCGCAAGACCGCGCGCAACTTCGGCCCGCTGATGGCGATGGCCGCCGACTGCACCATCGCGCAGGTCGGCGAGGTGGTGGCGCTTGGCGAGCTGGACCCGGAAGCGGTGGTCACCCCCGGCATCTTCGTGCAACGCGTGGTCGGCGCAGGAGCGCGCGCATGAACCGCCTCAGCCGCGAACAGATCGCCGCGCGCGTGGCGCGCGACATCGCCGAGGGCGCCTACGTCAACCTCGGCATCGGCCTGCCGACCCTGGTCGCCAACTTCCTGCCGGCCGACAAGGAGATCTTCCTGCACTCGGAGAACGGCGTGCTCGGCATGGGCCCGGCGCCGGCGCCGGGCGCGGAGGACCCGGACCTGATCAACGCCGGCAAGCAGCCGGTGACGCTGCTGACCGGCGGCTGCTACTTCCACCATGCCGACTCGTTCGCGATGATGCGCAACGGCCGCCTGGACGTGTGCGTGCTCGGCGCGTTCCAGGTCTCGGTGCATGGCGACCTGGCCAACTGGAGCACCGGCGAACCCGACGCGATCCCGGCGGTCGGCGGCGCGATGGACCTGGCGATCGGCGCCAGGGACGTGTTCGTGATGATGGATCTGCTGACCAAGCGCGGCGACAGCAAGCTGGTCGCCGACTGCACCTATCCGCTGACCGGCCTGCGCTGCGTCTCGCGCGTGTACACCGACCTGGGCGTGTTCGCGGTCGGCAAGGACGGCGCCGCGGTCATCGAACTCGTCGACGGCGTGTCGCTGGACGAACTGCAACGCCTGACCGGCCTGCCGCTGGCGCTGGCCTGACCTGGAGATCGCGCAATGAGCGACGTGTACATCATCGACGGCATCCGCACCCCGATCGGCCGCTACGGCGGCGCGCTCGCCGGCGTGCGTGCCGACGACCTCGGCGCGCTGCCGATCAAGGCGCTGCTGGCGCGGCAGCCGCAGCTGGATCCGGCCTTGGTCGAGGACGTCTATCTCGGCTGCGCCAACCAGGCCGGCGAGGACAACCGCAACGTCGCGCGCATGAGCCTGCTGTTGGCCGGCCTGCCGTCCAGCGTGCCCGGCAGCACCGTCAACCGCCTGTGCGGCTCGGGGCTGGATGCGCTCGGCACCGTCGCGCGCGGCATCCGCGCCGGCGAGCTGGGGCTGGCGATCGCCGGCGGCGTGGAATCGATGTCGCGCGCGCCGTACGTGATGGGCAAGGCCGCCACGCCGTTCGCGCGCGAGCAGCGCCTCGAGGACACCACGATGGGCTGGCGCTTCGTCAATCCCGAGATGCAGCGCCTGTACGGCGTGGAGCTGATGGGCGAGACCGCCGAGAACGTCGCCGAGCGCTACGGCGTCTCGCGCGAGGACCAGGATGCGTTCGCGCTGCGCAGCCAGCAGCGCGCCGCCGCCGCGCAGGCGAGCGGCTTCTTCGACGGCGAGATCGTGCCGGTGACGGCGCCGGGCAGCAGGCGCGGTGAGCGCGTGGAGGTCGCGCGCGACGAGCATCCGCGCGCGGACACCACGGCCGAAGCGCTGGCCAGGCTCAAGCCGATCTTCCGCCAGCCGGGCACGGTCACCGCCGGCAACGCGTCCGGCATCAACGACGGTGCCGCGGCCTTGCTGCTGGCCTCCGCCGCGCAGGTGCAGGCGCTGGGCCTGAGCCCGCGGGCGCGCGTGCTGGGCTTCGCCGCGGCCGGCGTGGAGCCGGCCTACATGGGCATCGGCCCGGTGCCGGCCACGCGCAGGCTGCTGGCGCGGCTCGGCGCGAAGATCGAGGACTTCGACGCGATCGAACTCAACGAGGCCTTCGCCGCGCAGGGGCTGGCCTGCCTGCGCGAACTCGGCCTGGCCGACGATGCCGCGCACGTCAACGCCAACGGCGGCGCGATCGCGCTCGGCCATCCGCTGGGCATGAGCGGCGCGCGGCTGGCGCTGACCCTGCTGCGCCAGCTCGAGGCCGGTGGCGGCCGCCGCGGCCTGGCGACGATGTGCATCGGCGTCGGCCAGGGCGTGGCGCTGGCGATCGAGCGGGTCTGAGCGAATACCCTGTAGGCGCGGCGTCGGCCGCGGGTGCGGCGCTGTGCACCTGCGCCTGCCAAGCGAAACAACCGCAGATGCAACAGGCTCCGTGCGGAGCCACCGGAAGGAGCAAGATGAGCGATTCCACCCACCAGGCGCTGCTCGGCTATCGCAAGCCGTACCCGGGCACGCAGCCGCCGTACATCCATCCGGCCTACGCCTCGACCGTGCGCCGCGGCCCCAGCCGCGACCCGATCGCGATCCCGGCGACGCTGTCGGAAGTCACCGGTCCGACCCTGGACCGCATCACCCTGGGCGAGCATGCCGCCGATCTCACCGCCGGCTTCCCCGGCGAGCCGCTGGGCGAGCGCATCGTCGTCTCCGGCCGCGTGCTCGACGAGAACGGCCAGCCGGTGCGCGACAGCGTGGTCGAGGTCTGGCAGTGCAACGCCGCCGGCCGCTACCTGCACGCCGGCGACCAGCACGACGCGCCGCTGGACCCCAACTTCACCGGCACCGGCCAGGTGCTGACCGACGCGCACGGCCGCTACCGCTTCAAGACCGTCAAGCCCGGCGCCTACCCGTGGCGCAACCACTACAACGCCTGGCGCCCGGCGCATATCCATTTCTCGCTGCACGGCGCGGGCATCGGCCAGCGCCTGGTCACGCAGATGTATTTCCCCGGCGATCCGCTGCTGGCCTACGACCCGATCTTCAACTGCGTGGACGACGACAAGGCCAAGGCGCGGATGGTGTCGGCGTTCGACTGGGAGAACGCGATCAGCGAATACGCGCTGGCCTACCGCTTCGACATCGTGCTGCGCGGCCGCAAGCAGACCGTCTGGGAGTGACACCATGAGTTTTCAGGCAACCCCTTCGCAAACCGTCGGCCCCTACTACCGCCTGGGCCTGGAGCCGCTGTACCGCACCGAGATCGCGCCGGCCGCGGCCCGCGGCGAGCGCGTGCAGGTGAGCGGCAGCGTGTTCGATGGCGCCGGCGTGGCGGTCGCCGACGCGGTGCTGGAGATCTGGCAGGCCGACGCCGCCGGCATCTATGCCCATCGCGACGACCCGCGGCACGACGACCACGATCCGGCCTTCCACGGCTGGGGCCGCGTGCCCACCGACGCGCATGGCCGCTTCTCCTTCAGCACAGTGCTGCCGGGGCGGGTGGCCGGGCCCTCGGGCACGCCGCAGGCGCCGCACCTGGTGGTGCTGGTGTTCATGCGCGGATTGTTGCGCGCCGCCTCCACCCGGCTGTACTTCGCCGATGCCGTGGGCAACGACGAGGATCCGATCCTGGCGCTGGTGCCGCCGGAGCGCCGCGGCACGCTGCTGGCCGCGCGTACCGCGCCGGGCCAGTACGCTTGGGACGTGCGCATGCAGGGCGAGCAGGAGACGGTGTTCTTCAGCTATTGAGCGGCCCCGCTTTGTGTAGGAGCGGCTTCAGCCGCGACAGGCCTTACCGATAGATCCTGTCGCGGCTGAAG
>Ga0065704_10071432_pt1 | contig 11199 bp, 7 predicted proteins | sample SwiRhicommuniRL2_FD_59091 | JGI IMG/M metagenome (GOLD analysis project Ga0065704, IMG submission 59091) | Switchgrass rhizosphere bacterial communities from Rose Lake, Michigan, USA - RL2 v2 (version 2) | ecosystem: Host-associated > Plants > Roots > Rhizosphere > Soil | place: East Lansing, MI | reverse complement strand
CTTTGGCACTTTTAGCAGCAAATCAGTAAAGCCGCCGGCATATAGCTTAGGCAAATACCAGTTTAGTGCAGCTAAAACCGAGATAGAAAATAGAAAGATGATAGTTCCAAATGATGAAGTATTAATGGTAATCAGCAAGTCCTGTCCCTGATCAGAGAGGATTAAAAACCCGAATAGAACAAAAAGCACTATCAGTACAATTCTGAAAGTCCAGCCTAAACGTAAACCAAATAAAAAATCAACAGATAAACCAGAAAGCCATCCTGTTATCCGTTTAAAAAAGCTGATACTCCAGGCAAAACCAAACAGCGTGCCGGCCAAAAGAATGCTTTTAAACAATGCCGGATAAAAAACATTTGCTGCCACTCCTGATTCCACAAACTCGCTCAGGTTATCAGGAGATGGGTTTTGTGGGTTTAATCTATTAAAAAGATCTATAGATTCAAGGATATAGTGGTTTTCAATAAGATCCAACAAACCGCTTAACACTACAGTTCCAGAAAACAGCCAGAACTGCCAGCTTTTAATTCTGTCTTTTGATGGGTAGATATTATGATGGTAATGCCAGAACAGTAAAATCAGGCCAAATACATAAAAAAGAATAAACCAATAGTCGGCATGAGTTTGCCTTTCTGCAGCGTCCATCCCCTTAATCTTCTCCCCCGGTTCACTAAATTTAGCTTTGCTGCCTGGCGTCATGGTATCACTTACCATTATAGAATCTTCAGGGTTTGTCCAGTCGCGCACAAATACATAGTTCTGCGGTCGGTTCCATTCCGAAAAAATCTGATACTGAACACTGTTGGATTTGGTAAGTTCCAGAGACAAAATGCCAGCATGGGCACTATCAGAAAAAAGCAGATGATGATTTCTACTGGTCATACTTCCAGTAACCAACAAACCGGCAATTGCTACAAGAGAAAGCAACTTGAATAGTTTCATACTGAGAGATTAAGATGATTTATAATAAATCTACCTCATAAATAGACTTACAGCCAACCTGCTCATTGTCAAATAACTATTATATATTTTCTTTTTACATTAAGTTATTTCGCATCTACCCTTTTCCATACTTCTGTAAACTCAACACTTTTAACTCCTTCTTTTCCTTCCAATATCCCTTTTAAAACGAGTAACATTTTATCATCACTAAACTTATACCTCAGTTTATATGTCTTTCCAGCTAAGGAATATTTAACATCTTCTGCTTCGTTTTTAATTATTTCAGAATAGGTATCAGCATTGTTAACTACATAATTACCCTTATGGTTTATTAAAGATCCGTATTGGGTAACGCGCAGGTTAAAAAACTTACCGCCAGCATCAAAAACTTTTAATATTCCCGGAACTACTACCCGGGTTTCGGAATTGTTTGATGCCAATTGAGTTAGTTCCCAAACACCTTGAAAAGAAGTAGAATTTGTGCTTTGTGCAGAAAGTTTGGTAAAAGAGACAAATAGCAGTAAAGCAACTGTAATGATCCGAGGCGTTAACTTTTTCATGATTAGTTGGTTATAATTCTAATATAAGCAATTTTAGTGGCAACTTTAGCAAATATTTCTGTCAACTTTATTAAAAAAGATACGTACTGAAAGAATATATATAGATTTTTACGAAATAGCCACTATAGTGGCTATTTTTGCTTTTATCGAATTATATATGGAATACATTTTTAGAAAAGCGATGTTAACTGACTTGCCCCAGATCTGGGCGATTCTGCAAAAAGCAATCCAGCGCAGAAAAGAAGATGGCAGTACTCAATGGCAAGACGGTTATCCAAACCCTACAGTGATTGAAAAGGACATAACTCAAGGTGCCGGTTTTGTAATGGCCGACGGCGATATCATTACCGGTTACTCTGCAATTCTCATCAATGATGAACCTGCATATGCAGAAATAAAAGGAAAATGGCTAACGGAAGGTGATTTTGTAGTATTTCACAGGGTTGCTATTTCCGAAGATTATCTTGGTAAAGGGCTGTCGGTAAAGATGTTGAATTTCATTGAGGATTTCGCCCTAAAAAACAACATACAAAGCGTTAAAGCCGATACCAACTTTGATAACGGAGCCATGAGACATGTTTTTGAAAAGGCTGGTTATACTTATTGCGGCGAAGTGTTCTTTAGAGGCAGTTCCAGAATGGCATACGAAAAACAGTTATAATTTTTCAATCTCCTCTATAGAAAGGCCTGTTATTTCGGCAATCTCCCCAACAGAGTAGCCTTTTGCAATAAGTGTTATGGCTATTTCAATAGCTTTTTGGTGTTGCCCCTCCTTCCTAACCGTTTCATCATGGCTATAATTATCCCTTGCGATTTTTAAACTCGCTTCATAAGCAGCCATTTCATCCGGATTTAAATTGCTCACCTCTGCTATTTTAAATAGTTTAACGAATTCCTTCTTATCTCTCAAAGATACTGGAATTTCTGTTAAAGTACCCATATTACGAAGCGAAAATAGCCAGGCATCTTCCGCTGTCTCGAGGTCTACCTCTTTTTTTTTGAACTTTGGCATCTCAATAAAAATATAACCCAATTTATTATAGAATTCCGTATGGGTATGAATGTCAATCAAACGAACATCATGTTCGTATTGATTTTGATGAGTATGATCAAAAGAAAAATCCATAATGGCAATGAGATAAATCTCTGGCAATTCGTAATTCCAATCGGGAGAAACTGATTTACCTTGCTGATAGATAAGGTTTGAAGTATAAAAGATCATCCTGTCTTTGAAAAATTCCCGCTTAGCCTGCTGCATTTCCACAATAAACTTCTCGCCATCAATGCCAGTGCAATATAAATCAAATGCAGTTTTGCGGTCTTTTATATGTAATCCTTTATGCTCATTATTATTGTAAACCAGGTCAATTATTACCTTTCTACCTTTAAAAATACCATTCAAAAAACTGATTAATAAATCCTTATGCATCTCTTTACCAAAGAAATGTTTGAATGCAAAGTCTGTTTTTGGATTAATATATCTCGATTCAATATCTTGATCCGCAAGATTTAGGAAGTTCGCTTGATTCAATTCTTCGGGCATATTATACTACTTAATATTTCGTCAAAGCTAGCATGAGCCTACATTTAATTACCCACTAAAATAAACTTCAGTAAAATTCACAGTTTTATTGATTTTTACTTTTATAAAATATGGTAAGTAACATCTACATCTAGCTTCACAAAATGTAATTTTGCAGCCCCATCCATTGGCTTTATTCCAGACCAAACAACCTAATGATATCTATTACTCAATGAAACCTTTGGTACTAGAAAAAATAAATTCCAAATCATTAAATTGCATTACACAAATTAATGTTTCTCATGCGCATTCTCCTGGCCTCCATATTGTTCACTTTTTTCAATGTGTCAATAGCATTTGCTCAAAACGATCTTAATAATGATGAGTGGACAAAAATTGAAACTTCAATCAGGACAAAAAATCAACTGGAAGAAACGCTTAAAATCGTAAGCAGTAAAAAACAAGAATCAATCCGAAACGGCAACGACATCAATCTGGCGCGATGCTGGTATTATACGATGCTTATCAGGGATTTAAAGACTGAGGATAGTCTATATTTCAGGAACAGTGCTTTTATCGATAGTTTGCTCATCAGCAAAAAATCTTCACCCTTGCTAAAAACCGCCCTGCACCTGATGCAGGCCCGTAGGTTGTTCCTGTTTGAGCATAGAAGATTAAAATTTCGGCCAAGCACCTACGAAGCAAGGAATCCCCAATCTAATTATGGCGCTATGAATATATCACAGCGCGACAGTGTAATTAGGCTTAATTTCAAAATGGCATTGCAACAAAGCAATCTTACCAACCCAAATAAAACAAACGATATTTCATGGTTATCATCTAACGCCGACAAACTACTGTTCAAAGCTGATCTTGAAGATATTATCCTAACTGAACAAATTGGGTTCGAGACAGGGAAAATCAATAAACTAAATTTATCCGAACAGGATATTCAGGTACTCATAAAAACCGAACCAAAGGCTTTCCAGACTACCTTACATTCCTCGCTCGACACTGCAAAAATCCACTCAAATTTAATGGATACTTATGCATTGTGGATGCGCAAACACAATTCGAAACCAGAAGAACTGCAATACATTCAGATGTTGGTCAAATATTATCTCTATTCCCTAATGCCCAACTTGGTGTCAAACTCATGGACGGTTTACCTTCAAAAAAACCTGTCCTCTCCTTTCAACAGTATACATGCCACGGCAGCCTTTTATTTATTTCAGCAGCAATACTACAATGGAATCAAATACGGACAAAAATTTGATATTCAATACAAAAGCAAGCTTAAGCAGGCTGTCCAATTGTATGAGCAACACCAAAATGTTTTAAATGAGGTTCCACTTTATAAAAAAACATTAGAAACCTTACTTAAAAAGATTAAGAACCCGGAGATTAAGGTTCAAGTCACAGATCTGCAGATGACAGCTACTCCTATCCTGTTGACCGTAAAATACAGGAGTGTACAAAAAATTTATTACCGTATCGTTAAAATTGGTGTCAAAGAGGAAGTTCCAAGCGTAAAAACAGAACGAATAGAAGTCCTGCTTAACCGCCCTGCAATCCGCGATTCCAGCTTTCTGTTACCTGCTGAAGCTAATGATTTCGACAAACATTCACTTTACCTAAAGTTAGGCAGTTTACCCTTGGGGCGTTATAACTTGGTTTTTTCACCTTTTGAAATTAAAGATACAGTCAATCTGCGCCAAATGGAATACATTCAGTTTCAGGTTTCCGATATAGCTGTTATTAGCGCCAGAGATCAATTTATAGTGCTGAACAGAAAAACGGGTTTCCCAATGAGTGGAGTAAAGGCAACAGAGCTTCCTACTACTCAATCAAAAAAACAAGTCAGCTCTAATGCAAAAGGCTTTATATCCATAAAACAGCGCCCTGATCCTGATCAATTCATGTTCGTATCGGGCAAAGATACCCTAATGCACGATTTTAAGAGGATCAGGCATGACTTCCCACAGGAGATATACAATACGGACGATTATGATGATCTGGAAGAGTTCTATGACGACCAGACAAAATTGCAAATTTATACCGACAGGGGAATTTACCGCCCGGGGCAACGTGTACAATATAAAGTTGTTATGCTTAACAGAGATCCTTCAACAGGCCAAACCATAGTCTTCAGTAAAGCAAACAAATATTTCAAGAATTGGCTGGCCCAAAATAACCCCCTGCTGGAATTACAAGACCCTAACTACAGAAAAGTTGATTCCATAAAGCTTGTCCCTGATGATTATGGAAGCTTTTCAGGTTCTTTCCTTATTCCAAAAAATGCGATGACCGGCCAATGGTCTATTGATGGTGATGTAATAGATGGTGATAATGGTTATTTTAAGGTTGAGGAATACAAACGGCCTACTATGGAAATAACAATGGAAAAACCTGCGGATGCCCCATTGCCCGGCGAGCCTTTTGAGCTAAAGCTTAAAGTGAAATCACTAAGTGGTGCAGATCTTAACCGTGTAAAAATTACCTACCAGGTAATAAGAGAGTCTAATTACTTTGGAAACAACACCTACATCAACCCCATAGTAACAGATACCCTCGGTTATACCGACGAAAAAGGCTTATTAGTGATAAAAGTAAATGATGTAAACCTGCCAAAGAAAAACCTTGATAACCCTGATAAGGAATTGGTTATCAGTTACAGATTATCGGCCACGGCCACAGAAGCCACTGGCGAAAGCACCACCCAGGAAAATACATTCTACACATCGTCATGGCCTATCAAGATCAACATTCCTGCTGAAAATCAGTACGATAGAAAAAACCTGCCAAAACTAAACATTACTGCAAAAACAGAAAACAGCAAATTCAAACCCAGGGAGATTCAAATCCGTATTTTTCAAAATATCGAAGTCCCCGACACCACTCGCAGCGAAACTATAGATCAATGGCTATATACAAAAGATCAATTAAAAGCATGGTTTCCAAATGAAGAATCCTTTCAAAAGACAAGATTTGAAAAGAAATTAGTACTCGAAAAAACAATACCAATAGATAGTACAGTTCAGTTTCAATTAGACAAAGCATTACTTAAAGCCGGCAAGTATGATTTCGTGGCAATTACAAGGCAATCAGGGAAAATATCAGGTCTTAATAGTTTTCGTTTTGATGTATTTGATACTGAACAAGGGGAAACTCCAGGTTATGCGGAAGACTTTAACCACCTGTCCCTTAATACTGCCAATCCGGGGGATAAACTGGATTACCAAACTGCTACTATAGACAGCGCTTATGTAATATACGGGCTAACTTATTATGCTCGACAGAAACAAGGCACTGTAGTAAAAACCACCTACCAAACACAATATCAGGCTAAGGGAATGCAGGTTTATAGTTTCACAGTTCCAAAAGATGCATTACAGTCAGTGGTTATCACAAAAGCTTATGTACTAAACAATAAATTGTTTATCGACGGCCAGAACATTTATCTTATCCCCCCTGCCTCGGCAAAACCAGAAATTGTTATAGAAAAATACAGAAAAGTATTGGCTCCCGGTACAAAAGAAACTTTTGTCGTATCTGTAAAAACAGAAAAACAAAATATTGCGGCACAACTTATGACCGGTATGTATGATGCTGCATTAGACAAGCTTGCAGCACATCAGTGGACCATACCTGACAATCGTTATTTTAGCGCACATTTACGTGATGGCTGGAGCCGAAGAATTAACGATATCAACAGCAATTATTATTGGACACGTCGTAATAAAGGTTTGAATAATCAAAACGAATTCATTGATGAATATGAAGCTGATGCCATGTTGCAGCTACTAAGTGGCCGTGTGGCAGGATTGCCTGTAACCCCCATGAACGATTTGGATTTTGAAAACAATCTGCTGCAAGGTAAAGTTGCAGGACTTAACATAGCTAATGTAACCAGCTACGCTACCACAGGGGCGATTGTAATAAGAGGTACAAATTCACTTGTTGAGAATGCACAGCCTCTCATTATAGTAGATGGCGTTCCATACACAGGAGCATTAAAGGATTTTGATGCTGCTTCAATAACCGATGCTATGGTATTAAAGGGTGCCGATGCCGCTGCTATCTATGGTTCCAAAGCTGCAAATGGTGTGTTGATCATCAGCACCAAAGGAAAGATCATACTGCCAGGAAGCCCTGAGCCGCAACCAATGGTGCGCAAAGATTTCAGCGAAACAGCTTTCTTTTATCCGAAAATATACGCTGATAAAAACGGGCTATATACCTTTAGTTTTACCATGCCCCAAACAGCAACTGCATGGAACTGGAAGTTAATGGCGCATACAAAAAGTGGGTTATTTGCATATGCTGAGCGAAAACTAAATACCAGGCTAGACCTAATGGTTCAGCCAAACATGCCACGATTGTTATATCAAGGTGATGAAATAGTATTGAAAAGCAGAATAAGCAATCTGGACAGTGCAGCTATGGATGTAAAACTTAGCTGTAAAATTGAGGATGCCGTTACGGGCGAAGACCTGACTGCAAAAATACTGAAGGAGCCTGACTTTAAAATAGTTAAGGTAGCCGCAAAGGTAACTGAAACAGCAGGTTTTGCATTTAAAGTACCCGAAGGGCAGCTGAACCCGCTAACAATTGTAACAACTGCAAGTGGAGGCGGACTGGCAGATGCCGAAGAACACACTTTGCCTATACTACCTAAAAAGGTATTTATGCGTAAGCAAGTACCCCTTGTATTTTCAAAGAAAGACAGTTTGGTTCAGGCTCCTAAGCTACCAGACGATGCAGATTTGTATGGCCTTAGTCTCTATGCAGATGCCAAGCCGCAAGCAGCCTTAATTAACTCATTACCGTTTTTAGCCAATTATTCCTTTAATTGTTCTGAACAGATATTCAATAAACTCTATGCACGAGTAACAGCAAATCAGTTGATGCGTAATCAGCCAGAGCTTGCAAAATCATTTAAAATGGGTTCACCGGATGCCATTTCAGATACTACTGAACAAAAATTACCAGATGAACTTGCAGAAGCAGCCATGCCTTGGTTAAACCTGGCAAACCAAACCGCTAAGCAGCAAAAACAACTGTATCAGGTTCTTGATACCATAAGTAACAGATCCATTATTTCTGGCCACTTAGAAAAGCTGTATGCCATGCAAGACGTCTATGGCGCACTTCCCTGGTTTGAGGGTGGAAAAAGCAATATTTGGATCTCTAATTATGTGCTAAGAGGGTTTGGAAAGTTAAAGCAGCAGGGATGGCAACCGAATGATTATCTGCATTCAAATTTCATTAAGAGATTAATTGCATACACCGATTCTTTATACTCCGCTGATGGCACAGATGCAAAACTTTTCTCTGCCTACTCGCGGTCATTCTGGAAAAAGGAATACCCCCTCAATCCTACTGTCACTAAAAAAATAACTACCACTCTTGAACTTGCCGAAAAAAGCATCAACAATAAGCGGTTATATGATCAGGCTTTATGGATTCTTGTTGCATTAAAATATACAACTCCAGATAACCAAATCTATAAAAAGGCCCTTGCTCAATTGAGTAATATACAACAACGTGCAATAAACGACGAGCGTAATGGAATGCGTTGGAAAGAAATTTCGGATGGCGATGATTTGAGCTATTCAAAAGAAGAAACCATTGCAATGCTTTATGAAGCCTTTGCACAGGCCGGGCAAAATACAGATATTGCCAATGGATTAAGCAAGTGGATGCTGTCGGCCAAACAAGATTATAGTTGGCGCACAACCACGGGTACTGCTGCAGCTATTGATATGCTTAAGGCATCGGCTACAATAAAGACCAGTTTTGTGCCCGATTCTGTTTCTGCTAAAGTTGGCAATCAGCAAATGAACAGTTCAAATGGCCTTTTGGCTGGGCAACGCAATCAATTCATCAGTTTAAACAAAGTCTCTCCGGTTACGGTTTCAGCAAACAATACGGTTGGGGGCGGTATTACATGGCATTATTTCAGTGCTGAGGGACAAGCTAACGAAGTTAATGGTCCGGTAAAATTGAAAAAAACTTTATTTAACTATGATCAGCAGAAAAATGCCTGGGTTCCACTTTCAGATAAACCTGTTTTAAAAATAGGCGAAAAGATAAAAATTGTGCTAACTGTTGAAACTGCGGTAAGCTTACGTTTTGTACAACTAGAGGATAAACGCGCGGGAGTATTTGAACCGGTAGATGGTAGCAGTGGTCAGCACTATCAAGATCGTATTCAATATTACAGCTCGGTAAGAGATACAGGTCAGCAGCTGTTTATAGATTTTTTACCGTCAGGCAGAACTGAGTTTAGTTACGAAGTAACAGTAACACAAGAAGGGACTTTTAAAAACGGAGCAGCTATGCTTCAATGTCTTTATAACCCAGTTGTAACAGCTTATAGTAACTCCATGACAATTATTTCGAAACCTTAATATTATACCATGGCATCAGATCAGAAATTTGTAGATTTTATTGTTGATCAAATACAAGGGGCTGGAACGATCAGCAGCAAGAAAATGTTTGGAGAGTATGGCCTGTATGCAGATCAAAAGATCTTTGCATTGGTTTGCGACAACAAACTGTTCATTAAACCTACAGAAGCCGGAAGGCAATTTATAGGAAACGTAGTAGAAGCCCCTCCCTATCCTGGAGCAAAACCCAGCTTTCTGATCGAAGAACAAATAGAAGACAGGGAATGGATTAGTGAGTTGGTAAGGATTACAGTGGCAGCGCTTCCAGAGCCTAAGCCTAAAAAGACTGACAGTAAGAAGAAATAGCGCTGCCCTTTATTGGGCAGCGATTATATATTATTTCATAGAATGGAAACCAATATGGTTGCCTTCGGTGTCTTCAGCAGCACAGCAAAAACCATATTCTCCAAGCGGCATTTTTTCAAAAACCACCTTGCCTCCTGCAGCCTCAACTCTCGAAAGCTCAACAGCACAATCGTCGGCATGGAAATAAACAAATGTACCGCCAGGACCCGGCTTACTCATGTTAGATTTAACCAAAGTACCGCTACTTCCGGTCCCCATCATATCTGCCGGAAACGCCAGCATTTCAAAGTAACATGGATCATCTTTTTCTACTTTCATAATTTCTGGTACAGGCAGTTCAACTAGTTCAACCTGCAATACCGTTTCGTAAAATTTTTTAGCTCTGGCCAAATCGTTTACACTGATTTCTGTCCAGACAAATGGATTTCTAGCTGTCATGATTCTAAGTTTTGTAATGGATTAGTTCCAATAGCACTAAGTTCTTAAAATATAGCTACAATAAGGAGGGGCTACTATGACAAATGAGCGGGGAAATTGCGTCAATATCTTCCTTGATCACAATATTTTGCCAAAAGCTATTATAAAGCAATCGGTCAATAGTTCGGTAAGGCTCTACAAATCCTCTACTTTTCGTGTAATAATAACAGGTGTTTCACAGGTGTATAACAGGTGTCTAACAGGTGTTTCACTCGTGTACACACATGTAACACCCGAGTTTAACTCCAGTGCTACTCGGGTGTTAAGCCGGTTCTTAATAAACTGTAACCGAAGCCTAAGCAGTAGATGGGTTTATATGTCTCTTACTCATACCAGGCAATAATTTTACCAATAGCTTTTGCTCTATACCATTGCGCTATGAGGAAGCCTGCTACAGCAACAGAAAACACCCATGTATTATTCTTAATGTCCGAATAAATAAATGGACTGCTTACAATTATCCATTCCAGGAATAATTTTCTTAGCAAGTACTTCCTATTCATGTTTAGCAAGATCAAATCCAAAATAAACATGATCGTTATAAAGACTAACCAGAAATAAAACCCAAAAACAATAATTCCAATAAAACTACCGAGGAATCCCCACATCAATGAATTGCCTAAATCATTAAATGTAGAAACTTGGCTCAAGGCGACTATAATACCATAGATGTAAACCGCAGTAAAAATCCCAAGTAAATTAATCCAATTTGTCCGAAAAAACATGAACTTTAAATCCATAATATTAAAGTTATTAAAATAGTCCCTTTCAGTAACATTTTCTTATTTAAGTTTAGAAAATCAGCTCTACTTCCTACCAAACCCGGGCGTTAGTTTTGTGGTTAATACACTCTGCTCTAACCCTGGTTAAGTCTTTTAACTAACTTAACATTCTAAGATCATTTTAAAATCATATAAAGCGCATAATATGATTTATTACG